>Ga0181528_10000978_pt1 | contig 18416 bp, 16 predicted proteins | sample PEATcosm2014_Bin_47_FD_119742 | JGI IMG/M metagenome (GOLD analysis project Ga0181528, IMG submission 119742) | Peatland microbial communities from MTU Mesocosm Facility, Houghton, MI, USA - PEATcosm2014_Bin10_10_metaG | ecosystem: Environmental > Terrestrial > Soil > Wetlands > Peat | place...
GCGCAAACTACCCTCGTCACAAAAATGACGTAGGGCCATGTCGGCTTGAAATTGAAGTTCAGGGTGCTGTTCAATGTTCGACTTATAAATTCCCAGGAAGAATCTCGTTTGCCGGATCAGCCCTGCGGTGATTGGATAATTGGTGACCAGATCGGCACCGCGTTCGATAAACATGCGGATGATTTCGCCATTGCCAGAAAAGACGACGTAGTCAAACTCAACCATATTTACCGTGGCCCCGTATTGAAACATCAGTTCGACAATGTCTCGGTCGTGTGCTTCCACCGCCCGTTGCAAAGCCCGAGCATTCGCGGGAACGCCGTTCTGGAGCAAAACTTCGACAAGACTGTGAAAGCCTTTTTCGATTGCAATGCCGATTGGCCAGTGCCTGGAATCATAACGTGCGGGCTCACAATATCGGTGCTTTTTGAACCAGTCCTGGACGGCAAAAAGTTTACCCGCTCGACACAAAGCGCAAAGTTCCTTGTAGTCCACTGGCAATGGCGGGCGGGTGTGCTTTGGCCTTGGCTGTGTTTGGGAAGCACCTTCCTGCGGAGGTTGATTCTCAGGTTGAGGCAATAAATTGTCCGGGGTGGCCAAGTTCATTTCTCGCCACCACAAATGCCGCTTTCACGGCAGGCGGTCGAGCGAAAAAAAGACCGTCGCCGACCGGAATTATTTCCGCCAAAGACCTCACTGACGACCACGACGAACTGCCAGTGACCGCTTCACGAAACCGGGAGTCATGCCGGAAGCCGGAAAAAAGTCTGGATCGCCGACCGGAGGGCGGCTGGGCGAATTCCTGTGCCGAGCGTATTTTTTAGGGAATCCGGAATCTGCGGCCACTCCGGGGAATCTTCCGGAAAGGCACGGAGAAATTTGACGAGGTCTCCAGTAATGCTTTCAGGAAGCTCCGGCCCGGCTTCGCCAGGCAGGGTTCCGGCGAGCCGGAACACATCATTCCTGTGCTTGGCGATGTCCTTCGAGTCAATTAGTGCTCCATCGGCTTTTTGTTTGGTCAAGTTGAACCACGCATGAATTTTTAACGGAATCAGAGCGGTGGCATTGGCAAACGAAATTCCGGCACGGATGTCCTTGTGAGTTTGAATCAGTGCGTAGTAATCCTCGTCCAGAAGCAGCGCCGACAAGCTGTGATGGTCCGTGCCTGCGGGGATCGGCACAATTTCCTGGCCCTCTGCCAATTCAAGTCCCTCGGGTTGACCAGCGGGTCAAGTATGCCAATTAAAGCAAGTTTGAGGTGCGGGATACAATCGGGATACAAAGCCGGGGCTGCTGATTTAAAACTTCACTTTCTTGGCCATCTCCTGACTGTGCTCGTTCCGCAGGTGCCCGTAGGTTCTCAGCGCCAAAACACCGCCGTCTTTGTGTCCCAGCCATTTTGCGACCGTGGGAATATCCACGCCGCTCTCAATGCAGATGGTCGCGAATAAATGGCGAAGGTCGTGGTGGGTCAGGCGCTTGATGCCCATTTCTTTGCACACCCGCTTCAAAGCCTCGTTGCAACGCGCAATTTTAAGAATGGGGCCTTTTGCCTCCCCGGACTTCGGGCGCATGCGTTCCAAAAGATTTGCCATGTCTTCAATGATGGGAATCCGCCGGATCTCATTATTCTTGGTGCTGGTGTCCGGATGGCCGCGCACGATGATTTCTTTACGCTTCCGGTCCACGTCTTCCCAGTTGACCCAGATGGCTTCGGAGGCGATGCGCATGCCGCTGTAGGCGAGGAATTCAACCAGATCGCCAATGCGCGGTCCCCAGCCGCCGCTGTCCTTGCGGAGATTGGCCACCATCTCGCGAAACTGGGACCGTTCCGGCAGCTGCAGGTCCTTTTGTTTGATCTTCGTCCGCTTCAATTCAAACGCCGGATTGTCCAGCCTCACCCCGGTATTTTCCTTATGCCGTTTGATCCCAATCTGGAGGATCTGCTTCAGGGTGCCGATGGTGTTATTGTAATAATGGCAGGCGATTTTCTTTTGCAGCTTGGCGGCCCATTCCTTGCAGGCGACGTCCGCGATTTCATCGAGCCGCAGCGCCAGGATCTCCGGCCAGGACGTTTCCAGTTTCTGAAAGCACCACAGCCGGTATCGCTTGCTCTGGGGCTTCAGCACGGAGTTGCTCTCGAGCTCCTGCTTGAACCACGCCACGGCTTCCTTGAACTGCGGCGCCACAATTCGCTCGCTGTTTTCCTTCTGTTTTTTAAGGAAATCGTGAAGCCTTAGCTTGGCGGTGGTCCAGACGTCGGTTTTGAGGCTATCGCGAATCGTCTTGCCGCCGACTTTGATTCTGCCATAATAATTCGAGTTGCTGACGTATTGCAGCAGGTTTGGCACTTTCGGGAACGAACGCCATTTCCCATCGGGGGAAAGGTTCTGTTCCCGTTTGCGTTGGTTCGGTTCAGATTCCGTATGATCGTTCACAAACTGAATATACGGGATACAAAACCGGGATACAAAGCAAAAACGGCAACCTGAGTGAAGTGATAAAACCGTTGTAAACATTGGCGGCCCACGTGGCGGAATTGGCAGACGCGCTAGATTCAGGTTCTAGTGAGTAAAATCATACAGGTTCAAGTCCTGTCGTGGGCACCACTTTTGTTGAGGAAAACAAGGATTCTGTTGCTACTTGCACAGAATTTGCACAAAGTAAGGCTCGAAGTCCTGACCGTCGTGTGAGATTCCCTGTCACAGTCGAGTTTTACGACCAGCGAGCCAAAGTCTATGCGCCCGCCAGCAATTTCCCGTTCTACCGCGTCGCGTTCAAGGTGGCTGGCAAACGGCGGATGCTGACCTTTGGCAGCTACGGTGAAGCGAAAAAGGCGGCAGAGGACAAGGTGAAGGAACTTCACAAAGGCCAGCAATTATCCGCCCTGACTGCAAAGCAGGCGCAAGACGCCCTCACCGTCCATAATATGCTCGCCGCGCATCGGCAGGAAACCGGCAAGGTGGTTTCCATCGTCGAAATGACCGGCAACTACCTTTCCGCCGACAAGCAATTGCCGAAAGGCTGCTCGCTGCTGGAGGCCGTGCGTGTGTATCGCCAGAGCATTGCCGCCGTCCAACGCAAGCCGCTGGCGGATGCTGTCACAGAATTTTGCGATGCACGCAGGCCAAAGGGCGTTTCGCAAGACGGCAAGCGTTCTGCCCTGTCGCCTGTGTATGTCCAAGACACCGAGCGGCAGTTGACCGAATTTTCCGATGCGAACACCGGCGCGGACGTTTGCGACCTGACCAAGCAACACCTTGATCTCTTCGTTGAATCTCACGCGACGCTTTCGCCCAAAAGCCGCAACCACTACCGCGCCACGTTGCGGATGTTTTTTGGCTGGTGCCAGCGACGCGATTATCTCGCGGCCAATCATCGCCTGCTTGAAGCTGATGGACTGCGGAAAGAGGACGCGGACACCGGCGACGTGGATTATTACCGCCCGGCAGAACTGCGTTTGATGCTCGACAACGCCGCGCCGGAAATGGCCGTCATCATCGCCCTGCAAGCGTTTGGCGGGTTGCGGTTGCAAGAGGCATTGCGGCTCGACTGGGGCGACGTGTGGCGCGTGTCCGGCCATGTGGAAATCAGTTCTGCCAAAGCCAAGACGCGCTCCCGGCGGCTGGTGGAAATCAATCCGACATTGGCCGCGTGGCTTAAACCGTATCGCAAAAATAAAGGCGCGGTGACGAGCCTTACGCTCGATGCTTACACATGGCAGTTAATTCAGCTACGCAAGCGACTGAAAATCCCGTCACGGAAAAACGGGTTGCGTCACGGATTCCTGACCGCGCACTACGCCTTGAACCAGAACGAAAACCAGACTGCCGCGCAAGCGGGCACGTCGCCCGCGATGCTGTTCCGGCATTACAAAGGTTTGATGACACGGAAAAAAGCGGCGGAATGGTTCGCCGTGAATCCACCAGAAACCAAAGCGGATGAGCCGTCCAGCGTAGGGGTAATCGGCAGCGGTAAGAAAAATAAAAATCGGCTGGGCTAGGCACCGCGCTCTTCATTGAGTGGCGGCGCATGAACAAACATGGCCGTAAACTAAAGTGCCATTGCTGCCAGCAATGGTTCCTCCCCAACCCAAAATCCGCCTTCCGCCAGAAATACTGCTCGCGCCCGCGCTGCAAACGGGTGAGCAAGGCGGCAAGCCAAAAGAAGTGGAAGGACAAGCCGGGCAATCGGAAACTGGCTGATCCGGCCAAAGAACAAGAGCGCGTGCGGCGCTGGCGCGCCGGAAAGTCAAAACATTGGAGACGCGTTTTCTCCAGATTTCACCGGCATAAAGTTGTGTTACGGAGAGATGATAGGTTGGCGGGGCAATAGTGGTTATCCTATGGCGATTGATTTTCAATTTACCAAAGTCGAAACCATGAAACTTAACCGAGCAGTGGTCTATGTGCGCAAATCCAGGCAGCGCCGGGATGATTCAATTGCCGCCCAACTGAAAATGATCCGCCGATATGCCCGCCAGCGCGGCTTGAAAATCGTGAGGGTGGCAACCGACGGCGAAGCATGAATCGGGATGACGAACAACTTCAGGCCAAGCGGGCGGCGCTGTATGTGCGCATGTCCACGGAGCACCAGCAGTATTCGACGAGCAACCAGCGAGATGTCATCCTGGCCTATGCGAAGCAGCGCGGGTTGGAAATCGTGAAGGAATATTCGGACGATGGAAAAAGCGGGTTGAACATCGAGGGGCGGGATTCGCTGGCGCAAATGATCCGCGATGTCGAGGAAGGCAATGCGGATTATTCCTCCATTCTCGTTTATGACGTGAGCCGGTGGGGACGGTTTCAGGACGCCGACGAAAGCGCGCATTACGAATTTATCTGCCGGTCGAAAGGCGTGGGTGTGCATTTTTGCGCGGAGCAATTTGAGAATGACGGCACGCCGGTCAGCACCATCATCAAGGGCGTGAAACGGATGATGGCGGGCGAATACAGTCGTGAGCTTTCCACCAAAGTATTCCAAGGGGCCTGCCGATTGGTGACGCTGGGCTACCGGCAAGGCGGCACGGCCGGTTTCGGTCTGCGGCGGGTGCTGATTGACGCAGGCGGCAACCGGAAAGGCGAGCTCAAGATGGGCGAACACAAAAGCATCCAGACCGACCGCGTGATTCTGATGCCGGGGCCGGACGAAGAAGTCAAAACCGTGCGCTGGATGTATCAGGCATTCGCCACTGAAGGAAAACTGGAAACCGAGATTGCCGCCAGCCTCAACGCGCAAGACATCAAGACTGACTTTGGCCGGGAGTGGAACCGGGCGACGGTGCATCAGGTGCTGATCAACGAAAAATATATCGGCAACAATGTGTATCACCGCACTTCTTGCAAGCTGAAGAAGAAGCACGTCAACAATCCACCGGACAAATGGGTTCGGAAGGAAGGTGCCTACCAGGGAATCGTCGAGCGGGAAATTTTTTTACGCGCGCGGGAAATCATCCTGGCGCGAAGCCAGAAATTGACGAATGAAGAAATGCTGGAAAAACTGCGCGAACTGTTCAAACAGCATGGGCGGATTTCGGGCATCCTGATTGACGAGACGGACGGACTGCCATCGAGCGCGGCGTTCGGGCACCGGTTCGGGTCACTCATCAGTGCCTACAAACTCATTGGCTATGATCCCGGCATTGACTTCAGTTTCATCGAGGAAAACCGACGGCTGCGCCAGTTGCGCCCGGACATCGTTGCATCGGTAAGACAGAAAATCATGGAGTTGGGCGGGACGGCCATCATGGATGACGCCACGGATCTGTTGTTGGTGAACGGCGAACTTCGGGTGTCCGTTGTGCTGTGCCGACATACCTCCACCTCCGCCGGTTCGTCACGCTGGCTGATTCGGCTGGATGAAGGATTGAAACCGGACATTACGGTTGCCGCGCGGATGGATTTCACCAACCACGGGATTCAGGATTACTATTTGCTGCCCGGCATAGATATGACATGGGAAAACCTACGCGTGGCCGAAGCCAACGGCATCTACCTCGACACCTACCGCTGCGACAACTTGGACTACTTTTTTAGCCTGATGGAACGCATCAATTTGGAGGACGACCATGAACGATGAAATAAAAATGATTCCGCTCGACCAAATCCGCATCCTGAATCACCGGCACCGGGATGCAAAGAGGTTCGCGATGATTGTGCAAAGCATCAAGAATCAAGGTTTGAAAAAACCGATAAAAGTCAGCGTGCGGGAGGCCGACGAGGGTGATGGCCCGACGTATGACCTTGTCTGTGGCCAAGGACGCATCGAAGCGTTCCAAGTGCTGGGTTATACCGAAATTCCGGCGGTGGTGGTGCAAATCAGCAAAGAAGACCTGCTGTTGTGCAGCCTGGCGGAGAACATGGCGCGACGTAATCCAGCACCAATTGAAATGCTGACAGAAATCGAGCGGTTAAAAAAAGAGGGTTTGACCTTGCGTGAAATCGGTGCTCGGATTGATATGGACCCAACCAGCGTCCATGACCTGCTCACACTGAAAAAGGGGGGTGAAACACGACTGCTGGATGCGGCGTTGAACGGGCGGATTCCGGTTGGCGTGGCCGTGGAAATTGCGCGCACGGAAGGAATTGAAATGCAGCGCGAACTTTTGAAAGCGTGCGAGAGCCGGCAACTGACACAAAATGCGTTGCGGATGATCCGGCGCGTGATGGATCGGCGGCGACTGATTGGCAAGCAGCGCGGCAACGGGCCGCGCAGTTCAAAACAACCGCGCATGAGCGCCGACAGCCTCGTGAACACCTATCGTCGGGAAAGCGATAAACAACGTTTGATGGTGAAAAAGGCACGCGTGTGCGAGGCGAAATTATTCTTTATGGTGACGGCGCTGCGGCGGCTGATGGCCGACGAACATTTCGTGACGCTGTTGCGCGCGGAAAAATTGGGAACCATGCCCAAAGACATCTGGATTCGAGTTAAGGAAAAACAACTGGAGGCGGCATGAGCACAGGCAAAATCGCATTCGAGCTGCGAAAGCAAGAAGTGGACGTGGCGAAGCTGCTGCCCACGAAGATCATCAAGGAACACACGAACATCAGACGGTTCCAAACCATTGTGGATTCGCTGCCCGAACTCGGCCTGATTGAACCGCTGATGGTCTATCCGCAAAAGAGCGGCGAAAGCTGGCTGGTGCTTGACGGGCATCTGCGGTTGCTGGCCCTGAAACAGTTGGGATGGAAGACGGTGGAAATCATCGTGGCCAGCGAAGATGACCGTTTCACCTACAACGCGCGTGTGAACCGTCTGCCGCCGATCCAGGCACACAAGATGATTGTGAAAGCAGTGAAAAATGGAGTGAAGCCGGAACGCATTGCGAAGGCACTGTTCATGACGATGGAAACGGTAAACACCCTTCTCAACCTGCTGGACGGCGTCAATCCCGAGGCGACGGAACTTTTGAGGGACAAGCACATCACTGCGGAGGCAATCCGCCTGCTGCGGAAGGTGTCAGGGCTGCGGCAAATTGAAATCGCGGAAGTAATGGTTTCGGCCAACAATTTCACCAAGGCGTATGCGGAAGCGCTGGTGCTGGCGACGCCGAAGGATCAAATGTTGTCGCCCCAAGAGCCGAAGAAAAAAACCGGCATGACGGCGGAAGAACTCTCGCGGATGGAGCGCGAAATGGAAGCGCTGGAAAAAGACTTCAAGAGCATCGAGGCCAACTACTCGGAAAATATGATGAGCCTGACGCTTGGGCGCGGGTATATCAAAAAGTTGTTGGAGAACAGCCGGGTGTTACGGCATCTGCGCGAGCATCACGGCGAACTGCTCACGGAATTCGAAACGATTGCGGCGGCGGAGGCTGTGTGAATTTTTTTGGTTGGATAGGCGTTGGTGGGGAGGCGAGTGAACGTAGTCCGTGATTATCTATTCCCAGCTTTGAGGCGCAGTATTCAACAAGATTCAATATAAATTTTATTGGGTTATCAATCCATCAACAATCCGGTAAGCGTTTCGCCATTTTTTGTTACGGCAGGGAATTGTGGCCAAATCCAGTTCGAGCCGGGTTCCCGTCATTTCAATTTCTGCTCCCACGGTGTAGGGTCCCTGAGTCTGAACTTCTTCGTAAACCGCCCTGCCGTTTTTCCAGTTTATTGCCTGAACACGTTTTTTGTATGAGTCATGAAGATAGAACTTTACCTTACCGTGTAATTTTCGCCCTTTTACCAGGGAGGCAACTTCAAGGTTAATATAGAAAGTTTTATCTTCATATCCAATCACTTCAGCACATAAACGAAAACCTTCCCGAATGGGAAGTCTTCCGAAACGCTGATTATTCAAATCGCCCTCCTCACGTTTGGGAGAAGCCAGAAATTCAGGGATCACTGATTTTAGGAGGGTGGCAACCCTGGTCATTTTAGAAAATTCATGATGTTGATAATCGGACAGATCAAAATGGGCATCGGTGACCTCATCTTTAATCAACAGAACCCGCTTGCCGATGGCGTGAGCATAGCCGATTTCATAATAGCAATTGGGGCGGGCAAAAGATAAATCGGCAATACAGAAATAGGATGATGCGATCTCCGAGCGAAGACTTGCCCCGATAGATTCAGATTTCGACTGGACGTCAATTCGTGATGGAAAATACTTGAATGACTCAAGTGCCGGTTTGATACCTTGATCGTATACATGCCGGCCATGTCGGGGTGAATGTAATGGCATAATAACGCAGACGGTTGGAGTGATGAACATAAAAGCAAATCCAGTTGTCAGGTTTATGATTCTCTCCAGGCATTCTTGATATTATTTTGCATTTTCGACCCAAGCGCCAAAATTGTTATATCCGTCCCCACTTTTCCAATCATAGCACGGAACCCAATTGGACAGTCTGAACCATTTGCCCCGATGCTGCTTGTCATAACTCACTGCTTTTGGCGGTAAATCTTCGTAAACCTTCCAGCTTGTTCCATCATATTCGCCATAAGTTTGTTTTTGCCCATCATCACTGACCCAAAATCCTAAAAATGAAAACGGGTTTAGCCCTTGTGCAAAGACTTGTTTGTTTTTATCAGGCACCGAATTGATATGGATGCCTAGCAGCAAGTTTTCTCGGTCAAAGCTTTTTAAGATTTCATAACGCACCCAGGGTCGAGCCCAAGTGCCTGTTCCGATCAAAACGCAAGTCACACTTGTTCCCTCAAGGCTCGAATTAATCATGCGCTCAACTGTATTTTCCCGATGCGTTTTTGCTTCCTCCCAAATTGACGCATCAATGTAACCAGCTTCTTGGCAATTCTCCTTAGTGAAGTCGTGTTTTCTGACCACGTTTGCGCGGAATGTTGCCACGTCCTCGTAATCAAAACTGAAAAAAACTCGCTTTGCCATATCAACTCCTTTTTCAGTCAGCCTGGCAACCCATCAGTCGGAAAAACAACCTAACGAACAAGCCAAACGTTACCAGCAGCACAACCGACAGCAGCGCGCCGTGAAAAATATTCAATGTGGTGGAAAAGGTTGAACGACACCAAGTATTTTCATCTTTATTGTAGTCGGTTGCTTTCAGGTTAAAATCGATGTCGTTCTCATTTTTGGCGGCGATATTCTTGTAGAGTCCCCGGTATTGTCTCTCTTGGGAAAGGAAGTAGCCATCCAGCACCCAAAACATTAGAACCGGAACATAAGCCACGAGGACAAAATTCAAGTTTGACTTGTCGGCGGCGAGGGCAAACAGGGCACTGACCAGCGTGACCGACCAGCCTTTGATGACAAAGGAATTGGCGTTCATCCGGGTGATGATGTTCTGAATGAATTCCAGGTGCTTTAGTTTATTTTCCATACGAATACCCATGTTTAAGTTTGTTCTGGAGCAATTTCATAGAGGAGATCAAGGGCGTGCTTCCTATTAAAACGAGGGGTGGACTGGTGGTTTTCGTTCCACTTGACCAATTGAGCGCCGGTGAGTGGCGTCAATTCGCTCAACGGAACTTCATATTCTGCTTTGAACTGTGAAGCCTTCATGATATCAAGCTCTTCGTTGGCAAAGTTTCTTATCTGTCCCAATTGTCTGTCTGGCGTCTTTCGTCGAATGACACGCATCGTTGCCAGCTCAAATGATAGCCACGGTGATTCTGTTTTATCAACTGATTCGCTTGATGTAATGGAATTGCGCGTGTTAATAAAAATCACGCATTCCGTGGCATCAAGCATCGCGCTCAATGCGGTTGAAAGCATCATATGGACGTGGCTTGTTGACCCGTTCCGTTTTTCGTAACTGTATGTATCTCCGCCGGGATTGAGGCAGTATTTGTTATCAATCAACTTCAACAGATTGTCTGCGTAGCCCCAGACACAGGAGTCGATGAAGGGATGAAGGTGGAACTCGCTTTTGAGCCAACCTGCACACTTGATTGCTTCTTCTTCGTCCTTATGAGAGTGGGAAATGAAAACGTCGGCCTTGATGGTTGGAAACCAATGGCCGGTAAGTTTTGTTCCGTCAATGATTTTGCCATTGAGAAATGATTCGAGAGACTGTTTTACGGTGGCGCGGGTTTCGCTGAAAATAGCGTCGCCGCTGGCTCTGCTCATTCCAGCCCAGGGGTCGCCTGTTAGATTGAATGCTCGATACATATATTTATTTCATTGGCAAGCCGCCGTGCTGGATGATGTGTGCAGCGGGATTTCCCAGGCGCGCAAATGGCGCATAAGGGTTTCCACATGACCGCCGACAGTGGCGTGGGCGATGAAAATCTCGTCGGCCAGGGCGGCGACGAACTCGTTGCGGCGGGCGGCGAGTTCGGCGGTGATGCGCGTGGCCGTGGCGGCGAACGCGGACAGGATTAACATCCGGCCGCTGGCGACGGCGATGGCCCATTGGGCGGGCAGACGCGTCAGCATCGCACGGGCGGGACAGAGAATGACCGGGGCATCACCGCGCAGCAGGATGTGCAGACATTCTTTTTCCACCGGCGAATGGAAGCCGCTGATGACGCAGCGCCCAGTGTCACGCCACTTGGCGGCTTGGTCGTAGGTGGGGAGGATGACGCTGCCGGGGCATTTGGCGGAACAGAACAGCGCGGTCTTGGACAGGGCGAGCAAGTCGGGATTGCCCTGCGTGGTCAAATTTTCTGGAGCCGCGTCCCCCAGGCGGTCGGTCAACAGACGCGGCCATGCGGCATCGTCTGGTGATAGGACGGTCATGGCTAATTGATCCAACGTTCGGCAGCGAGCCGGTCCCAAGCCAAGCCAATGTGTTCCGGGCGGAACATCCGCCGCTTGCGTTCGTTCCAAGCGCCAATGCCCGCAACTGCTTCCGCCGCACTGGCGGCGGCGGGTGTGCCGTGAACCGCGAGCCAATGGACAGAGGAAAGCAGTTCCAGACCGTAAGGCGTTTCGTAGCCCTCAATCAGTTGGTTGACCCGCGCCAGCCGTTCGTGCTCGGCGGTGTGGTCGGACAAAAATGTCTCGGCATCCCACGCCGCGCCCTCCAGTAATTCAATTTCCACGTCCGGTTTCTGGCTGTCGCCGTAACCCGAAGTGTAGTGCCTTTCCAACATTTCCAGCACCTTGTTGAGATTGGGAGCGTAGGGGCCGAAAAGCCCGGCCTGATACTTCAACCGCAACGGCTGTCCCGCCTCCTGCAAAAAATAGGCGAGCTTCTGGATTTCCAGGAGCGTCAGCCGGTAGGACTGCGCCGCGTATTGATCCATCAACCGGATGAACAGCGCCCGCGCGACGGTGAGCTTGGGCTTTTCAGTGCGCACCGGCATGGTCTTGGCCTCGGGCGCACCCGACGGCGCGAACAACATCAGGCGCACATCCGGCAATGGCGCAAAGGCACGTTCGATCATCGGACGCACCTTGTTCCAATCCAGCCCGCCCAAACCGCAACCCAACGGCGGCATGGCCAGACTGCGAATGCCGCGCCGACGCACTTCCGCCACCAACGACTGCAAGCCGCTCTCGATGTCTTCATACCGCGAGTTGGCGCGCCAGTCGCGCTTGGTCGGGAAATTGACCACAAACTTTGGATTGAGCATCGAATGGAGATCGAAGATGAACATGCGACCCGGTTGCACGTCACCGACCTTGCACGCCTTGTGGTAGGCGTCGAAATTTTCGGGGTAAGCTTTCTTGAATTGGAGCGCGATGCCCCGGCCCATGAAACCGATGCAGTTGACCGTGTTGACCAGCGCCTCGGCATCGGCCTTCAAAAGATTGCCATGTGTCAGTTCAATCATGGTCGCTTCGTCTTCAATAATACCAATACGTGCGGACGTTGACAACCGGTTGCATGGCCGGATCAAACCCGCTTAAAATTTCCGCCCTCGGTCACGCGCGCAACGTTCTTTTTATCAAGGCGCAAACAGCACGCCACCGTTTTGGTGGCCGATGCCGTCGCTGACGGTGATGCCGCCGCGCCACCATTTGTTTTCGTCCTGATAACGAAACTGCAATTGCTTGAGCCGCGCGCCGTAGCGGTCGCGAATCCGATAATACTGCAAATGAACGTGGATGTTGTTCACATGGCCCTGGCAATACACATACGCCGCCATCGGAAACAGGAACGCCGAGCAAATCATATCCGCCGCCTGAATCCCGGCGTGGTTGTCGCTGTGGCCGAAGACGGGCATCTCCATCAGTCCGGCATAGGCGTCGCCCGCTGCGCGGAATTTTTGGGTGAACACCGAGTGCGAGACATTCGTGTTCTTGGGCTTGTTCCGGCTGTCCAAAATCATCAGGCCCGCCGAGTGAGTCACGTCGAGATACCGCTGGAACTCGGCGGCGAGAATCTGGATGGCCGAGGTGTAAACCGACTGGCCATTGAAGGCCACGCCGATGGGTTTGACATACAGCCGCGCGAGCAACCGCGCGTCATACTTTTCCATCAGGTCCAAAAACTTGTCCATGAAACCCAGCGACTGCCGGCGCGGGTCGCGTTTGCCCTCGCGGATGCGGCGGCGCAAGTCCGCGCCCTTGATTTCCACGGCGATCCAGTCCAGAAAATCCGCGTTGGGCGCTTTGAGGCCGGGGAAGAAACGATCTTTGAGATGCAACCAGTCGAGGGTGAAATCGCGCAGGTGAACCTGGTCCAGAATCACGCCGCCCAGCGCGAACACCGGCTGGATGGGCGCGGTGGCCGTGGGCAACATGCCGGTGCAGCCGGCTTCATCAACGTAGAAAACCTTCATGGCGTGGGGTAAAAACAACTGCGGCCACCACGCTTGCGCGGGATGGCCACAGGATTTGCCGCCTGGACGAACCAGTTCGGCCGAGGTTTATCTCTGCCCATAGCATACCGCCAACCCCGGGCTTTGCAACCCTGATTTTTGGTGAAACGGGCTGGGGATGGCTCATTCTTCCTCCGTTTCGGTGTCGCGGCCGAGGCGGTATTTGATGTCGTAGTTGATGATGAAATCCAATTCCTCCGGCGTGAAGCCGTAGTGCCCCACGAGTGCATAGCAATGCGGCTTGTTCATTCTGATTCCTCCTCGGCTGAGTCTTTGCCCATGCGGATCTTGACATCATATGATGCGACAAAATCCAGTTCTTCGGCGGTCAAACCATAATGCTCCGCAAGCACTGCGTCGAGTCGGTCAATGATTGGCTTTGAAAGGCCCCAATTAAATTCCTGAAATTCTGTGTCCCCGCGAGTATTGACAAACGAGTTCTTCTGAAAATCAGCCATTAACTCATCAAACAGTTTGCCAGCTCGACGCAGAATGTCCGCAGATGGGCGTCCGATATGGAATTGTTTAACGTCTTCAAGAGTCAGGTTGCGGCAGTTGCCCATTGCGAAGAACCAGCAAAAATACAACGAGCTGCTAACCACTGCTCCAATAAATTTTGCCGTCGGATCATCCTTAACGGCGAGTTCTCGGATGTGATGCACAGACCGCGTGGCTGTTGGAGAACGAAAGTGCGGTTCAAAATCCATGATGCGAATCCAGTATCCCGGTGTGCGATGGAAGAAAAGCTTCACGCGACTGCGCGACACGAGCCCTTCTGCTACAACACCTCCACGCATCTGAAGCACCTTCTTCACAACTTCATGGGCATGTTTGCTACCTAGTTTTGGAATACATGCGGCGGTAAGAATGTCCGATGACGGCGCATATTCCAATCGAGCAAACAGCGTCGAGCGCTCGTCCTTATACCATTGGAGATATTTCGTGGTGAATGCTTGGCTGCCCCCTGATTCATCTGCTTGAGCTAACCAGATTGTCAGCCGTTGTTCGACTCCTTCGAATAGTTTGGCAGGACGAATTGCGTAGTTGCTAAACCAGCTAGTCGGGAATTGTTCACAGATCAATTCGCGAGCACTTAGCGTTTCGCTAACACTAACTAAAGCAATCGGCACAATGAAACCCAACCGGCCTTTCGCTTCAATTAGAGCCTCCGAGCGCTCAAGCACGAAAGTGTAAAGATTACCACAGTCCTGTGTTTTGTAGTTTCGCACTTTGTAAGTGCTTTCAACCTTGTTGTATTCGACATACGGCGGATTCCCAATAATGACATCGAATCCGCCGCGGGCGAGAATGCCATAAAATTGCACGAACCAGTGAAACGGCTGATGTGATTTCACCCATTTAGCAAGCGCCGCCTTATCACTCACTTTTACGCCATATTCGCTGGCGAGATGTAGGTTCAATTCGTCTTCCAACGCCTTGAGCCGTTTCTGGAGTTCCTGCTTGTCGGCGGCGGGCACTGAGCCGTCGCCTTCGGTCTGTAGCTGGCGGAATTTGTTGAATGCCTGCTCCACATCAGCACAGCGCGTGTTGAAGCGTGCGAAGCTGCCCAACTCATCCTCGCCCATCAATTTCATCTGGCCGCCGCCGAGTTCCTTCATGCACTGCTGGACTTCCGCCTTGGTGGCGTAGCCAACGAGGGTGTTACCGGCACGGATGTTGAAATCAATATCCGGCAGCGGTTCAATGCCGAGATTGTCGCGGCTGGCATCCGGCTCAACCTGCGCGGCGAGTTTCAGGAACAGCCGCAGTTTGCAGATTTCCACCGCCTCTTCCATGATGTCCACGGCATAGAGGTTATTGATGATGACGGATTTCAGGACGAAGTAGCGCCGGTTGGGATGGGCATCCACGCGGGCGAGGACTTCGGTAAATTTCTTGGTGTAATTTGGGTAGAGTTGTTTGCCTGCGGCGCTTGATTGGTTTTCTCCCCGACGACCCTCATCCGGCCTGCGGCCACCTTCTCCCACTCCCGTGGGCGAAGGAACTGCGCCGCACGCGCTACCCCACTCAGCAACGAATGCTTCCATCCGATCCAGACAGGCTTCATACAGCGGCTCAAGAATATTGAGCGCGGCAAAAATAAACGCACCTGAGCCACCAGTCGGGTCCAGCACCGTAATGCTCGTGATGGCCTGCCAGAAGGCCATGAGCAAGTCCGGCCCTTCGCAATTCTGGATGACATCCTGCGCGAACTGGCGGAGATCGAGATTCAGCGTGATGAAATCGTTTACCTGCCTCACTTCGCCTGCTGCGAGTTTTTTCCTGACTTCCTCATAACGCTGGCGACGGGCGACGACTTCACGCCATGTCTCGGTGGGCAAAGCGAACTCTGCTGCCCCTGGTTTGTTCCAGCCGCCACGCTTGGCAACGTCCTTGATGCCGGCGGCGATTTCCGGCGGCAATTTTTTATCTACGCCGTGCCGCACGGCGGAATAAATATAGCGGTCGGGCGTTTCGCGGAGCAAATCCCACACGGTGGGGCCGTCGGCATTCTCAAAGGCAACCTTGCACTTGGTTTTGGCGGCGTCGAAGAGGAACGGGATGACGGTATTTTTGCTGATGTATTCGGTGATGTCCTCCTTCGTGTAATACGCCCCCATTTGTTTCTGGTTGATGTATTTCTCGAAGATATAGCCGAGCACGTCGGGATTGATTTCGTTGTCATCCCGCAGCGGGCGTTCGTCCAGATGCCACTGGTATTGATCGAAATAATTGAAGACGCGCTCGAACGCCTGGTCGTCAATCTGGATTTCCTTGCCGTAGCGCTCGGGCCGTTCCAATTCGTGAACGTCGAACAAGCCGCCGTTGAGATACGGGATGTTGCCGACCAATTTTTCCAAGTCCGGCGCGCGATCCTTGCGGCGTTTGCCAAAGCCTTCATGGAACAGCCGCAACAGGAAGTAGCGGTAGAAGGTGTAAAACTTGTCCTTACCCTGTTCCTTTTTGCAGCGGTCTAGCCGGTTGCGCAGGTAATTGGTGTCGCCGTCGAGAAATCCCTTGCGCTGGATGAAATAGACAAACATCAGGCGATTGAGCATGACGGATGCATACCATTCGCGATCGGCCACTTCGCCAATACCATCAATGAACTTCAGGAAGGCGAGACGGTGCGTGTCAAAGTCGCGATAAAACGCCTTGGTCACGCGCTCGATGTCGAACGCGGCGCGGGCACCGTCGGAAAGCGTGAGGGTGTGAACATCGCCCCGTTCCTCGTCTTCGAGGGAAATGTAAAGGTGCTGGAGTTTCTGGAGCAGTGAATCGCCGGGCTGACTGCGATTGAACTCATGTGTGCGGGCGGCGAGCGGCTTGCCTTGTTCGCGCCGCACCCACATCCATGATTGTGTGGCACCGTCGTGGGTCGGGAAAACAATCAGATGCTCGAAACTGGTCTGTGTCAGGGCACGGTCGAGTTTCAACCGCGTGGTGTGGTCGGGCAACTTGCCATTGGCGCACGCGCACGACCACGCGGTAAAACCGCGCTTCTCGGCGATGGCGGCAAAGGCATAGTCAGTCTCGCCAACGCGGAGCGTGATTTTCTGGCGGGCGGGTTCCCAGCCGAGTTCCTCGACGAACAACTTCGTGAGATTGCCACTTTGCAGCAGCGGGCGGGCGCGTTGGAAGTCGAGAGGCATAGGTTAATCTTTACGGATTCCGAGCGAGCAAATGATTTTGGGTTCGCGGGCCTCGACGTCGTCCTTGGGCACGCACAGCCGGTCTTCCTCCTGGAGCGAGAGGACGAGCGCGACGAGTTTTTCATCACTAACGCCGGTCCGCATTTCGCGGTTGAGCAGGTCGCGCGCGGCCTCGGTCAACGGGGCTTCGTAAATTTCATCAATCGCGACATGGAGCGGCTTGATGTCGAACAGGCTGTCCTTGACGTTGGCCGCGTAATCTTTCAATCGCTCATACACGCGACGCCGCGCACTGGTAGGTTTGCCAAGCTGGCCACCGGTGGTAATATGCTCGGTCTGGATGCCAGCGACGGCTTTTTGCACGAGCGGATGATGATTCGCCAGACGCGCGAGCGCGGGCGTGGCCGGCTCGCACGCGGCGGCCCGCAAAATTTCGTGCTGTGATTCCGTGACGGTTTTGCCGTCCTCGTCCACCCAGGCGAGCGCGTCGTTGCCATCGGCGGTGCGGACATAAACCATCGCGCCGGAAGTGGGCTGCGGGCCGGCGGCTCCGGCGGGCTTGGCGACGATGGCGGACAGCGCCTTGGTGGAAAACACGACGCCGGGCAAATCCGGGATGATTTTTCTCAGCGCCGGGTTGGTGTCGCAGGCGTTTTTCCAAATCTGGTAGGCCAGCGACGCGAGATCCACTTCATCATCCGCCGGGTCGTCCAGGATGCCGGATTTTTCCGTGAACAGGTCGCGGATGACGGTGTCGTGTTTTTCGTCCTCGAAAAAAGTTTCATCAGTGCCGACGACCTCGGCATTTTCGCTCAAGCGCTGGCGAACCCGAGAGCGTAACCGGATGAGGCGCTCGACGCCATCCGCCGGCACGAACGAGTAGCAAAGAATCTGCTCCGCTTTCTGGCCGATACGATCCACACGGCCCGCCCGCTGGATAAGGCGGATGATGGCCCACGGCAAATCGGAGTTCACCACGATGGCGGCGTCCTGCAAGTTTTGGCCTTCGCTCAAGACATCGGTGGCGACGAGCACGCGCAATTCTTCGGCAGGCGCAACGTAGTTGGGCGCGCCTTTGTCCTGCGCCTTGTTGCTGAACGGACTGAACCGGCGGGCGTAGGTGGCCGGGTTCTCGGTGTCGCCGGTGACACCGGACATGGATTTCAGGCCGCGCGATTTCAACTGCTCGGCCAGATACGATACGGTGTCGGCAAATTGGGAAAAGATGAGGACTTTCTGGTCGGGATGTTTTTTGGCCAGGAGCTTGAAAAGTTCCTCCAGCTTTTTGTCCTGGCCGGGCTGCCAGCGTCCGGCAAGCTCCAGGATGGAAAAAAGCCGGTCCGCATCCTGCCGCAGATGGGTGGCGAGGTCCTCGACAAATACATCGGAGCGCAACCAATCGAAATTCCGGTGATGTTCCTTTTTGAGCGTCTGGTAGCCTTCGGCCCCGGCAATGGCGAATTCGGCGAGCGATTTGGCCGTGACTTCGGTTGGCTGCGCGGGGGCTTTCTCATCCGCGCCGAACACCGAGCTTTCGCTGTCGTGGTCCTCGGCGCGGGTATCGAACAGCGCCTGATCC
>Ga0181528_10000979_pt1 | contig 18401 bp, 8 predicted proteins | sample PEATcosm2014_Bin_47_FD_119742 | JGI IMG/M metagenome (GOLD analysis project Ga0181528, IMG submission 119742) | Peatland microbial communities from MTU Mesocosm Facility, Houghton, MI, USA - PEATcosm2014_Bin10_10_metaG | ecosystem: Environmental > Terrestrial > Soil > Wetlands > Peat | place...
CAATCTCGACGGCCTGTGGCGCGCCAACACCTACGCCGGGCCGGCGTGGTACGAACGCGACATCGACATCCCCGCCGCCTGGGCCGGCAAGCGCGTGCGTCTGACGCTGGAACGCGTGCACTGGGTGACGCGCGTGTGGCTCGATGGCCGGCCGTGCGGGGGCGAGGAGGACAGCCTCGTGGCGCCCCACGTCCACGAGCTGGGCACCGGCCTCGCGCCGGGCGCGCACCGCCTCACGCTGCTGGTGGACAACACGCCCAAGATCGACCTGGGCGGGTTCGTGTCGATCCTCTACGAGGGCACGCAGACCAACTGGAACGGCGTGGTGGGGCGTATCGAGCTGAGCGCCGTGGATGCCGTGAGCATCGCCGACGTGCAGGTCTATCCGCAACTGGCAACGCACACCGCGCGAGTCGTGGTCACGGTGTCCAATACCACCGGTAATCCGGTAGCGGGCCGGATCGTTGTCAGCAACGCGGCTGGATACCCGCCGCGCACCGGAGTCGTCCAGGGGACGCCGTTCGCTGCCGACGGCCCCGAGACGAAAGTGACGGCCGAGCTGCCGATCCCCCAGCGGCAAACGCCGTGGGACGAGTTCAACCCGGACCTGTACAACGCAGGCGTCAGCCTGACCGCGCCCGGATGCCACGACTTGCGGAATGTGCGCTTCGGCTTCCGCGAGCTGGCCACCAAGGGTGCGCAGTTCACCATGAACGGCCGCCCGCTGTTCCTGCGCGGCACGCTGGAATGCGCCATCTTCCCCCTCACCGGCTACCCGCCGTGCGATGTCCCTTCGTGGTCGCGCATCTTCAAAATCATCAAGTCCTACGGCCTGAATTTCATGCGTTTCCACTCCTGGTGCCCGCCGGACGCGGCCTTCGCGGCGGCCGATGAGGAGGGCGTCTATCTGCAAGTGGAAGGACCGCAGGCCAACATCAATGCCGGCGAGAATGCCGCGCGCGACGCCTTCACCGGGGCGGAATTGCTGCGCATGGTGCGCACCTACGGCAACCACCCCAGCTTCTGCCTCATGACCCTCGGCAACGAATATGGCGGCAAGGACAGCGTGCTGAGCGGCTGGATAGACCAGTTGCGCGCCGAGGACCCGCGCCATCGGTACGCCTCGCCGTCCTCCGGTCAAGAGACGGCGAATCGACAGTACACGGAGGGCGGGCCGCGCGGCATCGGCGGTCCGAGCACGAATCGCGACTTCCGCGGCAGCACGGCGCACCTGGATCGTCCCCTCATGGGCCATGAGATCGGCCAGTGGACGTTCTTCCCCAACTTCGCCGAGCAGGCCAAGTACACCGGTGTGCTGCAGGCCCGCAACTTCGACGTGGTGCGCGCTTCGATGACGGCCCACGGCATTGTCGATCTGGCGCCCAAGTTCGTGGCCGCCACCGGCCATCAGGCCGTGCTGTGCTACAAGGAAGAGATCGAGGTGCTGCGGCGCACGCCGAACTACGCCGGCTTCTCGCTGCTCGATCTGCACGACTATCCCGGCCAGGGCACGGCCCTCATCGGGCTGCTGGACCCGTTCTGGGACTCGAAGGGCTTCATCGCACCCGCGGTGCATCGCCAGTATGACGGGCCGGTGGCGCCGCTGCTGCGGCTGAGCAAACGTGTCTTCACCAGCGACGAAACGCTGGAGGGCGACGTCGACCTGTCTCAGTTCGGCCCCGCCGATCTGCCCGCCGCCACGGCGGTGTGGACGGTGCGCGACGAGCAGGGCGCCGAGATCGCGGCCGGCCGCTTGCCCGCCGTGGCCGCGCCCACCGGCACGCTGACCACGCTGGGCCATATCAGCACCAGTCTGGCCAAGGCCGCCGCGCCGTGCAAGCTGACCGTGGAGGTGGCCATCGCTGGCACGCCTTTCCTCAACTCGTGGGACATCTGGGTCTATCCCAGCACCGTCGCCACCGACCCGCCGGCGGGCGTGGTGGTGGCGAGTCAGTGGGATGAGGCTGCCAAGGCGGCGCTGGCGGACGGCAAGCGCGTGGTGCTGCTCCCCGAGCATCCGCTGTTCGCCGGGTCGCTGCCGGGCGCCTTCCTGCCCACCTTCTGGAGCCCGGTGTGGTTCCCCAGCCAGAAGCCGGACACCATGGGCATCCTGGTCGATCCGCACCACCCCCTGTTCGCCAACTTCCCGACCGAGTACTACGCCAACTGGCAATGGTGGGATCTGCTGCAGAACAGCCGCACCCTCAACCTCGACGCCACGCCCGCCGCTTTCCGGCCCATCGTCGAGGTGATCGACAACTACGCCCGCAACGGCAAGCTGGGCAACCTGTTCGAGGCCAAGGTGGGGCCCGGCCGGCTGCTGGTGTGCGCCCTCGACCTGCGCCGCGATCTGGCCCATCGGCCGGCGGCGCGGCAACTGCTGGCCGGCTTGTGGCAATACGTGGGCAGCGAGGCTTTCAATCCGGCGCAGGAGCTGGATGCGGCGGTCCTCGACAAGCTCCTGGCCGCACCGATTGTCGGGACGATGGCCAAGCTGGGGGCCAAGATCGTCCACACCGACAGCGAAGTGGCCGGCTATGAGGCCGCGCACGTGCTGGACGGCGATACGGAGACCATCTGGCATACGCAATGGGAGCCGCAGCCCAAGCCCTATCCCCACGAGCTGGTGATCCGCTTCGCGCAGCGCGTCACGATGTCGGGTTTCAAGCTCCTGCCGCGCCAGGACATCGCCAACGGCCAGATCCGAAGCTGGGAGATGTACGTCAGCGACGACGGTCAGACGTGGGGCGAGGCGGTGGCCAAGGGCCGCTTCCCCGAGGGCCAGGACGTCCACGAGGTGCATTTCAACGCGCCGGTCACGGGCCAGTTCCTGCGATTCGTGGGCATCGACGGGCAGCGCGATCCGTTCTGCGCCGTGGCGGAGCTGGAAGTGCTGCCGTGAGCGGCGCGTCTTCCCAGCGCACCACCCCTGACCCCTCCTCGGAGAGGAGGGGAAACGACCGGACTCCCCTCCTCTCCGAGGAGGGGCTGGGGGTGGTGGGCGGTTTCGACGCCGCCGTCCCTGCCTTCGGGCGCCGCCGGTGGCTATACTCTCACTGTGGAGTGCCGCGATGAGTCCGAGCCCGCAGGGCCTGATGATGGTGCTCGCCATCGTCGGCGCGGCGGCGCTCACCTTGCCCGAGGCCCTCGCCGTGTGGCACCTGCGGCACGTGCGCACCTCGCTTCTGATGCGCCGCACCGTCCTGCGCGCCGTGACTCTCGGGCTGTTGGGCGTGGGGTTGGTGGAGCTGGTGAGCTGCGCCGGCGGACTGGTGTGGCTGGATCTGGATCGCTTCCTGCAGCGCCGCCTCACCGTGCCCACCGTGGCCACGCTCAACTGGCTCGGCGCCTGGCTGCGCATCGTCCTCGGTCTGCTTCTGGCCTGCCGCACGCTGACGCCTGAAGCGGGCGCGGCGTTGGGTACGGTGCTGGCGTTCGGCGCTTCGCTGTCGTGGTGGGTGGTGGTGCGGCTGATGCCGCTGCAACCGGGCCGCGCCACGTGGCTCCTCGGGCTGGCGCTGGCCATCGTGCTGCCGGCGCTGGTCCTCATCGGCATCAGCCGCTGGCGCGAATCGCCGGCGCAGGAGTTGCCGCGCCCCCTGCGCCACGGACTGGGAGCGTGCGCCGCGCTGCTGGTCTTCACGCCGCTGGTGGTGGGTGACGGCGGCTGGTGCGGGGCGTTGCTGGGCGCGGCGCTGGCCAGTTTCGCGGCCTGGCTGCTGCTGTCGTGCGGGCGCGTCAGCCTGGATCGCGAGTTCCACGGCACGCATCGCGCCCACCTCCTCATGCAGGGCCTACTCGACCAGCGCCGCGCGGCGTGGGTGACGCTGGCGGCGCTGGGCTGCGTGCTGCAATGGGCGGTGCTGGCCATCGGCGCCCCGGCCGTCAGTGGGCGCGGCGTGACGGTCATGGAGAGTTTCGCGGCCTGGCCGCAGGTTCTCACCAACCGCGACGAGCCGAGCCCCGCGGAGTGGGAACAGCTCGTGGCGCACCTCACCGACACCACCAACCAGTATCGCGGGCACCGTTGGTGCGGCCGCTACCTGCTGCTCATCGGCTGGATCGAGGCCACGCGGCTGCATCACGAGTACCGCGCCCGGCTGATCCTCGGCGAGGCCGCGGCCACCTACCCGCGCAGTCGCGCCGACGCGCCGCCGGGCTGGCCGAAGGGGCGCAACGTGCGCGCCATCGTGCAGCAACTGCTGGTGGACTGGGGTCCGCTCATGGACCCCGGCTCGCGGCCGAGCTGAGGACCCACCGTGATGCTCTGCATGGCATTGGCTTGCGCTTTCACCGCGGCGATACCGATGGAGCGCGTCGCCGTGACGCCCGACGGCAAGGGCTTCGTGCTGGCCGATTCCCGTGCCCCGTTCCGGCCCTGGGGCGTCAACTACGGTCACGGCGGCAAGCTCATCGAGGACTTCTGGGACGCCGACTGGGCCACCGTGGCCGAGGACTTCGCCAAGCTGAAGGCCCTCGGCGCCAATGTGGCGCGCGTCCACCTGCAAGTGGGCCGTTTCATGGACGCTGCCGACCAGCCCCATGCCCACGCCCTGTGGCAGCTCGGCCGGCTGCTCGATCTGGCCGAACAGACGGGCGTCCGCCTCGATCTGACCGGCCTGGCCTGCTATCGGCCCGCCGACACGCCGGCCTGGTACGACGCCCTCGACGAGCCGGCGCGTTGGGCGGCGCAAGCGACCTTCTGGCGCGCCGTGGCCGGACGGTGCGCCGCCAGCCCGGCGGTCTTCTGCTATGACCTGATCAACGAGCCCATTTCCCCGGCCGAAAAGAGGGCGCGATGGTCCTCGGGCCAACTCTTCGGCGGCTACGATTTCGTGCAGTTCATCGCCCGCGACCCGGCCGGCCGCACGCGCGGCGCCATCGCCACGGCCTGGATCGACCGCCTCACGGCGGCTATCCGCAACAAGGACGCGCGCACCCTCATCACGGTCGGCATGTTGCCGTGGACCACCGGCTGGGGGCATCTGTCGGGCTTCGTGCCGGCCGAAATCGCGCCGCACGTGGATTCCCTCAGCGTCCACCTCTATCCCAAGTCCAAGGACCCGGCCGAGGCGCCGCGCGGCTTGCAGGAGTGCGCCGTGGGCAAGCCGGTGGTGATCGAGGAGACCTTTCCGCTGTCATGCACCGGCGAGGAGCTGGCGGCCTTCCTGCGCGCGTCGCGCGACACGGCGTGCGGCTGGCTGTGGCACTTCGATGGGCGTACGCCGGGAGATTACGACGCCGAGGAGCGCGCCCGGAAGCTCACCATGAACGATGCCATCTGGCGCGCGGCGCTGCGGCTGTTTGTGGTGCTTGGGCCGGAATTCATGGTGAAATGAAACCGCGGCGCGGGCGACGCGTGCGTCGCCCCTACGGGGTTTCGGCCTTCCCCCGCCGCCACGCCCGCCAACTGCTCACCGCAATCAGCCCCACGAACTTCGGCAGCGCCGCCAATCGCCGCCACCGCTTGGGCTCTTGCTTGACGCGGAACAGCCATTCCAGCCCGGCGCGCTGCATCCACAGCGGGGCGCGCTCCAGCCGCCCGCTGATGACGTCGAAACTGCCGCCGATGCCCAGGCACAAGGGGATGTCCAGCTCGCGGTACCAACGGCGGATGAACTGCTCCTGCTTGGGGATGCCGAGCGCCACGAACAGAATGTGCGGCCGCGCCGCGCGCAGCAGCTCCACCACCTCCTGCTCGTCGGTGAAATAGCCGTCATGGATGCCGCACAGGTCGAGGCCGGGATGCTCGGCGCGCAGCCGCTCGCCGGCCGCCTCCGCCACGCCCGGCGCGGCGCCCAGCAGATACACGCGATAGCCCTTGTCGGCCGCCAGGGCGCACAGGCGGCGCACCAGATCCACGCCCGAGACGCGCTCGGGCAGCGGGAAATCGAACAGGCGCGCCGCCCACAGCACGCCCGCGCCATCGGCCGTGACGAGGTCGCAGGTGCGCACGATCTCGGCCAACTCGGCGTCCTCGCGGGCGCGCATGATGCCGCTCACATCGGCCGTGAAGACGTGGTGCGCGCCGCCGCCCGCGATCATGGCGTCCATGCGCTCCAGGGCGCTGTCGTAGGTCAGCGCGTCGATGGACACGCCGAGGATGTCGACCTTGCCGGCGTGGGTGGCGGCAACGCGCGCTGCCACGCGGGTGAGCAGGAAGAAGGCGCCGAAAGCCAGAGGCAGCAGGAGGGCCAGGAGCAGCAGCTTGACGATGACGGGCACCGTCACGAGGCCCACGAGGGCCAGCGCCACCAGGCAGCAATAGGCCTGCAAGCCGAGCAGCAACTCCACGCTGCGGGCGTGGGTGAAGCCGCGGCGCGACAGCATCTCGCCCAGGGAGCGGGCGCGATCCACGGCATTGGGATCGCCGCGTCCGGCGCGCAGCCATTGGCGGCGCATGTAGGCGAGGTTGGCGAGCGGCACCGCCAACGCCAGCGCCGGCAGGGCGAGCAGCAGGAAAGCCGTGTTCTTGAGCGTGCCGACCACCGTCAGCACGCCCAGCAGATAGCCCAGCAGCCCGGCACCGCCGCGGCCCAGCGGCAACGGGCGCGACCGTCCGCCGGCCGCCAGCAATCCGCCGCAGGCGCCTGCCACCACGGCGGCCAGGGCCAGCGTCAGGCTGGCCACGGCGGCCGGCTCGGCCTGGCCGCGCGTCACGCCCACGAGCAGGAAGGTCAGCGAGGCCTCGAAGCCGAACCCGGCCGGCAGGCCCGGCAGCGGATCGAGCCAGCGCACGGCCAGGGCCACGGCCGTGATCCACACCACGGTGAGCACGGCGCCCGCCGCGCCCAGGTCGACGAAGCCGCCGAAGGGCAGTTTGATGCTCACCACGCGCACGCCGCCCAGCGCCACGGCCAGGATGGCGGCGAACACCACGGAAGCGGCGGCCTGGCCGCGCACGCCGCGTCCGGCATCGCGCCACAGGCCCGCCAGCAGCACCAGTGCGCCGCCCAGCACCACCCAGCGCGCGCCCAAGGCATAGGGCGCCGGCAGCTCCACGGCCAACAGGCCGAGGGTGAGGGCGAGAGCGAGAGCCAAACCACCGGCCAACTCCGCGCCGTCAGACGGCGCGCTGCCGTCGGGCTGTTGGCCGCGAGTCAGGAGCAGTTTGCCGAGCTGCCACGCCACGAGCGCCGCCAGGGCCGCCGCCAGAAGGAGGGCCAGCGTGGGACTCACGGCCACCCCACCTTCCCCGCGCTCAGGGCGCCGGCTCGACCTCGTCGTCCGGCTCGGGTTCGACCTCCAGGCGCGGCGCGTCGGCCCAGAGCTGCACGATGTCGTAGAACTCTCGCGTCGGCGGATCGAACAGGTGCACCACCACATCGCCGAAATCGAGCAATACCCAGCGCCCCTCGCGCTCACCCTCGCGGTGCCGCACGCGCGTGCCCGCCTCACGGCCGGCCTCGGCGATGCGATCCGCCAGGGCGCGCACGTGGCGATCGGAGGTGCCGGTGGCGATGAGGTAGAAATCGGTCAGGGAGCTGAGCACGCTGACATCCAGCAGCACCATGGCCTCGGCCTTGCCGCCCAGCGCCGCGCGTGCCAGAACCTGCGCCAGAGTGGCGCCCGCCACCGTGGCGCTCGACAAATCGGCGCCCACTACGTCGGCGCCGCCCACGTCGGCGCCCGCCGGCTCGCTTTCCGCCGCATCACTCAAGGGCTTGTCTCCGGGCGCCAATATAGCGGTGCGCCCCCAGAGCGTCAAGGCGCGCCGCCCTCCCGTGGCGGCGCGAACAGCGGCAGCAGCAGCTTGCGCAAGGTCAGCACCCGGAAGGGTTTCTGAATCACACCCACCAGGCTGGGCCCGGTGAAGCGGCGCGACAGGTCGGCTTCGCCGTAGCCGCTGGACACGATGACGCGCACGCCGGGGTTGATGTCGCACAGCCGGCGGTAGGCCTGCTCACCGTTGAGGCGCGGCATGGTCAAGTCCAGCAGCACCACGTCGATCTCCTCCCAGTGCGCGCCATACAGCTCCACGGCCTCCTGGCCGTCGACGGCCACCATGACCTTCAGGCCGAACGATTCGAGGATGCGCGTGCTCGTCTCGCGCACGATGTCCTCGTCGTCGACCAACAGAACCGTGCCTTCGAGCCTGGCGACGGCGGGCGCGAAGGACTCGGGCGGCGGGCTGGGAGCGCTTTCGGAGGCGGGCAGGTAGAGGCGGAAGGTGGTGCCGCGCCCCGCTTCGCTGATCACCTCCAAGGTGCCCCGATGGCCGCGCACGATGCCCACCACGGCCGACAGGCCTAGGCCGCGGCCCGTGAACTTGGTGGTGTAGAAGGGCTCGAAGATGCGTTGCACGTCGTCGGGCGCGATGCCGCAGCCGGTGTCGGTGACCTCCAGAAGGAGATACGTGCCCGCCGCCAGCGGCTCCGAGCCGGGCAACGCGGCCAGCTCCCCGGCGCCGCACGTCACGGTCTCGGCGCTGACACGGACCACGCCGTCCTCCTCGCCGATGGCCTCGGAGGCGTTGAGGACGAGGTTCATGACGACCTGGCGGAGCTGCGAGGCATCGCCGTGGACCGGCGGCAGCGTGTCGGGCAGGGACAGGAGGAGGCGGGAGCGCTTCGAGATGGAGGCGCGCAACAGCTCGGCCAGTTCGGTGGTCAGGAGGCGCAGGTCCACCGCTTCGTTGGAGAGGCGGCCCTTGCCGGCGTAGGCCAGCATCTGCCGACACAGCTCGGCGGCGCGGTGCGCGGCGGTCTTGATGTTGGCCAGGCAGACGGCGCTGTCCGCATCGACCATGGCGGTGGCCTCGGCCAGCTCGGCGTTGCCCAGGATGCCCATGAGGAGGTTGTTGAAATCGTGGGCGATGCCGCCGGCCAGCACGCCGAGGCTTTCGAGCCGCTGACTCTGTTGCAGATGGCGCTCGATCTGCAGGCGCTCCTCCTCGGCTTGTTTGCGCTCCGTGATGTCGGTGACGACGCCGAACACGCGCCAGCGATCCGGGCCCAGCGGCTGGATGGTAGCGTCCTCGCGCAGCCACAGCAGGCGGCCGTCTCGATCCCGGCAGCGGAAATCCTGGGCATAGCCGCCGAGGCCGAGGCGGAAAGCACGATGGCAGCCGGCGGCCATGGCGGGCCGGTCCTCGTCGAGGCGCGCCGCCAAACATGCCGTCTGGTAGTCCGACCCGGCCGGCACATCGAGGGGCAACATCAGTTGTGCGGCGCCCTCGTCCTGCAGGTGCGTGTCCCACGTCAGGCATCGCGCGTCGGTCTCGTCGGCCTCGCGCCAGCCAGGCAGCCCGTGCACTTCGGCATGCCACAACATGCAGCGCGCGTTGGTGAGCACGGCGCGCAGTTCTTCCTCGGCCTGTTTGCGATCCGTGACATCGGTCACCACCCCGAACACGCGCCAGCGGTCCGCGCCCAGCGGCTGGATAGTGGTTTCCTCGCGCAGCCACACGATGCGGCCGTGACGGTCGCGGCACCTGAACTCCTGGGTGTAACCGCCGTCGCCGGCCCGCAAGGCGCGGCAGGCCGTGGCGTCCATGGCGGACTGGTGCTCGTCGAGGCGCGAGAATGTCCATGCCAAGTGGTAGTTCGAGCTGGCCGGCACGTCGAGCGGCAGCACCTGCTGCGCGGCGGCCTCGTCCTGTACTTTCAGCTTCCAGTCGAACACCCGCCAGTCGTCCTCGGCGGCCTCGCGCCAACCGGGGAAAGCCTGCACCTCGGCCTGCCACAGGATGCAGCGCGCGTTGGTGAGCACGGCGCGCAGCTCCTCTTCGGCGTGCTTGCGCTCCGTGACGTCGGTCACCACCCCGAACACGCGCCAGCGGTCGGCGCCCAGCGCCGCGATGGTGGCTTCTTCGCGCAGCCACACGATGCGACCGTGACGGTCCCGGCAGCGGAACTCCTGGGCGTAGCCGCGCTCGCCGCGGCGGAACGGGCCGGCGGCGCCGGCATCCATCCACGCGCGGTCCTCGTCGACGCGAGAGTCGGTCCACGCCGCGTGGTAGGTCGAGCCGGGCGGCACGTCGAGGGGCAACACGTGCTGCGCCGCGGCTTCGTCCTGCACCGTCAAGTACCATTCGAACGCGGTGGGATCGTCCTCGGCGGCCTCGCGCCAGCCGCTCGCGGCCCGCACCTCGGCCTGCCACAGGATGCAGCGCGTGTTGGTGAGCACGGCGCGCAGCTCTTCTTCGGCGTGCTTGCGCTCCGTGACATCGGTGACCACGCCGAACACGCGCCAGTGGTCCGGCTCCAGGGGCGCGATGGTGGTTTCCTCGCGCAGCCACACGAGGCGGCCGTGACGGTCGCGGCACTGGAACTCCTGGGCGTAGCCGCGCGCGCCTTCGCGGAAGGCGCGGTGCGCCGCGACAGCCATGGCGGCGCGCTCGCCGGGCAGCCGCGACTCGATCCAGGCCTGGATGTAGGTGCTCCCCTCCGGCACGTCCAGCGGCAGCACGGATTGCGCGGCGCTCTCGTCCTGCACCCGCAGGCCCCAATCGATCAGCGTCCAATCGCGCGCGTCGGCCTCGCGCCAGCCCGGCTTGGCGCGCGCGTCGGCCTGCCACAGGATGCAGCGCGCGTTGGTGAGCACGGCGCGCAGCTCCTCTTCGGCGTGCTTGCGCTCCGTGACGTCGGTCACCACCCCGAACACGCGCCAGTGGTCCGGCCCCAGGCTCTGAATGGTGGTTTCCTCGTGCAGCCACACGAGCCGGCCGGTTTTGTCACGGCACCTGAACTCCTGGGCGTAGCCGCGCGCGCCGTCACGGAAGGCGCGGTGGGCCGTGGCGGCCATGTGCGCCAACTCGCCCTCGAGCCTGGAGTCATTCCACGCCTGGATGTAGTCACCGCCGGCCGGCAAGTCGAGCGGCAACACCGACTGCGCCGCGTATTCGTCCTGCACCTTGAGGTTCCACACGAACCACGGCCAGTCGCTCTGGTCAGCGTCGCGCCAGCCCGGCAGCCCATGCACGTCGGCGTGCCACAACATGCAGCGCGCGTTGGTGAGTACGGTGCGCAGCTCCTCTTCGGCGCGCTTGCTCTCGGTGATGTCGAGCGTGGTGCCGACGCGCCGCACCGGCCGGCCGTCCTCGAAGAAGACGCGACCGCGCGCCGATAGCCAGCGTTCGGAGCCGTCCGGGAGCCGGATGAGCGACTCGTGGTGGTAGTTCCCGTCGCTGCCGGGCTGCGCGGCGCGTGCCAGGCGGGCTTGCAGCTCGGCGTAGCCGGCGGCGTCCATGCGCTCCTCGATCAGAGAGCCTGAGACGGGTTCGTCGGGTCCCACCCCCCACAGTTCGCGCGTGCGATCGTCCATGTAGTACGCGTCGCGGCGCAGGTCGTAGTCGAACACACCCAGGCCGGAGATGTGCTTGGCGCTCAGCAGCAGCTCCTCTCCGGCGCGCCGCTCTTCCTCGGCCTCCTTGAGGGCCGTGATGTCGGTGGTGATGCCGAAGATGCGCCAGCGGCGCTCGTCGACAATCTGTACCGTGACCACCTGCTGCAGCCAATGCCGCCGGCCGTCGCGGTCCGTGCAGCGGAACTCGTTGCGGTAGGACGGCTCTCCGGCGAGCAAGGCGCGCCCGACGTTGAGGTTGGCCACGCGCGTGTCGTCGGGATGGCGGGCGCGAGCCATGGCGTCCTTGTACGTTTCACCGGGCGCCACCTCCAGCGGCAGCACCTCCTGGGCAGCCTCGACGTTGAGGATCTGCACCTCCGTCCACCAGAACGGATTGTCATCGGCATCGAGGGCCCGCGCGCGCCAGTCGGCATCGCCCTCCACCACGCCGCTGTTGAGGATGCAGCGGGCGTGGCGGGTCACGGACCGAAGTTGTTCCGAACCGATGCGCGCCGCCTCCTCGACGGCCTTCAACTCCGTCACATCGGTGGCGATGGCGAAGATCTGCCAGTGGCACTCGTCCAGCGGCTGCACCGTCATGATGCGCTGCAGCCAATGCAGCCGCCCGTGGCGATCCATGAAACGGAACTCGGCGCGCTGCGCCGGCTCGCCAAGAAGAAAGGCGCGGCCGGCGTTGGCCATGTGCTGTCGCTGGTCCTCGGCATTGATGGCCGGCGCCAAGGCGGATTCGTAAGTATCGCCCGGCGCCACGTCGAGCGGCAACACGTCCTGCGCCGCCTCCGGATTGAGAATGTGCACGTGCGCCCAGCGGAAGGGATCGCGGTCCGGATCGAGGGCGCGCTCGCGCCAGTCGGGAGCGCCCTCCACCACCCCGGCGCTGAGGATGCAGCGGGTGTGGCGCGTCACGAGGCGCAACTGCTCCGCCCCCACGCGCGCCGCCTCCTCGGCCTCCTTGAGGGCCGTGATGTCGGTGGCGATGCTGATGCACGACCAGTGGCGATCGTCCAGGGCGCGAAGCGTGAGCACCTCCTGCAGCCAGTGATCGACACCGTGGCGGTCGCGGCAGCGGAAAGTGTTGGTGAAGTTCGGCTCGCCGTGCAGGAAGGCGTGCATGGCGCGCTCGTAGGCCAGCGCGCTGTCTTCCTCGCGCCGGCTGGTGCTCCATGCTTCGAGATAGGTCTGACCGGGCGCCACGTCCAGCGGCAGCACCTCTTGGGCGGCCTCCTCGCTGACCACGTCCACGCCATGCCAATCGAAGGGAGAGGGCTGGCCCGGCTGCCACTGGCGCCACCCCGGCACCGCCTCCACCACGCCGGACAGCAGCACGCAGCGCGCCTGTCGCGCCACGAGGCGGAGCTGCTCTTCGGCCTCTTTCAGCGCCGTGATGTCGGTGGAGATGCTGATGACCTGCCAATGGCAGTCGTCGAGACGATGGAGCGTGGCCACCTCCTGCAGCCAGTGCTCCACCCCGTGGCGGTCGCGACAGCGCAGGGCGTTGGTGAAGGTCGGCTCGTCGTGCAGCAGAGCGTGAAAGGCGTGCTCATGGGCGAGACCGCGATCCTCGGGATGGCGGCTCTCGTTCCAGGCATCGAGGTAGCTCTGGCCGGGCGCCAGGTCGAGAGGCAGCACTTCCTGGGCGGCCTCCACGCTGACCACGTCGACGCCGCTCCAGTCGAATTCCCATTTCCCCCCGAACTCCCATGCGCGCCAGTTCGCGGGGGCCGACAGCATGCCGTAGAGCAGCACGCAACGCGCCTGCCGCGTCACGAGGCGATGCTGCTCCTCGGCGGCGCGATACTGGGCTTCGCGCGCTCGGAGCGCCTGCTCGACCGAGTCCGGGACATGCTCCTCCATGCCCCCGTATTCGGCACGCGGCGCTTATTCCTTGCCACACACGAGCGGCATGTGACGCGAAAGTGACCGACGGTGCGTCCGGCGCGCGTCAGCCTTCGTCGATGCTGAAATACTTGGCCTCGGGATGGTGCGCGATGAGCGCCGAAGTGCTCACTTCCGGCACCAGCATGAATTCCTCACTCAAGCTGACCCCGATGCGCCCCGGTTCGAGCAACTCGAACAACTGGCGCTGATCCTCCAGGTTGGGGCAGGCCGGGTAGCCGAAACTGTAGCGGCTGCCGCGATACTGCTGCCGGAAGAGATCCTCGACCTGCTCGCCCTCAGCCTCGGCGATGCCCCACTCTTGTCGGACGCGCTGGTGCACCCATTCCGCCAGCGCCTCCGTCGTCTCCACCGCCAGGCCGTGGAAGTAGAGGTAGTCCGTGTAGTGACTGTCGGCCAGCAACGCCTGCTCGTAGTCGCGCACTCGATCGCCCAGCGTGACGAGCGTGGCGCTCACCACGTCGCGCTCGCCGCTCGACACCGGCCGGAAGTAATCGGCCAGGCACAAGCGGCGACCGCCGCTCTGCCGCGGAAACGAGAAGCGCGTGCGCTCCTCGCCCGCTTCGCCGTAGACGATGAGATCGTTGCCCTGCGAGGCGCACGGGAAGAAGCCCACCACGGCCTGCGGCTGGAACACCGCCTCGGCCACGATGCGCTTTTGCAGCGCCTCCACGGCCGGGACGATCTCGCGCTCCACGCGCTGCCACCACGCCTGCCGGCTCTCCTCGGCATGACGCCGCACGCGATACTGCCCGCTGTAGAGCGCCAGCCGATTCACGTAGCCAAACAGCGTGCCGACCTCGAACTCCGTCCAGAGCCGCGATCCCGTGAACGGCGCGGGCGGAATCGGCACGTCGAGGGCCACGTCGGAGCGCACCGTCGAGACCACCGGCGCGGCCACTTCCGGGGTCGTCTCGGCCTCGGCCTCGGCGTGGCGGGCCAGGCGGCGCAGCTTCTCGCGCCGCGTCAGCCGCGCCTCGGGCGTGCACAGCTTGTCCATCACGGCCAGCCCTTCGAAGGCGTCCTGGCCGTAGAACACGTCGCCGTGGTAGAGCCCGCGCAGATCGTGCTCCACGTACTGCCGCGTCAGCGCCGCGCCGCCCAGCACCACCGGCAGGTAGTCGAGCCCGCGACGGTTCATCTCGTCGAGGTTGTCGCGCATGACGAGGGTAGATTTGACCAGCAGCCCGCTCATGCCCACCACGTCGGCGCTCTCCTGCAGGGCGGCGTCGATGATGTTGCCCAACGGCTGCTTGATGCCGAGGTTGATGACGCGGTAGCCGTTGTTGGTGAGGATGATGTCGACCAGGTTCTTGCCGATGTCGTGCACGTCGCCCTTGACCGTCGCCAGCACCATCGTGCCGCGCTTGCGATCCCCCTCGGCCTTCGGCATGTGCGGCTCGAGATAGGCCACGGCGGCCTTCATCACCTCGGCGCTCTGCAGCACGAAGGGCAACTGCATCTGGCCCGAGCCGAACAGCTCGCCCACCGTCTTCATGCCCTCCAACAGCACGTCGTTGATGATGGCCAGCGGCGCGTACTGCGCCAGGGCGGCATCGAGCTGGGCTTCTAAGCCGTTGCGATCCCCCTCAATGATGCGGCGCTGCAGATCTTCTTCCAGCGGCAGGGCGGCGATGGTGGCGGCATCGGTGACCGCGGAGACGTCCTGGAACAGATTGACCAGCGCCGTGAGCGGATCGTAGCCGTCGCTGCGGCGATCGTAGAGCAGATCCAGGCACACCTCGCGCTGGTCCTCGTCGATCCGGTAGAGCGGCAGGATCTTGCTGGCGTGCACGATGGCGGCATCGAGGCCTGCTTCGCGGCATTCGTGCAGGAAGACGCTGTTGAGCACGGCGCGCGCCGCCGCCTTCAGCCCGAAGCTGACGTTGCTGAGCCCTAACAGCGTGTAGCTGCCGGGGCAGGCGGCCTTGATGGCGCGAATGCCGGCGATGGTCTCGCGGCCGTTGGCGCGATCCTCTTCGATGCCGGTCGACACCGGCAGCACCAGGCAGTCGAACAGCAGGTTCTCGGGCGCCATGCCGTACTCGTCGACCGCCAGATCGTAGATGCGACGCGCGATCTCGACCTTGCGCTCGGCGCTGCGCGCCATGCCCTCTTCGTCAATCGTCAGGCACACCACGGCGGCGTTGAAGCGCTTGGCCAGCGGGAAGATGGCGGCCGGGCGCTCCAAGCCGTTCTCCAGGTTGACGGAGTTGATGACGGCCTTGCCGCCGAGATGCTTGAGGGCCGCTTCGATCACCGGCGCCTCGGTGCTGTCGACCATGAGCGGCACGCTGACCTGCGTCGCGAAGCGGCTCGCCACGTTCACCATGTCGGCCACCCCGTCGCGGCCGACGTAGTCCACGCACAGGTCGAGCACCATGGCGCCGCCGCGGATCTGCTGCCGCGCCAACTGCACCATGCTGTCGAAATCGCCGCCCAGCAGCAGTTCGCGAAACGCCTTCGAGCCGGTGGTATTGCAACGCTCGCCGACGATCAGGAAGCTGTTCTCCTGCTCGATGGTGACGCGCTGATAGAGGCTGGAGACCGACGGCGCGAAGCTCACGGAGCGCTTGCGCGGGCGATGCGTGCCGAGCCGTTCCACCACCGCGGCGAGATGCGCCGGAGTGGTGCCGCAGCAGCCGCCCACCAGCGCTACGCCGTACTCGTTGACGAAGCGCTCGTGCCACTTGGCGAGATGCTCGGGATCCAGGGGATAGTGCGTCCTGCCGCCCACCAACTGCGGCAGGCCGGCATTGGGCATCACCGAGAGGGGCAGCGGGCAATGCTCGGCGAGGTAGCGGATGTGCTCCTCCATGAGCTCCGGCCCGGTGGCGCAGTTGAGGCCGAAGAGGGCGATGTCGTAGCCCAGCACGGCCGTCAGGGCGGCGCCGATCTCGCTGCCGGTGAGCATGGTGCCGGTGCTTTCCATGGTCACCTGCACGATCACCGGCGGCCGGCGTCCCATGGCCTTGGCAGCGTCGTCGATGCCGGCCAGGGCGCACTTGGTCTGCAAGATGTCCTGGCAGGTCTCGACGATGAGGGCGTCCACGCCGCCTTCGATAAGGGCCGCGGCCTGCTCGCGGTACTGGCCGGCCAGCGTGTCGAAGTCGATGTGGCCCAGCGACGGCAACCGCGTGCCGGGCCCCAGGTTGCCGAGCACGAAACGTGGCTGAATGCTGGTGGCGTAACGCGCCGCGGCCTGCTTGGCGAGCGCCGCGGCCGCCAGGTTGATGTCGTGCACGCGCGATGCCAGGCCGTATTCGCCGAGCACCACGGCATTGGCGCCGAAAGCATTGGTCTCGAGGCAGTCGCAGCCGGCCTCCAGATACTCCTCGTGAATGCGTGAAATGATGTCCGGCCGCGTCAGGCAGAGGATCTCGTTGCAGCCCTCCTGGCCGTCGAAATCGTCGAGGGTCAGGTCGTGCGCCTGAATGGCGGTGCCCATGGCGCCGTCGGCGATAAGGACACGTTCACGAAGACAGGAGAGGAAATCGGGCATCGGCGACGAGACTCCACGGCCGCGGCACGCTGTGGCGTGGTAAGGCTGGACCGTGGACAGGATAATATCGGAGCGGGGATTGGGCAAGGCGGGCGCGCCTCGCGCCTCGCGCCCCGCAAGGAGTCCCAGGGCGTTGCCCTGGGCTAATGCGCTTCGCGCCATCGGCGCGATGCAAACCAGCCCAGGGCAACGCCCTGGGTAACCGCCGCGGCATCGGCGTCACACCCGCCCGGCATACTCCTCGAGCACGCTGAGGGCGCGGGTCAGACCCAACTGCTGCAGCTCGACAGTCTGCCAGTAGTGGTGGTCTTCCAGCTCGACGCACATCAGCCCGCCGTACTTGGCGTCGTCGAGGCGGTTCATGACGTACAGCCAGTCCACCTCACCCTCGCCGGGGATGGTGTAGCGCCAGGCGCGGTCGCCGCACACGTAGCGCCCGCCGAAGGTGGAATCGAGGTTGCCGCACAGGTAGCGATCCTCCTCGATGAGCTCCGTGTCCTTGCCGTGGCAGTGCTTGACGCGCGAGCCGAACTCCACCAGGAAGCGCTCGTGATCGATGCCCAGCCGCACCAGGTGCGAGGGGTCGAAGCAGATGCCCAGCGCCGACGACGGCGCGGCGGCGAAGATGGCGCGCAGCGTCTCGGGGGTGCAGCCCAGCGACGGATACTGCGGCCCGCCGCCCGGCCAGCCTTCGATGGCCAGGCTCATGTCCAGCGATTCCAGCAGCTCCGCCAGCTTGGGCAGGCTGTCCTTGAGGAAATCGAAGGACACGCGCCGCGGCTGATTGGCGTCCGGCGGCATGAGCACGGTGAAGGCCACCTTGGCGCCCAGGGCGGCGGCCGCTTCCAGCTCGCGCTTGTGGACTTCCAGCCCGGCGGCGCGCGCCGCGGCGTCGGGGTTGCACAAGGTGTTCGACTGTGGCAGGTCCACCGTGCCGAGGCGCAAACCCTCGCCGTCGAGAATGGACTTGATTTCGGCGTCCACCTTGCCGACGTCGATGGCCGCGAAGCCCTCTTCCGCACACCACTTGGCGAAGGCGGCGAAACCCATCTGTCCGGCGCACGGCGGCGTGCGCACTCCGATATCCATCACATCTGCTCCTCGCGGGGAAGGGTTGGCTGTTCCTCTTCGGGTTCCTCTCAATGCGCCTCCATCTTCTCGCCGCCCTTGCGCAGGATGTAGACGCTCACCGCCATGGCCACCACCGTGGCGGCCAGCAGCGCCAGCTCCGCCAGCAGCGAGCGGAAGAGCGCCGGCTCGCTCTCGACCTTGGTGCTTTCGGCGGTGATCACCAACATGCGTCGCACGGCGGCGATCATGGCGATGATCAGGAACGGCTCGGCCACCAGGGCGTGGGATTCCACCGACACCGTCACGGTGTAGACAATCTCCAGGATCATCATCACCAGCAGCACGCTGTCGAGAATCTCGATGCCGGTCTGCTTGAGATCGTGGGCGCCGATGGCGCGGAACAGATCCATCACGCTGCTCAGCAGCAGCGCCACGGCCAGAATGATGAGCACGAACGAGACCAGGATGAGCACGCTGCTCTCGGCGCGCTGCAGCCATACCACGGCGCGGTTGATGGGCTGAGGATGGTCCGCCATGGGGTTCTCCCTTCAGGGCCGTCCAACAATAACGGAATCGATTGGCGCGATCCACCTGCGTGTAGGGGCGCACGGCGTGCGCCCAGCCG
>Ga0181528_10000980_pt1 | contig 18400 bp, 18 predicted proteins | sample PEATcosm2014_Bin_47_FD_119742 | JGI IMG/M metagenome (GOLD analysis project Ga0181528, IMG submission 119742) | Peatland microbial communities from MTU Mesocosm Facility, Houghton, MI, USA - PEATcosm2014_Bin10_10_metaG | ecosystem: Environmental > Terrestrial > Soil > Wetlands > Peat | place...
CCAATGTTGTCACCGTTGCGGATGAGGGCGGCAGCTTCATCGGCAGACATGATGAGCTTGCGTAAATCAGAGTTGAGTACCCGGTTGTGCGCGGAGGTAAAACTGGTCATGAGGACCTCTGATCGAGAATAGATGTATAAGAGCGGGAACCTTTTAGGCTAGGGCGCGAACGCGGATTCGTCAACCGGAGTTTCGGCTTAGTGTCATACCACAGTAGAAATGTCCCCGTCTTGTCCACAATAGAAATGTCCCCATGGTTAACAAGCAGAAGCGGCTCTTGGAGTGGTTAGTTCCTTGTAGCTTCGCTTCCAAGGATGAGTGGCAGGAGGGATGCTGTGTCTCCTGCGCGCAGGAGACACAGCATCGCGCGCGGCGGCGGCGGGCGGCTCGGGGCGGCGGGCGATCTCGCGATATGGCAACCGCCGTCCACGGTAGTGGATCGCGATCTCCCCAGTCTGGTTTTCGCGCACCACCACCCGGCCGCGCGCTGGAGCGTAATGTCGACTCTGCCTTTCCAGTTGCAGCAGTTGCCCCTTGTAGCTGATCACCCAGTCCTGGCTCACCACCCGCTCTTCCTCCAGCCAGAAGATCTCATCGAGCTGCCGCGCCGTCGGCTTATGCCGGTGATAGTCGGTCTCCGAAGCTGCCGGTCTTGCATATCGGCGATTGTGCTCGGCAACATAGCGCTGGTCGAGATAACGGCTGGCGGCCTTGTAGTCGGCGATGCCGGCCAGCCGCAGCTTCTTCACCAGCCGATCCTGATGGGTGCCGTGTGCCCGCTCTACTCGTCCCTTGGCCTGTGGCGAACTGGCCGCGATGATGCGGATGCCGAGCCGTTCGCACATCCGTCCGAACTGCGTACGGGCCACGGTACCCTCGCGCAGTTCGCGCTCGCTCGGCTGCCGCACGTAGACGCTTTTCCAGTCCGTGTACAGGGCACGCGGAACCCCATAGCGCTCGATCCACCCACGCAGCACATGCACCGCTGCCCACGTCGTCTCCTGCCGATCCTGACTGAACTCGAACAGCGCGTTCGAGGTTGCATCATCGACCAGATGCATCAGGCAGTTCTCCCCAGCCCGATCTTCCAGCCAGCAATGAAAGCTGCCGTCCATCTGCACCAGCTCGCCGAAATGTGCTTTCGGCTCCCGCCGCTGCCGGTATGGCTTGCGCCGTCGCATCGGCTTCTGCCCGCTCTCCCGCAACCAGCGCCGAAGCGTCTCAGCGCTCACAACCATCCCGTCATCGGAAGCCAGGTGTTCGCTCGCCAGCGTCGGACCAAAATCGCTGTAGCGTTCCCCGTAGCGCTTCAAAACCGCCCCACGAAACTCCAGAGCGTAACCGCGGTTGGACTGGCGTCCGCAACCGCCATGTTGCAGAGCCTTGGCCCCGCCGCGTCGAAACCGTGCCCAGATACGCTTCGCTTGCCGGTAGCTGACGCTCATCAGTTCCGCTGCCTCGGCCAAAACCAAGCTCCCGGCCTTGACCCCACCCATAACCTCCACCCGATTCAGCTCTCGACTGCTCAACCCAGTCCGTCCCAATCTGAGTGCCTCCTGTCAGAGCCACTCTATAAGGGGACCTTTCTATCGTGTTTGCATGGGGACACTTCTAATATGGTTCAACAACGGAGTTTCGGCTTAGTGCGATCCGGAGAATGTGCAGCCCCTCGCGTTGGCAGGGGCTGGGCAAAGGCACGCGGCGGCTACTTCTTCTCGGCGACCTTGTCGAGACGCAGCGAGGCGGAGTTGATGCAGTAGCGCAGGCCGGTGGGATTGGGGCCGTCGGGGAAGACGTGTCCGAGATGGCCTCCGCAGCGGGCGCAGGTGACCTCAGTGCGCACCATGCCGTGGCTGCGATCTTCGTGCTCCTCGACATTCTCCCTGGCGGCGGGATCGTAAAAGCTGGGCCAGCCGCAGCCGGAATCGAACTTGGTCTCCGAGGGAAAGAGCTCAAGGCCGCAGGCGGCGCAGAGGTAGACGCCGGGAGTCTTGGTCTCAGCATATTGCCCGGTGTAGGGACGCTCGGTGCCTTTCTCACGCAGAATGCGGTACTGCTCAGGAGTAAGAGAACGGCGCCACTCTTCATTCGACTTGCGGATCTTTTCCATGTCTCCCCTCGTTGCGAAATTTGCTTGCATCCATTTTATGCGCGAATGAGCAGAATGGGAGGGCTGCTGGTGAGAGTTGCTGCGGTCTGCTTCCCACATCTGCCAACTTCGGGCAGATGTGGGGCACCGGCACCGCTAATGCGCGGCGGCCTCGGTGGATGTGGGCGGAGCGAAGTGGGCGTCGTCGATAGGAGCGAGATCGGTGGAGGTCACGGTGTAGGTGGCGCGTGAGGCAGGTTGCGTGACGGTCCACTCGGCGGGAAGCTGGAGGCCAGAGGATTCGGCGTAGCGGGTGATGTCGATCTGCGTGGGATTGCGTCCGAGTGGAGTTTCGACGTAGTAGACGACGCGGATCAGCAGGTGCGAGGCCTGGTCGAAGTAGAGTCGCACGGGCGGCTGGCCGGGACGGCTGGCGACGAGCAGGTTGGCGGACTTGCCATTGACCGGTTCGGGATGGCCGGGGCGGAACTGCGTGTAGCGCGTTTTGAAGTTGGCGGGGAACTCGACATCAGCTTCGACGCGGGTGGCTTCGGCTTCTCCAAGGCTCATGGGGCGGGAATGACGGCCGGGATAGACGAGCCATCCGGCATGGCCGTTGAAGACCGTGAGGGCTGGACCTTCGGCGAGCGAGATGGTGAAGGCGCGCTGACCGCTGGCGCGAGTCAAGCTCTCGAAGCTGGTGGCAGGGCCCTGGCCGAAGCTGACTTGGCCGCGCTGGGTGAGAGAGGAGAGCTTGGCGAGAGCGGCTTCGCCTCCCAAGGCGGCAAAGAACTCGTCGAGATATTGAGTGGGCGCGGCGGCGTCATGATGCGCACCGTGTTCATGCTCGTGCTCGCGGACAGGCACGGGGATGGCGGCGGCGAGCTCGGGAACAGTGGGAATGGCGGCGGGATGTTGCGCGCCGTGGTGGCAGGAGTTGCAGGTGACTTCACGCTTGCCTTTGAAGTGTCCGCGATTGATGCCCTCCTGCATGGCGATCATTTCGCGCGCGGTGACCTTCTCGTCCTTAGTGTCTTTGTCGAAGGCCTTCATGTCATGGCAAAACTCGCACTGCACGCCGAGCGAGGATGACATGAACTGCATGGTGGGGATGAGCTGGCTGGCGGGCTGCCCTTTGAACGACTTGATGTTCTTGTACACCTGTTCGGCGGTCTTCTCCTTTGGAGCAGAGGAGTGCTTCTGTGCAGACGGCGCGGGCTTTTGAGCCGAGGCGTGGAAGACCATGAGCAGCGCGATTGCGGAAATGGCAGCGAAGACGGAGAGCCTGACAGAGAGACGACGGGCGTGACGGGCAATAGCTTGCATGATTCTCCCCACGAGAATTCGATTGGAAAAGGGTACAGTAAGACGGGCGCGGCGGAAAGCGCGGGCCAACGAATTGTGAGCGGTTGGAACGGGAACGCAGGATGAGCAAGCAATGACAGGAATGCTGCTGCGGGCGGAAGGGCTGCAACGCGAAGTGGCAGGCAAGAAGATTGTGCGCGAAGCGAGCTTTGGGCTGAAGTCCGGCGAGGTGGTGGCCATCACGGGACCGAGCGGGGCGGGAAAGTCGAGCGTGCTGCGGTTGCTGAATCGGCTGGATGAGCCGACGGCGGGACAAGTGTGGCTGGAAGACTCGGACGCTGCGGGGTTGCCGGTGCGCGAGTTGCGGCGAAGGGTGGGAATGGTGATGCAGCAGGCCAACCTGTTTCCGGGAACGGTGGCGGAGAACGTGCGGTATGGTCCCGCACTGCACAGGGTGGAGGTGAGCGCGGCGGAGGTGGAAGAGCTGTTGCGGACGGTGGGGCTCGCCGGATATGCGGAGCGCGATGTGGCCGGGCTTTCAGGAGGCGAGGCGCAGAGGGTCTCACTGGCGCGAACGCTGGCGAACCATCCGCAGGTGCTGCTGCTGGATGAGCCGACCTCGGCACTGGACGACGAAGCGAAACTGGTGGTGGAAGATGCGCTGCGGGCGGCGATGGTTCGGGTGGAGGGCGCGTGCCTGATTGTGACTCATGACGCGGCGCAGGCAGCAAGGCTGGCGCAACGCACGCTCGTGATGCGGGACGGAGTGCTGCGCGATGAGTAGAAGCAACCGCAAGAGCAAAGGCAACAGACCCACCGTCAACTCGCAAAAGACGCGAGTTGACGGTGGGGCACCCGATGCGCCTGAAATCAGGAGACGCGATGGTTGAGCACTGGATGCACACGCAGGTTGCGTTGGGGCTGGCGCAGGCTCTGGTGGTGTCGGCGCTGGCGCTGGGCGTGGCGTGGCTGGGACACACTCGCAAGCTCGAATTGCGCGGTGAGACCGCTGCGGCCTTGCTGCGGGGGTTGGGGCAGATGCTGGCGGTGGGACTGGTGCTGGTGTGGCTGCTGCGTGGGGCTGCGTGGTGGAGCCTTCCGACGCTGGCCGCAATGTGCGCGACGGCTGCGGCGATGGCGCAGCGCAGATTGAATACGAAGACTCCGCACAGTTATTGGCTGTGCTTGCGGGCGATAGGGACGGGAGCGGCCGTGGTGATTGCCACGATGACGTTGACGCATGTGATTGCGTTTCGCTCGATGGCCCTGGTGCCGCTGGGCTCGATGATTATTGCGAATTCGATGAACACCTGCTCGCAGGTGTTGGAGAGATTTTCCAGTGACCTGAAGCTGAACTCGGGACGTGTGGAGGCCGCGCTGGCGTTGGGCGCAAGCTCCAGGGAGGCGGCGCTGCCATACGCGAGGAACGCGACGAATGCGGCGCTGATTCCAAGCTTGAACTCGCTGCGCTCGCTGGGGATTGTGTGGATTCCGGGCTTTGCCGCAGGAATGCTGCTGACGGGAAGCGACCCGGTGTACACGGCGATCTATCAGTTCATGGTGATTGCGATGATCTACGCGGCGAGCGGCGTGACGGCCCTGGTAGCGGCGCAGGGATATGAGAGAGAAGCGTTCGAGGGGGAACGGCTGGTGGGGCGGTAGGCTTTTCGATGTGCAAGAACACAGGCCGCATTGCTGCGACCTGCGATTTCAAGGGGACGACGTTCTACTTCTTTGCGGCTGCTTTGGCGTGGGCCGCCTTGGGGGACTTCAACTCGATGACAACGGCATCAAAGGCCGCGTCGCCGATGTCTTCAGGCATGTGAACTGTGGCGGGAGTGAAGAGCGCCTGTCCCTTTTTGCCGGCAACGTCTTGCGTTTTGCCATCAGGAAAATTGAAGCGCATGGAACCGTCTGTGAGGTAAACCGCGACGGCATTGGGATGGCTGTGCATGATCGATTTTTCATGCGGGCCGTAGTGCACGCGGAGCACCCGCACCTGCGAGTTTTCAAACTCGACCTTGTAATGAGCAGGGTCGGCTTTCGCCGCATCCTGCGCTGAGGCATAGAGGGGGGCAAAGAGACACACTGCCGCACAGAACAACAGGTTCCGCAGTTTCATTCTTCTTCCTCCTGAAACATGCTGGGGTGAGTACCAATCGCAGCTTAGGTGCGCCTTGGCGAGAGCGGGATGCACTGGGGCGATTTCTTTTTGTCGCGGGAGGGAGCGCGCGCTGGGCGGTTGCGGCGGCGGTACAATCTGGCATGGCTAATTTATCGCTGGTGTATGGGTTGAGGCTGCTTCCTGAGGGTGAACTGGAGCGCGTGGGATCAGGTTCGATCACGTTGAAGAACGGGCGCGAAGAACACGTTACGCTGCATCTGCTGGAGGGCAGCAAGGAAGAAATTGAAGCCCAGTTAAAGCAGAGCATCGATGCGTTCTTCGATATTTATCCGGAAATACAGTAGAGCTGGTTGCAACTGCAAAATCAACAGCCCCACTCAACGAACAGAGCGTTGAGTGGGCCACCCTGCGAAAAGTCAACAACCCCACCCTAACCAACGGAAGGTTAGGATGGGGCACCCTGAAAGTTTTCCTCTTAGCGGGTGAAGAAGTAGTAGTCGGCGCTGTAGGGGACGCGCGATTCGGCGTTGACGTGGGCGGCGTCGCATCCGGCGTCAGGGGCTTTGCCTCCGACGGTGTTGAGGCGCTGGATGTCAGTGACATGCTCCAACATGCCGCTGCCGGAGTGATCGACGGCGGCGAGCAGCAACCAGGGAATTGCGTTGGGAGTGGGCGAATCAGCGCGCGCGACGACTTTTCCGGTGACCTTGCTTTTGTCATTCAACTGCCATGCGGGGCCAGCGAAGTGGTGGCCTATCTGTTTTCCGCTTTCATCGAACAACTCAGCTTGCGGCTCTTTGAGGGTCCACGCATATTGCGAGTTATTTTCCTTGCACGTATAGACCTGATCGCCTTTTCCCTTGGCGTGCAGAATCAGTTTTGTTCCCGGAGGCGGCAGTAGCTGGGACGGAGCAGGCGCGGGGTTTTGTCCTGCTAGCACTGCGGGCAGCAGCGTGAGCAGCATGGCTGCGGCAAAGAAGCGCGATGTTTTCCGGGAAGATGGGCTGGTCATTAGCTCTCCTGTGGTTGGGATGGAGAGTACTACTGCGGAGTTGCTCTACTCTGCTCAGGGGAGAGCTGGATTAGCGCAGCAGCATCCAGATGGCGGCGAAGTGGCAGGCGGTTCCGGCTAAGACCCAGAGGTGCCAGAGGAAATGCATGTACTTGCGCTTGGAGGCGAAAAACGGAATGCCCAAGGTGTAGCAGACGCCTCCGGCAAGCAGCAGGGCGAAGACCGGGTGCGAGAGCAGCAGGTACATTGACTTGATGAAGAAGACGCAGAGCCATCCCATGACAAGATACATGGCGGTGGAGACGGCGTTCCAGCGTCCGGCGAAGAAAGCCTTGACGAGAACTCCGACGAAAGCACAGGCCCAGACGATGCCGAACATGGTCCAGCCGAGCGCACCGCGCAGACCGAGCAGAGTGAACGGCGTGTAGGTTCCGGCGATGAGCAGGTAGATGGAACCGTGGTCCATGGAGAGCATGACGCGGTAGGCGCGAGTGCGGCTCAGCGAGTGATACAACGTGGAACTGAGGTAGAGCAGGATGGCAGAGGCTCCGAAGATGGAGGCGCACACGATGGCCCGAGCCGAGCCCATGCTGGCAGCGCGCACGGTGAGCAGCACGAGTCCGGCGATAGAGAGGACCGCGCCTGTGCCGTGCGAAACGCTATTGGCAATCTCTTCGCCGATGCTTTGATCAGGACCTTCCATAACTCAATCGTACGCCGGGCAGAGAGGCCAGAGGTTACAGGCGAGTAACGGTGACAAAGAAATTACAGACCGGGGGAAAGATGAGCAGGAAGTTGTTGATTCCCACACTTGCCAACTGCTGGCAAATATGGGGCACCAAGTAAATTGGACACCCAATGAAAAACGGGCACCCGTAGGGGCGCCCGTCCTATAAGCGAACGGTTGCGACGTTGCGACTACTTCTTGAGGGCCGCGGCGTAGCGCTTGTTGACCTCATTCCAGTTAACGACGTTCCACCAGGCCTTCAGATACTCGGCGCGGCGGTTCTGATACTTGAGGTAGTAGGCGTGCTCCCAGACGTCGTTGCCAAGGATGGGGTGCAGACCCTGTGAAATCGGGCTGTCTTGGTTGGGAGTGGAGAGCACTTGCAGGCCACCGGAACCGAGGGCCAGCCAAGTCCACCCGCTGCCGAACTGTTTGACTCCGGCATCGTTGAGTTTTTCCTGGAATTGCGCGAAGTCGCCGAAGGTCTTGGTGATGGCATCAGCGATGGCACCGGTGGGCGCGCCTCCGGCGTTGGGGCCCATGATGGCCCAGAACATGGAGTGGTTGACGTGTCCGCCAGCGTTGTTGCGGAGAGCGCCGCGAACGGCTTCCGGGATGGCAGAAAGGTTGGCGAGAATTTCTTCGGCGGACTTGCCAGCCAGTTCAGGGGTCTTGGCAATAGCGGCGTTGGCGTTGTCCACGTAAGCCTGGTGATGCTTGTCGTGATGCAGGTGCATGGTCTGCGCGTCAATATAAGGCTCAAGCGCTTCGTATGCGTAGGTCAGAGCCGGAACCTCAAACACGGCTGCTTTCACATCGGTTGCCATCGTTGGTAAATCCTCCACTGTGATGGATGAGGCTGGAGAGGCAGGGGTTTCAAAAACTACGTAGCTTTGAAGGATTAAGCAGCATCAAAGGAGCAGTGTTGAACGTGGCGGTCAGCTGAGCTTATGCTTTCGGCGGGAGGGTACTGATCGTGTCGAGCTCACGTCGTGAATTTCTGAAGTCCACAACCGCAATTGCGGCAACGGTGGTGGCTGGATCGGTGGCGGGGAGCGTGGTCGCTCCTGTGGCGGCGCACGCCCTGCCGATGAATGCGGTGACGGCCGATGCGATGCCTACTCGCAACCTGGGGAGAACGGGCTACCGGACAGGCATCTTCTCACTGGGCGGGCAGGCCGCGATTGAACAGCCGAACAACGAAGCCGTGGCGGTGCCGATTGTAGAACGCGCCATCGACATGGGGATCAACTACATTGACACGGCGGCGCAGTACGGCGGCACGGAGCGGTGGAGCCAGCGCTACATCGGGCAGGTGATGAAGACGCGGCGCAAGGAAGTGTACCTGGCAAGCAAGACGCACGACCGTTCGCGCGATGGCTCGCTGCGTTTGCTGGAACAATCGCTGAAGCTGCTGAACACTGATCATCTGGACGCGTGGCAACTGCATCACGTGACAACGCAGGAAGACGTGGACAAGATTTTCGAAAAGGGTGGTGCGATTGAGGCGCTGCAACAGGCGAGAGAGCAGAAGATGGTGCGCTTCCTCGGCGTGACAGGACACGCCGATCCGGGCGTGCTGATGCAGTGCATCGAACGCTTTCCATTCGACCAGATATTGATGGCGGTGAATGCCGCCGACCCGCATCACTTGAGCTTCCAGGAAAAGCTGCTGCCGATGGCGGTGGAGAAGCAGATGGGGATTATCGGAATGAAGATTCCGGCGCGGGGAAGAATTCTGGCGAGCTGGGATCCGAAGAAGGCGCAGGAGCATAGCTGGGAGGGTGGCGCTCCGAAGCCGGGAACGCTGAACATGAAAGAAGCGATGTACTACACGCTCTCGCTCTCGGTCTCGACGGTGATCATCGGATGTGACTCGATTGCGCAACTAGAAGAGAATGTACGGCTGGCGAGGGACTTTACTCCGCTGAACCAGACGCAGTTGGCAGGGCTGACGGCGAAGACGGAGTCATGCCACAAGCAGGCGCTGTTCTTCCGGACGTGGAGCTAGGGCGGGTTGCGTAGGTAAGAAGGTTGCACAAGTTGCGCAGGCAAGAGCAGAAGCAAGGTCAACTGCCCCCATCCTAATCGAACAGCGCGGTTATGATGTGGCACCCGAGAGAGTTCGGAGAGGTGACCTGAAAGCGCCGCGGGAGATTTGAGCCTCGCGGGGGTCCTTCGCTTCGCTCAGGATGACACGCAGAAAACAAAGACAAGAAACACCGGCCGGAGTGAGGAACTCCGGCCGGTGTTTCTGAAGGCTTGGCTAGTGCTTGAGGATCCACATGACCCAGCCGGCGACGAGGACTCCGCCGATGAACCAGCCGAAGCAGTAGAGGCCGTAGCGGATCATGCGCCGGGGTTCGTCGCGCTGCGTAATGCCGAAGACGACGGAAGCGCAGAGCGAGAAGATGAGAGCGGCAGTGAAATGAGAGAAGTTGAAGTTCATTGTTTCTTCCCGATCGCGATGTGGTACGCGTCAATGGCCGCGATGACATTGAGCAGGCCGCCACAGACGATGAACTTGGTGCCGTAATCAGCGGTGGCGCGGAAGATTGCGCCCTGTCCCCAATCCATTGAGCGGGCGACGAAGTAGAGCAGGCCGTTGCCGAAGTCGCCGACGAAGCCGAGCATATCGAGCAGGTCTCCTAGGTTGAAGCCGTAGACCTTGCCCTGCATGCCGAGTCCGGAGATGAACATGAGAGAGACGCTGACGAAAATAAGTGCGCCGCGAATCCAGCGCTTCTGGATGATGTGTCCGAGTCCGGGGACAAGCCATCCGGCGAGGGGTGCGACGACCGACATTATTCCTGACTGCGGCGCGGCGGTTGCGATTGCTTTTTCGTTTGCCATGAGATTTTAGAAAATCACTAACTCTTCCTGCTGCGCTCCGGTGACCTGCGCTTTTCCGTTGTGGACGAGCACATCCACTTCGCTGCGCACACCGAACTCTGGCAGATAAATTCCGGGCTCTACTGAGAATAACGTATTCGGAAGAATCTGTCGGGTGTCTTTGGTTTCCAGGTTATCCATGTTTGCGCCGTTGCCGTGAACACTGGTGCCGATGGAGTGTCCTGTGCGGTGGACAAACCAGTCGCCATAACCGGCGCGGGTGATGACGGCGCGGGTGGCTTCATCCACCTCCCAGCCTTCCATGCGGGTGTTGGAATTGAATGCGTCGATCACCTTCTGCGCTCCGGCCTTGCGGGCGTCACGCACGATGTGGAAGACCTCTTGATGCTTGGCCGTGGGCTGGCCGAGGACGCCAGTCCAGGTGATGTCGTAATAGACGGCACCGGGGGTGTCTTTCTTGGCCCACATGTCGAGAAGGACGAGATCACCTGCGTGGATGGGCTTGTGAATCTCGGCGGTCGGCTCGTAGTGCGGATTGCCGGCGTTTTCATTGGCTCCGACGATAGGCAGATCGTCGGTGACGAGGTGCTCGCGCTGGAAGGCTTCGCCAATCCACTGGCGCACGCCCCACTCGTCCCAGCCACCGTTGCGGACGCGATGGCCAATCTCCTGGAAGGTGGCGGCCATGATCTTGTCCATGGCATCGCGGGCGGCAAAGTGGGTGGCAATCTGCTCGTCAGTGAGAGTGGCTTCGAAGCGCGAGACGAGATCGGCAGAGGTGCCGACTTCGACGCCGAAGCTGCGAATGAGCTCGAGCATACCGCCATCGACAAGCGAGACGTACATGATGTCATTGTTGGGCGAGTACTGCATGGCGATGCGCTTGTATGGCTTGAGCATGGCCGCGAGCTTCTCATGCAGCTCCTGCCATGGGCCGTAGTGCTGCTGCACGCCGGGCAGGGTGGCGAGGTGGCGAGGCTCGACGCGATGATTCAACTTGATGGGTTCGCCCGTGGCGGGAATGAGGTAGAACCAGCGCCGGGTTACGTGCAGATCAGGGAGTCCGAGGATGGAGTAGGCGATTTCGTCGCGACGATGATGATCGTAGAAAAGCCATGCATCGAAGTCCTGCTCCCGCAAAGCCTGCTGAATCGCTTTCAAGTCCATAGGGGAATATTGTACCGCGCCGCGATCAGGAGCTATCGAAGGGCGCGCTCGGGGTGGTGCGAGGGAACGTAAATGGTGCAGTCAGAGTCTTGCAGTGCGGGAGCGTAGTTCTGCTGCACGGCTTGCAGCACGGCTGGAGTGAAACGCTCGGGGGGCGCATCTGGCCGACCGCTGGAGAGGGGCGGTCTGTTGAACTGAATGGACGAGAACTGTTGAGCCTGAATGGCCGAGACGAGCACATTTTCATCGAGCTTGCCGGCATGGATAAGGCTGGTGCTATTGAATGGGTCGACGACATACGGCTTCTCTGCGTAGTAACAGCGCAGGATGCTTTCGCAGAGAGCGGGGCCGGGATGTGAACGCAGAAAGTCCACCTGCGCGGTGAAGCGCTGCTGCTGGGCGTGCAGATTGTGCCAGTTGTCGAGCGGAAAGAGCGCGTCATCGCACTGCAGGGGAATCAGCATCCAGAAAAACAGGATGAGCGTGGCGGCTGAGTTCCACTGCACAGCCGTGCCTGAAAGCCGGGGATGAGGGACGCCGAAATCCTGCAGGAAGAATCCGAGAATCATGGCAAGAGCGAGAGTGTTGGAAAAGTACGCGTTGATGGAAACGCCTTCGCCGCCGGAAAAGTAGACACCCACGACGAGCGAGACGGCAAAGTAGATGGCGATCACTCGGCGCTGAGGAACGCGGAAGGAGCGGGCACAAGCATAGAGCGCGGCAGCCATGGGAATGAGGAGGACGATGTAATAGTCGAAGCTCTGTGCAAAGGGCTTGTACCAGAAGTAGCGCCGCGGAATGAGGAGCTGATCGATGAAGAAAGGGCCGCCGACGTGGACGTTGAAGTAAAAGGCGGGTATCTCGAAAAGGGCAAGGAAGCCGATAAAGAGGATGAGGCGGCGTCGCGAGACGAGGAACAACTCGATGGCCAAGGCCAAGGGAAAGTCGATGAGGTTGTGCTTGATGTTGCCGCCGATGACAAAGAGCAGGGCGACGGCGACGAGCACGGAGGGACGGTCGCGATAGATGACATACAAGAGCAGGCCGGCCATGAAGAACGCCTGCGCGAAGAGTTGCGGATCGTCCATGCCGACATAGGTGTGGGCATCGGTACAGAAGATGGTGAGGCAGAGCAGCGCCGCGAGCAGTCCGGTGCGGCGCGAGGTTGTGAGGCGCAGGACGATGATTCCACCGAAGATGCAGGAGAGCACAAGACCGAGCAGGGAGAGGAAGCGCCCGGTGTAGAGGTAGTCATGGGTGAAGCGGCTGAGCTGGGCGATGGTGAAAAACGAAAGCACAGGATAGTTCGCCATGGTCCATGCATAGCGAGCCGGATAGATGGCGGCGTGATGTGCGAGCGTGGCCGCGTTGTAGGCGTTCCAGCCTTCGTTGTACTTGACTTCAAGAAACATCGCCGCTCGATAGAAAGGCATGGCGGCGCAGTACGCGGCGACGGCGATGGAGAGCCAGAAGGCAGAGACCGGATTGGTAAGAAAACGGATCAGGGCACGGATTGAAGATCTCGGCATGAGCTGTCCTGAATCGGTTTGAGCGAAAACGATGCCGGGCAGATGTATGCCGTCAGCGAATCGCATGACCCCACACAGATGAGAGTAGCTGAGAGAAAAATCTCAAACAAGTGCGATGGTACGCCTCGAGTAAATGAACGTGTCTAGTGCGGAAGCCTCGCGAGCACCGGGCTATCGATAAACAGGGGGTGAAAGGCTTGCAGCGGTGTTTTCATAGAGCCACCATCCGGCGTCATGTGCGCGCAGAACGACGGGAAATTCCGAGCCGGTGAATAGCGTTGCGCCGCGCTCAACCGGGGAGTGCACGACGATGTAGCGATATCGCCAAGCTTCGTTCTGCTGCCAATTGAAGCGTTCGGGATAAAACTCCAAATCGGCGGAGCAAACCTCGGGCAGCGTGCCGGGACGATAGAGAACAATGTCCACGTTGTCGCAGGCAAAACTGGGATCTACGACGCCCCCTTTGAGCGCCGAATACCAGACGGGGAAGTGGAGCAGAACGGCGCCGCTAAAAACCTCAGAGTTGTGCGAGAAATTGAGGGAGAGGACGCGTTGACCGGGCGCCATCTGGCGAAGGATGGTGCTCCAGCCGCTGCCTTCGCGCTGGAAAACGGTCATGCGCCAAGCCATGCCGCCCGTCCACACCAATGCAATGGCGACCAACCAGACGATCGCCAGATTTTCCCTGCGCGAGTTGGGGCGGGCGAGAATGAGCGCAAAACAGGGAAGCACGAAGGGAGCAAAACGCTGGTAAACGGCATCCACGGCGAAGATGCAGTGCGGGACCAGAAGAGAGACGACAAGACAAACCGCGAAGGGAATGTAATAACGCCATTGGCGTCTCATTCCCAACAGCACCACAACCGGCACCACAAACCCCATAATGAGGGCGACGGCGATCAGATCGGAAGGAACGCCGCTGATGTTGACGTAAAGCTGGGCGAAGCGGTCAAAGTCGACATTCCACTCGATGGGGCTATGGGAGACAGGGATGCTGGATATCGAATGCACCCACCACAGGCCCGCTACGGCCATGGTTCCCAGGATGGGCAGCCAGCGGAGGGCCAGCTGGCGCACTGATTTCACGGCATACAAGGCGCAAGCCGCAGCCATTCCGGCAGCGAAGGACGCGGTCAGGGCGTGACAGAAAAAGACAAAAAGCCAGGCGAGCGCAAGGGTGACTCCCCGCAGAAGGCTGGGAGTGCGGAAGTAGCGCAAGGCCAGGACGACGAAGCAGATTCCAATGGGCGCAGCCGTGAGGAAACAGAGAAATCCCCATTGGAAAGGAAAGCCGTAAAGGCCGGGCACTGCCAACAACGCGAGGCGCGGGTCACACTCGAACTCGGCGAGCAGCCACGAGCATGCAAGCAGGAAAGCAAGCATCGCAGCCGAGATAATGAGCTTGCAGGCGGCTACCAACCCGATGAGAGGGTCGAGAAGGTACAAGAACGCATAGCCTTCGAGGTTGGGAATGTTCGTGTGGCGTACGAAGAGCTGAGAGTAGGCGAAACCCGGATGGTCAAGCTGTAAGAAGATGGCCATTTGGGAGGAGTGCTGGGGTGCGTCGCACATGGCCGGGAAAGTAGGAATCCAGACGGGAAGGACGACGACGAGTCCGACGATTGCGACCAGCAGGTAGGGATTGAGACTTGTGGTGGCAGTCCGAGCGAACCGCTCCAAGAGTCCGGAGGACACCGCCGGACGAGGAGGAGTGTTTGGCAGAGTTGATTGAACCGATGAGGACAATGCTCCCCCGGGAACTTCCGACTGGAATACGCCTCATGCTACAGGAGGAGTGGGCAGATGTACACGCGGACGGAGGAGGCGCAAACACCTTTGAGTGCGAGGAGTTTCTTCGGGAGCGAAAAATATAGTTCCGCAACTTTGGAGAAGAACTCACGTTTACAGGTACATGAAACGCACACTGTTACTCTCGATCGCTACCCTGGCCCTCGGTGGATTGTTAACCGCTCCGGGCTTTGCCCAGAACCCCAACACTCAAGGCGCAGGCCCCGGAGTTACCGATCCCGGCCATCCGAGGGTGAATGAAGTGAACGCCCGCGAGCAAGCGCAGCAGAACCGCATTGCGAACGGAGTGAAGAGCGGCGAGTTGACTCCGAAAGAGACTCAGAAACTCGAAAAGCAACAGCAGCACATCGACAATCAGGAAAAGAAGGACATGGCCAAGCACAACGGCCACTTGACCAAAGCCGAGCAGGCGAAGCTGAACCGGGAACAGAACAAGGCGAGCAAGAACATCTACGCCAAGAAGCACAACGACAAGAAGGACTAAGTCGGCGAGATAGAAGGGCAAGCCAACAGCCCCTAGTTGAGATGGCCTTGGGGCGGCGCGGGAGATTTGAGCGGTGCGGGGGTTCTTCGCTTCGCTCAGAATGACCCCTCGTGCAGGGATAGGCATAGGAGAGCAAGAAAAGCCCGCCGGATGGAGACCGGCGGGCTTGTTGCGCGTGAGGCAAGATTACATGATGGCCGTAGGCGGTGCGGGTTCGTCAGGATGACCGCAGTTGCGCAGCGGCACCTGGATCATCACCACGATCAAAACGATCAGAGCGATGATAGCGGTGGCCCACGGAGCTTTCTCGACCACAGTGAACATTCGACCTCGGGAGCCGACGATGGCTGCTACGACCAGTCCACAGAGCGCCTCACCGGCTATGAGGCCTGACGCAGTGAGCACGCCAGCGTTATCCACCCGGGCTTTCTGCGCATCGTTCAACTTGGCGCGGTCGCGGAATTTGTCGGTTGCCCAGCGCACCAGTCCGCCAATGAAGATTGCGAAAGTTGTACCGAGAGGCAGATACATGCCGACGGAGAAGAGCATGGGACTGCGGACTTCGATCAGTATCAACGCGAAGCCCATGAGAATGCCGACGATGACGAGCGGCCAAGCCATGTCGCCGCCGACGATTCCCTTGGCGAGCATGGCCATGAGTCCGGCCTGCGGAGCGGGGAGTTCGGGACTGCCGAAGTGGTAAGCCTTGTCGAGAACCATGAGCGGGAAGAAGAGGACGAGCGACGCGACGAGCACGCCCATGATGTCGCCAATCTGCATCTTGGCGGGCGTGCCGCCCAGGATGTGGCCGACCTTGAGGTCCTGCAACATTTCACCGGCGACTGCCGAAGAGACGCAGACGACGGCTGCGACGCCAAGTACGGCAGCGACGCCGCCGATTCCTGAAACGCCAAGGGCCACCATGAGCAGCGCGGCAACAACCAGAGTGCAGAGGGTGAGTCCGCTGACGGGGTTGTTGCTGGAACCGATCATGCCGACCAGGTTTCCGCTGACGGCGGCGAAGAAGAAGCCCAGGATGATCATGACGACAGCGGCGACCACGGCTCCGGTCATCACCGTGGTGCTGGAGAGGTTTCCGGCGCCGTGGATGAAGTACCAGTAGAGGCCGATCATTGCCAGCAGCACGATAGCTACTCCGGCAAAGACCATCTTCGCGTTGAGGTCGACTTCGGTGCGATCTGCCGCCTCATGCGCTACGGCAGACTTTTTCAGATCGCTGATGGCGCGCGCGATTCCGGCGCCGAGTTGTTTGCGCATCTTGAAGAGCGTGAAGCTGGCACCGACGAGCATGCCTCCCACGGCGATGGGGCGGACGATGGAGAAGTAGATGGCTCCAGCCAACTGCGGCCATGGGATGGGCTGGCCGGCGGGTTGCGCCGCCTGCACGTAAGGCCCGAGCACATAGGTGAGGAGTGGGACGAGCAGTCCCCAAGCCAGTACGCCTCCGGCGAAGTTGAGGGCACCGAGGCGCGGTCCGATGATGTAGCCGACGCCAAGGTAGGCGGGACTGATGTCTGGGGCAGCGAAGGTGGAAGCGCCTCCAGTGAAGGTTGTGGCCACGTTGGGATTGGTGCTGGTTCGCAGCAGAAGCTTTCGGCCAAGCGAACCAATGGTCACGGTGAACACATTGCTTGGATTGAAAATGTTGAGCTGGCCGATGAGGTAGAGAAGTCCGCCAAAGCCCATGTTGGAGAAGAGGATTTTGGCTGCTTTCGACCCTTGCTGTCCGGCTTTGTGAATCTCAGAGGCGGCAACGGATTCGGGGAAAGGCAGTTCGGGGTCTTCCACCATGACGCGGCGCAGGAGAGTGACGAAGAGAATGCCGAGCAGTCCGCCGATGACCATGAGGGCGACGGAGGTCCAGTAATGGTCCCGGCTCATTCCGTCTTTCCAGATGCCTGCCATAACAAAGGCTGGGATGGTGAAGACCGCTCCGGCCGCGACGGATTCGCCGATGGAGCCGACGGTACGGGCCATGTTCTCTTCCAGCAGGGAGCCCTTCATTGCCTTCAGCAGCGACATACCAATGACGGCGGCGGGATAGGTGGCTGCAATCGTCATTCCGGCACGCAGGCCCAGGTAGGCGTTGGCCGCACCCAGAATGCCGGTCATGAACAGACCCAGGATGATGGCGCGTGGCGTAAATTCGGCCATGGGCATGTTTGCAGGTACATACGGACGGTGGGGTTGTGAGCTCATTCGAGATCCTCAAATTGCGTGAGTTACAGGATGGCGCAACGTATCATGCGCCCCGCTTGCGATACAAGCGGAAGCAAAGCCAGCCACCATCATAAACAGAGTGGAAGAAACCTTCACGCGGTATGTTGCGAAGATGCAAAAGGAAACGCCGCTGCGTGGGGCAGCGGCGTTCCTTGCAATGCGGTTTTACAGGCGGCAGATGAGCAGTTCGCGCTCATAGACCATCTCGGAGGGCAGGTGGTCATGGAGCTTGATGAAAAGTTCTTCGTGACCGATGACTTCCTGCTTCCAGTTTTCGGAGTTGACCTCCTGCAGCTGGTCGAAGGTTTCTTTGGAATAGTCGAGACCCTTCCAGTCAATGTCCTCATAGCGGGGAACCCAGCCGATAGGCGTCTCCTTGCCGAGCGACTTGCCATGGACGCGACCGATGATCCACTTGAGGACGCGCATGTTCTCGCCGTATCCGGGCCAGAGAAACTTGCCGTCCGGACCCTTGCGGAACCAGTTGACGTGGAAGATGCGCGGCGTGGTGCTGAGATTGCGGCCCATCTGGATCCAGTGACGGAAATAGTCGCCCATGTGATAGCCGCAGAAGGGCAGCATGGCCATGGGATCGCGGCGAACCTTGCCGATGGTTCCGGCAGCAGCAGCCGTCATTTCAGAGCCCATGGTGGCACCGGTGTACACGCCTGCGCTCCAGTTGAAGGCCTGGTAGACGAGAGGCATCGTGGTGGGGCGGCGTCCGCCGAAGATGAAGGCAGAGATGGGCACGCCGTTGGGATTCTCCCAGTCAGGGTCGATGGTGGGGCACTGGTAGGCTGGTGCGGTAAAGCGAGCATTGGCGTGCGCCGCAACTGCGCCGGTTTCCTTGGCAATCTGCGGAGTCCAAGGCTTGCCCTGCCAGTCGGTGCACTTGGCTGGTGGCTCGTCAGTCATGCCTTCCCACCAGACGCCACCCTCAGGAGTGAGCGCAACGTTGGTAAAGATGGAGTTCTTGGCGAGCGACAGCATGGCGTTGGGATTCGTCTTCATCGACGTTCCGGGAGCGACACCGAAGAAGCCGGCTTCCGGATTGATGGC
>Ga0181528_10000981_pt1 | contig 18374 bp, 26 predicted proteins | sample PEATcosm2014_Bin_47_FD_119742 | JGI IMG/M metagenome (GOLD analysis project Ga0181528, IMG submission 119742) | Peatland microbial communities from MTU Mesocosm Facility, Houghton, MI, USA - PEATcosm2014_Bin10_10_metaG | ecosystem: Environmental > Terrestrial > Soil > Wetlands > Peat | place...
CAGAAGCTGCATGGATAGATGATCGAGCTGTTTTTGTCCGTCGTCAGGCTGAACAGCGTATCATGGTTGTTCCAGCGCGCCAACGCCTGCGCCGATAGCGGTCCGTTCGGGTTGGCGTTCGGGTCGTTCGACACCTGCAATGTCACCGTTCCTTGTGCCGGCGTGATCGTGCCAAAGCCGATGCCCTGCCCCGAGAAGTTCACCAGGCACGAGATGCCGTTGCCCTGGAACAGTTCATAGTGCACGGGCAGGCGCTGCACCGTTTGGCCGTTAAGAGTGGTCGCAACGGTCTGGCCGGCAGCGAGGGTCAATTGGTAAACAGCCATGGTGGTTACTCCTTTTGCCGACTAGGCGAGGGGATGGGGGCGGAAGGTGTAGCAGCATTCGGCGACGCGGAAATCAGACGCCCCTGCGTATCGTGGAGCGCATTGGCATCACCATAGCGAATCCATCTAGCATGGTGCGTGCGGCACATTCCACGCCCAACAACAGTTTCCTGGCACCCAGCGATCGAACATATTTTTGTGCCAGAAATTTTCTTCTTAGTCCGCAATTCCTGATAATGCATCGAACAATATCCACGCTTTTGTGCGGATCGATCACATCCTGGAATCGAGCATGGTCCAATATTTTTGATACGGTTATCCACACCGATCTGGGTTCCACGTAGAAATTGCCCATAGTGTTTTGGGCAATATCCGTGTGCCTTTGCGATGCCATCACATCCATCTACGGCACAATTTCCACGATGTGCAGCCCGATGAATTAATGGGACGTTTTTTCTTACTTCGTTGGACGGAATGAACAACCCAGTGAAGTTTTTCTGCTCCAGGTAGCAGGCACCAGCAAGAAGAATCTCAGGACGATCACGCGCCTGCCCGAGCATTTGGTTGCAATTCACGCAGAGAAGTCCGCGGATCTCGCCAGTCTCATGATCGTGGTCGACGGCAAACAATTGGAATGACCCATCCTTGCGGCGTGAGGTCTCCTTCCCTTTGCAGATCGCGCAGACGCCGCCCTGAGCAGCAAGAATGGCATCATATCCATCACGAGTGAGACCAAAATAGCGCTTCAAATTCGAGCCGACCCAATAATCTGGTTCTTTGGCACGAACGGCACGCTGATATTCACGGCGACCCTCTATCGTATTTGCGGAATGCTTCTGCTCAAGTTGAGGTTCACGCCAATAGAAATTATCTGGTCCAAGCAACTGATTAGCGTCTTTGGCTTCAAGCCAATGCCTCGGCGATGGTCTGTCACCGATATCATTAACAAAATTCCAAAAATTTTGCCACCGTTCACAAAGTTTTCCCTGAGCCTTTTTATAGTACCAATTTTTTTGCTCAGGATGGCGCCGTTCTTCAGAAATCTGCTTTATCTTTTCAGTCGTACCGTGATCATGAAGTCGGCGATAGTGTTTGTCACATAATCCCTTCTTCACGGCATATCCGATGCAGCCATCAGCGCCGCAATGAACGGGCATCTGGTCTATGGGTATATTTCGACCGGCCGACCACTCAACAAAGCAGGCAGCGCACATTTTGTTTGCAAAAATCGGTAGCCACTTTTCACATAAGACACAGGGCTTAGATGGCATGGCGAAAACACTCCCAAATTGATTATGGAAGGTATTTCCCAATACATTAAGCCCCATGTCCAGTAGCATTTTCTTTCTTTTACTTTACACAGTGGAGTCGCCAAAAAATATAAAACATTATATTTTCCAACAACTTAAATTACAAGCCGGGAGTCCCGAATGTGCATCGTGGGTCCGTGAAGCCCGGCACATACCGTTCCGTGCTCTTATACCGCATAGTATCAGTTTCGAAGTCACCTTCCATGCTGCGCTTCAACCCACGCCGCATCATCAACTTGAGTCCTTCCGGAGCGTCAGTGAGGATCCACCAAGCGGTGTTGGATGTCAGACGGGACAGGTTGTACTGCCCTTCCTTGAGGAGACCCATGGAGTTGACGGGGTTCACGTCGTTGTTGTTGGTGCCGGTGCGCAGGGCGGACTTCAGGATCGTCTCAGCCTGGAACACGTTGGCCGGAGACGTGACAAGGGCACGCGGCTGCAGACGGATCTTTTTGCCGTTATTGTCGACGGCCTGCCGAACTTGAACGAGGGTCTGTTCGACGGAGGTCTGCGACAGAGCGGCTGGCGTCGATAAAATGTTGGAGAAGACGCCACCGAAGATTGGATGGTTCGAGGCATTGAGCGCGACGCCATCGCCGCCGGGATAGGACGGATTGAAAGCGCGGTTCAGAATATTGGCGCACAGGGTTTCCTTGGTCTCAACCAGCGACTGGCCGAGATGGCGGGCATAGACTTGGCCGATGCGGATATGATCGCCGTCCTCGACGAGAACCTGCGTCAGGGCGAAAGCGAGACCCCACACCTTGTACTGGTAGCGCTTCATGAACAGAACGCCACCAGCCTGATAGGTGACCGGCGAGCCGTCTGGCAGCTCGGGCGCGGCGCCGAAACCATAGAGCACGGGCTCTTCATGGTAGTTGCGCGGGATGCCGGTCTGTTCCTTGAATGGGCCACGCCACTCGTCTTCGCGTTGCTCGTAAACGCCATCGAATTCTTCGTTCAGGATCGGTTCAACGATCGATCGGAACGCGGTGCTCGTCATAACGGCCATGGTGAATTCCTTTCAATAACGCGGCGCTGTGGCCGTTAACCGATCGAAGTCTGACCGCCGAAGCCGACCTGCGGATAGGCGACAGTGACGATAAGATCGGTGAATGCATCGCCAATCGTGCCCGTCACGCCAGTATTGTCGTAAAACTCGGTGAGCGTGAATTGCGCCTGCAATCCGGCCGCGACGCCAGCCGCACCGACCGTGCATCCAGAGACGCCAGTGAACGTGTTGCCGGCAGCGAAATTGGTGATGTTGAACCCGGAGCCAAGCTCGCCTTGCGTCACGGAACCATCGGCCTGAACTTGGAATCGAGTCGATGGCATCCAAGCAGGGAAAATCCACGCAAAAAAATCATAGGTCGGATCCCAAACCGTGCCGGCAGCCCAGAACGGAGATTCCGTTGGACGGCCGCCGACCGGCGTATATTCAACACCAGAAAAGATGCCGAAAATGCGCTGCGTATTGGCAGTGACGGGAAGCAACGTTCCGGTAGCCGGATTGATGGTAACCGGCGTTCCCATAAAGATATTGCCGGCTTGCCCCGAAACGATGCCGTTCGGAATGCGGACGCGCCGCGGAGACACTCCGACCTGATCACTGATCGGAGTGAACCCATAAGGGGATGCAACATTGGCCATGACTATGCTCCACGGTCTGGTGTTTACCGTGGGCGAGAGATAACCGATCCCTGACTAGAGCAGAGACGCCCTAGGCTTCGAACTCCGGCATTGCCCCCGCCCGCTGAACGATCGAGGCCGTGCCGTCACCTTCCTCCGCAACGTGGGAACCCACTTCTTCGAGCTGCTGCTTCAATGCCGTGGTCTTCGCCCGAATCTTTTCCTCTTCGGACAATGGCATATTGTGGTGCACCTCGCGCATGTACTTGTTGTACAGGCTGATCGGGATTCGCGCCGCCACCATCTCATTGATGCCCACGACCCCGCTGTAGTCGCCTGTCTTGAGGCTGACACCTTCCCATCCGGGCAGATCTTCGATCCGGATCAGCTCATAGCCGATGCGGATGCGCCACTGGATGGAGTCGCGTGGATTGCTCGTCGTGAGCCAGCAAACATGGTAGCCGTACATGTAGGGAAGGTCCGGCAAGACCGATTGCTGCAAGGAATCCCGGAACATCTCAAGGCGCTCGTCCTCGGACATCTCACGGTCTTCCGTCACGCCGCGATCCTCGAAGCCCCGCTCGTCTTCAATGCGCTCGTCTGGCATTGAACGTGCAGCCGATCGCGGTGGCCGACCCGGACCACGCCGTGGCGCGTCCTCCGTCGCTCCCAACCGTTCGTCTTGCACATCCATACCAGACCTCCGCTATTGACGAGCCACGCCATTGTCGCGGTCGTATTCGCCATATTTCTTCATGTAGTTGTTGAACTTTTCGCGATTGATCACGGTTTTTCCATCGCGATCAAGCACACCGGCGTCAATCATCGCAGTCTTGCGGCCGGGAGTCAGATAGACTTGGTTCGAGGGGAGCGCCGGACCACGGTCAGCCGGTGCGGCGACAGGCGGTCCGCGACGTTGCGGTTGAACGGCTGCCTGCGGCGCCGGTGCCTGGCGTGTGCGCGGTGCCGGCTGTGCGTTGCCGAACCGATGAGGCAGATATTGCCGACAGCGATCCTCAAGCTCATCCCAGTATTCCTGGGTGCGCGGATCGAATCCATCGCTAGCGACCATGTTATCGACGGCCAGCAGAACCTGGGAATCGGGGTCCTTGGTTCCCTTGCGGAGATCAACCCATGGGTTGCGATCGATGAAATCGTCGATGTTCCCCTGCACGACGCGCGATATGGGCGCCGCAGCAGTTCGTACGTCGGCATCCGTCCGTGGCTGCACTGGCGCGGCAGCAGCTGGTTTGGCCGTTGTGCCGCGCTCGGCCTGCGATTTCAGATAGGTGAGCTGTGCCTGTGCGCGGCTGCCTTGGATGACGGCGTTGTCGCGATCATCGAGCGCCTTGTTCATCGCATCGACATCGCCGGCCGTCATCGCCACGGCAAGACGGCGGCGCGCGTCAGCAGCCTGCGTCGCATAGTCATTGACTTGCCGATCCATGCCGGCGATCTGGTCCTGAACGCGATGCTGATCGTATTCGCTCAGCCGCGGCTCGACGGTCTGGAAACTGGCTTCGAGTTGTTCGAGACGCGTCCGAAGTTCGCGGTTCTCGGCATAGACGCGATCCCGTGCCTCATGCTGCCGTTGCCGGCGCGGACGTTTCTCACGGGCCTGGCGTTGAACTTCGGTTTCGCCTTCGTCGGCGAGGCGTGTGTCTTGATCGCCGTCAGTCTGGCCTTGATCCTCTTCGGATGGCCGAGTCTCGACGACCGTCTCGGGTCGCGGCGCTGGTGCGGCGGCCGGCTGGTTCAGCGGCGTGAAATCGTCGTCCGTCTCGATGATGGTAAATTCCGGATCGGCAGCGCGCGTGCCACCGACGAGGCCGGGATCCAGCGTGATCGATGAACCGACATCGCCGTCATCTTCGGAGATGATCTTCGGGGCGGGAGCCTGGGCAGCGCGGGCGGCCATCAGAGCACGTAAGCCCGAATGGAGAGCGGATTTCCCTCGACGATGGTGCGGATGTCGAGATCCTTGAAGAGGGCGAATTCCACGTCATAAGCCTGGGTGCGCTCCGGAACGATCATGGTTCCTCGCTTGTGTTCGGGGATGGTAGCATCGTAGCGGACCGACCAGCGGTCGCCGCCGTATTTCGGGGCGCGGACAAAGTCGCCGACATTGTACCAGGCGCCACTCGGCCACGGCTCACCGGTCTGCCGATTGCAGAAGGCACCCGGTCCGATTTTCACGACGCGGGCGACTTGCGTATTGTCTTTGACCGTCTGCTTGGCTTCGTCGGTGAGGATGATGCCGCCGTCAGTGACGCCCTTCTCAAGCCGAAACTGCACGATGACGAATTCGGCGACGGGGCGATGGCGGCAGTCGATGTCGGGAAAGGCTTCGGCGACGGCCCGGCTATAATCGGGCTGCTCGGTCGATGTGGCGAGAGCGATGCCCATCATGCGGCCTCATCGTCGACATCGGCACGGGCGGCGGTGCGGTAGATCTCCAGAGACTTCTGCAAGCCATCATGGAATCCTTTGACGTAGGCGTGCTTATGCGAGTCGCCGAGGGAGACGGCCAAGGATGTTTGGGCGCATTCCGTCATTGCTTTTTGCACCGCGAGTTCGAAATGTGATCTCATGGTCGAAAGGATTGCCGCAATCTCCTGATATTGCAACAAGGACTTGTGTTTTAAGGTGCTCTCGGGTACAAGATTGTCTAGAAGTGCCTCATGGGGACGATGAAATATGCCTGACGAAGTGTGGTTGACGCGCAAAGAGGCGGCAAACTATCTCACCTCGAAAGGCTTCCCAGTCGCCTATTTCACGCTTCGGAATCTCGCCTATCAGAAGAATATCGGAAAGGGTCCGCCGTTTCGCCGATTTGGCTGGCGGACAGTACGCTATCGGCAGGATCTGCTGTTGAAATGGGCGCAGGAACGATCGGAGGATTTGTGATGGAAAACCGAAAACACCTGGCAGAAATCCGAGAAATTAGGCGGATCATCTCCAGAAATACAGAAGATTACGACCCGGAAAACAGACTTGCTGCGCTAATCAATGCTTTATGTGATCTCATCAATGTCGCGAATGACCCACAGGAAACAAAGGAAAGAGTTATTGCCGTGATCAGAGCCGGTGTCCCTACTGGTGTTAATTGGCTGACTCCGCGAAGGTGGTTTTCTGTTCCATAAAAAATCCCCGGCGCCACAAGGATGCCGGGGTGAGTAAGGAGGGAAACGTCCAAGAAACAAATATCCTATCTGCGACTCGGCGTCGCGTCAATCACAGAAATTCCGGTCATCCATCCTCATCGCCAATCCTGATGCATCCGCGAGTACCGGTTTGGCGTTGACGCCGCGATGGTCCATGCGCGATGACGCAGCACGAACGGCGACGCTGAAAGATGGCTTGCCATCCTGACCGGGGGAGACGGGGGGAGTCCGGCTCGCGGATTCAAAAATCACCAGCCGTGTTTGCTGGCGATCGTGCTTTTCTTTGAAATCGGACCGGTGCCATAAGGATTCTCGGTTCCGTCGTGCTTCTGGCCGGTCGCCAACATGTGGCGCTGCGTCACCGGTCCAGTCACGGGCTCCTTTGGCGCCTTCGGTGGCGTGTAAGTTCCGGCCTTCGGTTTATCGGTTGCCATCACTGTTCTCCTTTATCACGTAGCCACGGTAGACGATATCGCCGTTGCGCTGTCTCTCGCCCCGAACGGTTTTTCCGGATCGAGTCCACGCTCGCGCAACATCTCACGAACTTTTCCAGTCTTGCACGAAACCTGCCAAGCGGTCAATCGGACGGTGGCTTCGGGTTCGGGCATCGCATGCTCCGTGTTTAAATTGTTCCAATTCCGTTCGTCCAGACTTGTTCAAAGCTGCGCATAGGTAGCCTCGATGCTGGATTCCTGCTTCACCGAGGCTGGTTTCACCTTGGTCTTGCGACCGAGGCCAGAGCCGTCCTCTCCACAGGCTGACACCGCAGAACTTGCGGCCATTTTCTCAAGGTTGCGGGCGGCGTTGACGTCCCGGTCGTGATGCGCGCCGCAAGCCGGGCAATCCCATTCCCGCACCGACAGCGGCAGCGTCTCGACGACATGGCCGCAGTCCGAACAGGTCTTGCTCGACGGATACCAGCGGTTCGCCACGACGATCCGGCTGCCTGCCATGTCGGCTTTGTAGTCCAACTGGCGGCGGAACTCGTGGAAGCCCATGTCGGCAATGGAGCGGGCGAGCTTGCCATTGGCCATCATGCCGCGCACGTTCAGATCCTCTATGCCGATGACGGCGAAGCGCCGCACCAGTTCCGTGGTCAGTTTGTGCAGGCCGTCCTTCCTGATATTGGAAATCCGCGCGTGCAGCCGGGCAATTTTCGCCTTGGCCTTCTTCCGGTTGGCCGATCCTTTGTCCTTGCGGGACAAGGACCGGGACAGCCGCTTGAGCCGGGCAAGGTTGGAGCGCAGCGCCTTCGGCCCGTCGAAAGTGCTGCCGTCGCTGAGAGTCGCCAGAGCCTTCACGCCAAGATCGACGCCGCCGACCGCTTGGTTTTCGCGGAGGGTGATGGAGTCGGCAATCTCGACGGTCAGGCTGACGAACCATTTGTCAGCGGTGCGCGACACCACCGCCGACATGACTTTGCCGCCGAAGCGCAGCGGCTCGCACATCCGCACCCAGCCAATGACCGGCAGCTTGACGTGCTTGCCGGAGACATCGACGGCGTTGGGATGGGTCTTGTCCGGGCCGGGATCGGCGCGGAAGCTGTCATGAACGCCCTTCTTCTTGAAGCGCGGATATTTGCCCTGTCCGGCGAAGAAGCGTTTGAAGGCGGCGCCCAGGTTCTTGACAGCCTGCTGCGGAGCGTTCTTGGTGACTTCAGCCATCCAGGGAAACTGTTCAGCCTTCAGACTGTTCAACAACCGCCGCAACGCCGCCTCGGACGGCGCGGGGAGGCTGGGATCTTCCTTGCGCGCCGTGTACTGCTTCTGCCATTCCGCCAAGGCCCAGTTATAGCAAAACCGCGCCGTGCCGCAGGACCGGGCGAAGTAGGTCGCCTGCCGGTCATTGGGGTCGAGCGCGATCTTGTGGGCGATGATCATGGGGCGACGCCTTCAGAATCGTCGACAGCCTTCTTGATTCCGTCCAGAAGCTTCTGGTTTTTCCGCGAGCGGGAGCCATAGAGGCGGGCGGAAAAGACCGTGATGATTTCCAGCACGTCCTTCGCCAAGTCTTCCTCGAAGGTCGAATCCTCGCCCTTGTTCAGGATGACGATTTCGACCTGCTTGGCCTCACACAGGGCAAAAACCAACTCCGCGCCGAAGCGCAGCAGACGGTCCTTATGGGTGATGACCAGACGGCCAACGGTTCCGTCCATCACGCCGTCCAATAGTTTCTTCAGGCCCTTCTTGCGATAGTTCATGCCGGAGCCAAGATCGGCGATGACATCGAAGGTCCAGGCGTTGCCAGCGCAATAGAGCTCCAGCACTTGCTTCTGCCGCTCCAGGTCGTCCTTCTGGTCGTGACTTGAAACACGGGCATAGGCCACTGTGCGCCGATGGTCCGCGATGTTGGGGCGGAACAGATTGGGGGCCAGCTTCGCCAGATCGTAGCGCCGCTGCCCGCCAGACGTCCGTTCTGGCGGCGCAATCCGCCCCTCACGCTCCCATCGCCGCAAAGTCTGCGGGGAGATATTCAATGCCTTTGCGGCCTGAAGGGTGGTAAGGAGGTTGCTCATATAGATATGCTATGTGCATTTATGAGCAACGTCAACTCAATCTGTTAAAGCCCTCCTGCCATGCTTTCGCCATTCTTCAAATCCGCACCTTCGCCGCTGCCGATTTTCATCTGTGCGATCTCGACCGCCGTCTGGTTGTCATGCAGCGTTTCCTGGAACCGCGTCGCGTTGTCCGCTGCATCCTGGTCCTGCTGCTGCTTCACCTGTGCCGCTTTGATGGCGTCTTGGCGTGCCGATTCCGCCGCCGCCTGCTGCAACTTCGCCTGTCCGAGTTTCGCCGTCTCCTGGTCAGCCGCCGTCTTTCGCTGTGTCTCGGCCATGCTGACCTGGACCGTCGCCGCGACCGGATCCATCTGTGGAGGCTGTTGCTGGCTCAACTGCTTGACCAGCGCCATCGCCTGCTGTAGCACCGGCATGGCGTCCTTGATCAACCCCTCGACTTCCGGCACCACCTGTTGCGATGCCTGCGCCAGCAACTGATCGAACTTCGCTTTCGTTGCCGTATCGGTCGACATCAGTTGGTCGATCGACGTCCCTGATGCCTGTTCGACGGTGACCACCGTGTGCTTCGCGTAATAGAGCGCGATGTGCTCCATCGCATGGTGCAGCGCCAGCGGCAGATAGGTCGGCGCGATCAGCGCATTCGATCCGAGCGCCGGACTTTTCATGTAGTCGAGCAGAACCTGCAAGTGCGCCAAGTGATCCTGCTCGGGAAACGCCACCACTGGTTTTCCCAGCGACATCGCCAGATTTTCGTTCACCGCATTCATTTCGTGCGGTTGTGGCTCGTCGGTCAGCAGTTCCTCGTAATCCGGAACCTTCATCAGCTTCAGCCAGCGGATTTCGACCTTCCGCTCGCGATAGAGCTGCGGCTTGGCATCGGCGCGCTGCTGGATCGCCTGAAGCTGGGCGAAGCGCTGCTGATCCGAATAGATCGTTGGATCGGACACTGGCTGCACATCGCACGGCCCGTCATAATCGGCACGCCGAATCAGCAATTCCTTGCCGGCGGCGTCGACACGCACGATTTCCGGCAGATACAGTTTATTCAGTTTATGCAGCCCAGCCAGCAGCCGGTTCATCGCGGCGTGGGCGCGTCCGTGGATGTTGGAGAACACCACCAGCGCTTCTTCGACGCGTGACAACTGCGTGCCGACGGGCGTGTTCGCCGAGGTCTGGTTCGACGGCATCTCGTCAAGGCTGGTACGCACCGTTACCTGCGCCGCCGCGACGACGAACTGCAGCAACTGGAACAACACCGGCGACGGCTGGTTGAATGGCGGCAAGAGAATTTTCTGTCGGATGTCTCCCGCTTCGATGCCGCAGTCGACTTCGACCAACTCGCCGATTCCCGGTCGTTTGGTCTGCCCGGAAATCCCAGCGCCCTTCATGATGAACCCGGTCATGGCGTTCTGCGCATGTGCCGAGTCCAACAACGCCCGCAACGCACCGGTGGCCGCCGCACTCAATGATCCAATCAGTTGGGTGAACCCAATCGAGAAGGCGCCGCGCCACGGCAGGAACGGGAACTCAAACAGATGCTCGATCGGCTCGCGGGCTTCGTCGTCCTCTTCCCAGTCTCGGTACATCGCCAGGATCGTCTTGGTCTTCGGCTCCATGGTGATCAGGTACGGATATAGCTCGCCGGACTTTTCATGGTCCAACAGACCGGCCATTTCCTCGGTGACGTCGAGATATTCCATCGTCTCGGTGATCTCGTGGTCCTCATCGAGATTCATCCCCGGATCTGAAACGCCTTCGACCTTATGGCTGGCCTTCTCGGATCGCGTTTCCTCGGGACGCATGCTGGTCGGCGACAGCGCGACATCGCGGTACAGTTTGGTGTCGACGCGCGTTCTGAACTCGACGGCGCTGATGGTGTCGGCATAGGTGCGGCGGTGCGACGACTGGAAATCGGCGGCGTTGTAGGGTAGCCACACCTTGTCGATCGGCACGAAGTAGCATCGTGGTCGCTTCAGTTTGTGGTCCCAGGTCAGCCGAATGAACTGCGATCCGCCCAACGGCACCTGCATCAGTGTCGTTTCCAGCGTGGCGCGGGCTTCCTTGATCTGCGTCGTCAACTGGTAGTTCATGTGCTCGGTCTTACGCTTGGCGCGCTCGGCCTTCTCGGTGGTGACGATGCCGACGATGTGCTCCTTGCATGGCCCCGATGGCGGGAACAGTTCCTTCATGATCCGGGATTCGTAGTCGGCACAGGCTTCCATGATCATCGGGTGGACAGCTCGGCTGGCACCTTCAAATGATGCCCCGCCAGGTGCATCCTTGCCGGCGCCGGTGCGCTTGATGCCTTCCTCATACTGCTTGTCGCGCTCTTCGCGGGCCTTCTTGTCCTCCTCGATCTTCCGGGACAGCGTCGATGCGATGTTCGTCAGAATGTTATCGGGCAGGATTTCGGCGAGGTTGGTATAGAACCCATCTTCCGACGGCTTCGATTCCGCCGCTTCGCCGATGGTGACGATGGCACCCCCGTCAGGTGTCTCTTCGATCTGCGGCGCGTCCGGATCGTTGGCGATGTTCAGATATTCACCGACATCGACGCCACTGCTGGGATCGGACACGGGTGGTGGGGCGCGGCGGTCCGGCGGTAGATCATTCGATGCCGACTTCGGCCTAGACTTCGCGGGTGGCATCGACGTGACTCCCCATGTCGAGAACAGCAATCGCTATCTTCGCGCGAATTCCGACCGGTGTCGATGGGGACGACATGAGGTCGACCAGCAAGTCGACGACGCGATGAACGAGGTCGCGGTTGTTGGCGATGGCATCGACCAGAGGACGTTCGACATGCGGCGCATCAACCATCAACCAGACTCCCGAAGTATGCGCCCTTGACGAGGCGATGAAACAGCCGGCCCGGACTCTCGGCGGCGATCAGCGCATCGTGGTGGTGCGCAGCATCGCGATATCGCCAGGTCTTCGAGACGCCGTCTTTGCCGGGGTGAAACTTCACATAGAGCCAGCCGTCCTGGTGGCCGATGGCGGCGATGTTCGACGACTTCACTGGGGTGAGCGTGGAGGATTTAGCGGGTGCGCTCATCAGTTATTCCTTGGGATCACGTGTAAAAACTTCATCGAGTCTCGGCGTGCTGTCGCGCTCACGGTTTGGCGGATAGCGTCGCGGTGGATCCGTGCCCAGCACAGGTGCAGTCGCCGCATCGATCTCGATACACGGGATTTTCCCGACATATCCATAGTCCTGGATCGACTGACGCTTATGTGGCGCTCCAGCGATCACCGCCGTCGCGATCTGGTTCTTCTCCTCGGGTCCGCCGAATGCACTGGCGCGCCACCCGCTGCGGCATCGGCTGTCGGCCTGGTAGACGACGAATGCGATGGCTTTGGTCGAGTTGACCGCCGCAAATCGCCAACGCATCGGCGTCTCTGGATGACCCAAGTCGAACACGATCTGGCCCTTGTGGGTGGACTCGCGCCGGATACCGGGGATGGCCGCGACCTGCTGCATCGTCATCTCGCTGGGGGTAGTCATGCCTGCCGTTGCCTTCTCGATCGGTTTCAGTCTCAGCCATGGCCGGTTTTCTTTGACATCGGTTCGTACGGTACCGTCCGATAAAACGGTCTTCTTCTCCGTCCTATTCGCCACACTATCCCAGTGCCCGACGACGTAACTGACCCCAGGCGTTCGAAATAACACGATCGACTTTCCAGGATCAACGATGTGTTCCTTCTCGTTGCCCTTACGCGGCGGAGATCCTGGTACTGTGGGATCGATGACAACCTTGATTCCGATCGGCGCATCTGTATTGTTTGTCATCGATATCTGGTTTTTCATCACATCCATGAAATCCATCATCGCGCCATCACTCCATCGAACCCAGGCCACACGTCATCGCCATCTCCGCCTGCCGCCATATAGCCGTATCGGTACTGTGCGATATCAGGCAGCGACAGTTCACAGCCGCAGACCGTGCATGTGAACTTCGCGCCGATGCGGATAGCTCCGGTCGGAGCGTCAAACCGATGTCCGATGCACGACTGTTCCTTGCAGCGGTTCTCGCGAACGTGTGCCCAGATGACGGCAACCTGTTCGGATGACAGACCTGATAGCCGGGCCAGCGCCTTCGTGATGTCGGTTGGTTTGGTCATCTCACATTTCCCCAAATTTTATCGCGAACACTTTGTATAGTGCGACACATCGCACGCCAAAATAGTCTGGCAGCTCTTGGGTTTTCGAGGCGCATACGCCTTAAGGCGCGGGCAAATTCGATGCGTGCCGCATGCACTTCGGGCGTCCGCTTAAGCTCGGACGAATCGTATCGGTACTGCGCGTTTTCGAATCCTGGATCGGCCATCACCACACCTCCGGAAGCCGCACGCACTCTTCTCCAGTCGCCGTCTGGATTGTATCCAACGCCAACGCCAGAAATGGACGAAGATCTTTTTTCACGAGGACCGCATGCTCGGTAGCGTGATCAGGCTGCAGCAGCGCCATCAGCCCACTATCGACGTGCGTCTTCTTGCCGTTGCAGTCGCAGCCTTGTCGGACCGCGATCATGATCTGTTCGGCCAGCGACGCCAGGGTCGCCTCACGGTAGTAGAGCATGGCTATTCGACCTCCGTTGAATCCTGAATCGACAGATTGTCGACTTGCTCGATCATCCATTGCGCCTGCCGAAAGTAGACAACCCAGGCTGGCCTTGCGTCGACCATTGATTGGTCCGGCACTACGACCGGCCGTTTTGACCAACCATCCGCATCTTCGTGCGGTAGAGTCATGACACATGCTGGTCGGGAATCGCCGCAAACGATAAGGTTATCTCGATCACCGTGGTAGCGTCGGGCCATTGATTTAGCCAAAGCCACGGCCCGTTGATCCATCATCTTCGCCCAGTTGTCCCATTGAGCAATTACCTCTTCTCGCCATGCCAGGATCAACACTGTGGTTCGAGACGGTGTATATCTCAGCGGAATGGTAGCGTCCAACAATCGCACTGGCTCGACCTTCTCGGCCAACGTGGCTCTGACCGCAGCAACGGCGAGTTCAGTTGGTGATGCATCCTTCATGGCTCATCCTTTGCTTGGCTTGGCGGCGACGATCATCACGGCGGATGTTGTATAGACCTCGGTCAGGAACACGGGCTCGCCGGTTTTCCGCGCTCGCTTGACCGCATAAACATGGGCGTCAGCGTAGGTTTCGAACGAACGCCGGCCCTTCAGCGGTTTGTCGGACACCAGGACTTTGACAGGTCGGTCATCTTGCATGGAAGCAATCATGGCGGTCATGTGCGCACCCGCTTGGTCCGCGATCGATTTTCTGGCCGGAATGCCTCGCCACGACGAATCAGGTCTTCGACCGCTTCGTAATAATGATCTTCATCGACGGCCAATCTCCCTTCTGGAGTAAGGATTCCATCGCGCATCAGCCGATCAATGCCGGGCTGCCATATGACTGAATGGCAAAATACACGTTTTCTCATGTTCGCACCTCGTCATGCAGCATACGGATTCCCTTCTTCGGTGGCGCGCTCCTCGCCGTGGAGTCGTTCGGCTTCGGCGCGATCGGCCTCGATTTTTTCCTCAAGGTCAACATATTTTTTGTCAGGCGTCGCCGATAAGATATCCCGGTCTCTGAGGTAAAGCAAACCTGAACTGAGACAATCCATCGCGTCATCATGCTCCACAGATCCGGGGCCGGCGAACGCACAGACCTGTTCGAGGAACGGCTCAACCCAGTCGCGGACCATGCCCTTCCGCTCCGGTCGTAGCGATTCCGGCACGAAGACACAGCCCTGCTTCACCAGAGGTGACACCGCATGCGCACGCATCGTCTTCGACTGGCGCCCTGGATTATATGGCCATGTCGGTACGCCATAAACGGCCAGTTGTTGTCGAACGGATATTCCAGATGCCTTTTCCTCGATCAGCACGATGTCGGCCCGACGTCCGGGCGCGGCGCCCCATTTGATGCGATGCTGCTTCCGAGCTTTATCGATCAAATCGGGGAACCCAAGATGCTCGCTCCAATAGTCACACATCAGTGCGGCGTAGCGGCCACGGACACCCATGCGGCGACGTTCTTGCTCGGTGAAGTTTGCAGCTACGTTGAATATCCCGAAAACAACGCTTGCGGTTGGGTCTGTTTCTTGTTTCTTTTTATCATAATTTTCCTCGCTGTAGGCGGTGTCGTACACTTCCAGAATGAAGGAAAATTCCGGTAACTTTCGATCCGCCGGCCACAACCGAAACCATGCTCGTTTGAAAATTGAGACGTCGCTGTCTTCGTCGATGAATTCGCCATAAATTTCTTGCTTCCCGTAGATTGTTCCCTTTAGCGAAAGCACCTCATTCATTACCGACGACGCAACGTTTTCCTTGTTTTCGTAGGATGTCCCTTGGATCAAGACAACACCTGGCCGACTAATCAGGCGCTTAAAAAATGGAATTGGCCGAGGCGTTGTGGCAATCAGTTTTCGTGATGGCGTTCCATCTGGATACGGCAGCCGAACACCAAGCGATGCAACTCGATATGCGGCCTCAAGGTTTCCTGCCGGACGATCAGCGGCTGCAGCTTCGTCGAACGTGAGGAGATGACATTGAGGGCCGCGGAGTCGGTTAGCTTCCTCGACGACGGAAAAACCCGTGATCAAAGATCCATTAATGAGTTCAATCTCTTTCATCTGTTTGTCGTACCGTTTTATCAAGCAGGACGGCATCTTATTGATGAATCCGCTCTCCCCCTCCATCACAACACGATGGACGTCACCAAGGGTCGGCGCGAGAGAGTGAATTCGAATGCCTGGCACCCGATATGCCTCCCACCATGCAGCCTCGACGATCGTACGTGTTTTGCCAAAAAAACGCCCCGCCACCCACAGGCACGTATCCCAATCGTCGCCTTCTGGCAGCAGCTGTTTCTCGCGGGCCTCACTCAACCACTTTTGCCGAGCGGCCCAAGCAGCGCGGTGTTCTGGTCCTACGCGCCGTAACACGTCCTCATTCAGAAACTGGTGCTCGTCCACGCTCATCCTTATTCATATTTCATCGTCCGCAGCGAGCGCATCGTTGAATGGCTGATGCTCAAGAAGCGCTCCACCTTTTGGTTGGACGGCTCTCCGGGATAACAACTCTTTCATGAACTCTATCATACCCTTCATCTCCGGGTCCGTCTCGTCCGTCAGGTTGACCGTCTGCACAGCCTTGCCGAGGCCACGGTCCATTACCATCGCAATTGCTTTCAGGGACACCTGTGGGTCCGGATCGTTGATCCACGATATCAATTTGAGCGCGGCGTCCATCGAAGCTGCCAGGCACGCCCTGGTGACGTCCTGAGCGCGGACCGCTCGCGTCAGCTTCTGACTCTGTCCGGGCAACCCCTGGTGCATCGTGATCACCTGATCGGCGACGACGACTCGCTCAACCTCGCCACCAGGACTCCCAGGGAAGGGGACCACGGTTTCGCCCGTTTTCCCGCCGCTAACCGGCTCATCCATGCCGAAAATCCTGCAATTGTTGTGTGTAATCAATGACTACGATAACCGATTTTATTGACCAATACCAGTTGTTGACAAGAAAAAAGCACGACATGCGTCATCTGTGGTCATTAACGGCACCACTCCGGTCATTGTGGAGTGAAGGATTTATAATGTATATCAATATATTGACACCATATTGACAAGGGTTGTCGCCAGTCCGCATCCATCCCACGGGAGAATAGAGGGGAGTCCGCGCAACTTTATTGCGTAACTAATATATAAGAACTCCTTTAACTACATGTTTTTGTTTAACTCGTATTGACCTATATTATAGTCAGAGTATATGTATGTCTAAGTAAATATATGAAATATATAACATATTTTAAGATCCATAGTGACGCCAGTGACGCCGTTAAAACATAATAGCTCCTTTAATGTAGTGAGGATGATGATAGTCTTGACTTTAACCTGTCAACAGTATAAATGAAAAATCAGATGAAGAGCCGGTCGTCGATGGTGTCTCGCCTGTCTTAGTAAGAAATTGGCATACATCATTGAAATGTATTAAAAATTTTCGTTTTGAGGTAAAAATGGCACCACCACCGAGAATTTGGGAAAAAGCGTGCTTCGAGATGTGGATCGAAGAGCGAGTTGTGGTTAATCCGACTTTGTTTATGACATCTGCGGATGCTTTCCGGGACCATTACGAATGGGCACTCGTGAACCACAATCGTCCGGTCAATCGGATGAGGGTCGGCCACCTGATGACATGGTGGTCTAAAGAGGAAAAAATTGATCTGCAGCCGTCGCGAACGACTCGCCACCGATACTGGTCAGGAATCGGCTTAAGGTCACAGGGGGCGACGGCAGTAAGAAATCACGGGATGACCGTGTTTTACGATGATGCGGAGCGGCTGGCGATCGAACGATCGGCGACGGCGGCGAAAATGAAGCCGACGGAATGGCTGCGGCACTGCTCGTTGGCCGCCGCTGGAATGCCGGGCAAAAGGGAACCGCCGCCGACGCTGACGGAATCCACCGCAGTGAAGAAGGTGCGTTTAGTACCCGGTCGGCAATTGGAAGAAAGAGCCGACAACGAAAAAATGAGGCATCAACGCGAGGAAAACGAAGCGCGGCGACAGGTTCTAGGGCTGTCCGAAGAGGAATTTTTTGAGTTGCTGGCCAGTGAATCCAAGGCGCGGCGGAAACGTCTCGATGGCAGGGGATACGAACAGATCGGCCCTGCGGTGGTTGATGTCGAATCGGACGATCTGTCCGCCGCGTTGATGGCCGATTTGGATAAGGTGGTGCCGGGTGACGGCGAACCACCGGACGAGTCCGACGAGTCCGACGATGCCGCCGACGCGATCTGAAATTTTCGACCAATGGATTGCTGCTCGCGTACGCCGGCAGGATGTGCCGTTCGGCGTGACCGCGCCGGTCGTGACCGAGTGGGATCTGTGGAATTCATATATTGAATTTCAGAGGAAATTCATAACTCTGCACTATTCGATTGATGTTTTGCTTGAAGAAGTGTCGCGACGATTCGGACCGTCGGGAGTCGACCCGAGACATCCAGGAATGCGCTGCTGGTATCGACTGCGAGTGAAGCGCTACCATCGCGTGATGTCGACGGAGGAACGGGCGGCGATGACCGCCGAAAACGATCTGAAAGGGCCGGTAATGCGAAAATTAAAGGACGTGACGTTGACCGAACGGGCGGCGATGGAACCGGACTTACAAGCGTGGCTGGAGGAGCGCTGTGTGGTAGCGCCAGATGCGCGAGGAAACCGAAGCGGCCTGATCGACAACTATCGTCGGTGGCGCCGCGAATTTGGGAAGGGTCCGCCTGCCCCTGTGTGTCTGATCATGGAATTTATCCGTGCACGGGCCACCGTCGATGGAAAAGGATCAGTGACCGGACTCGGATTGAAAACACGGCGCCCTTGACGGGCCGACCACACGCGTGTATTGTTAAG
>Ga0181528_10000986_pt1 | contig 18312 bp, 13 predicted proteins | sample PEATcosm2014_Bin_47_FD_119742 | JGI IMG/M metagenome (GOLD analysis project Ga0181528, IMG submission 119742) | Peatland microbial communities from MTU Mesocosm Facility, Houghton, MI, USA - PEATcosm2014_Bin10_10_metaG | ecosystem: Environmental > Terrestrial > Soil > Wetlands > Peat | place...
CGCTCCAAAGGTATTTCTGCCATAACGCTGGCAAGGTCTTGTACGTGGCACAGTTCAGTTTCGGGATACTGAGTGCCTTGGCGATTATTTGTTCACTATCAGCATTGGACGGGTGGCCCATTCAAAGCTCTTTTCGTTGAGTGGGGTAGTTGCTCCGGCACTCACCTCACCGCCCGATTTCCACGCGGCAGCGTCCTCAAAGGGGCAGTACTTGTTTGAAGGGTCATTCTGAGCGCAGCGAAGAACCCCCGCAAGGCTCAAATCTCCAGAGGCGCTCCAAAGGTATTTCTGCCATAACGCTGGCAAGGTCTTGTACGTGGCACAGTTCAGTTTCGGGATACTGAGTGCCTTGGCGATTATTTGCTCACTATCAGCATTGACGGGTGGCCCAATCAACGCGTTTTTCGTTGAGTGGGGCAGTTGCTCTGTCACTTGCCTCACCGCCTGATTTCCACGCGGCAGCGTTCTCAAAGAGGCAGTATTTGTTTGAGGGGTCATTCTGAGCGCAGCGAAGAACCCCCGCGAGGCTCAAATCTCCAGAGACGCTCCAAAGGTATTTCTGCCATAACGCTGGCAAGATCTTGTACGTGGCACGGTTCTGTTTCGGGATAGTGAGTGCCTAGGCGACCAAGGCACTCACGATCCCAAGGAGCATCTCGTTCCGTCAAATCCGGCAAAGCCCGGATTCCCGCCCTCTATCTCTCCTTTATCACCAACCGTCCCACCACCAACTCGTCAATCTCCAGTCGCTTGATCCTCGCTCTCCCGATGGCTAGTTTCCCCACGGCCATCGCTCCAATCGCCACAGCTCCTACGGCCAGCGCGCCCGCTGCCATTGCGCCCACCGCTGCCGCACCCATTGCCAATCGTCCCAAAGCCTTGTTCTTCCGCTGTCTAAACATGACTCTCTCCTTTTGAACCTGAGCAACCTGAGCAACCTGCGCAACCTGTGCAACCTTGCACCTCTGATATCCTCATAAGGTGAACAAAATGGTTTTCTCCAACCTGGTGCATCGCCCTTTGCGCACCCTGATCAGTGTCTTCGCCATTGCCATCGAAGTCACGCTCATCCTGCTCATTGTGGGCCTTTGCCTGAGCATGCTCAACGACAACGCCGACCGCCAGAAGGGAATCGGCTTTGACGTCATGGTCTCGCCTCCCGGCTCCAGCTTCTTCACTGGAATCACCGGCGCGCCCGTCTCCATCAAGGTTGCTGACAAGCTTCGCACCGTGCCGCACGTCACCGCCGTCGCGCCCATCGTCATGCACTTCATCACCACCAAGAATCTCGAAGTCATTGATGGCATCGATCTCAATCCCAACTCGCCCAACAACTTTGACAACATGGGCCGCCCCTTCCAGTACCTCTCCGGAGGCCCATTCCAGGGCCCGTATGACATGATCGTCGACGACCTCTTCGCCGAGCAGCATCACGCTCACGTCGGAGACCACTTCGAGGTTCTCAACCAGAACTTCCGCATCTGCGGCATCGTCGGACACGGCAAAGGCGCGCGTCGCTACATGCCCATCACCACCCTTCAGGATCTTCTCGGCTCTGAGGGCAAAGCCAGCATGTTCTACGTTAAGACTGATGCGCCTGAGAACGCCGACGCCGTCGTCACGGCCGTCAAACAGATTCCCGGCATGGATCAGTACGTTGCCCGCTCACTTGCCGAGTACGCCTCGCTCATGACGGTGAACAACATTCCGTTCCTCGCCACCTTCTTCGATATCGTCATTGGCATCGCGCTCGTCATCGGCTTCATCGTCATCTTCCAGTCCATGTACACCGCTGTCATGGAGCGCACCCGCGAGATCGGCATCCTCAAATCTCTCGGAGCCACCAAGTGGTACATCCTCAACGTCATCCTGCGTGAGTCCTTCGTGCTTGCCGTCGGAGGAGTGCTGCTCGGCTTGGTCCTCACCGGCCTCGGAGCCCTCGCCATCAACCATAAGTTTCCGCTCCACAAAATGGTCTGGGACAACCACTGGGTCGTCCGCGCCGCCATCCTCGCCATCATCGGAGCGCTCCTCGGCGGCCTCTATCCCGCTCTCCGCGCCGCCCAGAAGGATCCAATCGAAGCCCTCGCCTACGAATAGCGAGCTAAGACATCAATAAACATCAGGGTGCCCCGTCCTAACCATCTGTTGGTTAGGGCGGGGTTTTTGATTTTGATCTCTTGATTTTGTTCCTGGTGGGTGGGTAGGGTGGTTGTAGATTCTCTGTGGAGGGTGGCGGGTGGCCCAGAGTTGGCGAGGTTCCAACTCTGGGAGTTATTACACGTGGCCCACACAACGTTCTGTTCGTTGTGTGGGGTTGTCGCCTTCTGACCTTGGGCTGTTGACTTTCAATCGTCGATGACCCAATCAAAAATCGTCAATATCTCTCTAGAACTTCAGCACCACGCCGACGGAGACTCTCGCATCGTTCTGGCGTGAACCGCGGAAGCGGGTCTGCACCAAGTCACCCTGCGCGCGCAGGCCAACGAACCGAAGCACCCTGTAGTCCACTCCGCCGCCCAGCGCATCACCCACGCTCGTCTCGCCATAGGAGTATGCGGCTGCGTATTGCTGCAAATTCTGGTGCAAGTGAGCGGCGCCAACCAGCGCCTGCGCAAACGGACGGAATCTACCCACGTTTACCGAGACTCGCGGGCCCGCCAAATAGGTCACCACTCGCGTATGGGTCGGGACGGTTGCCGTGCCGCCGAACAAGTACTGCCCCGGAGTTTGCAGCGTGCCATACTGCGCGCCAAGGTCTCCCACAATTCCCACAAACGGCGCGACCTTGCCTTCCACTGAAACTTCCCAGCCATTCAGGTTGCTCGACCCGCCCCAGCCCGAGCTGGAGTTGTTCAGCGAGTATCCAGCAAACACATTGCCCGCCGTGGGAATCTGAGCGAACCCGGCGACGGCCATCATCATCAGCGCCATAACAATTGCGATACGTCTTGGCAAAGTTGTCTCCTTCTATCTTCGAACCCAGTTTACCGGAAGCGGTCGCCGCACGTTCAACCCTGCAAGGCTTCAGCCTTCCGAAAATTCTTCTCACCCGGAACCGCAAGCCTCATTGTACCTTCCGCCTCACGTCTCCCCGCTCCTCCAAGTTCCGGCCCAGCTATGTACTCTTCGGTATACCCGTGCCCTCAAACAATAGCAACATGGTCAATCGTTGATCACACGCCGCGAAAGATTAACCAACTTGCTACCTTCACCCTTCCAACGATTAATCTTCTAGTGAATCGTTACTTCCTTGGTTCAATCGCCCAAAACCGGGTAAAACGCACCAGAATGCGCTGTTTTCGCGGTCAAAACGACCTTTTCAACGCAGATGATAAAATGGAGCAATAACTTCAGCGCAGCCTCGCAATCGTGCGGGCGTTTGGGTTTTGAAAGCAAAGCATGGACCGCACTTCGATTCGGAACTTCGCGATTATCGCGCACATTGACCACGGTAAAACCACTCTCTCTGATCGCATGCTAGAGATCACGGGGTCGCTCAGCGCCCGTGAAATGGCGGGTCAGGAGCAGGTGCTCGACGCCATGGAGCTCGAGCGCGAGCGCGGCATCACCATCAAGGCCCACGCCGTCCGCATGATGTACCTGGCCAAAGACGGCAAGACCTACCAGCTCAATCTCATTGACACTCCCGGCCACGTCGACTTCTCTTATGAAGTCTCGCGCTCGCTCGCCTCGTGCGAAGGCGCACTGCTCGTGGTCGACGCCACGCAGGGCGTGGAAGCGCAGACCCTCGCGAACAGCTACATCGCCATCAATCACGGTCTCGAGATCATTCCCGTCATCAACAAAATAGATCTGCCCAGCTCTGACGTGGAGCGCACCAAGGAGATGATCGAAAGCGCTGTCGGGCTTGACGCTTCCAGCGCGCTCTGCATCAGCGCCAAGACCGGCGCAGGTGTCATCGAGGTGCTTGAGCAAATTGTGCATCGCGTTCCGCCGCCGAAAGGCAACATCGACGCGCCCTTGCAGGCTTTGATTTTCGATTCGTGGTTTGACAGTTATCGCGGCGTCGGCGTGCTTGCCAGGGTCGTCAACGGCCGTCTTTACAAGGGCCAGAAGATCAAGCTGATGGCCAAGGGAACCACGTTTCTCGTGGACTCCATGGGCGTGCTCACGCCCAAGCCGCAGGAGATTGCCGAACTCACCGCAGGCGAAGTTGGTTTCTTCTTCGCCACCATGAAGACCGTGGGCGACGTGAAAATTGGCGACACAATCACCGACGCAGATCACCCTGCCATCGAAGCAATGCCTGGTTTTGAAGACATCAAGCCCATGGTTTTCGCGGGCCTTTACACCGTGGACTCGCACGAGCACGGGCTGTTGCGCGATGCGCTCGAAAAGCTGCGCCTCAACGATGCGTCGTTTTTCTTCGAGCCTGAAAGTTCAACTGCGCTCGGCTTCGGATTCCGCTGCGGCTTCCTCGGTCTGCTCCACATGGACATCATCCAGGAGCGTCTGGAGCGCGAGTACGATCTCGATCTCATCATCACCGCGCCCAGCGTGCGCTACTTTGTCACGCTCACCAACGGCGAAACCATTGAGGTCGACAATCCTTCGCGCTGGCCTGATCCCACGCTGATCGACAAAATCAAAGAGCCCATCATCACTGCGATGATCCTCACCGCCGAAGAATATGTCGGAGGAATTCTCAAGCTTGTTGAGGAGAAGCGCGGCAAGCAGAAGAACTTTGAGTATGTCGGTTCGAGCCGCGTGATGATCACCTACGAACTTCCGCTGAATGAAATCGTGCTGGATTTCTACGATCGCCTGAAGACGGTTTCGCGCGGCTACGCTTCGCTCGACTACCATCTTTCCGGATGGTGGGAGTCGCCAATGGTGAAGCTCGACATTCTTGTTGCGGGCGACGCGGTTGATGCGCTCTCCATCATTGTGCATCGCGATTACGCATACGACCGCGGCAAGGCGCTTGTTTCCAAGATGCGCGAACTCATCCCACGACAGCAATTCGAGGTGGCGATCCAAGCCGCTATCGGCGCAAAGATTGTGGCTCGTGAATCCGTCGCAGCTCTTCGCAAGAACGTGATCGCCAAGTGTTACGGCGGCGACATTTCCCGTAAACGAAAATTGCTGGAGAAGCAGAAAGAAGGCAAGAAGCGCATGAAGCGGATCGGCAAAGTGGACATTCCGCAGGAAGCCTTCCTCGCCGTGCTGCGCGTTTCCAGTGACGAGAGCTGATTGCTTGAGGACCCTGCGATTACCCCCAAGAGTCCTCTCTCAAAATGAGCCAATGCTATATTCGCAAATATGGATGTGTGCAAAACTCCGGGATTCAAAATTTAGAAAACGTCCGGCATCACTCGTCAAGGACAATGTTGAACATTCTGTAAACCATCACAAGCAAAGCACTTGCGGTGATAATTGACGCCGATATTGAGCCCTTGATTTTGAAATCTGTTGTTAACAAATCAATTCGCCGCTGTTGTGCACAACTTTTCCACATTCCAAAACCGCCGCGGGAGCCGTCCGGATATGTCGAGTAAAAGGCAAGAAAAAGCCGCCCCGGAAGGGCGGCTTTTGTGTCTACTTAATCCGGTACTACGGCTTCTTGGCGGCAGGAGCTGCCGGCTTGGCAGCAGGCTTGGCCGGAGCGGTAGCGGACTTCGCAGGAGCGGCGATGCCTGACTGAGTGTTATAGGCGTCCACCAGTTCCTTGGTCACGTTCACGGAAGCTGCGGCCCACAGGACCGGGCTCGACTGGCCGGAGACATCAAGGACCACGGTGTAGCCATTGTCCTTCGCGAACTTGTCCAGAACTTCAACCAGCTTCTGCACGATGCGGTTGGCGATCTCGTCCTGCTGAGCCTGGAAGTCGGCGTTCGAGTCTTCGTAGCTGCGCTGCAAGGTCTTCTTCTTCGCATCAATCTGCTTCAGCAGGTCGGCGCGAGCTTCGTCGTTCAGCTTGTCAGCCTGTGTGTTGAACTTCTTCTGAAGATCGTCAACTTCCTTCTTCAGGTTCTCGAGTTCGGTCCGCTTGGGGTCAAACTTCTTCTGGAGACCTTCGAAGTCGCGCTGTCCTTCGTTGGTGTTGACGATGGCAGCCTGAAGGTTGACGATGGCGACCTTGGCAACTGTCGGAGCAGCGGCAGGCGCAGGAGCAGCAGTCTGGGCAAGGGCGGGAATGCTGAAAATGATTGCCAGCGCTGTGGCCGGAATGAAACGTGCGAAGTTGCGATTCATGGAAGTTAGCCTCGACTCCTTAGGAGCTCACGGGGTATTCCGCAGAAACCTTTCAGCAGGCGGGCGAGCCATATATTTCCAGCTCCAGCCCTGATCGAAAAATTCCTCTGACGGATGCTCCCGATTATAGGTTGTGAGAAAAAGAGCGTCAAACAAACTGCGCCATCGGCGTCTCTTTCCCGTGGATTTCAAAAAACCGGTTAGAACGTGGTAGCCACTGTGAAACGGAACGTCTTGCGCGGCTCAAGAATCTTATACGACGGATTGTAAGTCGCAATCGTGTTCAAGTACGTGTAATCTCCCGCGCCCGCCAGGGCCCCGTTCGGGAACATGTCGCGCGTGATGAGGTTCGGAGCCGGAGCGTGAGTATCCGCACGCAGCGGGTTGTAAGCGTAGAAGATGCGGAACGGCGCATTCACTACCGGCAAGATGACCTGCAACTCCACGCCCGTGGACATACGCACAACATAGTTGGTGTGGGCTGCCGGCGTCAGGTTCTGGCTGAACTTCAGGAACTGTGTGCCAGCGGTACAGGTGATGGTCTCGCCGCTGGCGGGGCTGTAGGTAATCAACGGCTGGTTTGGACAACCGAAAGGAGTCGTATCCAGCGCGCTCACCTGCTGATCGCTCAGCCGCAATTGCGACTGGCGGATCGCCATGTTCATTCCAGTATCGGTAAAGAACGCAAAGGTCACCGGTCCGACGATCGGAATGCGGTACTCCAGGTTGCTTACAAGGCTGGTGTCTCCGCCCGGATAGACCAATCGGCTGATCGGCACGGTGATCGGCCAGGCGCCTGCACTGGGGTTGTTCGGGTCGGCGGGAACGGTGCTGCCGTCCGGGTTGGTCAACGCCACAGTTCTCTTGTCGGAGATCAAGGCGATGGGACCCGCGGCGCGAATATCAAAGCCGCGCAGATCGGTGTCGCCGCCCTGGAAGAAGCGCTCAAACGGCGGAGCGGTCTTTCCGGCAAAGCCGGTGATGAACGATCCCTGCAAGCGGTAGCCGAAGGTTTGCAGACCTTCCTTGCGCGGGTGGAAGCCCTTCATCGGAATGAACTGCTTGTACTCGACGATGGGGCGGATGTCTGCAACATTGCCGCCAAGTCCGGCAATGTCCATGCCGAAGAAGTAGCTGCGCCCGGAGTGAGGACGCATCGGATTGTCAATGGTGCTGCTGCTGAAGCTCGGGACCAGTTTGCTGGTCTGAATGCCTTGCAGCGCATTCGGGCCGCCTACGTTGCGGAATGCCAGGTACTCGAAGTATTGCTGCGAGGCTTCCGTGTAGGTGGTGATGGTCGAGGTATCAAACGAATAGGTCAGGCCAAGGCGCTTGAATGAGTGGCGCAGCGGGTAGCTGGCGGAGACCGTGAATCCTGTGCTCTGCTGCGAGTAGTTCTGCAGCGAATTCAAATACGCAGCGGGCAGCGTCTGCTTCTGTCCGCTGGAAATAGCAGCCTGACGCGCCTGGTTGTATTTGAAGTTGCGCGTGAAGACCGTGAATCCAAGTTGAATCGGTTTATCAAGGAAGTAAGGTTCGGTGAAGCCGAACATTGCATCGCGCTGATAAGCGCCCAGCGAGGCGGACAAAGTTAGCGTCTCGCCAAGGCCGAGGAAGTTGTTGGTCTGGTAGTTGAGACCCACGAACGCGCCGGACAGTCCGCTGACGCCGCCATTCAGGCCGATGGAGTTCTTGCCCTTCTCCTTCACCTTCAGGTTGATGTCCACGTTGTTTTCGGCAACGTCCTGGTGAACTTCGGAGTCCTGCTCCGGCTTCAAGGTTTCAAAGTAGTTCAACTGGTTCAGGCGTAGCAGGCTGATCTCCCACAGGCGTGAGTTGTAGACCTGGCCTTCTTCGAGGGCGAGTTCGCGGCGGATCACCTTGTCGCGCGTGGTGGTGTTGCCGGTGAACTCAATGCGGCGCACAAAGAACTGCTTGCCTTCATCGACGTCGATCTTCATCGTGATCGTCTTGTGCTCTTCGTCGATCTCGGTGTTCGGAACGTTGGTTTCGTTGATGTAGCCCAGCGAGCCGTAGGCCTTGCGAAGTTCTTCCAGTCCCTTGCTGATGAGGGTGCGGTTGAACCACTCGCCGTCCTTGATCTTGAACAGGCGGCGCAGCGCCGGAGTATTGGTGAGGGACTTGTTGCCGCTGAAGGTGATCTCCTTCAGGTGATAGCGTTCGCCTTCTTCAACCGGTACGGTGATGTCCACCGACTTGCCGTGGCGCCCCTTGAACGGGAAGTACCATGCAATGCCGTTAACGTCGCGAATGTTGGTCTTGGGATCTTCGACAATGGCCTTGAAGTATCCGCGGTCCTGGTAGGCAAAGCGCACGCGCTCGGCGTCTTCACTGAGCTTGGTGGCGTCATAGGTGCGCGCAAACAGGTTCTCCAGAATGATCGAGTGCGGAATGCCGATCGGCTTGGAGTTGTGCATGGCGGCGCGCAGATAACGCGTCTTCACCTTGGTGTTGCCCTCGAACTTGATGACGCCAACCTTGACCTTCGGACCTTCCTTGATGTTGAAGGTGATGCCGACTGCGGCCGGGGGAATCTGGCGCACTTCCGTGGTGATGACGGCGAACTGGCGTCCGTGAGCGGCGAGCAATTCCTTCAATACGACTTCGGCCTTCTTCACGCGCGTCGGGTCGAACTGGCTCTCCTGGCTGAGGCCGACCTTTCGCTCCTTGAACTTATCCAGCACATCGCTCTGCGAAACCGCATTGAGTCCGATGTACTTGATCTCGCGAATTGTCGGTTTCTCTTTCACGTAGACGTGGAGAATCCATCCCTTGGGGCTCTGTTCGCGCTCAATGCGGAGATCGTCGAAGTAGCCGGCGTTCCACAGCGAGTTGAAGTCGCGCTCCATGCCTGCCGCATCGTAGACGTCGCCAGGCCGGGTAAACATGCGGGAGCGGATCGTATCGGCAGGGATGCGGCGATTGCCGTGGACGCGAATGTCCTCAATGATTCCCTGTTGCGCATAAGCCATGCCACCCAGCAGCAGGACGACAAGGCAAAAGCGAAGGAAGTGGAGCGGTCCGCTGGAAAAGCGGCGGCTTAGGCGAGGCGTGGCGCAGACGTGATCAGTGCGAAGAATGGCGAGACCCTCATACGTAAATCTTGGGCGCGGAAGGCTCAATTATACAGGGTGATGTGCTCTCTCCGCCATGGACGACATGGATACCGCCCCGGCATTCGCTATCCCGCCTTGGTAAATCTGGGGGCCGAGCCTAGAGCTTTTCAACCTCGACAAGCGCGGAATAGAACGTAGCGCCCCGCCCCATGTCGGTCAACCGGTCGCTGGTAAGGGCGTTGATGTTCTTTCCGCCAGGCGAAGAGCGTGCCCAATCAAGGTATGCGGCGACCACTCCGGGAGGCACGCTATCATCCACGCGGGCCTGCAATTGCACGTCACCCCGGCCATTGTAGACGCGCAGTCTGTCGCCTTCCGCAATGCCGCGCGAGGCCGCATCCACAGAGTTCATCTGCAACTCAAAGCGCCGCTCCATCTTCTGGTGACCGGGCAGATTGCAGAAGGTCGAATTCAAGAAGTTGTCATGCTTGCGCGCCAGCAGTTCGAGCGGAAACCTATTGTCCTGCGTGCCTTGCCGTGATTCCGTGGGCGGCACGTAGGCCACAACCGGGTCGAGTCCCGCTGCGGCCAGCGTTTTGCTATAGAGTTCGGCCCTTCCGTTGGCGGTGGCAAAACCCTTTGCAAACGGGAGGTAGACGCCATCTGCGCGAGGAACGTTGAGCGCCACCGAGTGCTCGCGCTCCAGCCGTTCCCGCGTGATGCCCTTCAGGAATTCATGTCCAGTGTTGAGCACATCGTCGATGAGTTCTTCGTCACTGGCGCGGAGTGCCGCGTCGTCCAGCCCCATTCGCGCCGCCAGCCGTCGGAACAGCTCCGTGTTGCTGACGGCTTCGCCCAGCGGAGCAATCGCCTGATCCGCCAGTTGCAGGTGCATGTGCCCGTATGAGGTCACAAGCTCCTTGTTTTCGAGGAAGGTCGTAGCGGGCAGCACAATGTCGGCATAGTCCGTCGTGTCCGTCATGAACTGCTCGTGCACCACGGTAAACAGGTCCTTGCGCTGGAGTCCTTCCACTACAAGGTTGTGGTTGGGGCACACCGCTGCGGGGTTGCAGTTGTACACGAACAGCGCCTTCACCTGCGGAGTCAAACTCGCATCGGTCAGCAGCTTGCCCAATTCGTTCATGTTCAGCATGCGCGCCGCGCGGCCCAACGCCAAGGTCATCAGATCTTCACGGCGCAGCGCTTGCTTATTCAGCGCAAAGGCCCCTGAGGTGGAAAGCGTCAGTCCTCCGCCCTGCTTCGTCCACGCCCCGGTGATCACCGGCAGCATTGCGACTGCCCGCACGGCCATGCCACCGTTTTCCGAGCGCTGCACTCCATAGTTCAAGCGAATGACGGCGGGACTCGTGGTCGCATACTCGCGCGCAAGCCGTTCAATGTCTTCCGCCGCAAGTCCGGTGATCTCCGCCACGCGCTCGAGCGGGAATTCGGCGGCGCGCTTGCGGAGTTCCTCAAAGCCCGTCGCGTACGCCGCAACAAAGGCTTCGTCGTAAAGCTTGTTCTCGATGATGTAATTCATCAGTCCGAGCGCCAGCGGCACGTCCGTGCCGGGACGAATCGCCAGATGCCAGTCCGCCGTGCGCGCCGTGCGTGTGCGGAAAGGATCGATCACTACCAGCTTTGCGCCGTTCCGTCGAGCCTCTTCCACAAACGGCCACAGGTGGATGTTGTTGCCGTGAATGTTCGCGCCCCAGGCAATGATGTAGCGCGCGTGCCTGTAGTCTTCCGGCTCCACGCCATACTTCGCGCCATACACCGAAGCCAGCGCAACTCCGCCCGCCTCCGAGCAGATGGTGCGCTCCAATTGCGAGGCGCCAAGCCGATGGAAGAACCGCCGGTCCATTCCATTGCCGTGAATCTGCCCCAGCGTGCCGCCGTAAGAGAAGGGAAGGATGGACTCAGCGCCGAACTCCGCTGCCACCGCCTTGAGCTTGCGGGCAATCTCGTCGAGTGCCACGTCCCAGGAGATGCGCTCGAACGCCTCCGCTCCCGACGTGCCTTTGGCTGCGACCCTGCGCATGGGATAGAGCAGACGGTCCGGGGAGTAAACGCGGTCGAGATACTTCGCAACCTTGCCGCATAAAAATCCGCGGGTAACTGGATGATTGGGATTGCCTTCAATGCGAGTGGCACGACCGTCCTGAATGGTCACCAGCACAGAGCAGGCGTCAGGACAATCATGCGGGCAGGCGGAGTGAACAACGCGAGGCATACGAAATTATATCCACGTTCCCCGAGGCGCGACAAAATCAGCAGCTTGGGAGCGCGCGCGAAGCATTACTTTCTCTTCGAGCTATCCCACGGTTCAACTTCGTGCAGTTTCCTGGATTCGATTTCTGCTCTGTTATTGGGCTCGAGATAGAGCCTGATGTAGTTGAGAAATTTGGACGTGATTTCGACTCGGACCCAGTATTCCTTTCCTGCTTCCATCTCGAGATCGTTGATGGGCAGGTCAGTTTTCGCCCGCTTCTCCTCGACGGAGATGGTGTGCTTGCCGGGCTCCACAAGGGTCTGCATGGTCTGACCATTCGCGACCTGCGTGACCTCAGTTCCGTCAATCAGAATGTGAGGCTTAATCGGAGCACCATTGAGGGTGTGCTGCCGATAAAGGTGAAGGATGGCTTTCTCAGAGCGCGGAGCGGGTAATGGCGGAATGCCTGGCTGATTCACCCCACCAGAGACGAGGGAGACGGGGGCGACGACAGGCGCGACGGGAGCGACTTGAGGAGTGAGGTCATTGATCGCCGGGGCTGGCAGCGGTTCTACGGATTTGCGAACCGGGAGCAAGGTTCGAACCGGGGTGACGGTCGCCTCAGGAGCTTTCGGAACGAAGCCTCCCGGCGGTGGAACCAACGTCTTCTCGTCAGCCTTTACGAATCCCCAGCGGCGCACAACGGCGTTGCCGAGCACGGCGGGCTTGAGGAATATCTTGCCTTTGTCGGTACGGTTGGTAACAGCTTCTTCCGTGACGGCAAGGAAGAAGTATTTCCTGCCGCTCCTGGGGGTGAAGTACATGCCGCAGGCATCAGTGTTGCAGGCGACCTTGACTTCGCGGATGTCGGCTGCCTGCAGGCGGACATTTTCATCCGTGCCTTCGTAGCTCATGCCTTCCAGGGTGAAGACCATGTGTCCGTAGCCATAGCCGTTGGCGCCGAAGCCTACCCTGGCATGGACCACGGGAAAGGTGTTGCGAAGACGCTCCTCAACCTCGTGCTTCTGCTGACGCTCCCTGTCTGCGACGAGTTGGAGTCTTTCCGCATCGTCTTTGTTGAGCCAGCCCTTGTTACGAAGCTGTCCTAATAGGCGTTGCACGCCTGGGTCGTTGCTGTTCGCTGCGCCGGCGGCCAGCAAATTCTCGCCCGCTTCGTATCCCGCAATAGGCAGATCAAGACCAATGGCGGTCGCGGCTCGCAACTGCCAGAGCAGGGTCAGGCTCGGGTGCTTGCGCAAGAAGGAATCGCTCTGCTCCATGAACTGCGTGAGCAGCTTGTTCTGCTCCGCAGGATCCGTAGTCTGCTGCGCTTCGCGTGCGAGTTCCAGAAGCGCGTTGTAATCGACCTTGTCCATGCCAGTGAGTTCTTCGGTGCTGGGCACAGCGGGAGGCTGAGCGGACGGAGTGGACTCCGCTGATGGGGAGGCGAGCAATCTATCAATGAGCGCCTTGGCCTTGATGAGACGCTGGTCGTCTGGGTAGGCGATGAGCAGACCAGTAGTAAGCTGCTGAGCTTCTGAGTATTTGCCGGCATGGACAAGGTCCGTGATCTTCCGGGTCATCTCCTCGGACGCTTGAGCCGGGGAAGCGCTGTTTGCCGCAGGCAGAGAGGTCGGCGTCTGTGCAGGAAGCGTGGCGACACAGATCAGGGCTAGCAAGATTGGCCGGACGAGAGACATACAGAAAGTTTTCAACGACTTCTACCTCAGTGTGTGGGGCTGCGGGTCAGGTTCTGAGACTGGTCCATCTTGGAGTTGGTGTTCTGGTCGGGCTGCTGGAAAATTTCATCGATCTCCTGCGATTGCGATGGGGATGTTGCAGGAGGAGGTACGGGGGCGCCGAAGAGAACGTCAATCTGGGTCTTGAGCGACTTCGGGTCGACCTTGGCGGAGTGGCTTAGATCAACAACTGAGGAATCAGAGCCGGTAATGACCGTTTGCAGGCGGTTAGCATTGTCACCCGAGAGGTACGACCGACTGGCTGGAGGCTGAGAACCACTGCCGATTCCCCTGAAGTCGACCACGTTGGGATCGAGGTTCACTTGGTTGACCACGTTGGGCAAAGGCGGAGTAGAAGTGGTGTTGAGGAGATTACCAAGAGCGTCGCTGGTTCGTCCGGCGACGGCGGATTGCTTCTGGGTTTCGGTGGCATTGTAAAGATTTCTCTTGATGAGAGGATCGTTGGGAGTAAGCGCGAGAGCCTTCTGGAATTCGTTGATTGCACCCGAATAGTTATGCTGCCCCATCAGGTAGACGCCGCTGTTGTTGAGTTGCTGGGCAGCGAGAGCTCTCTGCTGTGTCGCAGGGTCGAGGGGTTGGCCGTAGAACAGATTGTGGATGCCTTGGCTAAGCATATCGGCGCCGACCTTCCCGATCGCGGTGCCGAGTTGCTGCTGTGGCGTGAGGCCCGCGGGAACGGTGGAGCTTTGGCTGTTGCACTTCGCTCCGGCGGCGACCCAGTCATTGTAGGCAGTGTTGGCGGGGATGCCACACTTCTGCTTGTAGGCGATCCACTCCTGATTGGACTGAGCAACGGCGAACGGGCATATACACGCCAATGAGAGTCCAACTGCCGCGACGGTAGCAAGGATGTGGGAACGCAAGGTAGCTCTCCCGTTTGTATGGAAATGTTGGGATTTGAACTGGACGGTAACGGAGTGCCTGACCATTGTCAAGAAAACTTAGTCTCTGGAAGGTTACGAGCGGTGTGTCCAGAATTGGCGTGCACTTCAGAACCTGTCAACCCCTCTTTTCTCGCCATGGCTCCCAACCCATTGCAAGCACAACAATATGGACAATCCCTCCCGCTGAGGGGATCGCCCTTCAGTTTTGATATTCTGAATATAGGGGTATCGAAGTAGGGCATAACCCCTTTGTTTTCGAATTTTTGGCGGGAAATATAGGGGGAGGGGTACCCCGAAGGCAGCGGCATGGCTCCACGCCGCCGCCTCCGGATTTTCAGGCGATTTCGATTGCGCTCTGCCGGATCTGCGTTTGCCGCCATGCCTGGTAGCCCATCACGCACATCACGATGAACGCCGCCGAGAGCAGCGAAGTCAGATATAGATGTTTGTAAATGTATAGAGCGATGCTGATCACATCCACCACAATCCAGACCAGCCAGTTCTCAATCATCTTGCGGCCAGCCAGGTATTGCGCCGAGAGGGAAAGCACCGTTATCAGAGAATCTCCGATGGGAACGTTGCTGTCTGTGAAGCGGTGCAGGATCTGGTAAACGGCAATCCAGCCGAGCGTGCCGATCAGCAATAGCACTCCGGCCGCGAGCTTCGAAGTTGAACGAACTTTCAAAACTCCACCGCCGTCTTCCGCGTGGCTCCAGCGCCACCATCCGTAAATAGCAATCGCAATGTAGAAAATCTGCAGAGTCGCGTCAGCGTACAGTTTGTTGCGCCAGAACATCACGAAGAACAGAACATTATTTACAATGCCGATCGGCCAGTTGAGAATGTTCTCCTTCGCCGCCAGCAGCACGCAGATCGCGCCGGTAAGAACTCCGAAAATTTCCAGTGGAGACATATAGCAAGATGATACCTGCTCTTGCTCTCCACACGCAGCAAAGCCCGGAATCTCTCCCGGGCTTCGCAATCTGCAAGGTTCACAGAGGTCAGACCTGCATGACTTCCTTTTCCTTCGCCTTGAACAGCTCTTCCATCTTCTTGATTTCGTCGTCGGTGATCTTCTGCATCTGCTCCAACGAGCCGCGCTCTTCGTCCTCGGAGATCTTCTTGTCTTTCATCGCCTTCTTGATGGCGTCATTGCCGTCGCGGCGAATGTTGCGCACCGCCGTGCGATGCTCTTCGAGAACCTTGTTGAGATGCTTCACCATGTCCTTGCGGCGATCCTCGGTGAGCGCCGGAACGGGAACGCGAATCACCTTGCCATCGTTCTGCGGATTGAATCCGAGGTCTGAGCTGCGGATGGACTTCTCGATCGCGCCCATCAACGAAGTGTCCCAGGGCGTGACCGTGATGAGGTTGGGCTCTGGCGCGCTAACGTTGCCGACCTGGGACAGTGGCATTTGCGAGCCGTAGGCGTCCACGTGAATGCTGTCAAGCATGTGAACATTGGCGCGCCCGGTGCGCTGCGAAGTCAGTTCCTTGCGGAACGCTTCGACGGCCTTGTCCATGCGTGTCTTGAGCTGTGCGAATGTGTCTTTGAGGGCGGGCAGTGCCGCCATGCTGATCTGAGCCATAAGGTCTACTCCGTACAAGCGAGCCGATTATAAACCCGGCTTCTCAGTGCTGCGAATTCTACTGCAGTTAGGCCGTGACGATGGAACCAATCTTCTCGCCCAGGCATACACGGCGGATGTTGCCATGTGTGTTCAGGTTGAAGACCAGGATGGGAAGATTGTTCTCACGGCAAAGGCTGATCGCGGTCGCATCCATCACTCGCAATCCGAGTTTGAGAACGTCGGTGAAGGTGATGGTGTTGAACATCTTGGCGGTCGGATTTGTCACCGGATCGGAATCGTAAATGCCTTCCACCTTGGTGGCCTTCATGATGACTTCAGCCTTGATCTCCATGGCGCGCAGTGAAGCTGCCGTGTCAGTGGAGAAATAAGGATTGCCGGTACCAGCGCCGAAGATGACCACGCGGTCTTTCTCCAGATGGCGAATGGCGCGGCGGCGAATAAATGGCTCCGCGACCTGGTTCATCTCAATCGCGCTCATCACGCGGGTATGCACGTTCTGCTTTTCGAGTGCGTCCTGCAGGGCCAGGGAGTTAATCATTGTGGCGAGCATGCCCATGTGATCGGCAGAGACGCGGTCCATGTCCCGTGCCTGATCGGCGACGCCGCGGAAGAAGTTTCCCCCACCTACCACCAGCCCGATCTGCACTCCCAGGCGGTGTACGTCGGCAACTTCGGCCGCGATCTCGTGAACGCGGGTGTTATCAACTCCGAAGCCTTGGCCTGCCGCCAGTGCCTCGCCGGACAGCTTGAGAAGAATGCGCTTATAAATGGGATCGGCCATGATTGTTTTTACCTCAGCCAGTGTAAATGATCTGGCGGTGACGGGTAAGGGCACAAGTGCGTGGACTGGAGGCGAGTTCCGGATTTAGCGCATGAAAAAGCGGGACGGATTACACCGCCCCGCTGAATTGATTGTATGCAGCTACTCGGACTTCTCTTCCGCCACAGCCAAGGTCTTGGCTACAGCGACGGTCTCAGTAGACTCGCCAACCTTGAAACGGGCAAAGCGGCGGACCGAAATATTTTCGCCCAGCTTGCCGATGACGGTTGCGATGAGCTGCGTGATGGTGATGCTCTGCTCCTTGATGAAGGGCTGCTCAAGCAAGCAGACTTCCTCGTAGAACTTGGCCATCTTTCCGGAAACCATCTTCTCGGCGATATTCGCCGGTTTGCCGCTGGCCATTGCCTGCGCCAGATAGATGTCTTTTTCCCTTTCCATGTCGGCGGCGGTTACGTCCTCTTTGCGGACGTAGCGCGGATCGACGGCGGCGATGTGCATGGCAATATCATGCACCAGGCCCTGGAACTCGGTCGTGCGGGCGACAAAGTCGCTCTCGCAGTTCACTTCCAGCAGCACACCAATCTTGCCTCCGGCGTGGATGTAGCTGGTCACAACGCCTTCGCTGGTGGTGCGGGTCGCCTTCTTGGCTGCGGTGGCCATGCCGCGCTTACGCAGCACGACGATGGCCTGCTCCAGATCGCCGTTGGCTTCCGTGAGCGCCTTCTTGCAGTCCATCATCGGGGCTCCGGACTTTTCGCGGAGCTCCTTCACCATAGTTGCGGTAATCTCTGCCATTGCAAAACCTTTCTTGAGTCCATGCGGCCGGGCGAGACCCGGCTCCTGAATGCTTGCAAATAAAACTTACGAACGATTCTCGCAAAACGACCCGCGCCGGATAATGCAGCGCGGGTCGCGTTTCACGAAAAATTCGTGAATACCCCGAAGGGCTGCGGGCTTACCGCGATTCCACCTCTACATCGGGTTCCACTACGACCGGCTCAACCTTGCGTACGCCCTTGCCGAGAACTTCTTCCATGTTGACGTCTTCGGCTGGTGCGGCTTCGGTCGGCATTGCTTCGGCAGCGGCAGCTTCTTCCGTTGCCGTTACGCCAGCAGCCAGTTCCGCGCTCTGCTTGTCGGTTGCGGCCTGCGAACCCTCGACCACCGAATCGGCGATCTTGGAGGCGAACAGGCGGATGGCGCGCAGCGCGTCATCGTTACCGGGAATGATGTAGTCCACTTCGCTCGGGTCGCAGTTGGTGTCCACTACGGCCACCACAGGAATACCAAGCTTGCGCGCTTCCTTCACTGCGATCTGCTCCTTGTTGGAGTCGATGACAAAGATCGCGTCAGGGAGGCGGCTCAGATTCTTAATGCCGGCGAGGTTGGCCTGGAGGTGTTTGCGTTCGCGCTCCAGCTTGACAACTTCTTTCTTCGGCAGCAGTTCATAGCGGCCGTCGGTCGCCATTTCGTCCAGTTCTTTCAAACGCTTCACGGACTTCTGCACGGTCACCCAGTTGGTGAGCAGACCGCCCAACCAGCGCTGGTTGATGTAGAACATTCCGCAGCGGCTCGCTTCTTCCGCGATCGCTTCCTGAGCCTGGCGCTTGGTGCCCACGAACATGATCGTGCGGCCTTCGGCAGCGTTGTCCTGCACAAACTTGGACGCTTCCTTGAACATTTTCAGCGTCTTCTGCAGGTCGATGATGTAAATGCCATTGCGCTCGCCAAAGATGTATTCCTTCATCTTCGGATTCCAGCGCTTAGTCTGATGCCCGAAGTGCACG
>Ga0181528_10000987_pt1 | contig 18297 bp, 10 predicted proteins | sample PEATcosm2014_Bin_47_FD_119742 | JGI IMG/M metagenome (GOLD analysis project Ga0181528, IMG submission 119742) | Peatland microbial communities from MTU Mesocosm Facility, Houghton, MI, USA - PEATcosm2014_Bin10_10_metaG | ecosystem: Environmental > Terrestrial > Soil > Wetlands > Peat | place...
GACCGTCGTACTGACCGGACAGTTGCGCGAACTGAAGCTTCGCGGCGGTACGGCGATGTTGCTGCGTGTGAACTAAGAACGCAGCCGTATGGCAGAGCCGCTTACCCTCATGGGCGGCTCTGCTTTTTTCTCCGTCTATGCGCTGCCGACTTTCACGCGTAAGGAATGTGCTGATCTGGCAATAGCGATCAACCGGAAATTGACTAAAGAGCAGCAGTCATTCCTGGATTTTGTGGTGGGACACTATGTGGGCATCGGTGTGGACGAGCTTGGTCAAGAAAAGTTCACGTCGCTGCTTCGCTTGAAATATCTGAACTCCATCGCAGACGCGATTGCCGATCTCGGCAGGCCAGAGGAGATCAGCAGGGTGTTCGTGGGATTTTAGAAGTATCTGTATAAGTCAGTTAGGTGAGTTGCTGGCTTGCCATATGATCAGCGATGGCAATGCCGGTGCCGCAACCCTGTAGTCGCTGTCCACATAGTCACATGCTAGTATCGAATATAAAGCCTTTATTATCAATTTTTTACATAAACAATACAGAAACGATCATCTGAATAACGATCATCTGAATGATGAAGCGGTAGATAAAGGGTTCCCTTAAAGCCCGGGGTGAAACGGGCGAGTTCGCGATTAGCTGCCAGAAGCCCAGGCCGCCTGGCCGAAGAGCCAGTTCCGAGCTCCAGCTGATACGCCACAGGCGTGAGATTCGGCAAATTTCCTGAGAACTGAAGATGACTTTGACGCCATGGCACTTTGTGCTAATGGCCCCCACGCGACCGGATCACGGTCTTGTGGGGGAGGTTCTTGGGACCGAAAAGACTGGCTTTTCGCGCCATTGCCGCGCTGACTTTGGCCCCGGCGAAATAGCTGCAACAATTTGTAAGGAAGCAAAATTAGGAGCCGATGTGCAGAGCGCACATTGGAGAAATGGACAATATGGACAACAAGCCCGCTCCCCGCACCAAATAGTGATTTAGAGCATGAAAAAAAGCCGGTCTCTGCGACCGGACTTCTCGCGTCTCCGTGCGTTTGTTTCTCGCGGTGAAGGATTTGGCTGGAGTGACCGGAATGCAGCCACAGGAGTGAAGGAGTCCAAAGTCATGGATACCCCTGTCGTGCATTTCGTGGGGGCACTCTCGCATCTTCCGGACACACGATGACGGCATATCAGTATTTACGAGTCTGCCGGCGGGCGCTCTTGGGCGGGGCAGTCGAGTTGCGCACGATGAGCTTTGGGATGAAGACGATCTGTTGATCCTTGGAGCCTTCCGTGATTGCCGAGATGATCTCACGTGCCGCGGTTTCGCCCATCAGCCGCAGAGGCTGTTGCACGGTGGTAAGCGTGGGGTAGGTGATCGAGGCTTCCGCCACATCGTCAAAGCCGACGATGGAAATGTCGTCCGGGATGCTGAAACCGGCCTCGCGGAAGCAGTTGATGGCGCCGATGGCGGAGATGTCATTGAAGGCCATTACCGCGGTGAAGTTTCGCCGGTAGGGCAGCAGGCGCTGTGCACAGCGCACACCCTCTTCCACGTGAGCCATGGGCAGGTTGCCCAGGCGCTCCAGTTGCGTGACCAGCGCAGGGTCAATTGTAAGATTGAGCTGGCGCGCAGCTTCGACCACGGCGTCCCAGCGGTCTTCCGTATCTGAGCTGTCTGTGTGCCCTTTGATGAAGGCGATTTTGCGATGCCCAAGTGAAATCAGGTGCCCGAGCGCGCTCCGAATGCCGGCGTGGTTGTCCACGATGAGCGAGGTGCCCTTGGTCGGAGGATCGTGGCGGCCGATGCGGACGACGGGAAGATCAATCTCCGGGAAGAAGTCGCTGTTGACCAGGATGACGCCTTCTGCGCCGCGCTCCTCGAAAAGCTCCGCGGTCCGGGTGATGCGCGCCTCTGACCACTGATGGCTGGCGACGAAAAACTGGTACTCCCCATGGATGAGGTACTGCTCTATCCCGGCCAGCAAACTGGCATCGTAGCCCTCGGCTAGGTCCGGGGACAGTACTCCAATCAAGTAGCTGCGCCCCTGGTTCAAGTACCGCGCGAAGAAATTCGGCTTGTATCCGAAGTCCTTTGCTGCTTGTACGATACGCTCCCTTGTGCGGGGCGCGATGGTGCTGGCGATGGGGGAGTTATTGAGAACGACAGAGATGGTGGTGCTGGACAGGCCGAGGTGTTGGGCTAGGAATTTTAGGGTTACTTTCTTGCCGAAACGGGTGGCCACGGAGGAAGTCTAGCATGAAATTACTAAACCGCTTCAGAAAATGTGTTGACACTAAATATGAAACTGGGGTTAAATCTCAACCGTTTTACTAAACCGTTTCAGATATTTCGTCTTTCTGGCGATCGGCATCAGAGAAGGACCCGGGGATTCTGCGACGGTAGAGTCCTTTTTCCTGGCGCGGCAGATGGGGTGAAAGCAGCGGCGGGGCGGGAACGCGGTTTGGAATTTACTGGGACATTTTGAATTCTGCTTTGAGGGACAGGAGGCAACACATGAAGCAACGAGTCCACGCTCTTGCCTGTTTGCTCGTTGTACTACTCTGCTGCAGTTTGATGATGGCGCAGTCGGATCGTGCAACGATTTCGGGCATGGTCAGGGACGCCTCTTCGGCAATTCTGCCGGGAGTGCAGGTGCGAATCACCAACGTGGGCACCAACGACGTGCAAGTCACGACCACGGACAACGCCGGATACTACAGGGTCGGCAATCTTCCCATCGGCGACTACAAAATTACTTTCAGCAAGGAAGGTTTCAAGAGCCTGGACCGCAAGGGCCTCACCCTGCTGGTCAGCCAGGTGGCGGAGATCAACGCGACCCTGCAGGTAGGCGCCAAGGCGGAGACCATCGAGGTGGTCAGCCAGGCTCCGGTGCTGCAGACGGAGGACGCCGCGGTTTCCACGAACCTTACCAATGACGCGGTCAGCGAACTGCCGTTGAACGTTGCCGGCGGCCGCAACCTGTCAACCTTCATGTTCAACTATGTGCCGGGCGTGGAAGGCAACGACTACGGCTCACACGTCAACGGCAGCCTGGCCATGACCAAGGAAGTCATGATCGACGGCACCTCGGCGGTCTCGCAGTTGGGTGGCTACATCAGCGAGTCGTCACCGCCAATGGAGTCCATCCAGGAATTTGAAGCCGACACCGCCGGCATCAGCGGCGACGCGGGTCGCAGCGGCGGCGGCGTCTTCCGCTACGAAATGAAGTCGGGCACCAATAAAATCCACGGCTCTTTGTTCGGATTCATGCATGAAGCGGCGCTGGACGCCATCAGCGCGCAGGACCATTTGAACGCCAAGACCGATCCGAACAACGCGGCTGCCTACCTGAAAAAGAGCGATTCACTGAGCGATTGGGGCGGCAGCTTCGGCGGAGCCCTGGTCAAGGACAAGCTTTTCTACTACGTGTCGTTCGAACGCTACATGCAGGCGCAGTGGTTGCTGGGCGCGAACTCGCGCACGGTGCCCACCGATGCCATGATGGGCCTCAACAGCGACGGCAGCGTCGCGCCCTATGCGAACCTGGGCGCAATGCTGAGCACCGGCACGGTCGTCGGCACCGATCCCTGCTCCAACACCATTTACAAGGGCGCCATCTTTAATCCGGCCACGGGCTGCGTCTTTGTCAACAACCAGATTCCCACCGGATTAATCAGCAACACAACGGCCAAGATCCTGCAGCTGTACCACAAGTACTATCAGCCGGAGTCGCCCTACACGTTGAACGACGCCGGAGCGGCCTACAATCCGGACCCGTGGTTCCACAACACGCAGACGGCGGTCAAGATTGACTACAACCTGAGTAGCAAGCACCGCCTCAACGGGTCTTACTATTACGATGACATCCCGCGCATCAATGCCGATCAGGGTGGTGTGTGGTCAGCCAACGCGCCGTACGGCGGTCCGATGGCCAACTCGTATTGGCATGACACGACGGCGCCGTCGCTGCGCTTCAGCGATTCGTACACCTTCTCTCCCCACCTGTTGAATATCTTCCATTTCACGCTCAACCGCTTCCGCGTACCCAGCAATGCGGTGTCGAAGTCCGGCAAGTGGGACCAGGACCTGGGGCTGCTGGACGGCGCAGGCAACTTCCCGCTCATCACCTTCAGCACGGGCATGTACACCAACGGCGGCAACTATCAGAACGGCTGGGGCTTCTCCAACCTGGGCAGCCAGTTTAATGACGTTTACGCCGGCAACACCTTCATCTACAGTGACGAGGTTGACTGGAACAAAGGCCGCCACAACTTCAAATTTGGCGCCGAATTCCGCGCCATGCAGATGAACGAGCATCCCGACAACGCCATCTTCAACAACATCACCTTCGACCCGACCTCGACGGCCGGATCGTGGTGGAACTACGGTGCCTACAACATGGTGGGCAATGCCTTTGGCAGCTTCCTGATGGGCGATGTGTACCTGGCCACCGAGATGCCAAAGGACAATGAGTACGGACGCCGCAAGGCCTTCGCCTGGTATGCGACGGACGACTTCAAGGTCAACAATCGCTTGACCCTGAACGTCAGCCTGCGCTGGGACTACAACAGCCGCTTCAAGGAAAAGTACGGACACTGGTCGAGCTTTGTAACCGGCGCCGCCAACCCGGTGACCGGAGAAATGGGCGAGTACCAGTACCTGAGCAAGGGTAGCCAGAGCTTTGAAACCAAGCAGAATCCTTACAACTACTCGCCGCACATCGGCGCCGCCTACAAGGTGAATGAAAAGACGGTGGTGCGCGGCAACTTCAGCGTCTTCTACGTGCCGCTGAATATGAACCAGTGGGGCGGTGTGCCGTATCAGCAGACGGGCAACCCGGGCTACTTCCAGCACGCGTCGGAATCGGCTTTCAATTGGGACAACGGCTTCACCCCCGTTCTCTCCCAGGTGAAGACTCCTGATTACACCCAGTGGGGCGTGGTCAGCACCGATCCGCACTCTCTGCTGCTGGGCAACACGCAGCAGTGGAACATTGGCGTGCAGCGCGAGCTGGACAAGGCCACCAAGGTGGACGTGAGCTGGACCGAAAGCGACAGCTATCACCTGCACAGCGGCTTTCTGCGCACCAACCAGCCGACGGTAGCCAACATGCAGAACTACGTGCTGCATGGCCAGTATCCGTCCAGCTATAACGGCTACTTCGGTTATGGCGGAACGGGACCGGGCTACCAGGGCATCACGCCGTATCCGCAGGTGGCGGTTGCTTATGGTCCGCTGTTCTCGGTGAATCCGCCGCTGGGCAACGCCGACTATAAGAGCTTCCAGGTCAGCGTGACTCGTCGCGCCTCGCATGGAGTCTCCCTGCAGGCCAGCTACAACTGGTCGCGCTCGCATGGCGATGTGGATCAGGACTTCGGCGAGCCGTGGTGGTCTGGCAATATCCAGAACATCTACGACTTGAAGAACGAACGCAAGTCCATCTCCAGCTTTGACATGACCCATATCGTGAAGGGCTATGTCATCTACGAGCTGCCCTTCGGCCGCGGCAAGATGCTGTTGGGCAACGCCGGTCCGGTGGTGAATGCCCTGGTGGGTGGGTGGAGCCTGAACGGCGACTTCCACTACAACACGGGCACGCCGATCCAGTTGTTCTCGCAGAACTCCTACCCCGGCTTCAACTCCGTCTATGTGAACATCGCAGCGGGTTGTCACCTGACGAATGGCAGTCCGGAGCTCAACAAGCAGTGGTTGAATACGAGTTGCTTCCAGAACCCGGCCGCCGCCCAGCTGGGCACGGCTGGCCATTACATCGGCCAGGTGCGCAACCCGGGGCTGGCAACGGAGAACCTTGGCGTTCACAAGACCGTGGCAATGGGTGACCGGAGCCAATACCGTCTGACCCTGCGCATGGAGTTCTTCAACGTATTCAATCGCCATCAGATGGGCGGACCGGACACCAACATGTCTGATTCCACCTACGGACAAATCATCAGCTACGGCGGCTTGGGAGGCCGCGTCGGACAGTTTGGCGCGCGCTTTACCTTCTAGGCGAAACGTGGCTCAATCTTCCGGGCAGTCGCTCGCGGCTGCCCGGGATCCTCTACCAATCCACTTCACCAGAACTCAGCCGCAGGAGTTTTGGCGCCAGCGGGGGAGACGTGGCAATGGCAGCGCAGCCGGGCAAACTCACATTCGGTGAAAAAGTCGGCTACGGACTCGGCGACACGGCCTCGAACTTCTACTGGCAGATGTTCCTCAACTTTCTGGCATTTTTTTACACCGACGTATTTGGAATCACCGCTGCAGCCGCAGCCACCATGTTCCTGGTGGTTCGCATCCCGGACACATTCATAGACCCTGTGATGGGCATTGTCGCCGACCGCACCCAGACGCGCTGGGGGCACTATCGTCCCTACCTGTTGTGGGGCTGCCTGCCGATGGCCGTCATGGGCGTGCTCACCTTTACCACGCCATCGTTTGGGCCGCATGGCAAGCTGATTTACGCCTACGTGACGTACAGCCTGATCATGCTGGCCTACACATTCGTCAACATTCCCTACGGAGCGCTGATGGGAGTGATCTCGCCCAACTCTTTGGAACGGACCAGCGTTTCGAGCTATCGCTTTGTGCTGGCCTACGTCGGGCTGTTCATGGTGCAGGGTCTGACCATCCCAATGGTCAGGCGCTTCGGACACGGCAACGACCAGCGTGGATTCCAACTGGCGATGGTGGTCTACGGAGCGATGGCGCTCGTCCTTTTCATGGTCACCTTCTTCACCACGCGGGAGCGGGTACAGCCGGCGCGGGAGAGCAGCCATGTGTTGCGCGACGATCTCCGCGACCTGACGCACAACCTGCCCTGGGTGATGGTCAGCCTGGTGGGCGTCTTTGCCGTCTTCTATATCTCCATCCGCATGGGCGCCATCCTCTATTACTTCAAGTACTGCGTGGTGCGACCCGGCGAGCTGATACATCTGGACTGCCGCCTGCTTGGCTACCATCTGCAAACCCAGTTGAGCGGGGAGGCCTTGGCGTCGTGGTTCATGGCAATCGGCACGGCGGGAGTCATCGCGGGTGCGGCCCTGGCACGCCCATTGAGCGAGCTTCTGGGCGGCAAGCGCAGAGCCTACATCATCCTTATGACCCTGGCCAGCACACTGACCGTGCTCTTCTACTTTGTGCCGCTCAGCAATATTCCGCTTATATTCATAACGCACATCGGCATCTCAACCATGTTCGCTCCGACGTCGCCTCTGCTCTGGGCGTTTTACGCCGACACGGCGGATTACTCCGAGTGGCGGAACGGGCGGCGCGCCACGGGGCTGGTCTTCAGCGCGGCATCGTTCTCCCAGAAGATCGGCTGGGCGGTTGGAAGCTCGCTCTTTCTCTGGCTGATTGGCGCCGTCGGCTTCCATGCCAACGTGCAGCAGTCGCAGCACGTGCAGCTGGGCATTCGTTACATGATGAGTTTCTTTCCCGCTGCCGTCGGCTTTCTCTCTGCGGCGTGCGCCGTGTTCTACCGGCTGGACGACAAGGTAATGGTGGAAATCGAAAAGGAACTGCAACAGCGCAAGGCAGCGCAATCATAAGCAGGCTACGTGCAATGGAGCTGGTTGTGGCAAAACATAGATTAACTGTCGTACTGATCATTCTCTGGATTCAAGTCGCAGCGTTGCAGGGCGCGGGGCTGCCCGGGCCGCGGAAGGTTGATCTTCGCCGCCAGCAGTGGAACGGTGACGCGATCTGCTACTCAGGATTTCGCGACGGAGAAAGTCCGAACCTGGGCATATTCCCCACACGCGCGGAGGTAGCAGAAGACGCGAGCTTGCTGGCGCGGCACTGGCGCTTGCTGCGCGTCTACGGCGCCGACCCGCAGGCGGAGCGACTGTTGCAGGTCATTCGCGAACAGAAGCTGCCCGTGCGGGTCATGCTCGGCATCTGGCTGACGGGAGCGCCGGGGCGCGAGGCGGAGAACGAGGTGCAGCTGGCGGAGGGCATCCGGCTGGCGAATCAATATCGCGGCCTGATTGCGGCCGTGAGCATTGGCAACGAGGCGCTGGTCGAGTGGAGTGACCACAAGATGACCGAGCCGGCGCTGATTGCCGCCGTGGAGCGGATGCGCGGCGCGGTCCATGTGCCCATCACCGTGGCCGATGATTACCTGTACTGGGTGAAGCCGGATGCGGCGCTGGTGAGCCACGTGGATTTCATCACCCTGCATACCTATCCCGTATGGGGGCGCGAAGACATAGACACGGCGCTGGCCACCACGGAGAAGAATTACCGCAAAGTTCAGGCCGCCCATCCCGGCAAGACGATTGTGCTGGGAGAAGTCGGCTGGCCAACCTACACCGAAGGCGACAAGCACGTGCCGCGCGCCGGAGACGAGCAAAAGCAGAAGACATACTTTGAGCAGATCAGCGCCTGGGCTCGTGCAAACCAGGTTACGACCTTCGTGTTTGAGGCGTTCGACGAATCATGGAAGGGAAGCGGCACCGAAGGTCACTGGGGATTATTCAGCGAGCAGCGCAAGGCCAAGCCGGCGGTTCTCGCCCTCTATCCCGAGCGGAAGCCCAGCGGACCGACATCGCCCACCTATGACGCTGTACCGACGCAGGTCGCGAAATGAGCGCGCCACAGGTCACCAGGAACCCATCCGCCGGGCACGGGGCTGTGCAGCCGGAGGGCAGCTTCGTGGAACTCCACGGTGAGCCTTTCTACCTGATTGCGCATTGCGATGCCATGGAGCCGTTTTTTCTTAGCATCGTCAGCGCCAGCGACCACTACTTGTTTGCGTCGAGCAATGGCGGACTCACCGCCGGGCGCCGGAATCGAGACAAGGCACTCTTTCCGTACTATACCGACGACCGTGTGCATGACAGCGTGGAGCATACCGGCTGCAAGACCATTCTGCGCGTGCGCGGCGCCGGAGCAGACGCCGTGTGGGAGCCCTTCAGCGAGCGTGGTACCTCGGGACGCCCGACACATGGCGAGCGCGAACGCAACCTGTACAAGAGCGTGTACGGCAATCGCATTGTCTTCGAAGAGATTCATCACGGCCTGGGGCTCAGCTTTCGTTATGAGTGGGCGACCAGCGAGCGTTTTGGCTTTGTACGCACGGCGCGGCTGACCAATCTGCGCGCCGAGGCGCGGCAGGTGGAGGTTCTGGATGGAATGCAGAACCTGCTGCCGGCGGGCGTGACGCAACGCTTCCAGCTGGAGTACAGCACGCTTGTGGATGGCTACAAGCGCGCGGAGCTCGAGCCAAAGAGCGGCATGGCAATCTTGCAATTGACCAGCGTTCCGCAGGACCGTGCTGAGCCCAGTGAAGCTCTGAGTGCCAACGTGGTGTGGGCCATTGGGATGCAGTCGCCCTGCCACCTGCTCAGCAGTACCCAACTGGAGGCCTTCCGTAACGGCGAGACCTTGCATGAGGAGGCGGAGATTCACGGGCGGCGGCTCGCCTACTTCGTAAGCACGGCCGTCACGGTCAGTCCGCATGGCAGCAGCGAGTGGACGATTGTTGCGGATGTGAATCTGGATACAGCCGCGGTGAAGAACCTGCTGCATCTTTTGGAAGCGGAGCACGATCCCGGCAGTCTGCTGAAGCAGGACATAGACCGCGGAACGGAGAGCCTGCTGCGTATCGTCGGCGCTGCCGACGGCTTGCAATGTACGGCCAGCCAGCCAAACACCTGGCATCACTTTGCCAGCACCATGTTCAATGTCATGCGCGGCGGCATTCCCGCGGACCAATATTTTGTTAACGCTGAGGATTTCAGGCTCTTTGTGTCGCAGATCAATCGCAGAGTGGCTCGACGGCACGCCCGCTTCCTGCGGAAGCTGCCCGAGCGGCTGACCTACGGCGAACTGGTGGAGAGTGCCACTGCAAAAGATGATCCCGATCTCGAGCGCATCTCTCGTGAATACCTCCCGCTGACCTTCAGTCGCAGGCATGGCGATCCCAGCCGTCCGTGGAATGTCTTTGAAATCCGTTTGAAGGATGAACGAGGGCGCCCCCTTTTGAACTACCAGGGGAACTGGCGGGACATCTTCCAGAACTGGGAGGCCCTGAGCCATTCCTATCCGGGCTTTGCCACGGCGATGATCTTCAAGTTCCTCGATTCCTCCACCGTGGATGGGCACAATCCCTATCGCATCTCGCGTGAGGGCTATGAATGGGAGGAATTGGAGCCGCATGATGCGTGGTCGTTTATTGGCTACTGGGGTGACCACCAGGTCGTGTACCTGCTGCGTTTGCTGGAGCAGGTAAAGCGAACCGCTCCGGGAGCGCTGGCGCCGCTGCTCGTCCGCGACGTGTTTGTTTACGCCAACGTTCCGTACCGCATTCGGCCTTACTCACAGATGTTGGCCGACCCGCGCAACACGATTGTGTTTGACCAGGCCGCGCACAGGCGTGCCTTCCGGCAGGCGGCAAAGCTGGGCGCGGATGGCAAGGCCGTGCTCAACGCGGAAGGCAATCCCGTCCGTGCCAACCTTGCGGAAAAACTCCTGCTGCTGTTGCTGACCAAGCTGACCAGCTTTGTGCCGGAGGCCGGGATCTGGCTGAACACGCAGCGTCCCGAGTGGAACGACGCGAATAACGCGCTGGTCGGTTTTGGCGCTTCCATGGTGACGCTGTACGCGCTGCGCCGCTACCTGCATTTTCTAGATGAGCTCTTCGCGGAGAGCGGGATTCCTGAATTTGCCATCTCCAGTGAGTTAGCGAGGCTGCTCGCCGATGTGCTCGGCACGCTCCAGGCGAATGTGCCGGAACCTGGTGTCGCCACAACGGATATGCAACGCAAACAACTTCTGGATGCTCTGGGCAAGGCGGGCAGCAGCTATCGGAAGCAAGTGTATGACGCCGCCATCGGCAGCTCGCGTTGTGCCATCAGCCTCGATCAGATTCGCGCGCTCTTCGCCACCTCGCTTCGTCACGTGGATCACTCCATCCGCGGCAATCGCCGTAGCGATGGTCTCTACCATGCCTACAACGTGCTGGAATTTACCGGGAACGAAATTCGGGTCCGCCGCCTGCCGCTCATGTTGGAAGGCCAAGTCGCGGTGCTGGGCAGCGGAGCACTGTCGGCGGAAGAGGCGAGCGGTCTTTTGCAATCCCTGCGTTCCAGCGCGCTCTACCGGCCGGACCAGCACAGCTATATTCTCTATCCATTAAGCAGCCAGCCGTCTTTCCTGGGGAAGAACAACCTGAAGCCGGAGCAACTGAAGCGTTCACGCCTGCTCCAGAAGATGATTGCCACTGGAGACCATCGCCTGGTTGTAGCCGACGTGCAAGGCGGAGTGCATTTCCGGGCCGACTTCCAGAATGTCTCCGTGCTGCGGCAGGCGATCGCCGCATTGAAAGACCCTGCGCTGGCCGCCTTGGTCCGGGAGGAAGAACAACTCATCTGCGACCTGTACGAGGAGGTCTTCCAACACAGGTTCTTCACCGGCCGCTCCCAGACGATGTACAAGTACGAAGGCGTTGGCTGCATTTATTGGCACATGGTCAGCAAGTTGTTGCTGGCCGTGCGCGAGGTGCTGACCGAGGCCGTGCGTGACGGAGCCAAGGCATCAACACTGGCCCGGTTGCGTGAACAATATAACGACATTCGCGATGGCCTGGGGCCACACAAGACTCCCGGAGAGTTCGGCGCCGTCCCCATGGACCCATATTCCCATACGCCGGGATTTACGGGCGCGCAGCAGCCCGGCATGACCGGCCAGGTGAAGGAAGACCTCATCGCCCGCCTGGGCGAAATGGGGCTGACGGTACGTGGAGGCGAGATTCACTTTGATCCGCGCCTGGTTACGCGCGAGGAGTTTCTATCGGCTGAAGCCGCACTGCATTATTGGGATATCGGTGGCCGTCCGCAGAGTGTGGAACTGGAGCCCGGCACGCTGGCATTTACCTTCTGCCAGGTTCCGGTGGTTGTTCATCGTAGCGGTACCGAGCGGATTGAAATGACCGATGGTGCGCAGACGCGCCACGTTATGCAGGGGTTGGGTCTGAATCGCGAAATCAGCTCCCAGATATTCCAGCGCGATGGCGAGGTTACTCGTCTGGATGTGTATTTCGGCATGGCGTAACCCACAAGGGTAAGGCCGGTGGACAATGGAGGGAGGACGGAGAATGAGGGGGAATGAGATGACACAAAGTATAACGGGAGGTTTGAGCCGGGGTCCGCGTTCCCAGGCGCTCCGCGCCATCCTGGTGGGTGTCCTACTGGTGGCCATGCAGACCATGAGCGCGTGCGGAGGCAGTGGCAGTTCCGGCGGAGGCGGTGGCGGCGCTACAGCGGCAGCCACACCGACCATTACCTCGAGTGCGGCATTGAACGGGGCGTCCCTGGTGTCGCTCTCCGACAGTACGAACGGCGCAACCATCTACTACACCACCGATGGCACAACTCCCGGCACCACCTCACGCCAGTATTTTTCGCCGTTCCTGCTGGCCTCGAACGTTACGGTCAAGGCCATTGCCACTGCCGTGGGATACACCAACAGCGCGATGGCCAGCCAGAGCTACAGCCCGAATATCGCCAGCGGCACACTGGTGTGGAGTGACGAATTCACCAACTCCACAAGCTCTAACGCCGCCCCGAATTCCGCGGTGTGGACCTATGAAGCCGGCGCCGGTGGCTGGGGCAACAACGAACTGGAAACCTACTGCGCCTACGGCAGCGCGGCCTCTCCCTGCAGCGCGAGCACTCCCAATTCCTACGTCGGCACAGATGGCTATTTGCACATTATTGCCCAGCAGCCGAGCAATGGTGTTTACACCTCCGCCCGCATGAAAACCCAGGGATTGTTCAGCTTCAATTACGGACGAGTTGAGGCTCGCATGCAGTTGCCGGAAGGGCAGGGGCTTTGGCCGGCATTCTGGCTGCTGGGCGCCAACTCCCCGTCTGTGGGCTGGCCGGCCTGTGGCGAGCAGGATGTGATGGAGCATATCAACGCGCCATCTCCCGATTGGATCGCCGGCTCGCTGCATGGCACAAACATGAATCTCTCCAGCGACTATCCGGGTTCGACCGGCAATGCCTTCGCCGCCTCCGATTGGCATGTTTACGGCATGACCTGGTCGGATCAGCAGATTCAGTATTACGTGGATACGCCGACCAATGTCTACGCGACCTTCACCCCGGCCAGCATGGTGGGCCAGAGCGGCGCGGTGTGGCCGTTTGACTCCGGCAGCGGCGCGTTCATCATCCTGAATATGGCGGTGGGCGGCAATTGGCCCGGCTCGCCGAACAGTTCAACTCCATTCCCATCAGAGGTGTTGGTGGATTACGTGCGCGTGTATACGAATTAAACCTCCGAATTGAGTCGCTCCGGTGCGGAAGCTGCCTGCCACAGGCGAACGTGGCGAGCCGCGATGCCGCACCGGATTTTTCTTGTAAGCTTTATTACTGCCGAGGGTTTGGTGCGAAGTAGATGTCATTCTGCTGAATGAAGGTAAACAGCGTCGAGATGGTTGATATGTGCAAAAACATGAAGAGGCTGCTGATTCTTGCGTGCGTGGCGCTGTTGTGGAGCGTCACGGCCGTGACTGCCCGTGCGCAGCATGTGCTGCCGGCCTCGCCGCAGGTGGAGGCGCGTGCGCGGCAGATTCTGGCGCAGATGACGCAGGATGAAAAGCTGGACTACATCGGCGGCGTGAACGATTTTTTCGTGCGCGGCATCCCACGGCTGGGTGTGCCGGAACTGAAGATGAGCGACGGCCCACTGGGGACTCGCAACGATGGCGCGACGACGGCCTACCCGGCGGGCATCCTGCGCGCCGCCACCTGGGACGCCGCACTGGAGCGCAAGATCGGTGTTGAGCTGGGCCGCGACTCGCGAGCTCGCGGCGTGCACTTTCTGCTGGCCCCGGCGATGAACATCTATCGCGCGCCGATGTGTGGGCGCAACTTCGAGTACTTTGGCGAAGATCCGTTTCTGGCCTCACGCATGGCGGTGGCGGTCATCAAAGGCATTCAGAGCCAGGGCGTGGTGGCCACGGCCAAGCATTACATGGGCAATAACCAGGAGTGGGAGCGTTACAAAGTCAGCTCAGACATGGACGAGCGCACCATGCACGAGATCTACCTGCCGGCCTTTGAAGCCTCGGTGAAAGAGGCGTCGGTCGGCGCTGTGATGGACTCCTACAACCTGGTCAACGGCGAGCACGCCACGCAGAACCATCACCTCAACACCGAGATACTGAAGCAGCAGTGGGGCTTTCAAGGCATCCTGATGAGCGATTGGGACTCGGTGACCGACGGCGTGACGGCGGCTACGAGCGGACTGGATCTGGAGATGCCGGCGGCGACATTCATGACCCGTAAAACGCTTAGTGATGCCCTCGCGAGCGGCAAGCTCACGCAGTCTCAACTGGACGACAAAGTGCTGCGCATCCTGCGCGCGGCCATCGCCTTTGGATTCTTTGACCGGCCGCAGAAGGACGCCACCATCCCCCTCGACAATCCGCAGGGGCGGCAGGTGGCGCGCCAGGCGGCGGAAGAGGGCATCGTTCTGCTGAAGAACAACGGCATCCTCCCGCTTGATACGCGCAAGATTGCGACCATCGCCGTCGTCGGTCCCAATGCCGATCCGGCGGTGACCGGCGGTGGGGGCAGCTCACTGGTGCAGCCCTTCCGGCCCGTCAGCGTCTTGCAGGGAATCCGCAGTCTGGCCGGAGAGTGGACGAAGGTCGTGCATGCAGCGGGTGTGCAGCTTCCGCACGAGGTCTTCACCAATACGCGGCTGACGGTGGGCCCCGAGGGGCGCCAACCCGGTGCCAGCGCCGAGTACTTCAACAACATGGAGATGAAGGGTGAGCCGGCGTTGTGCCGCGTGGATGCCCACATCTACTTTGACTGGGGTGAGGGCAGCTACGCCGACGGCCAGCCGGTGGACTTCTTCAGCGCGCGCTGGAGCGCCTACTTCACTCCAGAAACCAGCGGCATCTACACCTTTCAGATTCAAGGCGACGACGGCTTCCGCCTCTTCGTGGATGACAAGCCACTGATTGAGCAGTGGCGTTATCTGGGTGAGACAGTGGTGCAGGCCTCGATGTCGCTCGAAGCCGGGCGTCACTACAGGATTCGCGTCGAGTACTTTGAGGGAACCGGGCAGGCCAAGATCGGCTTCGGCATCTCGTCGAACTCCAAGGTGCCGCTGCAGAAGGCCGTGGCAGCGGCGAAGTCGGCAGATGCAGTCGTGCTCTGCGTCGGCTTCGACCGCACCAGTGAGGGTGAGGGTTCCGATCGACCGTTCGCGCTGCCGGAGGGGCAGCTTGAGTTAATCCGCCAGGTTTTGGAAGCGAACCGCAATGTGATTATTGTGCTCAACGCCGGCGGCAACGTGGATATGTCTCCCTTCCTGCAGAAGGCCGCAGCGGTCTTGCACGCGTGGTATCCCGGCGAGGAGGGCGGCACGGCGGTGGCGGAGATACTGACCGGAGCGGTAAATCCCTCCGGCAAGCTGCCTGCATCCTTTGAGCGCCGCTGGGAAGACAATCCCGTGCATGATAGCTACTACGACGTATACAACAGCCGTCATGTGCGCTACAGCGAAGGCATCTTCGTCGGTTATCGGCACTACGACCGCTCGGCGGTGAAGCCGCTCTTTCCCTTCGGCTTCGGACTCAGCTACACGACGTTTGCCTACAGCGGACTGAAGCTGACCGCCGCAGGTGACCACGCGGTAGTTCGCTTCACCGTGACCAACACGGGCACTCGCGCTGGTGCCGAGGTGGCGCATGTATACGTCGGAGAGCGTCATCCCAAGGTGCCGCGCCCGGTCAAGGAGCTCAAGGGCTTTGCGCGCGTGGCATTGCAGCCCGGCGAGAGCCGAGAGGTGACGGTGGAACTCACCCGCCGCGCCTTCAGCTACTACGACGTGGCTTCCGCCGACTGGAAGCTGCAGCCCGGGCGCTTTGACATCTCTGTCGGAGGCTCCTCGCAGGCCATCGCGTTGCACAGCACGCTCCGCGCCAAATAGCTTTGTGCCTTGGCCACCATTAAGTTGGGCCCCCACGATCAATGCCTGGCGAATGTTCGCCAGGATTCGTGTAGTCATGCCGTTTCGGGAGTGCTCCTCGCACACGATGACAAATCGCTTCCCAGCGCCGCAAACGGGCGTACTATGGGTGCGTTCTCATGGTCATAAGGAACTCCCGGTGACCTCCGCCTCGTCCACCCGCCGCGCGCTCTCTTCATTTCAACGGGCCCCTTCTCTCGAAAGGAGAACTTCGATGCACCACATTTCGTCCGTTGCGCAACGCCTGTTAGCTTCACTCGTTCTTGTTTTGATTCTTGCGCTTACCAGCGCCGCTCAATCCATCACTCCTATTACCCAGCAGATTGCACTGCCGGGTTCACCGTTTGCGGTCGCGGTTACTCCCGACGGACGCTATGTCTTTGCCTCACTCAGCGGACTCGCCGCCGGAATCGCAATCATCGAGCAGGACAGGGCATCGGCGACTTTGTTGGGCGTGCTTGCCACCAACGATCCAGTCTTCGGCCTGGCCGTCACCTCCGACGGCAAGTACCTGCTGGACACAGTGCAAGGCACCCCGGCCGTTCAGATTATTGACATCAAGCAAGCCATCGCCGGCAGCACCAGCGCGATTCTTGGCACGATTCCGCTGCCTTACAACGCCGGACCGATCGAGGTCGCAATTTCGAACGACGATCGCTTTGCCTTCGTCGCCAATGAGAGCAATGCAACCGTCACGGTGATTGATCTGAAGATGGCGATTGCCTCGCCCACCGCGTCTGCCATTGTGGGCAACATTCCGGTGGAGATTGCGCCGGTGGGAATGGCGATCTCGCCCGATGACAAGCTGATGTATGTCACAAACGAAGTGGCCAACCCCACCGATCCCGGCTACAGCGCCACGGCCTGCACCACGTCAACCGGCAGCACCATGCCGGAAGGAACGCTGACCGTCGTTGATCTCCGCAAAGCCGAACACGATCCCGCAAACTCGGTCCTGGCCAGTGTTTACGCCGGATGCTCTCCCGTGCGCGTGGTGCTTTCCCGTGAAGGACATATCGTCTGGGTTACCGCGCGCATGGAGGACAACCTTCTGGCCTTTGACGCAAAGCGCCTCCTCGACAATCCAGCCGACGCGCTCATATCGCGTACCCCGGTAGGAGTTGCTCCCGTCGGGCTTCAGTTGTTCGATCGCGGGCGCCGGATGGCGGTGGCAAACTCCAACCGCTTCACCACCGGGCAGGTTGGTACCGTCAGCATTGTCAGCACCTCTCGGGCGCTGCGCAACCGGGGCAGCGCTGCCACGCTCGCCACCTTCGCGGCCGGCCAGTTTCCGCGCCAGTGGGCGTTGTCACCAAACGGCGAGTATCTCTACCTGACTGAATTCAGTTCCAATCTTCTCGCCATTTTCCCGGTGCCTCCATTGCTGGAAGATGTGAAGGCCGCAGACAAGGAGTGAGGAACAGGCCGCGCGCCCCGGAGTTGGCGTAGTCAAAACTCTGGGGTGCGCATAAGCACATTTCGGTTTGGGATAGAGAGTGGAAAGGCCTGCTATCGCCAACAACCCTGAACTCTGGCAGCGGGCCCAGCTTCGGCGTAGGATGCTGTCCATGACAAAACCGAGGTCATCTCAAATGCGCAATCAGCACTGGCATGTGCTTCAAGGAATCGCCTTGCTCGCTCTCACCATTGCTTTTTCACTAAATGCGCAAGCAGAAGATAAAGGATACTGCCCCCCGCCCCTGAGGCCTTCTGATCGCAATTTGGCGTTGAACGCTCCCCAACGAACTAGCTCCGAGAAGGACATTGTCGGTAGCGTGATCCTCCTCGTTCGCATCAGCGACACCGGGTATGTTTGTAGCGCCGAAGTGCGTCAGAGCTTGAGTAAAGAACTCGATGCGAAGGCGCTGGAAGCTATCCGTGACATGCATCTGAAACCAGCAAAGAAGGACGGGCGCACAGTGCCAATCGTGGCCATAATGAAAGTGTCCTTTCGCCGGAACAAGAACGGTGACGTGGTCACAGACCCATCTACTACGCTGCCGACTTCCCGAGCGGCGGAGAGCGGGAAGAAGTCCGAATCACCAAAGCCCTGAGTGGCACTCATTGCTAGTGTTGTTTCAGGCGTAACAGGAAATTTGGCGAATAAGTCGCCAACTATCCGACCACCCTGTCCCGCTATCCCAAGTACAAAGGCCTGTTCGCAACTTGCATCCAATTCAGAAGGGAATCATGGCGGTCCGTCTACCCGCCTCTTTTTACCGCTCTGACTGCTTTCTTCCCTGGCTTCTTATTACCTGCTCCGCCTGCTGCCAGCAGCGGGATCAGCTTCTCGGCAATCGGCGACCCCAACCCGGTGCAGGCATC
>Ga0181528_10000989_pt1 | contig 18234 bp, 20 predicted proteins | sample PEATcosm2014_Bin_47_FD_119742 | JGI IMG/M metagenome (GOLD analysis project Ga0181528, IMG submission 119742) | Peatland microbial communities from MTU Mesocosm Facility, Houghton, MI, USA - PEATcosm2014_Bin10_10_metaG | ecosystem: Environmental > Terrestrial > Soil > Wetlands > Peat | place...
ATCCAGCGTGCATAACGAGTGCGAATCATAAGTATTAGTATGACGAGATTATCAGCAGGGCAAAGAGGATTTCGAGCCGCTCGCAGCCAGAGGCGGGCGGAGCCGCCCGAAATGCGTCATAGCGGGGGTCAACGGAAGGCGCGCGGGCCGCGCCTGCTTGCCGCCACTCAAGGGGACGCTGAATACGGGATGCTAAACGTAGATGCGCGGCACCCTCGGCGAGAGCCCGCACAAAATCTCATACGTGATCGTTCCCGCCAGCCGCGCCAGCTCGTCGGCGCCCACCTGGCAGTGCTCGCTCCGGCCAATCAGCAGCACCTCGTCGCCCAGTTCCACGCCGGGAACGTCCGTCACGTCAATCATCGTCAGGTCCATGCTGATGTTGCCGGCAATCGGAGCGTAGTGGTCGCCCACAATCACTCGTCCGCCCTTACTCAGTGAGCGCGGATAGCCATCGCCGTAGCCCACCGGAATGACCGCCAGCCGCGTCGGACGTGAGGCACGCCAATTGCGGCTGTAGCCCACGCTTGTGCCCGGCGCAATGTCGCGCAGCGCGATGATCCTGGTCTTCCAAGTCAGCACCGGATGCACCGGCAGGATGGCCTTATCCGCTCCCGGACCCTCGCATTGCAGGTTGTAGCCATACAGCGCCAGCCCGGGACGCGCCATGTCGTTCCAAATCTCCGGCCTCGCCACGGTGGCCGCCGTGTTCGCCAGGTGGCAGTAGCGCGGATGCAATCCGGCCTTGGCCAATATGGCAACCGCCCGCGTAAACAGCTTGCTCTGCTCGCCGACAAAAGCCGAATCCAGCACCTCGGACTCCGCCAGATGGCTGAATACGCCTTCCAGCTCGATGTACTTCGAGTCCGCGATGCGCGCCGCCAGCTTCCGCAAATCCTCCAGGCTCACGCCCAGCCGAGCCATCCCGGTATCCACCTTCAAATGCACCGGAATGCGATGCTCAATGCCAAGCGCGGCGGCGGCCTTCTCCAGCAGCTCGATGTGCTCGAGCGTCGCAATCGCCGGGGTCAGCCCATGCTCCAGCAGAGCCCGCTCTTCGCCCCTCCAGAAGCCGGTCATCACCAGGACGGGCAGCTTCACGCCGGCCTCACGCACAGCAATGCCCTCTTCCGTGCTGGTCACGCCGAGGAACGTCGCACCGGCTGCTTCCAGGGCGCGCGCGCTCTCAATCACTCCATGGCCGTAGGCGTCGCACTTAATCACGCAGCACGGCGTCACGCCCGAGCCGATGTGGCGGGCAACAACTTTGTAGTTTTCGGCCAACGTAGAGAGCGATACCTCTGCCCAGTTCGGCCGCATATGCACGGAAAATTTCTGCTGTGTGGATGACAAGAGAATCAGACCTTTACTGATTTCAGTATAGCGCCTGGCCCGGGGAGCAGGGCAAACCCTCGCGGCCAAAACCGTGGAAAAGCCGCGCAAAGCCAGTCTTGCCGGCCTCAGTTTTAATCGGTGATCCAGTCCGAACGGAGCAGCGTCTCAAAGCGCGTGCTCTCCTTGCGGAAGGCCAACTGGATGGTATCCGTGGGGCCGTTGCGCTGCTTGGCCACAATGATCTTGGCCTTGCCTTCCAGCTCCGGACGGGTGCGGTCGTAGTACTCCGGGCGGTAGATGAACATCACGATATCGGCGTCCTGCTCGATGGAGCCCGATTCGCGCAGATCGCTCAGCTTCGGCTCCGTGTCCTTGCCACGAGTCTCCGGAGCGCGGCTCAACTGCGACAGCGCCACAACCGGAACCTTCAGTTCCTTGGCGATCGCTTTTAGTCCGCGGGAGATGGCCGAAACCTCCTGTGTGCGGTTCTCGTAGCGGCGTCCGCCCGGCGCCGAGGCGCTCATGAGCTGGAGATAGTCAATCACGATCATATCCAGCCCGGTCTTGTCGCCGGCCTTGCGACGGGCCTTGGCGCGCAACTCGGTCAGGCTGATGCCCGGTGTGTCGTCAATAAAGATCGGCGCCTGCAGCAGCTTGTCCAAGGCTCCGCGCAGTTTGCCAATGTCATCGCGGCCCAAAAAGCCGGTGCGCATCTTGTGAGCGTCCACCCGCGCCTGGCTGCACAGCATGCGGTTCAGCAGCGCTTCCTTTGACATTTCCAGGCTGAAGACCGCCACGCTCTTGCCGCTCAGGATTGCCGCGTTCTCCGCGATGTTGATGGCCAGCGCGGTTTTTCCCATCGAAGGTCGTGCCGCGATGATGACCAGGTCACTCTTCTGCAAACCGCTGGTCATCTCGTCCAGATCCTGGTAGTGGGTCTCAACGCCCGTGATGCGCCCGCCGCGCTGGAAGAGCTTGTCGAGGTTGCCTTCGAAGCTCTCCTGCGCGATGGTCTTGATGTCGGTCAGCTGGGTGCCGCTGCGCTCCTCGCTGATGTTGAAGATGCTGCTCTCGGCCGAGTCAATCACCTCGGCCGCCGTCGAAGCCTGCTCCAAGGCCTGGCTGATGACGCCGTTGGCGGCGTGGATCAGGTTGCGCAGCATGGCCTTGTCGCGCACAATCCGCACGTAGTGCTCAATCGAGCTGCGTCGCGGCACGCCATCGGTAAGCGAGGCCAGATACGCCGCGCCGCCCACCGCTTCCAGCTCCTTGTAGCGCAGGAGTTCTTCGGTCAGCGTGACAATGTCAATTGGCCGGTTGTTCTCGCTCAGGTCGGCAATGCGCTGGTAGATGCGGCGGTGCGCGTCCAGGAAGAAGTGCTCGGACTTCAGCGACGACAGCGCCTCGTTCTGCAGCGTGTTATCCAGCAGAATGGCGCCCAGAATGGAGCGCTCCGCCTCGGGGCTCGAGGGCATTCCGCGTTCGAGGCTGTAATCGGTGGTGGCCATGGCTCTGCTGACTCAACCGCGGCGGCGCCGGCGGCTCCTTCACTTCCCCGATGGTAGTGCCGGCTGGACGATGCGGATAGTGGCACTCTGTGGAAAGCTGTCTAAGCGTCTACTGCCAAAGGAAAAATTCCCTGCTGACAAGTGTGGCCCGGAGAGGCCAGCCAGCCTCTCCGGGCCGGGAACAGTGCTCCGTCCTCTGCGTGGTTGAGCTTATCTCCGCCGCCTTTGCGGAAACCGGAAGCCTGGGCCTCGGTCTTCCTCCGCGGACTTTGGTCCGTTACCGGAGGCCCGGTGGGCCCGGCTCCCCTGCCGGTGCGTTCTGCTGGCGACCCTGTTGCCAAGGGGGAGGGTGTAGGTTTGCGATTGCGGGGCCCGCTCTGCCTCCGAGGGCTGCAATTGCTTGCGCCATCTCAGGATGCTGTGCCCGGCTTTTCAGCCCGGCTGGCTTGCGCCCGTCCGCTCGCTTCCACTCTTCCTGTTTCGCCGCCTCCCGCACCGGGAAGCGCCACGCGTCGGCCAGTGCGCCATTCGCGTTAACTCAAGACTGCAACAGCCCGCCCTCGTGTGGAGAAGGAATCTCCGCCGCCCGTGTGGGAATGCTGTTGCTAAGCCGCATTTGCTGTGGAGAGCTGTGGAAAATCCAGCCCGAAGCGCCCCGTCAGGGCTTGGGCTCCGGCTCAATGTACTCGCGGAAACTCCGGAAGAGGCGCAGAGATGCCTCGACCTCGCGGTCCTCCCGGCTGTCGCCCTTGTGCGTGCTCTTGGGCAGCTCCCGGCCCGCCCACAGCACGGCGCCGTCGCGAGCGTCCCTGATGAAGAGCCGTATGTTGGTGACCGCGCCGTTGACGACGATCTCGCGCCGCGTACCACCGGGGCCGCCGCCGCTGACCTCAAAGCCGGAGTTGGCCAGCACCCCTTCGATACTCACCACCATGTCGGCATCCTCGCGGCGATTCACCACGCGATACCGTCCCCAGCCGTGGAAGGCCTCGTCAATAATGTCGTTGGGAATACTGCCGCCGGAGTGAGTGATGAAGATCGTGCGCGCATTCATCAGGCGTGCCTTGGTGGACACCACCGGCCGCGCAGCCTCCTGCGCCATCGCGGCCGAGGCCAGCAGCACGATCATCAGCAGACATCGCAGCTTCATGGCAAGCCTCTCGACTATCTTTCCCGCCACAGGATGAAGAACTCCGCAAGCCGTTACCAGGTCTTCAGATACTTGGCCATGGAGTTCACTTCAAAATCCGTGGCGTTCACCCGGTGCATCACGCCGAAGCCGGGATTCAAAGGCTTGCGTCCCAGCCTCTTGTACACCGCCTCGGGGTCGCGGATGAAATCCACCACCGTCTTTTCGTCGTACTGCGGCAGAATGCGGGCCAGGTTCGGTCCGCCGCCGCTCAAATGGCAACTGGCGCAGCCCAGCCGCGCAAAACTCTCCTTGCCAACCTCAAGCTGGTAGGTGTGAATGGCGGCCCACACGGCAAACACCGCAATCGGCAACAGGATGATCCACTTCCAGGAACGGCCCACTTACAAGTCCTCGCAATCCCTAAGGTTAAAAACCGCGGCGCGGCATCGAATCACAGAAAACGCCCCACTTACTGCTGCGCCGCCAGAAAGTACGAAATCATCTCAATCTCATGCGGAGTGGCCTTCGGCTTGGGCATCGTCACATAGCCCGCATTCAGCGGCCGCTTCCCCTTGCGCGCGTACACCGCGTCCGGGTTGGTGATGAACTCCTTGATGGTGGCGCGGTCGTACTTGTTGCCCACATGCTCCAGCGAGGGCGCGCCGCCCGCCAAATGGCAGCTCGGACAGCTCAGCCCCTCAAACGTCTTGCGCCCCTCGGTGACCCGGTAATTCTGCAGGAATATGGCTCCGCAGGCTCCCAGCCACACCACCAACGCAACCCCGTGCCATGGACGGATCTTCATCATCCGGCTCCTCGCCAACCCTTTTGAGTATGCCTGAAAGCTCCGCCCCGGAAAAGAAGGAATCCGCCCCCGCACTTGGAGCCTCGCGCCGCGTCCGGTAAGCTCAAGGGCGGCAATGCTCACGCAACTACTCCAACTCGCGTCACAATACGCGGCCTGGCTCTTTGCCCTGCTCGCCGCCTGCGGTCTCGGCTACCTCGGGCTGTCGCTGTGGAGCGAGTTGCGCTGGCTCACAGAGCCACGCCCTGCGCCTGCGGACTTCACTCCGCCCATTAGCATTCTCAAACCCCTGCGCGGAACCGATCGCCAAATGTACGAAGGCTTCCGCTCACACTGTCTGCAGGATTACCCCGACTACGAGATTCTCTTCGGCGTCAGCCGCGCCGATGACGAGGCCATCGCCGAGGTCGAGCGCCTGCAGCGCGAGTTCCCCACGCGCCGCATCCGCCTGCTGCTGTGCACCGACGAGCTGGGCAGCAACCGCAAGGTCAGCACCCTGGCGCAGATGCTCCCCCACGCCGCGCACGACCTTATTCTCATCAACGACAGTGACATCCGCGTCGCGCCCGACTATCTCCGCCGCATCGTTGCCCCCATGCGCGATCCGCAAGTCGGGCTGGTCACCGCCCTCTACCGCGCCAATAGCGGCGGCAGCCTGGCCAGCCGCGTCGAGGCCATCACCATCGCCACCGACTTCGCCGGCGGAGTCCTCTGCGCGCGCCAGATGGAAGGCGGCCTGCACTTCGGACTGGGCAGCACACTGGCCTTTCCGCGCGCGGCCTGCCAGTCCATCGGAGGCCTTGAGGCTCTCCTCGACCACCTCGCCGACGATCACGAACTCGGCAAGATGATCGCCGCCAAGGGCTATCGCTGCATTCTCAGTGATGTTGTGGTGGAGACTTTCCTGCCCGGCTATGGCTGGAGCGCCATGATCCAGCATCAGCTCCGCTGGGCGCGCACCGTGCGCGACCTGCGCAAGTGGGGCTACCTGGGTGTGGGCGCAACCTTTGCCCTGCCGTGGGCGCTGCTGGCCGCACTCTGCGCCGCTGGTGCCGCGTGGTCTTTAATCCTGTTGGGGATCGTCGTAGCCGCGCGCTTCGCCTCCGCTGCCCTGCTCGCCGGACCCATTCTGCATGACCGCCATGCCCTGCGCGATCTCTGGCTGGTTCCCCTGCGCGACATCATCGGCCTTGCCATCTGGTTCGCCAGCTTCGCCGGTGACACCATCCTCTGGCGCGGCGAACGCTTCCACCTCAAAGACGGACGCCTCACCAAGGCCTAGCGTTTACCGCCCCGCCCCACGGCCACAATCCTTCCGCCGGGAGTAAACAGATAGCGCTCTCCGCGCCAGTAAAACGCGCTTCCGCCCGCGTAGCTCGCCACCCACAGGCAGAACCCCAAAAAATCGCGCACGGGATACAGCCAGCAGAGCTTCCACGCCCGCCGGTCGCCAATCACCTGCCCGCCCACGTACGCCGACTGCCACATGCGGCTCAGCCAGCTCCACGCAAACAGCGCAAGGCCGAACCATCTCCAGCCCATGCCAAAGCCCGTCGCCAGCCCCAGCAATCCAAATGGCGTGCCGAAGGTCAGTCCCGTGCCCAGGTGCCCCCACGGACGCGAATATCGTGTGCTCTGCATCCAGCGCAATTGCCCGCCCAGCGAGCGCCGCATACTGGTCTCGGCCAGCACGTGGCCCACCCGCACCGTGCTCAGCACAACCTGGTAGCCCTCTTCGGCCACGCGCGCGCCCAGCACAAAGTCATCGGAGTAATACTCGGCGGCCACGCGTATGCCGCCAATCTTCACCAGCGCCTCGCGCCGCACGGCCATCACCGCGCCCAGCGCAAAGCGCATCCCTTCCAGCATCTCGGCCGTCAGCACGCCGCTCGGCATCTCCACGCTCATACCAAGCGCCTCAAGCGACGACCACACCCCCGGCGCGGGAACGCCGCGATACAGGCACGTCACCAGCCCCACCTTCGGGTCAGTAAAAGGCGTGACCACGCTGCTCAGAAAATCCTCTTCCACCAGTATGTCGCTGTCGCTGATTACCAGCACTTCGCCCGTTGCGCGCGAGATCATCTTCTCCAGCGACCACACCTTGGCGCTCGGCCATCGCGGCTCTCCGCTGAAGACCAGCGTCGCCGAAACCAGCGGATAGCGCTCACGCAGCGTCCGTACAACCTCCACCGCCGCATCGTCCTGGCTGCGGCAGCCGAAGATGATCTCGAAGTTCGCATACTGCTGGCGGAAAAAGCTCTCCAGGTTTTCTTCCAGCCGCGGCTCACCCCCATGCAGAGGCTTCAGCACGGTCACCCGCGGCGCGCTGTGAACATCCTGCTCAACTCCCTGCGCCACCAGCGCGGCATCGTCCCGCTCAATCCGTTTGCGGAATCCCCTGGCCGCCACCAGCGCCAGCGCCAGTGCGATGGTCGAAGCCACCGTCCCACCCACGGCCACGCCCAATCCCAATACCCATACAAGCATCGGCACCTGCGGCAACCGCAACGGCGCGGCCAGCATCGCCGCCCGGGCGACACCGTGCAGCAAGCTCATCCCTTCAGGGTTTGCGAACAACGCCGCGCTCATGCCTGCGCACATCACTGGTTCACCACGATGATCTTTCCTCCGCTGCGCGCCACCATTTTGTATCCACCCTTGCGCAGCATCGCGGGCAGCTCGCTCTCCTGGCTGAAGACGTAGACGCGCCCGCGGCCATTCCATAGCCGCGCAAAGCTGGCGTCATCCTCAAACACATGCGGAGCATCCGGAAACAGCGATCCATAGTAAAGGTTGCCGTTCTCGCGCGAGTTCAGCACGTGCAGCGGCAAGTGCCCATAAAAACTCAGCGTGGAGGCATCCTCATACGCGCCGTTCACCACCACCACATCGCCCTTCTGCCAGCGGGCCACCAGCGCATCGCTCAGCGCCCGCGAGCCAAGTATGGGCGAGAACTTCACCAGCGCCGCATGCACCGCCCCCAGCGACACCAGCATAATCACCGCCAGCGCGGCGTTGGACAACGCCACGCGCCCGCCACGCCTCCACCACCAGCACAGCACTCCGCCCATCGGCAACGCCACGCCCAGCGCCATCAGCTCCGTGCGAAACAACCCCATCGCACGTGGCGTCAGGTCGAAGATGTGGCCGAAGCTCAGCGCGTACTCCTCTGGATTCCTCGTCAACAGTTCAGCCAGTTCGCTCTCCGGTGGAACCCGTTGCGCCCACCACAGCAGCGCCCACATGGCCGCGCCCAGCGCGCAGCACGCCACGGCCACGCCCACGGCAACGCGCCGTCCACTGCGCCGCTCCGTAGAATCCGCATCCGACCGCTCTTCGCGGCCCATCCACGCGCCCACAATCAGCGCCAGCATCGGCAACGCCGGAAGCACGTAATACTCCTGCCGCGTGCTGAAGCTGAAAAATCCCATCACCACCACCACGGCCACGGCCATCACCAGCAGCGCACGGCCACCAGTTGTGGCAGCAGCCCGCCCGCGCCACGGCACAGCCCGCAGCGCCTTCCACAGAAACGCCGACCACGGCAGCAGAAACAGCACGGCCAGCGCCCAGAACAAAACGAGCGGCACCGTGTCGTAGTCGCGCGGGAATCTCTTATCCAGGTAACGCAGAAGATGTTCGTTGATGAAGTAGAACCAGAAAAATCCCTTTGCCGCACCGGCCGCGGGATTCCTCATCGAGGCCACAACGTGCCACGGTGCCGCCACTGCCAAAAATATCGCCGAGCTCGACCAGAGCCGCATCCGCAGCAGGTGGCGCAGGTCGCGTGAGACGAGCAGATAAATCAGAACAATCGCCGCGGGAAACACCACGCCGATTAGTCCCTTGGTCAACACATTCAGCGCCGTCGTCAGGGCCAATCCCCAGCATGCCGCCCGCCCTGGCCGATGGCCCTCAAAAGTCAGCAGGAAGCAGTGCACGCCCAGCAGCAGCCACAAGGCCACCAAAATGTCAGGAATCAGAATTCGCGTGTAAATATATGGTCCAAACGACAGCCCTATCGCCAGTGCCGCGTACAGCCCAGCCGCATCGTCAAAGTAATGCCGACCCACCCGCCAGCAAGCCAGCAGCAGCCACAGCACGCCCACGCACAGCGGTAGCCGCGCCGCCCAGTCCGTCACGCCAAACGCCCGGTAACTGGCGGCCATCGCCCAATACAGCAGCGGAGCCTTCTCCAGATACCGCAGTCCGTTCACATACAACGTGCTCCAGTCGCCGCGCTGCAACATCTCGCGCGCGGCCTCAGCGTGCACGCTGTCGGCGTCGTCCAGCAGCGGAGGCCGAAACACTCCCGGCACATACAGCGCCAGCCACAGCAACACGATCAGCCCCACGCATAGCGCGGGCCGCGGCGTGCGACGATCGTCCTCGCATTCCTGTGCCATGGCAGAGGTTTGATTATACGTTTGGAATTTGCGGTTACGAATTGGCGCTTCGATTGAAGTTTTGCCGGGTGCCTTACCCTTCCGCCATCCTTTGGCGGAGGGTGGGGATTTTGCTTATACGGTTGCGGCTGCCGGGTGCCTCATCCTAGCCGTTGTTGCTAGGGTGGGTTAGTTGAACTTGCTCTTGCTCTTGCTGTTGCTTCTGCGGTGTCATCCTGAGCGGAGGCTATGCGCGCCAGCGCGTTGCCGCAGTCGAAGGACCCCCATCATCAGAGTAAGCGCGCTATAGCTCGGTCACTCTCAGCCCCTCGCCCGCCTTCAGGTATCCCTTGCGACGGAACCAGTCGGTCATGCGCTCGTCCAGCAATTCCAGCGGCACGCGCGTGCCAATCTCGATCAGCCCATCGGCCACCGGCAGCGTGTCGTCGAAGACAGAATCGTTGGTAAAGCTGCGCATGGCGAAGTTATCCAGCCACTTCATCGGCGCCAGCGTGGCCACTCCAGCCTCGTCGTACTCAACGCGTATCCTGCGGGCAAACATAGTGGACAGTATAAAGCGAATGCCTCCAGCATCGTCCATCGCCGAAGGCATTGATCTTGTTCTCGCTTTTGCTTTTGCTTTTAAACCTTTGAAGAACAGTTGCCTTAAAGAACAGTGACCTTCTTCATCTTGCGCCCCACGCGAAAGACCTTCGCCGCGCCAAGCTCAATCTCCAGAAACAGTTCCTTGCACGCCTCGCCATCTATTTTCAGCGAGCCCGCCTTGATCTTCCTCTGCGCGTCGCTGTTGCTCTCCGCCAGCCCGGCCTGCGACAGCACTTTGCCCAGGTTGACCTTGGCCTTCGCGCCTTCCACCGTGCCCAGCTCAGTGGCCGCCAGCGTAATCTCTTCCAGATTCTCCGGCACTTCGTCTTTCTGGAACTGCCGCGCCCAGTTCTCTTCCGCCGCTTCGGCCTCTGCCGCCGAATGGAAATCTGCGATGATCCTCTTCGCCAAATCCTTCTTCGCGCGCATCGGATGCAGCGCACTGGCCGCAACGTCGGCCTTTAGCTTTTCAATCTGCGGCATCGTCAGGTCGGTCAGCAGCTCGTAGTAGCGCCACATCAGCGGATCGCTCACGCTCATCAGCTTGCCGAACATCTCCTGCGCGGTCTCCGTGATGCCCACGTAGTTGCCGTACGACTTCGACATCTTCTTCTCGCCGTCCAGGCCCTCCAGCAGTGGCATGGTCAGCACAATCTGCGGAGGCTGCCCGTAATCGGCCTGCAGCTTGCGTCCCATCAGCAGGTTGAACTTCTGGTCCGTGCCGCCCAGCTCCACGTCGCACTCCAGAGCCACGCTGTCATAGCCCTGCATCATGGGATACAGCAGTTCGTGCACGCTGATCGGCTTCTCCTCGTTGAAGCGGGCGTGGAAGTCCTCGCGCTCCAGCATCTGGCTCACCGTGAACTTCGCCGCCAGCCGCACAAAGCCTTCGTAGCCCAGCTTCAGCAGCCACTCCGTGTTGTAGCGCACCTCGGTCTTCACGGGGTCAAGAATCTTGAAGACCTGCGCCTTGTAGGTCTCGGCGTTGGCGTCCAACTGCTCGCGCGTCAGCGGAGGCCGCGTGGCATTGCGTCCCGTCGGGTCGCCAATCAGGCCGGTGCCGTCGCCAATCAAAAAGATGACCGTGTGCCCCAGATCCTGAAAGTGCTTCAGCTTGCGGATCAGCACGGTGTGGCCCAGGTGGAGGTCGGGCGCCGTGGGATCGAAGCCGGCCTTGATGCGCAGCGGTTTGCCGGATTTCAGCGACTTTTCCAGGCGCTCACGCAGATCGCTCTCACGAATGATTTCGACCGCACCCTTGCGCAGGTAGGCCAGTTGCTCGTCAACAGGTTTGAATGCAGACATGGCAATGATTATAAGGTTCCGGCTTTCAAGGTTTCAAAGGGCGGGGGTGGGTGGATGCATAATTAGAGAGTGGGCGCTGAACTCTGCATAGTCAGGAGACAGACAAATGTCGATGAATTTCATTCGCGAGCGGCTAGAAGATCAATGCTCAAAGAAGAGCGAGGCTTTGTCATGGCTGGAGGGGGGAGAGGGCAGAAACACGTTAGGAGAACACCCGACATCCGACGAGTCAGTCGAACTAGTAAGCGCAGTGTATGAAGCTGGCGCGGAAGAGGTTCTGGCCATTGAAATCGACGAGTATGACGAACAGGATGGAATTCATGGGAATACTGGAAAACTCATATTGAGACTTCCTTCCGAACCTTCTGCTAGGCAACGAGTTTTCGAGTGGTGCGCAAGACAGGCAGAGATGCAAGGATACGATGGGCCAAAAGATGAGGGCCAAACGCACGTCTTCGTTTCACTCGACTAATTTCCTACCTACTGGTGCCTCGAAGTTGACTGTTTTCCACCTTTGGAGCCCCCGCCAACCCAGGATTCTGTCGTATATTTGTAGCACTAAAGTGGATGGCGTACGGCCCGGCCCATCAATTTCAAATCTCCAAGCCGCCCATGGGCGGTCATGAGGCTTTACAGAACCCGATGGACCCTTTGGCAGAGCTTCCCCCATCTGTCTCCACCGCTCGGCGTGCCCGCATGTACGCCTTCGTGGCTCTGCTCGGCCTCATCGCGCTCGTTCCTCTCTGGATTCCCACTTTCCCGGCCATGTGCGATGCGCCGCAGCACGCCTCGCAAACGGCTCTGTTCTCCGCACTCGCCGATCCCGCTTCGCCTTATGCGCTACAGTTTGAGCGCCATTCCCTGATTCCCAACCTGCTTGGTTACGCCTTGTTGCTGCTCCTATCGCCTTTCATCGGAGCCCTGGCTGCCACCAAGCTCATCGCCTCCGCAGCCCTGCTTGCCATCCTGCTGGCCTCTGCTCGCCTGTTGGAGGAGTTCCACAGCGATCCACGTCTCGCCATTCTCGTCATCCCAGCCTTCTACGGATACCCTTTCCAGTGGGGCTTCCTCGGTTTTCTCGCGGCCGCGCCCCTAGGCATTCTCTTTTTCCTCTTCGTAGCCCTGCCCGCATTTCGCCGCCCCACCGTCGCGCGGGTCGTCCTTCTTGTAGTGGCCTTCTTTGGCCTCTTCTTCTGCCATGCGTTGATTGCCGCCTTCACCGTCGCGATTGCCTTTGCCTATCACCTCGCGCTGCGCCCGTCGCGCCGCGATCTTCGTCTCTGGCTGCCGCTCGTCTGCGCCATTCTTGTGGCGGGCATCTGGTGGATTGCCTCGGTCGCCTCCAACCCGCACACCCTGGCCCACGCCCCTCTCGACTGGGATCTCGAACTCGACCGCCTGCCCAATCTCTTTCAGGACATCACCGGCCTGCCGGGCGCGCTTTCTGCCAGCTTCGCCGTCCTGGCCTTGCTCGTGCCCGTCTGCGTCCTGCTCGGAGTCCGCCGCCAGCGCCGTTACTACGTTCTGGTCAGCTTCTGCTTCGCCCTTGCCATGCTCGCGCCGCGTGGCATCCTGGGAGTCCAGGAGCTCTACCAGCGTTTTGCCATCTTCTTCCTGCCCTGCTTCGCCCTCATCCTGGTTCCTCCCGCGCAGGCTCCGGGACGCCGCGGCCCCCTCGCCCTGGCTTTCCTTGTCATCTTCTCCCTCGTTTGGACCGCTGGGTACGCCTGGCGCATGCAGGTCTTCGAGCGCGAATCGCGCGGCTTCGCCACCCTGCTTCTCCACATGGAACCCAACCAGCGCGCCCTTTCTCTCAACTACGAGACGCGCTCCCCGGTCTTCGAGGCGAGGGTCTTCCTGCACTTTCCCGCCTGGTACGCGGCCCTTCGCGGCGGAGTGGTGGACCCCAGCTTCGCCTGCGGCAATGTGGATCTTGTCCTCTACCGCCCGCAGGCCCTGCCGCGCGTCCGCGTCTCCAGCTTTGAGTACCACCCCGAGCAGTTTGAGTGGCGGCTTCACGATGGCTGGCGCTACAGATACTTCGTCGTGCACTCACCCACGGCGACGACGCTGTTTGATTCCCTCCCGGAGGTCCAACTCCGCGCCCACGACGGCCACTGGTGGCTCTACGAGCGCACCTCGCCCCCATCCATGCCCGCTGGCGCAGAGCTGGCTAGTTCCAAACCCTGAGCGGACAGCACGCGGCAGGAGGTCCGAAGTTGACTCTTTTTCATCTCTGGGGCACCCTCAGGGGGAGAAATTGCTTGAGGGATATGGGCCATCAGCAGATGAACGCAGGACACTATTCTAGACGTCCGTTTGCTTCGTCATCATTACAATCAAATGAGGGTCGGCCACATTCAGCGCGCTACCGTCAGTAGTGAACTTCACTTCCAGAACATACTTCCTGTGGGCGACACCAACAAAACGTCCGAGGTATTTATCTAAGTATTTGTCTGAAGAAGCACCTGTTCCCTTTGTGTGACTATAGCCAGAAGCAATAATCTCTGCATCATCCCATACTTTCCATTCTGCCTGTAACAGCGGTTCTGTGTCACAGTCGCGCGGAAAGGGGCCACCCATCATGCAATTCATTTTGGCAAATGGAAGGGTTCGCATTGCCCTGATCATGATCAGATAAGACTGCCGTTTGACTACAAATTCCGGAGTTCTAACAATACCCACGCCGAGAGATACCGGCATATCCACCGAAGGCATTCTGCAGTCCCAACAGGAATGCGCCCAAGCTTTCGATCCCAAAAATCCTGTTCCCAGCGTACCGATCATGACGGATAGCAATTTACGTCTGGATATCTTATCCATATATCCCCTCTGCAATCAGTCAGTACATTGATCGCAAATCATTTCGATTTACCGCCATATGCTTTTCTTATCGAAGAATTTTACACAACACGAGCAGCAAACGTTTGCTCACCGCTAGCTCTTTTCCAACTCTGAAGGAACCCTCCCTCCTGCTACACTTTTCCTCATGCTGAAAGTAAAACTTCTCACCCCCACGGCCAAGGCTCCCACCATCGCTCATCCCGGAGAGGACCTGGGCTACGACCTCTTCGCCAGCGCGCCGGTCACCATTGCCGCGCGCGGCAATGCCGTGGTCAGCACCGGAGTGGCCATCGAGCTGACCACCGCTGACGGCCATCCCCTGGGAGCCCTGTTGCGCGATAAAAGCAGCATGGCCGCCCGGCGTCTGAGCTGCACCGGAGGCGTCATCGACGCGGGCTACCGCGGAGAAATCCGCGTGCTCATGGAAAACCTCGGCGACCAGCCGCAGGAGATTCACCAGGGCGATAAGCTGGTCAACCTCATCCCCTACCCCGTGCTCACCACTCCCGTCGAGGTGGTAGCCGAACTCAGCGACAGTAGCCGCGCCGATGGCGGCTTCGGCTCCAGCGGAAGAAAATAAGCGGAGATACAATCTTCCTCATGTTTTGCATTTTTGAGTACTCATAGCGAGATTCCGACACTGGTACAACTGATGCTCGCAGGGAAAGGAGTGGGGCGTGCTTCGTTCAACTACGATGTTCCGCGCAATCATTCTCGCTGCCCTTTTAATGATCTTTCTGAACATTCCCGAAGGCGGCGAGACCGGCCCGATTATCGAATTCATTTCGAGACGAGCGGAATTGGGAGAAAGCGCGCTGTTAGTGGCCTTCGGTCTCACATTCGTTAGGCCGTGGATTGGCGCGCTGGTCTGTATTTGTGGGGTGCTTCTGGCCTCGCCATTGTTGGCATTTCAAACAATACCCAGACTTTTTCAGAGAATTTACCCTGGCAACTATTCCATAGCTCCACAACATTTTTTCAATTTCGGCTGGTTGTCTATACTCATGTTGGTTTCACTTCTGCTGCTTACGATTCTGTCTGTCGTCGTACTGTTCGGCGCCGCCCGCATTGGTTTGAGGACCGACACTGCCTGATAAATGAGTAACGTTGAAGGAACGTATCTGGAATCACTACTCGAATTCAGGGCACAGACCCCTCCTACCTGCGCAAGGCAGGCCTAATTCGGGCGCTGAATGCGGAAACTGCGACGGCTACTGCTTGGTGAACTCAAACGTGCAGGGGCGGCCCACAATGCCCATGCCCACGTCGCGAGTGCCTGTGCCCGTGGTCTCAGTAAACGTGGCCTTCACCTTGTAGCCGTAATCCGTGCCCTTGGAGGTAAACACTCCGCGAGCGTATTCACGGCTGGCCACAATGCCGTTGGCATCCAGCTTGGCGGTGCCGTCGTCCTTGATCTTTCCGTCCAGCGTAAAGTAGCCGCCCTCGCCGGCCGTTCCGCGCTCGCCGTGGAGGGTTCCGGCCTGGATGGTGCTGACGAACGTCCAGGTGTAACCCTGGGTGTTGCCCTTGGCCGGGCAGGCCATTTTTGTAAGCCACTTACCGTCAAAGCGTTCGCCGGCCACGGATGATAACGGCAGCGCAAACAGCGCGCAGGTCACTGCAAGTAGGAGTGCTTTCCGCATGGTCTTCCCTCCGCGGGGCGAAATGCTAGCATCTGCGCCCCGGCCAGTCTAGGACAGCGTATCCCCCTCCCGGGTTCCCATCCCCCGCCGCCCCAAGGTAAAATGAAAGGGTTCGCCCCAGTGGAGTTCTCCCTCCGGGGCCTGACCCGCCTGCCGGGCCGGTTTGACCGCCCGCGGCCGCGAAATTTTCGAACAAGTTGAAAGATTGGAGCATCATCCGCCATGGCAATCAATGCCACCCAAATGCGTCCCGGCATGATCATCAAGCACAACAACGAGCTGCACTCGGTCTTCACCGTGGAGCATCGCACCCCCGGCAATCTGCGCGCCTTCATCCAGGCCAAGCTGCGCAACATCCGCACCGGAGCCATGTTTGAACACCGCTTCCGCTCCGGCGACGCCATTGACAAGATCGTCGTGGACGAAATCAAGATGGAGTATCTCTACAACGACGGCGATACCTATTACTTCATGGACCTGAACAACTACGAGCAGACGGCCCTGAACCACGACGTCCTTGGCGACAGCGTTGACTACCTCACGCCCAACCTCCACGTCACCGTAGAGTTCTATGACGGCAAGGCCGTCGGCATTGACCTTCCGCAGACCGTCGAGCTCTTGATCGTGGAGGTCGAGCCCGGCCTCAAGTCGGCCACTGCCAGCTCGGTCACCAAGCCGGCCAAAACCGAAACCGGACTCGTCGTGCAGGTGCCGCCCTTCGTCAACGAAGGCGAAAAGATCAAGGTGGATACCGCCGAGGGCGTTTACCTCTCGCGCGCATAACCAGCCGGCCCGGGCGGCCTGCATCCGCTCCGCCCGCGGCCCATTTGGAGTCTCCACATGACGCAGTTGACCGCTTATCGCCGTTACGTCGTCAAGGGCCGCGTGCAGGGTGTCGGCTTCCGCTGGTTTGTGGAGCGCGAGGCGCAACTGCTCTCCGTCGGCGGCTGGGTGCGCAACTGCGATGACGGCTCGGTCGAGGTTCTCGTCATGGGCACTCACCAGCAGCACAGCGCACTCTATGACCGCCTGGCCGAAGGCCCCCGCGCCGCCCGCGTGGATCGCGTCGAGGTGGAAGAGGCCGCTCCCTTTACCGGATACAAGACATTCCAAATTGAAGAAACACGGTGACTCCTTTGCCTGAAATTCAAACGCCTGACACCCAGAAGATCGTCGTTGCCGAAGACCTCAAGAAGCTCATTCGAGAGATCCCCGACTATCCCAAGCCGGGCATTCTCTTCTATGACATCACCACCCTCATCAAGGATCGTGTCGGCTTCGCCCGCGTCGTGGACTTCATGACCTCGCCCTACCTCGGCCTCAACATTGATCTCGTTCTCGGCATGGAAGCCCGCGGCTTCATCTTTGGACCCGCCATGGCCTATCGCCTGAACGCCGGATTCATCCCCGTGCGCAAGCCCAAAAAGCTCCCGGGAGAGACCGTCAGCTACACCTACGAGCTCGAGTACGGCACCGACACCCTGGAGATTCACAAGGATGCCATCCAGCCCGGCCAGCGCGTCCTAATCGTGGACGACCTGCTCGCCACCGGAGGCACGGCCGAAGCCGCGGCCAAGCTGGCCAACAAACTCGGCGCCAACATCTGCGGCATGAGCTTCGTCGTCGAACTCGACTTCCTCAACGGACGCAAGCGCCTCGCACCCTACGACATCTTTTCTCTCCTGCACTACGACAAGTAACCCTGTCAGCATTTTTCGTCCGCAGGCCCATTGCCTTTCCGGTAATGGGCTTGCGTTCTTTCGGCACAATTCACTCGTAGCTAGAGCAAGCTGCCCGGTGACCGCGGTCACAGCGCGGCCCTCCGGCCCGGGCTACGCTGTGGAGTTTTCTGAATGATCGAGGTGTGTCGTGGCCGTTCCGAATGTCATTGACGCGCTGTACTGCATTCCTAAGAACGTCGGCAGCTTCCAACCCGGCCGCTGCGTTGCCTTCACCCAGGACCTCGCTCCGGCGATGAGCGCCAATGGTGTGGCCGCCGCCATCGTCGCCCCGTGCAGCTGCCATCAGTGCCCTCACCAGTGGAACTGTGCCGACCAGCGTACCGAGGAGGTCCGCCAGGTGGTGGCAAGCAACCCGCGTCAACTGTTCGGACTTTCCAGTTACGATCCTCTTCGCATGGCCGACAGCCTGCGCTGGATTGACGACGCCATCGCGGACCGCAGCCTCTCCGGCGCCTACGCCCAGGCCGAATGCTGCGTCAGCGGACTCAACGCGCCGCGCATGTATCCCCTCTACGGCACCTGCGACAAACTCCGAGTCCCCATCGTTATTGATTTCAACAGCCAAGAGCGCTGGCTCCGCCACCGTCCCCAGGTCGAGGTCGTCGCCGCCGACTTTCCCGCCTTGCAAATCGTGCTCGCGCCGCCGCCTGGCACGGAAGGCGCCACCATCCTGCGCCTCATGGAGCGCTTCCACCAACTGCTCGTGCTGCTGAACCCGCGCGACCTCGAGGCCGACCCTGCGCTCTGCGAATTCGCCGAACTGCAGGGGCGCGAGCGCACGGCCTTCCGCTCGCATCCGCAGGAGTGGGGCGCGGCCGTCCCCGCGGCGCAGAAGGTGCCACTCAGCCCTTCCGCCCGCCGCGCCTACCTGTTCGATAACGCCGCCAGAATCTTCAAAGTCCCGGCCAGCGTAACGGCCTGAACGC
>Ga0181528_10000990_pt1 | contig 18226 bp, 14 predicted proteins | sample PEATcosm2014_Bin_47_FD_119742 | JGI IMG/M metagenome (GOLD analysis project Ga0181528, IMG submission 119742) | Peatland microbial communities from MTU Mesocosm Facility, Houghton, MI, USA - PEATcosm2014_Bin10_10_metaG | ecosystem: Environmental > Terrestrial > Soil > Wetlands > Peat | place...
CGCTGGCGGATTTTCTGCTGGGGTTGCCGCAGGAAACGGCGATCGACGCCTCCGCGGGCAAGAGCTATCTGCGCGACAACGTATGGGACGCTTATGTTAGCGACGACTGGCGCGCACGGCCCAATCTGACTTTGAACTACGGAGTGCGCTACGAGTATTTCGCACCCTACACGGAGAAGTACAACCGTCTGGCTTTTATCGATACCAACCCGGCGACGAATTCTAAGTTTTCCGCGCCATTTGAAGTTGCGGATGAAGTCCCGGCTGGCGGCGCGGGACGCTATAACGGCAATCTGCCCGACTCACTGGTCTTCCCCTTTCGCACTGCCTTTGCACCGCGCCTGGGAGCGGCGCTGCGGCTGCCCAAGCAGACAGTGGTCCGCGCAGGCTATGGCGTGAACTATAGTGTGGGTCAGTACGCGTCGTTTGCTTCGACGATGGCGCGGCAGCCGCTGCCTAACGATGTGGCGTTTGTGAATGAGCAGACCAATGAAGCCGGTTCTGCTTGCATCGCTCTTACGCTAGCCGAGGGATTCTGTCCCGTGGCCACGACGGCTGCGCCCGGCAACTATGCGCTTGATCCGCACTATCATCTGCCGTACGTGCAGGCGTGGAATCTGGACGTGCAGAAATCGCTGCCGTGGGGCGTGGTGCTAAATGCGGGCTACAACGGTTCGCGCGGCAATCATCTGGACATCAGCAGCGCGCCGCGCTCGACGCCGAACAGTTCTGACACCAACATCAACTTCAACACCGACCAGCCGATTGCGCTTTTCACCTACGATCAGCCCGCGGCCTTCTCGAAGTTCAATGCCGGAACGCTGCGGGTGAACAAGCGGCTATCGAGCGGCATTGCGCTGGGCGCAAACTATCAGTACTCGCACTCGATCGACGATGCGGGGACGCTGGGCGGCGTATCAACGGTGGTGGCGCAGAACTGGCAGGATCTGCGAGCTGAGGAAGGCAATTCGAGCAGCGATCAACGCCACAAGGTGAGCGGAAGTTATCTCTATGAACTGCCCTTCGGCAAGGACAAATTCTGGGTGACCAGCGGGACCGGCTCTCACATTCTTGAAGGATTCTCGGTCTCTGGAAGTTTTACCTTCGCAACCGGAACACCACTGACGCCGAGTTATCAGGCAACAGTGACTGACGTGGCCAATGGCACGGCTGGCACACAGCGACCGAATCGCGTTCCTGGCGTTTCCGTCACTGCAGGCGCAGGCTCGCTGCGAGAGTGGTTCAATCCCGCAGCCTTCACGCAGCCGCCTGACGGCTCGACAAGCCCTAACTGTCTCCAGTGCGGCAATGTTTCTCGCAACTCGGTTGCGGGTCCGGGCACGATTCAGAACAACATGACGCTCTCGAAGACGATGCAGTTGGGCAGCACGCGCAGTATGGAGCTGAGAGCCACGGCAAATAACGTCTTCAATACCGTGCAGTATGCAGGTGTGGACACCAATGCTGCTTCACCAACCTTCGGGCAGGTAACTTCAGCCGGCACGATGCGGGCCTTTCAATTTACCGCGAGGTACAGGTTTTAGTTTGACAGCGAGTTAGCCGCGCTGCGCGAGAGTTAGCGGAGTCAGCGGAGTTAGCTCATTAGCTAGTCAATGCAGAAAGGACGTGAATGAAGGGTTGTGCGCAAAGGATCGGAGCAGGTTTGGCGGCGATGGCGTTGACGATGGCGCAGGGCATTGCGCAGGATTCTCCGACCGCGCAGATGACCTCGACGCCGCAGGGCGGCTTCGTTCTCAAGCTGAACAGCGACTTGGTGCTGACCAACGTGGTGGCGCGCGATACGAAGACCGGCGAATTGGTGCGCGGCCTCAAGCAGAGCGACTTCACCATCTTTGAAAACGGCAAGCCGCAGCAGATCGCCTCTTTCGATTTCGAAAGTGTGGAGATGGCCGCTCCGCTCAACGAGGCCACAATCAGCGGTCTGGCCGCAAGCGACAACGGAAGCAAGTCTGGAGTCGACGCTCGCCCGGAGGAGTTGCGCAATCACCGTTTGATTGTAATGTTCTTCGATTTGACCTCGATGCAGCCGGAGGACTTGGATCGCAGCGTGTCGGCGGCACAGGATTTTTTGCGGACAAAGATGCAGGCTGCCGATCTAGTAGCGCTGGTCTCGCTGGGCGATACGCTCAAAGTCGATCAGGATTTTACCGCCGACAAGAATGCGCTCATTCATGAAGTTGCTGTCTACAACGGAACAGAGGGGCAAGGCTTTGCCGAGGGCGCGACAGCCAACTCGAATCAGGTGGAAGATACGACCGGTTACACGCCCGATGAGAGCGAGTACAACGACTTGAATACTGACCGCGAATTGTTTGCGCTGCGCGCCGTGGCAAAATCTCTGGAGAAGATCACCGAGAAGAAATCTCTGCTCTATTTTTCCGGCGGAATCTCGCGGGACGGCATCGAGAATCAAGCATCATTGCGATCAGCTATCAATGCGGCGGTGCGAGCCAACCTGGCGATCTACAGCGTGGACACACGCGGCTTGCAGGCGATTACGCCGCTGGGTGACGCCTCGACCGGAAGCCTGCGCGGGAGCGGCGCCTTCAACGGAGCGGCGCTCACCAATAACATGAATGCAAACTTCGCCACGCAGGAAGTGATGGCCACGCTGAGCACCGATACCGGCGGCAAGGCCTTTTTCGATTCCAACGATTTTGCACCTGCCTTTGCACAGATCGAGCGCGACACCTCCGCTTACTATGCCATCGGCTTTCATAGTTCGAATCCGGCGCGTGATGGACGCTATCGCAAGCTGACGATCAAGATCAACCGCTCGAGAGTGAAGCTGGAATATCGTCCGGGCTACTACGCTCCGGCTGACTTCCAGCACTCCGGCAAGGAAGACCGCGAGCGCGAATTGGAAGAGCAGTTAGCCAGCGACCTTCCCGCCACCGACATGGCCGTCTATCTGGATGCCTTCTACTTCCGTCTCGACGAGAATCGTTTTTATGTGCCGGTTTCTCTGATCGTGCCCGGCTCGCAGATTCCCTTTGTCAAAGGAGGCGACAAGGACAAGGCAACGCTGGACATTATCGGCTCGGTGATCGACGAGGCCAAGCGTCCGATCGGGCACGCGAGAGAGACCGTCAAGCTGAATCTCGATCCGAGCTTGCAGGCGCGGCAGAAGAATATCCAGTACACCACCAGCTTCAATCTTCCGCCAGGAAAGTACCAACTGAAGTTTGTGGTGCGCGAGAATCAGAGCGGACGCATGGGATCATTTGAAGCTGACATTACGCTTCCGGAGATGAAGAAGGCGCCACTGAAGATGAGTTCGATCGTGCTGGCGTCGATGCGCGAAGCAAGCAAGCAGCAGAGTCCGCTGGTACGCGATGGCTTGGAATATGTGCCGAATATCAGCCACGTCTTCCGCCAGGATCAGTATCTTTATCTGCTGTATGAGGTGTACTCGCCGGCAAGGGAAAAAACGGCTGTCAATGCGCCGAAGGGAACAAAAACCGGCATCAATCTACTCAGCAGTCTGGAATTGATTCAAGGCGCGACGAAGGTTTACGAAACACCGCTGGTGCAGGCGAAGGCGATCAATATCGAAGGCCGCGATGCGGTGGCCGTCGAATTGGATTTGCCGTTGAGCGGACTCAAACCCGGCCAATATATCTGCCAGTTGAATGTGATCGATGACGCACAGGGCAGCTTTGCCTTTCCGCGCTTTGCACTGCTGGTGCGTCCGCCTGCTACCGCGCCGCAATGAATCGTTGGTTTGAATGGTTCCCATTCCAATTTGCGCGATGGCTGGAATAAATACCTGCAAGGTTTTGAAAATCGACTAAGAGGGCACAAAACAGGGAATAGAAACCATGTACTCGTGGCGGCGCGCAGCCGCACTCTTGCGGCGACCAATAAAATGGCTCATCATAATCGTATGTCGCAACCGTCAGAACTCGGCCAATACAACATCATTGCATTTGTCACCATCGTCGACGTATCCCGCGCGAGAGAATTCTATCGGGATACTCTTGGCCTGCGTCTGGTCTCGGAAGACCCGCCATTCGCGTTGGTCTTTGAGGCGAATGGCATCATGCTACGCCTCGGAATGGCGAAAGAACTCCCGCCAGCTCATGGCACGGTGCTGGGCTGGCAAGTCCCGGAGATCGCGGCAACTGTCCAGAATCTGAGGCGAGCAGGTGTTCACTTTGAGCGCTTCGAAGGTATGAATCAGAATGAGTTGGGCATCTGGAATTCGCCTTACGGCGCGAAGGTCGCATGGTTCAAAGATCCTGACGGGAATATGCTGAGCGTGACGGAATTCCCGGAAAGGTCACAAGTAAAGCTCTGAGCAACTTGTCTAAGCGCTTCTGGACCCCCGTTTTATGCGAAGTTATTCATCGGCAATCTCCAGTGCGCCGCTCTCCGCAACCCCATAAGGGCAGTGACGGCAGCCCGATCCGCAGCAACTGCCTCGCTTCAGGTGATAGGCTGCGGTGAAGACCATCTTTGAATCTTCGAGGTAATAATCCTCATGCGCAAGCGGAGTCGTGGGCAGGGGATCTGACAGGTTTCGGTCCATAGATTGATTCTCTCGAAGATGCCCGATTTGCGATAGGTAGAATTGAAGTATGACACATACAGCACAGGATCGAGCGCGGCGCATCAAAATCATACTCTTCGACGTGGATGGCGTATTGACCAATGGAGCCATCTGGATCATACCGGTACCGGTGGCAGGACCGGATGGGGCAACGACAACAAAGATGGTGGAGGCCAAGGGCTACAACGCGCATGATGGCGCGGGCGTGACGCTGGCGCGGCTGGGCGGGATGAAGCTGGGGATTATTACCAAGCGCATCAGCGAGACGGTGGCGATGCGGGCGCGCGATCTGAAGCTGGAGTTTGTGTATCAGGGTCAGGCCTTCAAGATGCAGGCGGTGCGGGAGATCATGGCCAAAGAGGGCGTGAGGCTGGAGGAGATTGCCTATGTGGGCGACGACGTGATCGACCTGCCGGTGATGCGGGAGTGCGGGTTGGCCGTAGCCGTGGCCAATGCGCGAGCAGAGGTGAAGGCCGAGGCGCATTATGTGACACCAAACCGGGGAGGCGAGGGCGCGGGGCGCGACGCGATCGAATTCATCCTGACGGCCAAGGGCGTACTGAAGCAGTGTCACGAAGCGATGATCGACGAGAACAATGCAACTCTGGCCCTGATCGATATTGGCAAAGGCGGAGAGTTGCCGTCCGGGCATTGATATGGATACCCAAGCCAAAAAAGCAGTGGTGCTTCTGAGCGGGGGGCTGGACTCGGCGACGGTGCTGGCGCTTGCGTGCAGCCAGGGCTACGAGTTGTATGCGCTTTCCTTCAGCTACGGTCAAAGGCACATCATCGAATTGGAGGCGGCGCGGCGGGTTGCGGCTGCGATTGGCGTGAAGGACCATCGCGTAGCGACGATCGACTTGCGGGTCTTCGGCGGCTCGGCGCTGACTGGGGATTTTGCGGTTCCCAAAGGGCGCGGCACAGATGAGATGAGCCACGGGATTCCGATCACGTATGTTCCGGCGCGCAATACAATTTTTCTCTCCTTTGCGCTGGCGTGGGCGGAGGTATTAGGTTCAAGCGACATCTTTATCGGCGTGAATGCTCTCGATTATTCAGGCTATCCGGATTGCCGGCCGGAGTTCATCAAGGCATTTGAAGGGATGGCGAATCTGGCGACGAAGGCTGGAGTCGAGGGACGTCAGGTGCTCAAGATTCATACGCCGCTGATCGCGCTGACCAAGGCGCAGATCATCGCCAGGGGGATCGAACTGGGCGTGGATTATGGGCTGACGAGCAGTTGCTACGATCCCGGCGTGAAGGGCGAACCGTGCGGGGAGTGCGACTCGTGCCTGCTGCGACGGAAGGGATTCCGGGAGAATGGAATCGAGGATCCGGTGAGGTATAAGAAAATCCAGGGTTCGTTTTGAGAGGGCGGATTGGGGTTCGTGGTTTCCCTGGTCCCAAAGACGGGACCAGGGGCAACCCAGGCTGAGAACTGCTGACTGAGAACTGGTCTTATGAGCTACGCGGTCAAGGAAATCTTTTATACGCTGCAGGGCGAGGGAGCGCAGGCAGGGCGGGCTGCGGTCTTCTGTCGCTTTGCGGGGTGCAATCTATGGTCGGGGCGCGAGAGCGAGCGTGCGGCGGCGATTTGCCGGTTTTGCGACACGGAGTTTGTGGGCGTGGATGGCGGGGGCGGGGGAAGGTTTGAAGGGGGCGAGGAGCTGGCAGCGGCGATTGCAGAGAAGTGGCCCGCGGGGTGCAGAACGAATGACTTGAATCTGGGCCAACCCTTTGTGGTCTGCACGGGGGGTGAGCCGCTCTTGCAGTTGGATTCCAAGCTGATTGCCGCGCTGCACGGACGAGGCTTCGAGATTGCCGTCGAGACCAACGGCACGATTGCAGCGCCTGACGGAGTGAACTGGATTTGCGTCAGTCCCAAGGCAGGAGCCGAACTCAAGCAACGCAGCGGAGATGAGTTGAAACTGGTTTATCCGCAGGCGGGCGCGGAGCCTGAGGAGTTTGAGCAGCTTAGCTTCCGGCATTTTTTCTTGCAGCCGATGGACGGAGCGGAGCGTGAGATGAATACCGAGCTGGCACTGCGCTATTGCCTTGCGCATCCACAGTGGCGCTTGAGCCTGCAGACGCACAAGATTCTCGGCATACGATAGCGCGAGATTGGGCTGCCAACCTCCCTGCCGGGCGTCGATTTGGGCATTCCGGAAGGAAAAAGGGAGAAGTTGCGGCTCCGTTCAAGCCCATTGGCAATTAGAATCGTCTTTACAGTAGGCAGAGTTGCTCTTACCGGCTGCCTACAGTGCTTTTTTTGCATTCCGGAGCGTTTTTTTCTGCCGGAGGGCCGAAGAGGCATGGAACCCCCAGGATGATGAGAATAAAAATTCGTTTCCACCTTTGCCTGCTCTTTGCCGCAGTACTTGCCTTGCTGCCGTCGGCCATTCGCACCAGCGCCCAGAAAGGCCCGGCAAACGCGTCCTCTCCGCTCCAGAGCGCGCCCGTACCGGCTAACCCAGCGGCCGCTCCGATGGCAAGCCCGATCATCATCTCGCCCGCGATTGCGGGGGCCGGAGAGAGTTCCGATGCTGCGAAGAGCACGGACGCGGACGCAGCGGCGCCGGATCGCGCACGGTCGTACTATCACTTCTGCCGGGCAAAGAACTACGAAGAGGAGGCCCTGGGCGAGGGGCATCCGGAGAAACTGACGCGGGCGATTGACGAATACAAGTTGGCGCTCAAGGCCGATCCCGCATCGCCGCAACTGAATACGGGGCTGGCTGAGCTGTACTTTCGCGGAGGCCGTGCACGCGAGGCTGAGAGCACCATTCGCGCCCTGCTGAAGATTGCGCCGAACAGCATCGATGCCCACAAGCTGCTGGGGCAGATTTATCTGCGTACATTGAGCGAAGGGCAGGAATCTTCTTCGGCCAACTCGCCCAGCGGCAACGCGCTGGAAGAGGCGATCACGGAGTTTGAGAAAATCGTCGCGCTCGACCCCAAAAGCGTCGAGCAGCGAATGATTCTGGGGCAACTTTTTACCATCAAGCACGACGCCAAGCAGGCGGAGAAGCAGTTTCTGGCCGCATTGGCGATTGAGCCCGACTCCGAGGACGTGGTTCTGAATCTGGCCCGGCTCTACGCCGAAAGCGGGCAGATCGAGAGCGCCGTGAAGTTGATCGAAGCGGTTCCGGTGGATGACCGCAGCCCGAAGATGGAGGATGCGCTGGGAGCGGCCTATCAGCAGTTGAAGAGGAGCAAAGACGCCATCGCGGCATTCCAGCGCGCCGCTGAGATGGAGCCGGAAGACCTGCCTACGCGGGATGAGTTGGCCCAGGCGCTGCTGAGCGACGATCAGCTCGATGCGGCGCTCAAGCAGTACCAGACGCTGCTGGAGGCCGACCCGGAGAACACCAGCGCAGAGGTTCACATCGGCGAGATTCTGCGTCGCCAGGGCAAGTATCAGGATGCTCTGGCAGTGATTCGCAAGGCCCGCAAGAAGGACCCGGAGAATCTGGAGGCAGGCTACAACGAGGGGCTGCTGCTGGACGTTCTGGGGCGCTTTGACGAAGCAGTCGAGACCTACCAAAAGATGGTGGATCTGGCCTCGCACGCCAACGGCGCTTATACCGAAGAAGAGAAGAACAATCGCAGCATCTTCCTGGAACGCCTGGGTGCGCTCTATCAGGAGCAGGACAAGACAGCGGAAGCGGTCGCCGCGTATCAAAAGCTCATCGATATGGGCGGCGAGACCGCATTGCGCGGCTACCAGCTTCAGGTGGACGCCTATACCGACGCCAAGGAATTCGACAAGGCGGTCGAGGTGGCGCAAAAAGCCGTCGCCGCCAACCCCAAGGACCGCGAGTTGAAGTTGATGCTGGCCGGAGAGCTCGACGACCAGGGCAAGAGCGATGATGGCATCGCCCTGGCCAAAGGGATGCTCAGCAACAACAGCGACGACCGGCCAGTCTGGCTGGCGCTCGGCCAGATGGATATTCGCGCACATCGCTGGAAGGATGCCGAAGCCGCCTTCAACAAGGCAGAGACGCTGACGACCAAGCCGGAGGACCGGACCTATCTGCTCTTTCTGCGCGGCGAACTGGCGGAGCGGCAAAAGCATTATGGTCCCGCCGAGAAGCTTTTCCGTCAGGCATTGAAGCAGGATCCTGGCAGCGCCATGACGCTCAACTACCTGGGCTACATGATGGCCGACAAAGGCAGACAACTTCCTGAAGCTCTGAAGATGATCCAGAAAGCGGTGGAGGAGGAGCCGATGAACGGCGCCTACCTGGATTCGCTGGGGTGGGCCTACTTCAAGATGGGCGATAACGAGCTGGCCGAGGAGAATCTGCGCCAGGCAGTCGCGCGCGATCAAGCCGACCCGACAGTCCATGAGCATATGGGCGAACTCTATGAGAAGACGGGACGCATCCGCCAAGCTGCGGAGCAATGGAAGCTCTCCCTGACGCAGTATGCCAAATCCGCCGCGGCGGACGTGGATCCGGCAGCGGTGGCAAAGGTGCAAAAAAAGCTGAAGAACGCTCTCAGCAAGCTGGCAAAGGAAGATAGCGCCATGGGCCAGGTGAAGGCGCAGTGAGTAGCAGCGCTCCGTCTCTCCATTCGGAGTTTCTGCTGCCGGCGGGGATTGCCGCCGGAGTAGAGAGCGAGTTGACCTGCCGGACGCACGCCGAGCAGTCGCATCCCTATCGCACACACTTCGCACGCGACGCGGCGCGGATTCTTCATGCACGGGCCTTTCGCCGTCTGGCCGGCAAGACGCAGGTCTTTGCCCGTCAGAGCAACGACTCCCTGTCGGACCACTTTCGCAGCCGATTGACACATACGCTGGAGGTTGCGCAGATCTCCCGCACGCTGGCCGAGGCGCTGGGGCTGAACACGGAGCTGGCCGAGGCGCTGGCACTAGCCCACGATATTGGCCATCCGCCCTTCGGGCACGCCGGCGAAGAGGCTCTCGACCGCGCCCTGCGCGGCTATGGATTACGCTTCGACCACAACCTGCACGCTTTACGCATCGTTAGCTGGTTCGAGGAGCGCTACGCGGCTTTCAGGGGCCTGAATCTGACGCTGGGCGTGCGCGAAGGCATCATCAAGCACTCCCACGACTACTCCGAGGCCACGCACCCGGAGCTGGCTGAGTACTTCCTCGCTCAGTTCCCTCCCCTGGAAGCGCAACTGATCGATCTGGCCGACGAGATCGCCTATACGGCCGCCGACCTGGACGACGGCCTCGACTCCGGAATTCTAAAGCTGGAAGAGGTGCGCGAGGGCCTCCCGCTCTTTCGCGGCTTCTACGACGCGGCCGCACGCGAATATCCAGCCGCCGCGCCAAAGCTGGTCACGTATGAGGCGCTCAAGAGCCTGCTCAACGCGCTGGTTACGGATTTGCTGAAAGAGAGCTACCGACGGGTCTCCGAAGTGGGCGCGACAACACTCGGCGAGATTCGACGCGCTACGCATCGGCTGGCGGCGCTCAGCCCGGAGATGGAGGCGGCACGCGCCGCAACCAAGAGCTTTCTTTACGCCAATCTCTACAACTCTCCCGCGATGGAGGAGGCGCACGCCCATGCGGGCGAGGTGGTGGAGGGGCTTTTCGCACTATTGATGAGCGATCTGGCGCTTCTGCCGGCTGATCACCAGGCGCAGATTTCCAGCGAGGGTGTGGCGCGCACCGTCGCCGACTATATTGCGGGTATGACGGACGGTTACATCGAGCGGGAGTGGATGCGCTGCAGGGGCCAGTGAAGCGAGTTGCGGCTTGCCTAGCCAATGGCCTTGCAGGAATTTCTGGCATTGCGGCAGCCAGTGAAGTCCGTCCCGATCCAACCGGAATCACACTTTCATACCCCGTTCCATGCACAGCCGTAACCGGCATTTGCGAGCGCAATCAGGCGATCGCATCCGTCCGGTTGTAGTCTATGAATGTGAAGACTTTCGAGAAGAAAAGCTGGCATTGGCTGGCCGCGCTGGCTTTGTGCGCGGCATGGACTGTAAACATTTCCCTTCCGTTGCAGGCGCAGGAGGCGCCGCCCTCCGGACCGCCTGTAGGGGGAGGATTCTTTCCGCTGCGCGAGGTGCATCGCGGATTGACTGGCACGGCATGGACGGTCTTCACCGGCAGCAAGCCGGAGCCGATGGAGGTGGAGATTCTTGGAGTGCTGCGCGGCGCGCGCGGCCCCGGGCACGATATGATTCTGGCCCAACTGCATGGCGCCAAGCCGGAGTACACAGGCGTGGTGGCTGGCATGAGCGGCAGCCCGGTGTACATCGGCAACAGGCTGCTGGGTTCGCTCTCGTATCGCATCGGACAGTTCAGCAAGGACCCGATCGCCGGCATCACGCCGATCGAGCAGATGCTGGAGGTGCGCGATCTGCCCATGAACGGTGATCAGAGATCAGAAGGCAGTGAACAGGAAACCGGGAACAGGAAACAGTTTGCGCAAATCGATTCCAATGACACGATGCAGGCGATGGAGACGCCGCTGGTGATGAGTGGCTTCCATCCGGAAGCGATTCGACTATGGCAACAGCGGATGTCGGGAACGGGGCTGGAGATGGTTGCCGCGGGAGGAATGAGCGGCAAATCGGAAGGCGGAGATACGCCCTCGCCTGCTGCAATTGCCAGCGTGATTCCCGGCTCCGCGGTGAGCGCGCAACTGGTACGCGGCGACCTGGAGATAGCGGGCACCTGCACGGTGACCTACGTAGATCCAAAGCAGTTGCTGGCTTGCGGGCATCCTCTCTTGCAAGCCGGACCGGTCTCATTGCCGATGACCACGGCCGATGTGGTGGCGACGCTGGCCTCGCCGTTAAATGCCTTCAAGATCGTAAATACCGGAGCGACGATCGGCGCCTTCAGCGAAGACCGCGACTCTGCCCTGCGCGGAGTTTTCGGCGCGCAGGCGCGGATGATTCCGGTGCACATCCTGATTCATGGCGAGGCGCGCGAAGCCACGGCGAAGAAGCCTGAACGAAGGCTCAACGTGGAGGTTCTCGACCTGCCAGCGCTCACCTCACAGGCGGTGCTGGTGAGCTTGTACGAATCGCTGCTGGCAAGCAATGAGAGCACAGCCGAGACCAGCTACCATCTGACCGGCAGCATTGATCTGCAAGGCTATCCGCCTTCGCCGCTGAATCTATGGGCTGCGGCCGGCGAGGGGGGCAACGCGCCGATGCAACTGGCGCTGGAAGCTGGCGAGCAGTTTGAAAAGCTGTACTCGAATGGCACACGCCAGGGTACGGTGCGTTCGATCGACCTGGATGTAGAGGCGATTCCGCGACACGTGGAGGTCGAATTGCAGGCGGCGCGGCTGATCTCAGGCAACATCGTCCATGCCGGCGATACGATTGTCGTCGAGGTAACGCTGAGACCCTGGCGGCAAGAGGCGCGCAATGTTCGCATCACAGTGAAGCTCCCGGCGCGGCTGGCTCCGGGCAATCTGCGGCTTCTTGTCTCAGATGCCGGGACACTCGACCGGACCCTGGAGCAGCCCCGGCAACAAAATCACGCACCGGAGTTGGAGACAGCGCTGGCTCAAGCGCGCAGTCAACATCCGGCAGACCGCGTTTACGTGAGCCTTCTGGTTCCCGAAGCGCAGGCAGAAGTTGCCGGCCAAACCCTCTCAAGTCTTCCGCTTTCAGTGGCTAACACTCTGGAACCGCAACGCGCGCAGCAGGATGCGAGCCTGAACGGCGAGTCGTCCGAGGTGGAGGCCGATGCTCCCGCCGGAGGGGTGCTGAGCGGTTTTCAACTTTTGAATCTGCGCATTGAATCGGGTGGCGGTTTAGACTAGGAGTGGCGGAACAACGATCCCGCCGGCGCTCAGAACTGCCCCCAGCATCTCAGCCGTTCTGTCCGCCATCCCCATTGAGGACTCAGATCTGACATGAGCGAGATTCAAGGACTTGCCGCGCACGCGGCTGGAGCTGAACTGTTGCCTTACAAGTACGACCCTGGAGAACTGGGGCTACAGGAGGTCGAGATAGCGATCTCCCATTGCGGCATCTGCCACAGCGACCTGCACCTGATTGCAAACGATTGGGGGATGAGCCAATATCCATTCATTCCCGGCCACGAGGTGATCGGGAAGGTGACGGCAGTGGGCAGCGGAGTGCGTTCGCTTGAAGTGGGCCAGCGCGTGGGGCTGGGCTGGCAGTCGAACTCCTGCGGCGTTTGCGAGTGGTGCACGCGGGGGATGGAGAACCTCTGCCCCGAGTCCGAAGGAACCTGCGTACATCGCAACGGCGGCTATGCCGACCGGGTACGCGCCAATGCGCGCTTTGTGATACCGATTCCCGACGCTCTCGACAGCGAGCAGACGGCGCCGCTGCTCTGCGCCGGCATTACGGTCTATAACCCGCTGCGCACGTATGGCATCAATCCCTCTTCACGAGTAGGAGTGATCGGCATCGGCGGTCTGGGGCATCTGGCGATCCAGTTTGCACGGGTCTTCGGCGCCGAGGTTACGGCCTTTTCCACCTCGACGGCAAAAGAGGAAGAGGCGCGGGCGCTGGGAGCGCAGAACTTTGTCAACTCGCGCGAATCGAAGGCAATCAAAGACGTTGCCGGCACCATGGATTTCGTTCTGAGCACGATCAACGCCGACCAGGACTGGGGCGCCTACTTGGCGACGCTGCGGCCCACCGGAACGCTCTGCTTTGTGGGAGTTCCGCCATCGCCGGTGAGCGTCCATGCCTTTCCTCTGATCAGCGGGCTGCGCTCGATCAGCGGAAATCCGACGGGAAGTCCCTATCGCCTGAAGGAGATGCTGGACGTAGCCGCACGGCACGGCGTGAAAGCCAGCACCGAATCCTTCCCTATGGCCCAGGCCAATGCGGCGATTGAGAAGGTGAAGAAGAACAAGGTGCGCTATCGTGCCGTGCTGGCGAATTAGGGTTTGACGTTTTTTTCTATTAAGACCGCAACTTCCGGGCGGGAATGCTGTCTGAGAGAGTAGTAGCCGGTTGGGAGAATGCCCCAGAGCCGGCAGTGCTGTATGAGGTGGTTGCCCGGTCCGTTTGAGGAGTGATGCAGGGCAAAGCGAAACAGCACGAGGAGGATTTTATGCGGAGAGTACGCCTGGTTCTGTTTGCAATGCTTCTGGCTGTGCCGCTGGCGGTAACGGCCAGTGCACAAGTAGCGGTGGGGGTTGGCGTCGGACCCGCGATCGTCGATGCTCCCGTGGATTACGGTCCCCCGGTCTGCGATTGGGGCTATTACCCCTATTACCCCTATGCCTGCGCTCCTTATGGCTACTACGGACCGAACTGGTTCGTGGGCGGAATCTTCATCGGCGCCGGTCCCTGGTATCACTGGGGCTGGGGCGGACGTGGCTGGGGTGGACGCGGCTGGTATGGCGGACACTATGGCTACGCGGGTAATCGTGGCTATGCTGGACACGGAGGGTACGCCGGTTATCGCGGCGGCGCCGCACCCCGCGCTTATGGCGGCGCACACGGTTATGCTGCCGCTCCCAGAGGCGGATTCAGTGCACCGCGCAGCTTTGGCGGCGGTCATGCCGGTGGTGGATTCCATGGCGGAGGCGGTGGGGGCTTCCACGGCGGTGGCGGCCATGGCGGCGGACACCGGTAAAATGCCTTGGATCTATTAAAAAAGCCCGGCTGCTTCAGCAGCCGGGCTTTTTGTTGGTCGGACCAAACGATATTGCAAAGTCAGGGGCGCTGCTCCGCAAATCGCAAGATAAACGGATGGCAGTCGTCCGAATCTGGGCAATCCGTACCCATTTGTTGTACGTTGTGCACCACTTTCTCCAACGGGGCAATATCTGTGCTATCTGGAGCAAAAATGATCTTCCGAACCCCACTGACAGAATCGACAATCAAGATCGTGGGAATGTCGAGCTTTGAACCGTCGGACAACATGATATGCTCGGCACTTGCGTTGAGTGTCTCTACGTCAATGGTAAGGTTCGCACCTTGTTCTGCGGTAAGTGGAGCGGCACTTTGTAATTTTGCCTGTTCAGGAACATCAGAACCGTAACGAATGAAGTGCGGAAGCGTTGTCTGTGCATCGGCAGCCGTTTTCTGGCTGGTGTCTATCGTGGAGAGGTTCATTCTTCTCACAGTTTTCTGCAGAACGGGATCAACTGCTCCTGATCCTACGATCTTAGGAAACTCAATCCCGGAGTAGCTTCCCACAAGCTGGTTCACACTCGCGTCGGCAACCTTATAGAGTGCAGAAATGTAGCTAACTCCGCCCCACGCTGGGTGACCGACCAAATAATTGTGCAGAATCATAGCTTCACCCCCGGCCGACTTGCTAATCTCGATGATTCCTTTGTTGTTCAGATTGAAAAGCCCAGTTGCGCTCCAGGGAACGGGGTCGCCATTTGAATCGAATAACAGGATAGACAAGTTTGTCTCGTAGTTGCCTCTACTGCCTATTCCTGGCGTTCGAATAATTAGATCCTGTTTTCCATTCGCACCGAGATCAGCTATGAAAATTTCGCATCCCGGTCCATTGAACGAAGCATCGGCCTCCCATGCGCTTCCCTTCAGATCGCGGCCTTTGATTCCAAGAATCGCTCCATGAATGTTAATGCTAAAGCTTGATGATTGATAGACTGGCCCCTGCCTGTCGCATTCTCCTATCTTAAGCAGTGGAAAAGTATCGCCGTTCAAAGTCAACGGATTATCTTGCAATCTACTTGCAGAATCCGGGAATGATCTTTGAGAGAAGCATGGTTGCACTACGAAAGCTATGCTCAAAGTGATGACTGATAAAATGCCGATCTCAGACTTGCGCATAATGAGCTCCAATGTGAGGATTGAAATTGTTAAAAATACTGATGAACTTCATTCTTCGGGCGCAAACACCCGATTCGATGAGGGGCGCTTTAAACCCTGGTCCGGGGAAAGTTGTGGCATCCGTGATGGTCCAAAAGTACCAGGGAAACGCACCCGACGGATATGCTGGCGCGTTTGTCTCTCCAATTGAAAAACAGTGTTCCAGGAAACGGATTGGTGGAATAGGCGGTTTGTGGCTGCCGCATATCATAATCCACATATCGATGCTCAGGTATCTCCAAATGAGACGACTGATATAACTACTGCTGTGCGAGAGTCACGAGGCGATTGGCGATGCGCTGGGCGACGTCGGGATGGGCTTGAGTGCGGGCGGCGGCGGCCATAGCAGCCAGCCGCTCCGGATTGGTGAGCAGGCCGGTGAGAGCATTGAGCAGCTTGCCGGGGTGGTCAAGCTCCGATTCGTCGAGCAGGAGGGCTGCGCCGGCCTTGACCATCTCTTCGGCGTTGCGGCGCTGATGATCGTCAGCGGCGGCAGCGAAGGGTACGAGCAGGGCAGGCTTGCCGGCAGCAGCCAGTTCGGCAACAGTAGATGCGCCGCTGCGAGCCATCACCAGCGTGGCGCGCGCGAATTGAGCGGGCATATCGTCAAGGAATGGCTCGACCCGCCAGCGCGCGGGAGCGATGCCGGTGGCGGCAAAGGGCGCTTGCGTTGCTTCGTAGTGGCGCGCACCGCATTGATGCAGCACGGTGAGTTTGGGCACGGCTTTGAGCAGTTCTGGGAGGATTTTGGGCAGATTGAGATTGAAGATACGCGCGCCCTGCGAGCCGCCGAAGATCAAAAGATGCGGCGCTGCTGGAGTGGGCGGCTGGAGTGTGAAGAACTCCGGACGGACGGGGATGCCAGTGACCTCGGCATTGCGAAAGTATGTGGCTGCGGTAGCGAAGTTGACTGCGGCAGCCTGGACGCGCTTGCCGACAAGGCGGTTGGCGAGGCCAGGCATGGCATTAGGCTCGAAGGCCATGGCGGGAATTTTGAGTTGCAGAGCCGCAGCCATCGCCGGGCCAGAGGCATAGCCGCCGACGCCAAAGACGACATTGGGCTGGAAGTCGCGGATCAGCTTGCGGCAGGCGAAGATCGAGCGGGGCAGATTCATCAAAGTGCGCAGGCGGGTGACGAGCGAGACGTTCTTGAGCTGGCCAACGTCAATGAGACGGAGCTGGAAGCCGGCATCGGGAACGAGGCGCGACTCCATGCCGCGAGCTGTGCCGACAAAGAGAACTTCGGCGGAGTGGCGGGCGACAAGCTCACGCGCCACAGCCAGCGCCGGAATGATGTGCCCGCCGGTGCCGCCGCCAGCGATCAGTACACGCAGTGTTGCCAAGATTCTTGCCCCTTGTAAACAGCCTTCGTGAATTGCGGACTATTTCTGATTGACGCAACTCGGATATGGTTCTTGCTCGCCAGGAACTGGAGGACAAATTTTGATAGGAATCAACTCTTTCAATCTATCTTTCCACTTCGCATCGTCATAGACGAGGGGCTGGCTTGAAGCTGGACCGCGCTCTTCCCACTGAATAAGGTAGCGATCCTCTTTGCCCAGAATAGAAACCATCAAGAATGATTCACTATGCGCGCCACCGTCAATTTTCAAGCTGCCGCAACTTGCCCACTCAATATAAGCGTCGTGGCCGCCGACTTTTGCCGGACCAATTTCTTTGAAAGAAAAAGTATCTGAACAAATGACTTTATAGCCATTTGCCATGAGTTGAGCACTTTTGAGAGCGGTCATATTCGGGAGGGAAGAATAACCTTTTACGCCAATGAGCATGATCTTTTGAGTGTAAAGGGCCTCGGTTTCTCCATCGGGCAACATTACAATCGTATCTGTGACGTTTTTTGCGCTTTCCGAGCTTTGATGGAATTCACTCGGGTAAGAATAACTAACGAGTTCGCTGAAGATCGGCTTGACCATCGTGATTGTAGTGACAGGTTTTTTGTCGGCGCAGCTCGGATACGGCGCTGCTTCTCCGGGCACTATGGGACATACTTTGATTGGATTCAGCTTCTGGAGTCGATCTTCCCACTTCGCGCTATCGAAGACCAAAGGTTGAGTGGAAGCGGGGCCGCGTTCAGCCCACTGAACCGTGTAGTAATCGTTCGTGCCGTGAATTGTAACAATCAATGCGGATTCACTATGTGCACTACCTTCTCCGCGCGGTCCGCTTCCATCCGGCTGCACGCTCCCGCAACCTGCCCACGCAACATAGGCATCGTGGCCGCTGATCTTCGTCGGCCCGATTGCCTGTGAAGAGTATGTGTCCGGACAAGCACCTTTGAAGCCAGATACCATCGAAAAAGAAAACTTGTGTGCGTCGATATTGGGGTTGGCGGAAAGCCCTTTTTCACCAGTCACCGTGACCATTTGCGACCATTGATGTACAGTCTCACCCTTCGGCACCAACTCGATCATGTAGTGGCCGCCACGCGTATTTTCATAATCAGGATGAAATCCGGTTGGGTAGGAAAGATTCAGAATTTCGCTCCATACCGGCATGGTAAAACTAACGCTGTATGGTTTCCCCGTTGGGCTGATGGGGGCGCTCTTGGCATCGCCTTCACCCATTGCGTACTGCAGAGCCGCTTGCCCGGTATCGCCAGGATTGTTGGTATTGCTCTTTGAATTGACTTGCGCAGTCAAAGAACAGCAGACACCCGATGCCAAGCATAGTAGCAAAAAGACTTTCTTGCACATTCGTATCTCTCCACAGGGATTATACCTAGAAGCTATTTTAGTCGATCCTGAAAAAGGCCGATTTCAGGCAGATGGCAAGTCGATCAGGAAGCCGGTGAAGGTCGATTGGAGCAGGAGTCGGCCCAGAATAGCCCTGATTTGGGCGACAAGTTTGCCCTCA
>Ga0181528_10000991_pt1 | contig 18218 bp, 18 predicted proteins | sample PEATcosm2014_Bin_47_FD_119742 | JGI IMG/M metagenome (GOLD analysis project Ga0181528, IMG submission 119742) | Peatland microbial communities from MTU Mesocosm Facility, Houghton, MI, USA - PEATcosm2014_Bin10_10_metaG | ecosystem: Environmental > Terrestrial > Soil > Wetlands > Peat | place...
CGCTTTGCCGGCGCGATGCTGATGGGGCCGGCGGTGCCAGGCCCGCGTCGCGGATGGCGCTGGCGACCGGTTTCCCCTCATTCGGAATACCTGGAGCAATCGGGCGGCCGGACCACGCCTGACCGCGCCGCGACGTCCGCGTGGCTTTTCGATCCGGGTGTCGGCGCCGAGATCACAAGGCGGGCTTTACCGCCCCGGTCAAGAACAAACTAAATCAGCCGCGCCTGGTCAGGGGCTGTGCTATCCGTACAACAACCGAACAATCAGCACATCCCGCACACTGTCCGGCTGCAATTCGGTGAGACTGCTTATCAGCGCCTGCTTGACCGCGATCAGGTCCGTGTGACCGGGTTGCAGCACTCCTCGATCCGCCATCGCCATCAACCGGCGCATCACCGTTTCCTTCAGGCGAGGTTCCACCGCGCGCAGATCGGTCGCGGCGGCCGGAACAGCTTCTATGGTGATGCTGATCACGGCATAGGAAAGTTGGTCGCCCTTGTTCGGCAAATTGATGGTGAACTCACCGAGCGCGATATAAGCGGGGCGCGCCGGCGCCTTTTCCTCGGCCCAAACCGGCGCGGGCGGCAGCGCGGCGCCGACCATTACCGCGCTGAACAACGTCACGATACTCACGCGAAACAAGCGGATCATGTCAGCGGACCTTGAAAAATACGCGCGTCAGAAAGGTAAGAGCCGGTTGAACAAATCCTGTCCCCACGCCGGTCGCTGCAAATCGGAGGAAACACCACGCCCTCCGTATGCGATGCGCGCCTCGGCGATCTTGTCCGATCCAATCGTGTTGTCCGACAGAATGTCCTCCGGACGCACCAACCCACGGATCTGAAGTTGCCGCAGTTCGTTATTCAAACGGATTTCCTGGCTGCCGACGATCTCCAGGTTTTTGTTGGGCAGCACCTGAACGACGGTCGCCGCGACATTGACGACCAGCGTCTCGGCGCGCTTGATGTCGCCCTGTCCCTGGGTGGTGTCGCTGCCGGCGGTGGCGATGTTCGGTGAACTGTTCAGCAATCCGGGCAACAGATGACCGAGTAACGACCCAAGCCCCGTGACCGACTCGCCATTCGCGGTCGTGCGAGTGAGATTGGTCTGGTTGGCGAACTCAGCCTGCTCCTGCAGGTTCACCGATACCGTCAACAGATCGCCGACGCCTCGGGCACGTTGGTCGCGGAAAAACGTCTTCGAACCTTGCCGCCACAAGGATCCGGTCATCGCCGGTGGCAGCGGCGGCACATCGGCGGCCGCGATCGCGGCCGCGCTTGCCTTGGGCGGCGGTATTTCAGACACCGAGCCTGGACCGCTCAGATCGGGTGGCTTTTGAAAGTGATCCCAGGTATCGCAACCCGCCAGTAGAATTGCTGGCAATAGCGCTATCGGAATGATTTTGCGCGTCGGCTTCATTGCGTGCTCCTGACTTCGACCATTCCATCGCCGGTGACGGTGGCCCGGATGGTGCGGCCGCTGCCCGGATTGAGGACCCGGACCTCGTTGCCGATGGCACCGCCTTCCACGGCCCGACCCTCCATCTCCATCCGTAACGATCCGCTGGGCCACAACACCGTGACCGGCGCGCTGGCCATCACCGCGATCCGCGGTCCGACATCCTGCTCGGCGAGCGGACGATCGGCCTGAACGCGGCGCTTGATCTGCTGACCGATAATGTTGCGCTCCGCCTCGACGGCATCCGGCCAGGGATGCGCCAATGGACGCGCGGCGACGTCTTCCTGACGGATGACATCCCCGGGCAGCAGCATGCGCGTCGCGTGCCAGACGTCTTCGCTCCGCGCCGGCGACACTCCGGCGAACGTTGCGATCGCGATCGCCGCGACCGCGGCGAGGTCGGAAACCCGCATGATTGCCCTCAATGTTGTTGAGTTGTGGTCTGCATCATCTGATCGGCGGCATCGATCACCTTGCTGTTCATCTCATATGCCCTCTGGGCGGTGATGAGATTGGTGATCTCCTGCACGACGTTCACATTGGAGGATTCGATATAGCCCTGGCGCGTCGCGCCGTACCCGGGGTCCCCCGGGAGGCCCTGGATCGGCGCGCCCGATGCCTCGGTCTCCAGGTAATTGTTGCTGCCTTGCGCGTTCAGGCCCGCTTCGTTGGGGAACATGTAAAGATGCAACCGCCCCACGGTCGATTGCGTGCCGTTCGCGGCGGTGACGACGACGTCGCCGCTCTGATCGATCGTTACGTTGGTCGCGGTCGGTGAGACGGTGATCGACGGCTCCACCGGATAGCCGTCGGTCGTAACGATCTGCCCGGTCGCCGACATCCGGAAGCTGCCGTCGCGAGTGTAAGCGACCGTGCCGTTCGGCAATTGCACACCGAAATATCCGCGGCCGTCCACCGCGACGTCCAACTGATTGTCAGTCTCCGTCAGGCTGCCCTGGGTCAACACGCGCGTGGTGCCGGACGACCGGACGCCCAGGCCAATCTGTGTGCCAGTTGGCAATTGCGTACCGGTTTCGGAGGACGAGCTTCCGGCTTGCGCGGTCGACTGGTAAAGCAGATCCTGAAACGATGCCAGGCCGCGTTTGAAGCCCGTGGTATTAACGTTCGCGATATTGTTGGAAATCACCTCGACCTGGGTCTGCATTGCCTGCATGCCCGTCGCGGCGATGCCGAGTGAGCGCATCATGTTAGGTAGCTCCTTCCGCGGATTTAAGTTGGATGCCCGAGCGCATCGATCATTTTGCGCTCGCGGTCGCTTTCGTTTGTCAGCATGGTCTGCAGCCGCTCATAAGCGCGGCTCAACTCGGTCATGTTGGCGATTTCCTTCATCGGCTGGACCGTCGAACCCTCAACCGAGCCCTGCACGACCCGCGCGCCGCCGGTGTCGGGCGTAACGGGTTGCATCTCGCTCTGCGGCGCGGTCAGCAAACCGTCGCCGCCTTTACGGATCACATTTGGATTGCTCGGGCGAAAGACACCGATCTGCCCAAGATCTTGCTGGCGGCCGTTCACCGTCACCTTGAGGCTGCCGTTGCTTTTGATCACCGGATCCTGAAAGCCGGATGGCATTTGAATCGGTGCCCCATCGGAACTAAGCACGGCGCGCCCGGCGGCGTCGGTCAGGGTGCCGTCCGAGCCGACTTTCAAATGACCATCACGTGTGTACTCGGTGCCCTGCGGGCCAGAGACCCCAAGATAACCCTCGCCGTCCAACGCGATATCGAGTGGATTGCTGGTTACCTCAAGCGAACCGCTGGTACGATCGATATATGTCGCGGCGTCCTGCACGAACGACACCCCGCCTCCTGGGCCTTGCAACGGCTCAAGAAACGATTGGAAGAAAGGCCGGTCCGCCTTGAAGCCGGCCGTATTCGCGTTGGCCACATTGTTGGCGACTGTTTCCAACTGCTTCTGCAGCGCGACCTGAGCGGATAAAGCGACGTAAGTGGTTGTGTCCATTCGTTACGATCCCTGATGTTCGGTGGCAGGACCGAGGAGTGTCTCGATGTGCCGGGCCCGATCCAGCGCATCGCGCAACGTCGTGAGTGTCGGGGAGCCTTTGGTGACGGCGGCGGGTGTGGGAACGGCGGTGAGCAGGCGGCGGGTCGAATCAGATAGTTTTTTGGCTGTTACATCCGGCGCGCCGCCGTCCATGGCCAACGCGAGCGCGTAGCGCTTCCCGGCGTCGTCGCGTAACGCCTCCGGCAACGCGGGGTCGCGGATCAGATCGGAATAGGCCGCCGCGGCGTCTTTCCAGGCCTGTCCCTCGAACAGAAGGCTGGCGCGTCGCGCTCTGTCGGCGAATTCGGAGGCGCCATCCAGCGCGTGCGCGGCTTCCAGAGGTTGGTTCATACGGTGCAAAGCCTCGGCGGCGATGCGATGTGCCCAGGTCTCCCCGGGCAGCGCCCTGACCAGTTCAAGTGCTTTCGCCGGATCGCCCGCGTAGGCTTCCGCTTCCGCCCGCATCCGCGCGACTTCGGCCGTTGTCGCGGTGATCCCCGATAATTGCCGAAGCGTATCAAGCGCGGGGTGGGGCATATGTCGCGCCAGCATCAACCGCGCGGCGGAGAGCCTGATATCATCACCTTTATCCCCCGGCGTCGCATAGCCGCCGTAACGCAAGAACAGCGCGACACGCTCCGCCGGATCGGGCAACGCCGGACCGGGCTCCACGAACAGAATGCGCAATATACGCACGGCCAGGCTCGCGCCGCGGCTTTCCCGAGATTGCGTTCCATGCGGGCCGGCGCTCTCGTCGGCGATCGCCAGGGCCGCCGCGTAATCGTGCCGACGCAACTTAAGCTCGGCGTAATCCTCGGCCGCCTGCTGGCCTAAACTGTCATGGCGGTAGGTGCGCGCGGAGTCCGCGAGAATCTCCTCGTAACGCGCGGCGGTTGGGCCATTTTCGGCGGCCCGGATCGGCGCGAGCCGAGCCTTGGCGATTACGCCGGGCACGGTCATGTCGTCATGGGATGCGCGCTCCAGAAACGCGGCGTAATCCGCTGTATCCCCGGTCAGCGACGCGATCCGCGCTTGCAACAGGAAGCGCCGCGCCTCGTCCTCGGGGATTTCATCCGTGGTGTTTCGCAAAGCACCAGCCATGGCTCGAAGCGCATTCAGGTTGTTGCCCACCCCCGCGACAATCCGGGATACCAAACCTCTGGCCAGTCTTTCCGGCAACCGGACCAGGGTGTTGGCGGCGGCTTCGGCGTCGCGGGCCGCTCCGTCGGCATCGCGAGCCGCCGCCGCGGCGAGAGCCCTCCACAGCGGCGCGTCAGGGCGTTCGCATCCGGTTGGGACGGCCAGCAGGATTGACTCCGCGGGCACGGGTTCACCCTTCAGCAATCTGGCGATGTCGGCGTCGCGGATCAGCCGGGTCCGTGCCTCCGGCGTCGCCTCGACCTGCTGCGCTTCGACGGCGGTCGCCAGCGCCTCATGACCGAGCCCATAAGCCAGGTAAAACTCCGCCAGCGTCGCTGTGTCTTCCGCGGCGGCCTGAGATGAGGCGATCAGCGAACGCAGTTCTGACAGCCGTTCTTCGAATTCGCCACTTCCTGGCCAATCGGCGGTATCGACCGGGGCCAGGCAAACCGGTGGTGGGGCCGGCGGGACCTGCTCGGCCGGCGGCGGCGTCTCGGTCGTGACGGCGGGGAACACCGGGGCCTGCGATGCGGCATCGGAGGAAAGAGAAGGGGGTTTGGCGACCGGTACGCCGTTGAGCCGCGCGATCTTCTCGGTCAGCGCCGCCCGAAGCCGTCCCATCTCCTCCGCTACATCGGCTTTCGCCGCGGTGCCGTGCTTCGCCGCAGGCTCCTTTTTCTCCAAAGGCTCCTTCTTCGACAAAACGTCCGGCTTCCCTGGCGGCGCGGGTTTCGCCGCTGGTTCCGGTTTCGGCGTCGCTTCGGCCTTCACCTCGGGAGCTTTCTCGGCCGGGTCTTGCCTCGTCGGGACTTCGGGGGGCACCAACGTCTCTTGCCGCGACGTGAGTTCCGGCTGCGAAGCGGACTCTGGCTTCGTGGTGGGTTCCGGCGCGAGATCAGGGCTGGCAGCCATTCGCGGGCCCAATGGCAGCTCCGGCTTCGCCGCTTCGGGGACGCTAGCCGGCAGTGTTTCAGGTCTGGTCCCCTCAGGTCTGGTCCCCTCAGGCCTGGTCCCCTCAGGCCTGGTCCCCTCTGGCCTGCTTCCCTCTGGCCTGCTCCCCTCGGGCCTGCTCTCGGTTTCCGCCACCGCGGTCCGCCGCGTTTCCGGCGTCGGCTCAGTCGCTGACGCCGGCCCATCTCCAGCGACCGTCTCGGGCAGCGGCGGAGGTTGCACGGCCATCGCAGGCGCGGACGTGGACGTGGATGCCGGGGCGGGCCGGGCGTCCAGCCGCACGATCTCGCCTTCGGTTTCTTCTTCCAAAGTGCATTGGCACGTCAGCTGGACCCGCGCGATCGCGGCCCCATTCTCCTCTCGTACCTCGATCGGCCCGATCTGGCGCAATCGGGCCGTCGGCGGAACGCTGAGACGGGTCGTTGGCGCGAATTGCAATTCGACGCTGTCCGCGGAGCGGCGCAGCACCGGCGTCGGATTGCCGCGGAGAATGAAACTGAGGCGTCCCCAGGTCGCGTGCTGGGTAACGACAACCGTCACCGGGAGCGGCACGGCCATTGCCGGTCTGGCTTCATCTTCTCGCGCCTTCATGCCCTGAACCGCGGCAACCTGGGCTGTCGCGGTTGAGGCGCCAACCTGACGGTATTTCGCAAGAATTTCTGACACGGGCTGATGCGTCGCGGTGGCGGCGCCCGATGGCTGCCCCGGTGGCTTCCCCGATGGCTTCCCCGGTGGCGTCAACGTCGCTACCGAGGCTGAGGCTGGCTTTGGTCCGCTTGCCTGTGACGAGGACCCGCGCGGCACCACCGTTGGCGATGCGACGGCCGGCGAGGCCGTCTTTGCCGGCTTCGCCACTGAGGCAGCGGACGATGCTGGTCCGCTTGCCTGCGACGACGACCCACGCGGTCCCACCGTTGCCGATGCGACGGCCGGCGATGCCGTCTTTGCCGGTTTCGACGCTGAGGCGGTGGACGATGCTGATCCGCCTGACTGCGACGAGGCCCCGTGCGGCCCCACCGTTGGCGAGGCAATGGCCGGCTTTGCCGGTTTCGCCACCGGCTTGCCCGGACCGCTGGCCGGTGGAGCAAGCGAGATCGGAGCGTTTGCCTGCTCCTGCGCGGCGAGCGGCGAAAACGCCGCCACCCCAAGGACGCACGATACCGCGATTTTGCTGGCGATGCCGCGCATGGTCATGCTTCCACCCGGGCACGCGAACTGCGCGCCGTTTCGGTCAGCAGCTTGTCGAGTTCATCGAAGCTCGGTTGGTAGCGGGACGGTACCGACTTACGTCCCACTTCCACGGCGAGCTGCGGCCCCAGCCCTTCGAGGTGCGAGGTGATCATCTGGCGGACAATGCCCAGCATGACGCCGTCTTCCTCGAGGACGCCTTTCATGCGCGTGGCGATCGGGCCGAACAGTCCATAGGACAGGAATACGCCCAACAGAGTGCCGACGAGGGCTGAGCCGATCATGTGGCCCAGAATGTCGGGCGATTCGTTGATCGCGCCCATTGCCTTGATGACGCCAAGGACGGCGGCGACGATGCCCAGAGCCGGCAGCGCGTCGGCCATGGTGGACAGCGCCTTCGGCGCCCGCATTTCCTCCTCGTGCCACTTGTCGATCTCGGTCTCCATCATTTCATCGACCTTGTAAGGGTCGGTGAAATTCAGGGTGATGGCGCGAAACACGTCGGCGACGAATGAGACGAAGTGTTTATCGGCGGCGAGCCGGGGATAGCGGCCGAAGATGGCGGAGGTCGCCGGGTCTTCGATGTGGCGTTCCAGCGCGACGTTTCCCTCCTGCCGGACAATGCGAAACAGCAGGAACAGTAAGCAAAGCGCGTCGGAATAATCGGTGCTGCGCCAGTGGGGACCGCCAACGACTTTCTTGAAGCCGCCGAACACCGACTTCACGGTGCCCAGTTCGTTGGAAATCAGCAGGGTCATCAGCCCTGGGCCGAGAATGACCAGCAGTTCTGGGCCGGCCGCCTCAATGATTACGCCGAAACTGCCACCCGCGATCGTGTAGCCGACGCCGATTGCGACAAAAACGCCGACAAGTCCGATCAATTGCCACATGGCTGAATTCTTCGAGCCTTGATTTCGAGTTGACATCCCTGCGTTTCGCAAGGCATATTCGGGCTATAGCATTTCGCATTCGGGACCGCCAGAACTAATTTTCGCAAAATCTGACTCAGGAGAACCCGGGTGCCGACCACTGTTCCAATCGCGGATATCGCGCCGGAAATTCGCAAAGGTCCGGTTTATGCGTACAATGGTACCGCCCAGGGTGTGACCGCCGCGATCCGCGACGCCAGCGCTCAGAGTGGCGTGGATTTCGGAGTGATGCTTGCGTCGGCGCAGATGGAAAGCGGTCTCGATCCGTCCGCGGAGGCGAGCACGTCGTCGGCGACGGGCCTGTTCCAGTTCATCGACCAGACCTGGTTGGACGCGGTGCGGCAATTTGGCGCGCGCCATGGCCTGACCAGTGAGGCGGCGCAGGTGGTCAGGCGGGACAGTGGCTATACGGTGGCTGACCCGAACGCGCGGCAACGAATCCTGGATCTTCGCAAGAATCCTGAAATCGCCTCCGCGATCGCCGGCGACCATCTGCGCGGCATTTCCGATAAGCTCGGCCTGACGCTTGGGCGTCCGCCGGACGCGACCGAAATCTATCTCGGCCACTTGCTCGGCGGCGGCGGCGCTTCGCAGATCCTGCAGGCGGTTCGCGGGGCGCCGACCCAGGCGGCGGCCGATTTGCTGCCGGCGGCCGCGCGCGCGAACACGAACCTGTTCAACGCGCCTGACGGCACGCCTTACACGGTGACGCAGTTCATGGACCATCTTCGCGCCAGGGTGGCCCGCGCCTACGCGTCTGTCGGAGCGGCGATGCCCACCGGACCGGTCAATCTGGCGGTCACCCGCCCGGCCGTCAGCAGTATGAAACTGGCCAGCACTGGCGGCGCGGCGTCTCCGCGGCTGGCACGGCAGCCGCTGGAACGGGAAGCAATGGCGAATTTGACGGAGGTGTTCAAGCAGCTCGACAGTCTCGCTCGCGGGGGCAGATCGGCGGTGCGGCACCATGGCAAAACGCAGAATACCCTGCCGGCGGGAGTGATGGCGGCGCTGAAAGGGATGCCGGCGGGCAAGGCTGCCTGACGGGCACCGTGGAGCGCCGAACCGGACGCGGCTTTCGTAACCGGATCGGCTCGCGCGCAAGCGGTGCCGGTGAGCGCGATGGTTGGTCCGACCCGGCTCAGGACGGGCGATCGGACAAGAAGCGCGAGCGGTTTCCGATCGGGTTGCCTCGGGTTTCGACGCCGTTATGGCGCGGCGCGCCGTGCCATCAGGCAATACCCGCCATGGCTCGACCGATCGCTCGGTCGAGCCGGACCATGGCGGACGCCCCCACCCCATCAAGCTGATCCGAGAACCCTAACGCGCTGAGCGGGAAGGCTTCGAGGGGAGGGGAGGAGGGGGCACTTTCCATCCCCCTCCAATCGCGAAGCTTGCCCCAGGCCGCGATGTCAGCCCTGCCTGATACTCAGATAAACTCGAGGTCGGCATGCAGCGCGCCCGCCGCTTTCAGCGCGTTCAGCACCTGGATCAGATCGCGCGGTCCCAGACCGAGCGCGTTCAAACCATCCACGAGATCTTTCAACGTGGCGCTGCGTTTCATGATTTGCAGATTGCGCTCGGCATGATCGTTCACATCGATCTGCGTGTTGGGCGTCACCGCGGTGCGCCCGCGTGAGAACGGCCCAGGTTGGCTGACCTGAGGCGCCTCGGTCACACGAACCGTCAGGTTGCCATGTGCCACCGCCACCGCGTCCAGCTTGACCTCGGCGCCAACGACGATCGTACCACTCTTTTCGTCGATCACGACGCGAGCGGGCATGTCGGGCCGCACCTCGATCCGCTCGATTTGCGCCATTAACGCCGTGACCCGGTGCTGGTAGCTCACCGGCACGCGCACATCGACGGTGCCCAGATCCGCCGCGTTCGCCGATCCTGGGCCGAGTTTCGCATTGATCGCCTGCTCGATCCGGTTCGCGGTCGTGAAATCGGGCGAACGCAGCGCGAGGCGCAGCGATGGGAGATTGTCCAAGGTGTTCGGCAGCTCGCGCTCAACGGTAGCCCCGCCCGGTACACGGCCGCTGGTTTGCACGCCCTGCTTCACCGCCGCCGCGGCGCCTTGCGCCTGAAAGCCCCCAACCAGAACCGGGCCTTGCGCGACCGCGTAAACCTCACCGTCGGCGCCGATCAGCGGCGTGACCATCAGCGTGCCGCCCTGCAGCGACTTCGAATCGCCGAGTGAGGATACCGACACGTCAAGCGGCGAACCCTGGCGGGAGAACGCCGGCAGGGTCGCGGTGACGACCACCGCGGCCGTATTGCGGGTTTGCAATTGCTGTCCGGCGACGTTGACGCCCATCCGCTCCAACATCGCGGTCAGCGATTGTTGGGTGAACTGCGCGTTGCGCAGCGTATCGCCGGTCGCCTGCAACCCCACCACCAGGCCATAGCCGACCAGTTGATTGCTCCGCACGCCTTCGATTGAGACCAGATCGCGCAGCATGATCTGCGCCCGCGCCGGACCCGCCGCCGACACCGCCAGCACTCCGAGCGCCAGCGCGAGTTTTGGCATTCTGCCATTGAACATTCGCGGAAACTCCTGAGCGTGCTAACCCATGAGGGTGGGAAGATAATGCGACAGTGTCAGTTGTGAGAGTTGCGAGGTGACCTGATAACTGGCCTCTAACTGGTTTTGCAGCGCGCTCAGCTTTGTCGCGGCGGCCACCGGATCCACGCTTTCCATGGTCGATATCTGCTGCGTGGTGTTGTTCGCGGCATTCTGTTGCGCTGTCGAAACCTGCGACAACTGCGCCTGCACCGCGCCGAGCTGGCCCTGTGTCGTGGTCAGCTCATTCTGCGCCTGACCGATCATCGTGGTCGCCTGCGTCAGGATCGCCGCCTTCGCCGTGCTGTCGAGCTGAGTGGACGGGGCTGAGAGCATGCTCAGCATCGACAACCCTTGCAGCAGGTCGGAGAACGCCGGCTGATTGCCTTTCACGTTGTATTGCAACGTTTGATTGAGCCCGATTGGCACAGTGGTCGGCTTGCCATCGTCCGGTGCCGTGTAGAAGGCGCTGTTGTAGTTCAGCGCTGGATTGCTGTTGGTGTTGCTGAAGACGCTCGAAAGTCCGTCCGGCCCGCTCAACAGGCTGGCGACGTTGGCTGACGTGAGAGGTTGGCCTCCGTTGGCGGCGACCGCGTTGTTGAGAATGGTGTTGACCGCGTCGACCGGCCCACCCGTCGCGTTGGCGCTTTGCATTGGGGGGCTGGATTGAGCGTCGCCCGCGAACAGGGCGCTACCGGCGTATTGCGTGTTCAGCAGATCCAGCACCTGAGACATCGTGCTCGACGCCTCGTCCGCCAGCGCCACCTGGCCTTCAGGAGTGGTCGACGCGGTGTTGATCGTGGCGGTGGCGATTGTCTGCACGGAGGAGGCCATGCTGGTCAGCGCGGTCTGCATCGCGTCGAGCTGGTTGCCGGCGTTGGTCGCCGTGGTCTGCAACGTGTTCTGCTGGTCCGCCTGCATTTGCAGGCTGTAGAGCAGCGCCGCGTTGTCGCCCATCGCCGCGGCGGGGTTGCTCTTCAACCCGGAAGAGTTTTCGGCGGTCAGCGTGTTGAGTTGCGAGTTCATCGATTGCAGCAGGTATTCCTGTTGCAATGGCGCGGCGAAGGTGGAAATGCGGCCGGACATGGTGGTTTTTCCTTACGCGACGGACATTTGGGTCAGTTCGTCGAACATCTTGGTCGCCGCCTGGATGACCTGGGTCGTGGCGGCATAGCTCGCTTGCACCGTGATCAAACGCTGCAACTCATCATCGACGTTGACTCCGGTGGCGTTGCTGAGCGCGGTTTGCGCGGATTGCGCCTGCGTGGTCCGCGCGGTGTTGTTGGCCGTCCAGGTCGTCAGCGTGTCCTGCTGTTGACCGGCGATCTGCGCGACCGCGTTGGTCAGCGTCATGGAACCCGCCAAACCCGTGGCCGTGCTGTAGCTCTGGCTCGTGTTCATCGCCTGCATGAACGCCAGCACGGTGCTGTTGTCGCCGGTTTCCGTTGTTTGCCCGCTCGCCTGCGCCCCGTTCACGATGCCGGAGGCCTGGCCGCCTTGCAGGGGGTCAACCGAGGCGTTGATCGCGATGTTGGCCGCGAGGCCAGGGATTTGGGCCGGATCGTTGGGGTCGACCGCGGCGCCGGCGTTCGTGAAAATTCCCGTCTGGCCGCTACTGACCGTGGGATCGGCCTGCTGAAACGCGGTGATCGTGTTGCCAGCGAGCTGATCGAGTTGCTGGCCGAACGCCGGAAGCGTCACGTCGCGGAGCTGTAGTTGCGCGGCGATGTCGCCGCTTTGCGACATGGCGATCGGTTCTCCATCGACCGTCACCGCGGACAAACCACCGCTGTAGCCGTTCGCCGGATCGGCCGTGACCTGCAACTGGGACGGGATGTTCGGTGTTCGTGTGAACGATAGCTGGTGTGCCGTGCCATCGTACAGAATTGTCCCGCCGTCGGTCGTGACGGTGATCGCGTTATTGCTGCTCTGCTCGACTTTCACGGGCAGGTATTGCGACAGCGTCGTGACCAACTGGTCCTGCGTATCCAGATAGGACGCGGTGGGTTCGCCATTGGCCGACGCGTTTTGCAGCGCCGCCTGATTTTGCGCGAGTTGATCGAGGGTCTGGTTCACGGTGGTCACGTCGCCGCCGATCGTCTCATCGGCCTGCTCGCGGCCTGACGCGATCGCGGAGGACAGCCCGTGGAACGTGCTGACGAGACTCTGCGCCGCCGTCACCGCGCCGCTTTGCAACGACGCGTCGCTGGGCGAGGCGGACAGGTTTGTCAGCGCTTCGTTGAACGCCGACATCTGCTCGGGAAGCGAATAACTGTCCGTGGGCTGGCCGAGCACCTGCGTATAGTTGGTCAACGAGGAGACCATGGCCTGACTGTAAGCCTGTTGGCCGCTCGCCTGGTTCGCCGTCGCTTCCGCGGTTTCGTTGCCCAATCTCTGGAGCGTGCCGGCCATGACGCCGGTGCTCTGATTGCCCGATACCTGTTCGAGCTGCGGCAGCGATTCCGTGACGTAGCCTGGCGTGCTGGCATTCGCGATGTTGCCGGCGATCACGTTCGCCTGCCGCTGCTCCATATCGAGCGACGAGGCCGCGGTGATCAGAGCTCCCTGAATCGACATTGTGGCCCTACTCCCGTTGGGCGCGGCATGCCGGCGCGGCGATCGTCACCACGCCGGATCGAAGGCCGCGAACGTTACTGGTTCAGATGGTTCACGACCTGCAACATCTGATTGGAAGCCTGGATCACCTGCGCGGAAGACGAATAGGCGTTCTGCGTCGCGATCAGGTTGGTCAACTCGGTGCTGAGATCGACGTTGGAGCCTTCCAGAGCGCCGCCTTCCATGGTCCCCGCCGGTCCCGTGCCGGCCTGGTACAACTGAGGAGTACCGGCGGCGGCGGTCATCGAGAACGCGCCGCCATTGACCGGCTTCAGGCCGTCCGGGTTGGCGACCATCGCGACGTCGAGCTGATAGATCGGCCGTGTCGCGCCATTGCTGAACGAGGCGGTCACAATGCCGTTCGACCCGATCGAGACACCCTGCACCGTCCCGAAACCGGAGCCGTTCTGCGTGATCTGGGTCGTGCTGAACGCGCCGTCGAACTGGGTGAGCCCGCTCGCGCTCCCGATCACGCCAATACTGATCGGCAACGTGTCGCCATCACCCGTGGTCACGCTGAACGTGCCGGCGTTGGCATCGTACGAGCCGGCGGCTGGCGTGACCGACTGCAGCGTGCCCGCGGCGGCGCCACTGGACGCGAAGGTCAGGGTGGCCGAGCCGATTGGCGTCGTCGGGGTGGACGACGCCGTGTCGTAAATGTTCATCGTCCACGTGTTGGTCGCCGGATCGCCGGAGGACGCCGCCGTCGTCGGCGTGAAGTCGAGTGTCAGCGTCTGTGGATCGCCGAGTCCGTCATAGTATTGGATCGTGCTGCTGGAAGGCGTGGGCGCGGTCGCGCTGTAACCGGTCTCGCTCGATGGCAGATTGGCCGAGAATGTCATCGACGTGGTCGGCGTGGCCGCCGCCGTGAGGTTGGAGATGTTGACCGTGGAAAGCCCGCTGACGTTCGACGGCACCGGGCCGGCGACTCCGCTGGCCCCGATCGCCTGACCTTGCAGGTAATAGCCGCTCGCGTTCACCAGGTTGCCGTCGGCGTCCGGCTGAAAGTTGCCGACCTGCGTCAGATAGTAACTGCCGCCGGTGCCCGAGGCGGCGCTGTTCACCACCATGAAACCCTGGCCGTTGATGGCGATGTTCGTGCTGACGCCGGTGGACTGGATCTGACCCGCGCTGGCGACGTCGGTCCAGGTGATCGGCTGCACGCCGGCGTCGTTCGCGTTGCCGTTCCCGCTGCCGAGCACCATGCTTTCGAAGTCGGTCTCGCTCGCCTTGTAGCCGACGGTCGAGCTGTTCGCGACATTGCTGGAGATGCTGGACAGGCGCGCCGACTCGGCGGTCATGCCGGAGAGCGCTGAATCGATGGCTGAGTTGATGCTCATGAGCGTGCGGTCCTGTAGTGGGAGAGAAGGAGTTCCGTGCGAGCGCCTGGGATCATGGCGGCGCTTCCGGCCGGGGCTCGGCCGAGGTTGGATCCTGTTTGCGCAATCGCGCCTCGACATCGCCGCGCAGGACAGTGATGGCGATGCGGCGGTTGCGCGGATCCAGCGGGGTCAACGGCAACAACGGATCCGTCGCGGCGAGCCCCTCGACGCGCAATACCCTGCCGGGAGCGAGCCCGCCGCTCTCCAGCCGGCGTCGCACGCCGTTGGCGCGGTCCGACGACAGCTCCCAGTTCGAATACGCGCCGCGTTTCAGCACCTGGCCGTCCGTATGACCGGCGACGATCACCCCGTTCTTCACCGTCAGCAGAACCTCATCGATCACATCGAGGATGCGCGCCAGACGTGGCGTGGGTTCCGCGTCGCCGCTGTTGAACATCGCTTCGCCGTCGCGGTCGAAGATCTGGATGCGGAGGCCGTCATTGGTCAGGTCGATCGTCAGGTTGTTGGCGAGATCCTTCAATTCGCCGTCGTGCATCATTTTTTCGAGCTCGGCCTTGAGCGCTTCGAAGCGCTGACGTTCCTCGCGCGCCGCCGCGGCTGACGCCTTGTCATCGTCCTTGGCGGTGTCTTTGGCTTGCTGACCGCCGCCCTTGCCGCTCGGCATCAATCGTTCGGTCTTGGCTTCCGCGCCGGCCATCACGGCCTTGCCGCCATCCAGGACCCCATTGCCTTTCGGCAGGTCGAAGATCGATGTCGTGGTGAAGTATTTGGCGATGACCGCCCGCTGCGTCTCGGTCGCCGAGGAGACCAGCCACATCAGCAGAAAGAACGCCATCATCGCGGTGACGAAATCCGCGTAGGCGATCTTCCATTGGCCGCCATGGGAGTCGTCGTGCGCCGCGCGTTTGCCGCCGCCCCTGCGTCTTGGCGGGCTGCTCATGGCGTATCTGATCCGAGGGTCATCATCGTGGTATTTCGCATGGCTTCATGGTGTTTCGCACAACGGCATTTCACGCTGGTTGCACGGCGTCGGCGTTCTCATCGCCATTGAGAATAAAAATCCGTCCCTCTTCCGCCAGCCGCTTGGCGAGCGCGACGATTTCGGCGCGCGCTTCATCGACGACACGCTTGCGCGGCGTGGGCATGCTCTCGATCTCCTCGCGCAGCATGTTGCCGGCGCGTTCCGACATGCTCGACAGGAAGAGGTCGCGCAGTTGGGGCTCGGCGCCGGAAAGCGCGATCGGCAGCTTGTCGGCCGCGCATTCGGCGATCAGCGCGCCAAATGTCGTGGGATCGATCCTGATCAGGTCATCGAAGCCGAACATGAGGCGCCGTACCCGCGCCGCGGCCTCGGGGTCGCGCTCGGTCATCGTCGCCATGATCCGCTGTACCATCGCCCGGTCGGAATGGTTGAGCAGTTCGGCCAATGTCGCCGAACTGTCAGGCCCACGCGAACCGGAATCCTCGCCCACGAACTCGCGCCGCAGCGTCTCCTCGATGTCCGTCAGCACCGCGTTTTGCACGTTATCGGACCGCGCGATGCGCAACGCGACCGCTCCCGCGTCCGGCAGTAACGCGAGCACGCGGGCCGCATGCTGCGCCGGTAACCGCGCCACGATGACGGCGGCCGTTCGCGGCGACTCCTTGCTGAGATAGTCGCCGAGTACTTCCGGCGAAATCTCGGTCAGCTTTTCCCAGACCCGCCCGGTCGTGCCGGTGATGTCCTTCATGATTTCAACGACTTTTTGCGCCGGCAGAACCTGGCGGAGCATCCGCTCGGTGCTTTCCGTCGACCCGACGAGATTGCCGGCGCGACCCAGGGCCGCCTGAAACTCGGCCACCGTGCGCTCCACCAACGCTCCATCGGTGCGGCCCAACGTGGCCATGGCACGGCTGACGCGACGGATTTCCATGTCGTCGAGCCGCGCGAAAATCTGCTGCGCGCGCGCCTGGTCCAACGACATCAAAATGATCGCCGCCTTGTCCAGCGTCTCCGCGCGGGCCACCAGTTCGGTGCCGGGCACGGAGCGGCCGGGATGGCCTTGCCGCGCCGATTCGTTCAGGGTCGCGCTCATGTCGTGAAACTCCTCACCAGAGACCCGGCAACCATTTCCCAGCCGCTGACGAGGACGAAGAACACCAGCTTGATCGGCAGGCTCACCACGATGGGTGGCAGCATCATCATGCCCATCCCCATGAGAATGGCTGACACGGCGATGTCGATGACCAGGAACGGCAGGAACAGGAGAAAGCCGATCTGAAACGCCTTCGACAGTTCGCTGACCAGAAAGGCGGAGCACAACACCCGAAGCGGCAACTGACCGCGAAGCTCCGGCGCGATGGTCTTTCCCGCGCCCCCTGGCGCGATGGTCTTTCCCTCGACCCCTGGCACGATAGTCTTTCCCGCGACCTCCGGCTGGGTGGTCTCAAGGGTCTTGTCGGAGCCATTCCCGGCGGCCGCGTCGGGTTTCCAGCCGGACAGATCGACGAAAAGCGCCAGGTCCTTGTTACTCACATTGGCTTCCATGAACCCTCGGAAGGGCCGAATGGTCCGATCCAGCGCCTGTTCCTCGGTCACGCTGCCCTGCATCAACGGCTGCAGACCGTCGCGGTAGGCCGTTTCGAACGTCGGCCCCATGATGAACGCGGTCAGGAACAGCGCGAGGCTGACGATCACCGTGTTGGGTGGCGATGACTGCAGGCCCAGAGCGGTGCGCAGCATCGAGAGCACCACGACAAGCCGGGTAAAGGAGGTCCCCATCACCAGAATTCCGGGGGCCAGCGCCAGCACCGAGGTGAGCGCCAGAATGCCGATCACGTTGGAAGCCATGCTCTGGCTGCCGCCGGTACCGTCCATGCTGACGTTGCCGCCACCCAGATTGATGGACATGGATTGAGCCAGCGCGGCCGACGCCGGCAGCAGGACGACCGCCGCCGCGATCACGGCCCCGAGCACCGGCCAGGTCCAACCCGGCTGACGGCGCGCGCCGTCGCGCGGCGGCTCGACAGCGCCGTCCATCAGGCCAGACCCGATGAGGCGATTTCGGTCATCGCCACCGCCAACCGGCCGTCGTCCGTCAACTGGACCTCGCCACGCGCCACCAGCCGGTCGTTGACGAAGATCTCCACCGGCTCGCCAACCTGCTTGTCCAGCACGATGACCGAACCGCGGCCAAGCGCGTAAAGCTTGCCAAGCGGGATCGATTGCTCGCCGAGCACGACGCTCAGCGTGACGGGAATGTCCATGACCGAGGCCAGTCTGTCCTCGGCGATCGGGTGGTGCGTTTCGCTCATGGGGATGTTTCCGGTGGTGAAGAGGATGGGACAGGCGTGTCGGCGGCCTGGGACGGCATCGCCGTTGGCTCAGGCGCCGGAGCAAGCGCCGTGGTGATTCGCAGCAGTAGCGCGGCGGGATCGAATGTGAGGCCACCGCCGGTCCAGGTGACGTCGGCGGTTCCCGGCGGCATGCCCGGATCCGGAGCGAGAACGATGCGCTCATCGTGGCGACCCGTCGTTTCAGCCGCGACCGCCACGAGCGTGCCGGGATGCGCGCGCAGCGTCAGCGCCTCGGGCGCGCGATCGGCCAAAGTATCAGCCAGGAGGCGCGCGATCTCGGTGCCGGCGGCCGCGTCGAGCAATGTTGGAAACAGGGTCCGCAGCGCGACCGCCGCCAGTTCACGGACGGCGCCTTCCAAGGCGGCGATGTCCGCCTCACGACCCGCGAGAAGCCGCCTCAGCGCATCGGCGACGGCGCCTTCAGCTTCGCGTTTCGCACAAATTTCCCGCAGCGCTTCCAGTTCGGCCTGTACCGCGGTCCGGGTTTCCGCGATCCCCTCAGCCAGGCCGGAACCATGCCCATCAACCAATCCCTGGGCGTGCCCCTCGGCGAAGCCCTGGTCACGCGCGGCCGCCAACGCACGGGCGTGATCGGCGTCCGGCGAGGCGTAAAAGAGCGCCAATGGAGGCGGACGGAACCGGTTGCTCATTCCGCCGCGCCTTCCGCGATCC
>Ga0181528_10000993_pt1 | contig 18205 bp, 18 predicted proteins | sample PEATcosm2014_Bin_47_FD_119742 | JGI IMG/M metagenome (GOLD analysis project Ga0181528, IMG submission 119742) | Peatland microbial communities from MTU Mesocosm Facility, Houghton, MI, USA - PEATcosm2014_Bin10_10_metaG | ecosystem: Environmental > Terrestrial > Soil > Wetlands > Peat | place...
CTTGAGCGGACCGGGTCCGTAGAGGTGCTGGCTGCCGGTGACAAACCAGATTTCAGGGGTGGCGAGGAGTTTCATTGGAAAGTAGCGAGTAGCGGGTAGTGAGCAGCGAATGGACTCATTCGTTCTACAGGAGGCAATGGTGGCCAACCGAAGGCAGCAAAGGAAGAGCAGCAGACTGAAACCGGCCAATTCTTGGTGTTTTCTTTTCTAGGGAATCGGGTGCGAAGCGTCTTGGGATTTGCAGTTATGTTCAGGCTGTGCGCAATGCTCGCTAGGTGCCACGCGCCACTCGTTCTTTGATTGCGAGCAGGTCCTTCATCACGCGGGAGAGATCCGCCGATTTGTTGAGACCGCCGAGGGAATCGTGGAGCTGGCGGTAAAGAAGATAGAGCTGGTTGTAGGTTTCCTGCGCGCTGGCGTGCGGCCTGAACTGTTTCGACTTGATCGAGGACATCGCCTTTTGAGCCGCTGCAAAATCCTTGTGTGCTCCTGCAAGCACCGCCGCCGAGACTGCCGAACCGAGCGCGCACGCCTGACTGGAGCCGGCGACGAGCATCGTGCAGCCGGTCACGTCCGCGTAGATCTGCATCAGCATGGGATTTTTCTCAGCAATGCCGCCGGCGCAGACCACGCGGTCGATCGGCACGCCGTATTCCTTGATTCGCTCGATGATGGCGCGTGCGCCGAAGGCGGTGGCCTCGATCAAGGCACGATAGATCTCGGCCCGCGTGGAAAACAGAGTCTGGCCAAGCAGCAGGCCGGAAAGCGTTTGGTCCACAAGAATGGTGCGGTTTCCGTTGTTCCAGTCGAGGGCGAGCAGGCCGCTTTGGCCGGGTTTCAGTCGCGCCGCCTCCCGGGACAACCGCGCGTGGAGGGCGTCGTCGCCCTCGCAGACGCCCTCAACCCACCATTTGAAAATGTCGCCCACGGCCGATTGGCCAGCCTCGATTCCGTAGTAGCCGGGAAGAATCGCGCCTTTCACAATACCGCAAATCCCCGGAATATCGGGCACGTGTTTGTCGGCGGAGACCACGCCGCAGTCGCACGTGGATGTGCCGATGACCTTGACGAGCGTGCCCTCGGTGACGCCGCAGCCTATGGCGCCGTAGTGCACGTCGAATTCGCCGATTGCGATTGGTATTCCTGCGGGCAGGCCAAGCTTCTTCGCCCACTCATCGCAGAGCGCGCCGGCGGGCTCGGTTGCATCATAGGCTTTCTCGTACAAGCGATCGCGGAGGTCGGCCAGCTTCGGATCGAGCATTGCGAGAAACTCTTTGTCGGGCAAACCGCCCCATTCCTCGCAATAGAATGCCTTGTGGCCGGCAGCGCATACTCCGCGCTTTACCTTCGCCGGGTCACTCACTCCCGCCAGGACCGATGGCACCCAGTCGGCGAGTTCAATCCAGGAATAGGCCGCGTCGAACACCTGCGGAGCTACGGCGAGGCAATGCCATATTTTCGACCACCACCACTCCGATGAATAAGTATTTCCACACTTGGCGATGAACTGCGGCCGGTGTTTGGCGGCGAGTTCCGTAATGCGACCCGCTTCGCGCCACCCTGTGTGGTCCTTCCAGAGCCAGCACTGCGCGGCCAGGTTCTTCCGCCATTTCTTGTCGAGCGCGAGCGGACGGTTGTTGCGGTCGACCGGAATCGGACTTGATCCGGTGGAGTCAACGCCAAGGCCCACGACTTTGGCCGCGTCAAAGCCCCGGTGTTTTTTCGCCGCCGCAAGCGCTCCTTTGACGCTCTTCTCCAGTCCGAAGAGGTAATCGCCCGGGTGCTGCCGGGCCAGATGATGATCCTTCGGGTCGAGCAGGATGCCCTGTTTGCCGCTGGGATAATCCACCACGCAGGTCCCGAGTTCCTCGCCGTCGGCGCAGCGCACGACAAGTGCGCGCACGGAATTCGTGCCGTAATCAATGCCGAGGGTAAATGACATGGGGATGGATTACCTGGATGAAAGAGCGAGAAATACCGGGTGCTTGCGCCGACCTCAAGCCTTCAAGGGCAAATCACCGGTTGGCGCCCTGGCCGTAGGTGGCCCCTGGTCCGTGCTTGCGCTTGAAGTGGCGGCGGAGCAATTCCGGTTCGATCTCGCCGCGTCCGGGCTCGAGGGCGAGGGTCTGCAACGCCATCTGGGCCACGATCTCGAGCGCCGCCGCGGTTTCGATGGCCTTTGGTCCGCTCGGACCCCACGCAAACGGACCGTGGCGCCAGACCAGCACCGCCGGAATGTCGAGCGGATCACGATCCCGAAATGTCTCCACGATCACGTTGCCTGTGTTCCATTCGTAAGCGTCCGCGATCTCGGCTGATGTCAACGCCCGCGTCACCGGCACTGGGCCGTTGAAATAATCCCCGTGGGTCGTGCCAAAACACGGAACGGGCCGGCCGGCCTGCGCGAAACTGACAGCATAACGTGAATGGGTGTGCACAACCGCCCTAATCCCCGGGAATGCCTGGAGCAGCCTGCGATGCGTGGGCGTGTCGGACGACGGACGCAAACTTCCCTCAACGATGCGGCCCTCCAGGTCGACGAGCACCATATTTTCCGGCGTCAATTCCGCATAGGGAACGCCGCTCGGCTTGATGGCAAAAACGCCAAGGCCGGGGTCGTACACGCTGACATTGCCGAAGGTGAGATCGACCAGGCCCGAGGCGCCCAGTTGGCGGTTGGCCGCACACGCTTCATCACGGAGGGTTGGATGCAACATGACAGCAAAGATCAACACTCCGGCGACGCGGAAACGGCGAGCAAAAAGGTTTCGCGTGCTGCAAAACCTACGCGTTGATATCGTTGTCCTTCGTCTCCGGCAGTGCCAGCCATCCGACCAGCAGCGACATCAGCGCTATGGCGATGGGATACCAAAGGCCCGCATAGATGTCTCCCGTGAAGACGACGATGGACGCGGCAATGAGGGGCAGGAAGCCTCCGAACCAGCCGTTGCCAATATGGTACGGCAGCGACATCGAGGTATAGCGGATGCGCGCCGGGAACAGCTCGACAAGAAACGCCGCGATCGGCCCGTAGACCATCGTTACGTAGAGCATCAGGACAGCGAGCAGGCCGACCACCACGGGGGCGTCAATGGCGCCGGGATCGGCTGCCTTCGGATATCCGGCCGGCCCGAGGGCGGCATCGAATTTCTTTTCGTCAAAACCCACGACGGAGGTCTGGCCGCCGACGTCGAGCACCAGCGGAGACTCCGGCCGGGTCGGCGCGAGTGTGAACGGGATGCCACGGGCGTTCAGGTAGGTCCGGGCGCGGTCGATGTCTGCCGGTGTTTTCTTCGCGTTTACCAGGGTGATCTTCTTGAGCGCATCCCAAAGCGCCTCCACGGCAAGTTCGACATTGTTGCGATAATCCGTGGTGTGCAGGACGACCGGGGCTTCGGTCATGGCGGCAGCCAGCGCCGGATTGGCCGCCCGGGTGAGTCCCCGGAAAATCGGCACGTAGGTGAACGCGGCCAGCGCAAAGCCGACGAGCATGATCCGCTTCCTGCCAATGCGGTCCGAGAGCCGGCCGAACACGAGGAAGAACGGGCTTCCGATCAGCAGCGCAATGGCGACGAATACATATGCGTGAACGTAGTCGACCTTCAGCGTGGCTGTGAGGAAATAGAGTGCGTAAAACTGGCCGGCGTACCAGACCACGCCCTGGCCTGCAGTGGCGCCGAACAATGCGCGCAGCACAAGATGGCCGTTGTCCCAGCGCGCGAAGCTTTCGGTGAGAGGCGCTTTCGAGCTCCGGCCCTGCGCCTTCATCTCGGTGAAGACAGGCGACTCGTGGAGCTTGAGGCGGATGTAGACTGAAACCCCCAGCAACACGACCGAGATCAGGAACGGGATGCGCCAGCCCCAGGCTGCGAAACTCGCCGGAGTCATTGCGCCGCGGATTCCAAGAATCACAGCCAGTGACAGGAAGAAGCCAAGTGTGGCGGTCGTCTGAATCCAGCTCGTGTACGCCCCGCGTTTCCCGGCGGGAGCGTGCTCGGCGACATAGGTCGCTGCACCGCCATATTCACCGCCTAGGGCGAGTCCCTGGGCGAGCCGCAAAAGCACGAGAAGGATGGGTGCGAGGAATCCGATCCTTTCGTAGGTGGGCAGGGCGCCGACAAGCGCCGTCGACAGCCCCATCACGATGATTGTTACGAGAAACGTGTATTTGCGGCCGACGAGATCTCCGAGGCGGCCGAACACCAGCGCGCCGAACGGGCGGACCGAGAAACCGACACCGAAAAGGGCCAGGCTCGAGAGGAATCCCGCCGTTTCGTTGCCAGGCGGGAAAAAGAGCTTTCCGAAAAAAACGGCCAGCGTTCCGTAGATATAGAAATCGTACCACTCGAACACGGTGCCGAGCGACGACGCAAAGATGACAAGACGATGGCGACGATCCAGCGGACCTGAGTCGACGGAAGGAGGCATGGGGGTGGAAGCGACGGACCAGACACGGAATCCAATCCCCCCGGGTTCGCAAATCGGATGCCTATTTCGGAAACTTCCTCTCCCGGACCGCCGTGGCGTAGGCGGCAAACCCTTTCCTCGTCTCTTCGCCAACCGCGGCGAATGCGTGGGCAAAGTTCGGCATCACCCCGGAATTCAGCCCCAACAGGTCGGTCGAAACCAGGACCTGGCCGTCGCAATCGATGCCGGAGCCGATGCCAATCGTGGGAATCTTCACCGTCTCCGTGATCGTGCGTGCGAGATTCGGCTCGACCATTTCGAGAAGCAGCGCAAAGCAGCCGGCTTTTTCCAATGCCAGGCCATCGGCGAGAATTCGTTCGGCCTCGACGGGATCGACACCAAATTTGCGGTAGCGTCCAAGCACGCGCACCTGCTGCGGCTCCAGCCCGATGTGCCCCCAGACCGGCACGCCTGCCGCCGTCAAACGCGCAACGAGCGGCGCGAGCCGGGCGCCTCCCTCGATTTTCACGGCCTCCGCGCCCGCCTGCTGCAGGAGCCGCTGACAGCCCGCCAGCACGCGTTCGAAATCGAAATGCGCCTCCCCAAACGGCACGTCGGCCGCGATGAGCGAGTCGGGCCGGGCACGGGAGACCGCACCGGTGTGATGAGCGATCATGTCGAGCGTCACCGGGACGGTGCTGTCGAATCCAAGGAGATTGTCGCCAACAGAGTCTCCCACGAGGATCACATCCACGCCCGACTCGGAGGCAAGGCGTGCGGTGATGACGTCATAGGCCGTGGTGACCACGATGGGGCGCTGGCCCTTGAGTTTCCTCAGCGTAAGCGTTGTGGTTTTCACTAGGGGGGCAAACTAGCAGCGGCGCGCGTAAACTCACGTTCAGAATTGCACCCAGCAGGGAATCGTCGCGCCGGGCCGTCCGATTCCTCCCAGTCAGCCTGGTCTCACTTTAGCCAGGCAGGGATGCGTTCACCAGCGGTCATCTGTTCGAAGCTTTCACGGGCGGTGACCAGTTCGAAGTTGCTTCCACGCACGAGAACCTCGGCGGGAAGCGGCCGGGCGTTATAGCGGCTGGCCATGGCGAAACCATAGGCGCCGGCGCTCAGGAAGGCCACGTATTCGCCCTCCCCGAGTTCCTGCACCATCCTATTCTTGGCGAAGCAGTCGCTGGATTCGCAAATGGGCCCCACCACATCCACCTTTAGCGCACGCCGCGACGTGTCGCGCTGCAGGGGCACGATCTCGTGGTAGGCGTCGTACATCGCGGGCCGGACGAGATCATTCATTGCCGTGTCAAGAATGAGGAAGTCCCTTCCCTGTCCTCGCTTCAGATACTCAACCCTCGCGAGAAGCACGCCGGCATTGGCGACCATGAAGCGTCCAGGCTCGAGCAGAATCTTGAGTCCCAACGGTCCCAGCAGCGGCTTGAGCGCTGCACCGTAGGCCTCGGGCGTGATCGGTCGCTGGTCAACCGGAAGGGCTTCCCACCAGGCCGCGGCGCCGCTCGCAAGCGCGTCCTGATAGACTACGCCGATTCCGCCTCCGAGACTGAAATAAGTGATGCCGTGATCGCGTTGCAGCTGCTGGGCCAGGGGAAGCAGCTTTTCGACGGCCTCCACAAACGGGCCCACCGAGGTCAGCTGCGAACCGATGTGCATCTGCAACCCCTTGACTTCAAGATTGGGAAATTTTGCAGCTGCTGCGTACGCCGCCGGGGCGAACTTGAGCGGAATGCCGAACTTGTTCTCGCTCTTCCCTGTGGTGATCTTGGCATGCGTCCTGGCATCCACATCCGGGTTGATTCGAATCGCCACAGGCGCCTTTCGTCCAAGCTGACCGGCGACATGGTTGATCCGGGCGAGCTCGGGTTCGCTCTCGACATGAAATGCAAAGATGCCCGCTTCGAGCGCCAGGCGGATATCGGCCTCAGTCTTGCCGACACCTGCAAATACACTGCGATCAGCCTTTCCACCGGCAGCCTGTACCCGTCGCAATTCACCACCGCTGACAAAATCGAATGCCGCGCCGAGGTTGGACAGCAGGCGCAGCAACGCGAGATTCGAGTTTGCCTTGAGTGCGTAGCATACCTGCACGTCCACGCCTTCGAGACTGTTGGCGAGGCGCCGATAGTTGTCCTCGATCGTGCCCGAGCTGTAGACGTAGGTCGGCGTGCCATAGAGACGGGCGACCGCAGCAAGATCGACGGATTCGCAATGCAAGGAACTGCCGGCGTATAGGAAGCGGTGCATGGTGCAGGATGGTAAAAGCCCTTTGAAAGGGGGCCTTCTTGACAGTTTATCCTTGTTAGAACCACACAAAAATCCGATCACCGGTCCCTGATGTTGCGCCAGATCCGCCATTGGTTTTATCGACCAGCCATCCGCATGGGCCCGGTGGATAATTCCCGTATTCACACGACCCGGGTGAAAAATGCGCAATTCGTCAGTTATCTGACCGAGAGCGGATTCCGCCGGGTGAACGCGGACCGCTATGAATCCAGCTTGCGGCGGCGGCGTCTGCTGAAACAAGGCCTGCTGTTGCTGCTGATCGGCGGCGGGGCGTGGATTGTTATCGAGAGCGCCAAGGCGCTGTCGACATTTTAGCAGGGCAAAGCGCAGGACCGCGACCGAGCGCTCTTTGATGCCGGTCGTAGGAGGCGAGCAGGCTCGCGATCCCTGGGGGGGGATCGCCTGCCTCTCGATTTTGCTCGGATCCCCGAGCAAATCGAGGGGCGGGCTCACTTCCAGCTGACCATCTCCGTCAAGCCATTGGCGACGGCGTCGGATTACCCGCAATTCAGCCGGCGGAGCTCGACCCGGTGGGGGCCTGCGTGAATGCCGATCGCAGGGAGGCCTTGAGAAAATCGCGGTTCATTCGCGCGATGAACTCATGGCTGATGAGCTTCGGGCAGACGGCGGAGCACTCGTAATAGTTGGTGCAATTGCCGAAGCCTTCCTCATCCATTTGTTTTACCATCGCAAGAACGCGCTGATCCCGCTCGGGCTGGCCCTGGGGCAAAAGCCCGTACTGGGAGACCTTGGCGCTGACGAAGAGCATGGCGCTTCCGTTCTTGCACGCCGCGACGCATGCACCGCAACCGATGCAGGCAGCAGCGTCCATGGCGAGATCCGCGGATTCCTTGGAAACAGGCAGCGCATTGGCATCGCAGGCGCTGCCGGTCCGGACGCTGATGAATCCGCCCGCCTGCATGATCCGGTCGAAGGCAGAGCGGTCAACGATCAGGTCCTTGATGACCGGAAAGGACCGCGCTCGGAACGGCTCGACGGTGATGACGTCGCCGTCGCTGAAATTGCGCATGTAAGTCTGGCACGTCGCGACGCCGCGATGCGGACCGTGCGGCTTGCCATTGATCACGAGAGAGCAGGTGCCGCAGATGCCCTCGCGGCAGTCGTGATCAAAGGCGATGGGCTCCTCACCCTTGATTGTGAGCTCGTCGTTGACCACGTCCAGCATCTCGAGAAACGACATGTTGGAATTCAGGTCGGGCGTCCCGTATTCCTTGAACGCGCCGGCGCTTTTCGCGTCCTTTTGGCGCCAGACTTTGAGTTTAACCTTCATGAGGAGTGAACGTGAGTGTGAGTGGGAAAGTGAGAGTGAAAGTGAAAAGTGAGAGTGAAAGTGAAGGCAGGTGTGAAAGTGAAGGGGAGCCGGAAGGTGGTGTTGGGGGCAATGACGTCAGTGACAGGAAATCACGTATACTCTAACTTTCCATTTCACCGTCACTTGTAGTTCCGCTTGGCCATGTGCACGGTTTCGTAGACCAGCGGTTCCTTGTTAAGCTGCGGCGCTTTGCCCTCGCCCTGGAATTCCCATGCGGCCGCATAGGCGTACTGCTCGTCGTTGCGCAGGCATTCGCCTTCCGGATCGACGTGCTCCTCGCGGAAATGGCAGCCGCAGGACTCGTCGCGGTCAAGGGCATCAAGGCACATGAGTTCCGCGAGTTCCAGAAAGTCGGCCACACGGCCAGCGCGTTCGAGCGACTGGTTGAGCTCGGCGCCCACGCCGGGGACGTTGACGTTCTGCCAGAATTCGGCGCGCAACGCGGGTATTTCCTGCAGGGCCTGCTTCAGGCTGGCGGCGTTTCGGGCCATGCCGCAACCGGTCCAAAGGATTTTGCCGAGCCGTTTGTGGAAGTGGCTGATCGGCTCCTTGCCCTTGACGGCGAGGAGGCGTTCGGTGATCCCACGGACATTGTCCTCTGCTTGCTTGAATTCCGCCGCGTCGGTCTTGGGACGCGCCGCCGGTTTCTGACCCGCGAGATAATCCGCGATGGTGTACGGGATGACGAAATAGCCGTCCGCAAGCCCCTGCATCAGTGCGGAGGCGCCGAGGCGGTTGGCTCCGTGGTCGGAGAAATTGGCCTCACCGAGCACGAAGAGGCCCGGGACGTTGGACATCAGGTTATAGTCCACCCAGAGGCCGCCCATCGTGTAATGGACGGCGGGGAAGATGCGCATGGGCACCTGGTAGGCGTTCTCGTCGGTGATCTCGTGATAGATGTCGAAGAGGTTGCCGTAGCGTTCGCGAACCCCCGCCTCGGTCAGGCGCCTGATGGCGTCGGAGAAATCCAGATACACGCCAAGCCCCGACTCGCCCACGCCGCGGCCCTCGTCGCAAACCTTCTTGGCGGCGCGCGAGGAGATGTCACGCGGTGCAAGATTGCCGAACGCCGGGTACATCCGCTCAAGGTAATAGTCGCGATCCTCCTCGGAAATGTCGTTCGGGTTCTTCTTGCAGTCCTCCTTCTTCTTCGGCACCCAGATCCGGCCATCGTTGCGGAGGGACTCAGACATCAGCGTCAGCTTCGACTGGTAGTCGCCCGTGACGGGAATGCAGGTGGGATGGATCTGTGTGAAGCACGGGTTGGCGAAACACGCCCCGCGCTTGTAGGCGCGCCAGATGGCGGTGGCGTTGGAATTGCGGGCGTAGGTCGAGAGATTGAAAACATTGCCATAACCGCCGGTTCCGAGCACGACGGCGTCGGCCGCATGGCGCGAGATCTCTCCCGTGACGAGATCCCGGACTATGATGCCCTTGGCATGGCCGCCGACCACGACGAGGTCGAGCATCTCGGAGTGCGTGAACATCTGCACCGCCCCGAGGCCGATCATGCGTGAAAGCGCGGAGTAGGCGCCGAGCAGGAGCTGCTGGCCGGTCTGGCCGCGGGCGTAGAACGTGCGCGACACCTGGGCGCCGCCGAACGAGCGGTTGGCCAGGAGGCCGCCGTATTCGCGTGCGAAGGGCACACCCTGGGCCACGCACTGGTCGATGATATTGACGGACACCTCTGCGAGGCGGTGGACATTGGCCTCGCGGGCGCGGAAGTCGCCGCCCTTGATCGTGTCGTAGAAAAGCCGATACACGCTGTCGCCGTCGTTCTGATAGTTCTTTGCGGCGTTGATGCCGCCCTGGGCGGCGATGGAATGGGCGCGGCGCGGGCTGTCGTGGAAGACGAAGCACTTCACCTTGTAGCCGAGCTCGGCAAGGCTGGCTGCGGCGGAGGCGCCGGCGAGGCCGGCGCCGACCACGATGATCTCGTACTTCCGTTTGTTGGCGGGATTGACGAGCTTGATCTCCGCCTTGTGCTTGGTCCACTTCTGCGCGAGCGGGCCGGAAGGGATTTTGGATTCGAGTTTGGCCATGGCGGGAAAGGTTTAGCGCTGGACGACCGCGGTGGTGGCGCCGGCAGCGAATTGCTGGGCGGCATAGGTGCCGGCAGCCGGCTTCAATGTGCCGGTGAGGATTGCGCCGGGAATGGCGAGATTGCCGAGGAAGTAGAGCACGCAGTAAAGCACGACGATCTTCTTGAGCAGGCCTGCCCACCAGCCGCTCTTCCAACCAAGCGTCTGAAACATGCTTTCAGCGCCGTGCACCATATGGAAACTGAGCATGCCGACCGCAACGATGTAGAAAAGAGAGACGCACGGATGAGCGAACCCGAGGAATACCATGCTATAGACGTCGTGCACCTCCTGCCCCTTGGCCACGATCGGAAACCCGAGCAGATGAAAGTCGCCCGTCATGGTGTAGCCAGGCAGGTTGGCCTTGAACTCGCCCGTCTCGACCCAGCCGACGGTGAATTGGGCAATGTGATAGACGATGAATGCCAGGACCACGCCGCCAGTCCACCGCAGGGTGCGGGAAGACAGTGTGGCCCGGATGGTATGATTGAAATCATACTTCTGGGGTCGGGCCTGGTGGTTCTCGATGGTCAGCTGGACCGCGATCCCCACATGAAGGACGACGCAGAGAAGCAGCCCAATGCGCACGGCCCAGAGCGCAGGCCCAAGGCTCTGCAGAAAATGGGCGTACCCATTGATTTTGTCGGGCGGGCCGAAGATCTGGAGATTGCCAACCAGATGGCCCGTGACGAAGCCGATGAGCACCGCGCCGGTGACGGCCATCACGAACTTCTTGCCGATCGAGGCGCGAAAGAGGCTGCAGACGGGATTCATTGCGGTAAAAGGGTGGATATAAATCAGACAACCGGTGCCATACGCAAGCAGGCAACGATCGTGGGTGGGTAGACCAAAGCGTGAACGGAAAGTAAAGACTCTGCCGTCGTCCAGGAAGATTGGGGCATGCTTATAAGCTCACCTGCCAGGTGAGAGAAGCATTATTCACCGCGCCAGAGGTTTTAGCAGGGAGAACTTGCCGCTCGATGCAGGGGCAAGGTAGCGGCGCCGGAAGACGTTTACCCGCACGGTGTCGCCCAGGGTCGAGGCCAGGGCGGCGCCCGTTTCCTTTGGCGCCGGATGGTCGGCCACATAGTGGAAGTCCCACCGGTCATCCCCTGTCTGCACAAGGCAGTAATGCCAGCACGAGAAACTTCCGGGCAACGCAGCATCGATGTCGCTTGTGGACACCAGGGCGCCATCGGCGCGCACATGCAGATCCCGTTCGCGACCGAGGATGCGAAAGCCCGTCGGAAAACGCCGGACGACATCCCCGGTGGAATACCGGAGCAAGGGCATGGCCCGCCGGTTCCGCGTCGTCACCTGCGTCTGGAAGGCGTCCGTTCGTCCGCGCCACGGTTCGAGCTCAACAAACGCATTGGCATCGATGACGCGCGAGTTGTCCCGAAAGGCGTCGCCGACAAAAATGTAGCCAGCCTCAGTGGAGCCGTAGAGATCGATCTGGGGCGCCGGAAACACCTCCGCTATCCGCAGGCTGTGCTGGAGGCTGGCCTTGCCATAAGTGAGAATGATCACCTGGACGCTCGGAATACTCACCTTCCGTTTGGCAGCGGCGCGGGCGAGCAGCGAAAGGTACACGGGCTCGCCTTCGATGATTTCGGGCTTCACCGCCTGCAATTCCAACATGATCCGGTCCCACTCCGCCTCGGGAAACACGAACGGGTCGCTCGTCAGATTAAGATAGACCGTCCCGTCGAAATAACGGTGTGGAAACGGCTGATCCTCGTAGGGGCAGAGATTGCTCGAACAGGCCACCGGCGCCAGCACGGCCTTCCGCACTGCACGGCCGGCGTACGGCGCCAGAAGCGGGTGGGCCAGATAGGCGCGTCGCGTCTGCTCAACCCACCAGCCGTCTTCCATGATCACCGTCATTGGCTGTGACGTCGAACCCGAGGTATGCTCGTATTCGTATTCGCGGTTCTGAAGACCCTGCTCGATGACACGGTAGTCGGCAAAGAACGCCGCATGGCCGCGCTCCAGAATCTCTTGCTTGGTCAACACGGGAATTCCGCTGTAGCAGGACCAGCGCAGCGGCTCCTGATGCAGGGGGAAACGCTTGGGATACAGCGGGCTGCGCTCATAGATCGCGCGAATCTCCGCCTCAAGCAAGGCCGGCACTCGCGAATCACCGGCGGATCCGAGCGTTTCAGGAAGATTGGCGAAAACAGGAGCTGACATCACGTTGCGTATAAAACCGTCGGAACGCGGCTGGACTGGGGACACCAGCGGGCCTCATGCGCTCAAAGGCACGAAAGCTTTTGGGGCGATTTAGTCAAACGGTCGTTTGCGGGCCGCGACCCTTCAATCGATCCCACTCGGGCGCGAACAGGAGCAAGGCGTCGAGAACCAGCGCGTGGGATATGCGTCCCGAGCGCGCCCAGGCGTAAACCTCGTCCACCGGCGCCGTCAGAACCTCGATCTCCTCGTCGTGATCCCACGCCAATTCGTTGGTGCGCCGGACGTCCTCAACGAGGATGTGATGACAGACGTTGTTCATGATCGCCGGATTCGGATGCACGGAGCCGAGCATGCGCGCCCTCGTTCCGGAAAATCCTGTCTCCTCCCGCAATTCGCGCTGGGCCGCGACAAGCGGTTCCTCGCCGCGCTCCATGACGCCGCCTGGAATCTCAATCGAGAAATCGTCGATTCCAAAACGGAACTGCCGCACGAGCACCAGCTGGTGATCAGGAGTGAGTGCGATCACGTTTGCCCAGTCCGGGGCCTTGATCACAACAAAATCGCGTTCCCTCCCGCGCGCCGGATGGCGGTAGTGTGCGTGCAACACGTCGAAGATCTGGCAGCTGGCGTGCAGATGCTGGCCGGACTTTTCCCAGCGGGCCGGCACGATGGGGGCAGGCAGGTCGTTCATGCAGTCACAAAAAAGCCTCCGCGACGCGAGGTCGAGGAGGCTTTGATCGAAAATGATCTAAATTCAGCCGGATTACTTCGTCTTGATCGTCTGGCCGATCTTCAAGCGCCGCCAATCAACGCTTGGATTGAGCGTCTCGAGCTCTGAGAGCGCCACTCCGGTCGCGCGTGCGATCTTGGTGCCGGTGTCGCCGGACTTCACCTTGTATTCACCGGGGCCCGCCGCCGCTGCTCCTTCACCGCCCTTTGCGGCCTTCGGTGCAACTGCGTGCGCCTTCGCGGCTTCCTGCAGCTTCTGCACAGAATCCTTCATCTCAGCAATCGCAGCTCCGATTGAATCAAATGCAGCCTGCGACGAGCGCTGCAGGGAATCGACGCCTTTGTTCGCCTTGTCCGCTGCGGTCGCGGCACTGGTCGAGTTTGATTCGACGCTGGTCAGCCTGTCCTGAAGATCGTCGGGGACCTTCTTGCCAAGTGAGCTGACCTTGGCGAGCGCAGCTATGCCAAGAATCAATGCAACCACACCGACCAAAACAGCAGCGACCGGAAGGTAGCTGTTGTTGCTTTCGCGCGAAATTGTATCCATGAATAGAAGAGTGAGATAACTGGTGTAGGGACAAAGGAGAGGCGAATCAAGAAGATTGCGGAAGTGCCGTGAAGAGGCAAATCGCCAGCGAGGTTTGCGTTGACAGCCATGCGGCGGCGCCGTCCCCTACCCGTTTGGTTTCGGGGCGTAGCTTAGCCTGGTAGAGCGTCTGGTTTGGGACCAGAAGGTCGCAGGTTCGAATCCTGTCGCCCCGACCATTTCCCAAGGGACATCGATGGCGGCCCCTGCCATCCATGAATTTTTTTCGGGACCCGCCCCGGCCGGCGAACCAGGGCGTAGGGCGCCTGTCGACTGCCCGCCCCGGGCATGCCGGCAAGGAAGCTGAAACACAACAGGGGCGGAGGTGCGACCGCCGAGCATGGGTATCCGATGAATGGATACGAATGGACACGGAAGAGGCAGGCGGTCCGAAATACGGGAAGTGTCGGGGCCGACTTGCAACCAGTGCCGCCATTGCTAGATTCCTTGCGAATCCATGTCCTCATCAACCTTCTGCCGGATTGCCTGCCTGTTTCTGCCCGCCCTCTTTATGCTGACGGCCGCGAAGGCCGATCCCATCTCCCGCCGGGAGGTGTTGGCTGCCATCGCCGTGCTCGACAAGGACGTGACCAGCGCCGAGGCGGTGAATGCCGCCGCTGTTGTCGCCCGTTTCGGGAAGGAAAGCGACGCGGTTCTGATCACTGTCGGCACCGAGACTCTCCCGTGGGTCCAGACGGACGTGCCCGAGGCGGAAGCCAAGGTTCGCGCCCTGTTGATGGCGGCCTATTTCGCCGGAGACATCAAATCGCAGCTGAACAAGCGGCGGCCGGCGGATGATCCCTACAGCGGCTGGCTGGCCGCGATCAAAGCTTACCGCCAGATCCTGAAGAAGCAGCCCGAGATGGTGATTCCGGAGATGGAGGATCTGATCAGCAAAGACAAGGCTGGGACGCTCAAAGCCGCCGCTGACAAGGTGCTCAAGGAGCAGGACGAGGATCAGGACGACAACCATCCGACCAACATGGTTTAGACTGTGAAGCGAACAGGGTTCCCCGGAGGGGGCCGTGCGTTTTGGGCAGGGCGTGAAACATTAAGGGGGCCGCTGTGCACCCACCCCGTCGTTTGGTCGTGCGTCGGGGCATTCCTGATGTTTCATGCAGGCAATGAGAAACGCGGATCACGCACGAGCCGTGAGCCTGATGGTCGCAGCAGCCCTTTGCTGGAGCTTGGGCGGTCTGCTGATCAAGTCGGTGCCATGGCCTCCGCTGGCAGTGGCGGGCGGACGCGGATTCATAGCTGCGGCATTCCTGGCGGCATTCGCTCCGCGTTTTCACTTCACCTGGTCGGTTGCACAGATCGGAGGAGCGGTTGCTTACGCTGCCACGACGATCTTGTTCGTGACGGCGACGAAATTGACGACTGCGGCAAATGCCATTCTCCTCCAGTACACGGCGCCTGTTTGGATCGCGTTGTTGGGCTCATGGTTTCTCGGCGAACGGTCGACTCGCGCTGACTGGCTGACCATTGGAGTCGTCTTTTGCGGAATGGGCCTGTTTTTCTGCGACGATCTGCGGTTTTCGGGCTTTGCGGGCAACCTCATCGCACTCGCCAGCGGCGTCGCCTTTGCGGCGATGACACTCTTGCTGCGCAAGCAAAAGGACGGTTCACCGGAGTCTTCGATTTTTCTCGGCAACCTGCTTGCGGGAGTGATCGGGCTGCCGTTCATGTTGTCTGCCCGGGCGATTCCTGACTCGCGTGGCTGGATTGCGCTCGGGCTGCTCGGGGTCGTCCAGCTTGGGGTCTCCTATCTGCTTTATGCCCGGGCGATCCGCCAGATCACAGCCCTTGAGGCCGTGCTGATCCCCGTAATCGAGCCCATCCTTAATCCGATCTGGGTGCTGCTGGCTCTCGGGGAACGTCCGGGCCCGCTTTCTCTGGCAGGAGGCCTTGTCGTGCTCGCTGCCATCACCACCCGGACCCTGCACAGCCTCCGTGGTGCCGGGCCGGCGGCAGCGCCCCCCGCCGTCGTTTAGGTCTTTGGCAAGGGCTTGAGCTGGATCAGCAGGTTGGCCGCGGTTATCAAGCCGCCTCCGATCAATAGATTCACAGTCAAGGTCTCATTGGGATAATCGAATCCGGCGCAGAGTGCAAAACGGGCGGGCAAACATAGCGCCAGTGCGGAGGCAAACAGCGGTTCCAGGCAGTAAATCAGACCGGCCTCCGTGGCGGTGATCTTTGGTTGCCAGGTGTTCATGAGACTGAAAGCTCCAACGGTGCACAAGAGGGTCAACGCGGCGGTAAAGCCGAGCCATGGCAGCGAGGCAAACAACACACGGACCTCGTTCAGGTGTGGCGCGGTGGCGCCGACCAGGAGCAGCGACGCGGCCCCTTCGACGACAAACATCAGGAAGGTCACAGGGAGAGGGCGATTTGCAACGAACTCGATGCGGTCGAGCATCAGGATCTGTCCCATGAAGAACAAGGAACTGACCAGGGTTTCGATCTCGCCGCGACCGAGATGAAAGTCGTGCCAGTCAAGCCGCGCGAGCACCGCAATGCCGGCGAGCACGAGCGCGCAACTGTACCAAACGGTTGATGGCGGCAAGCGGCGCCGACGAAACGCCAGCCAGAGGGGAATCAGGATGGCGTAGATCTGGGTGAGAAAGGCCGAAGTTGACGCCGATGTGTACTGCAATCCGTCGTTTTGAAAAACCATTCCCAGCATCGCGAACAAGGCGAGTCCCAAACCCTGACGGACCTCCTGTCGATTCATACCGCGCAATGCGCCGCGCTGCCAGACGGCCATGATCGCGGACGCGAACACAAAACGAGGAGCCAACATGCAAGCCGTGACGAACCAACTGCTGCTCGCCGGCAGGAGCCGTTGATGTTCAAATGCGATCGCCTTGATGAGCGGAAAACTCAGTCCCCAGAGCACATTGGCGAGCACCAGCATGAGCAGGGCCCGGACCTGGCGGGGAGAAGCGGAAGGAGACGGCATGACAGGAGGCCGTCAAAGTAGACCCGCGAAAGCAGGCACAGCGATGCGAAACGTCGCTCAGGTGTCTTGCTGTGTGGTTGATCCAGTTTGCTCGCCCGCCGCACGCCGCTTGCGGCGCTGCTGGACCGCCTGTCGAAGAAGAAACTCGATCTGGCCGTTGACGCTGCGCAGTTCGTCCGCGGCCAAGGCTTCAATCTCCGCCCAGAGCTTGGGATCGATGCGCAGCAGAAATGCTTTGCGATCTTCAGAGGCCATCTTGATCAGGACCGAAGACCGGCACGTTTTCGCACCGCCTCGACAAAGCAGGAGGGTTGTTCGGGTGAGACGACGATGCAGCGGTCGGGCCAGCGCAGGACGACCGCACGCTCAGTGTCCGTGAGATACGCCCGAAAATTTCCAAGTCGTTTGCTGCGGAAGCGGCCCGAGTATGCTCCCAGACCGTCGTTTCCAAAGACCTTCCAGGCATGATGCATGGCGTCCCGGTCGGTAACCGCGCTGATGAGGCCGGCCACCGGAAACCGCACCGTGCGAAACCGGAATTCGATCAGCAGTTCGTCCCCGGCCAGACGATAGCGGCGGATGCGGGACATCCACAGCGCAAAGGCAAACGCAACCGGGGCGACCCCGCTGGCAGCGACCATTGCGCGCGGTGCGTGCGGATCGCGAAGGACCATGACCGCCAGGACTATTCCCGCCAGTCCGATGACGACCGCTGATAAAATGGTCTTGAGGCGCACCCGGTCGCCGGCCGGGGCTGGTGCGAATTCGACGTCAGGAATGAATCGTGTGCCGGGCATGCGGGAAACCGTTAGCGCCGTTTAATTAGCGCCTGGCAGAGGATCTGGCCAATCAGGGTCAAGCCACCAATTGGCTCCCATCCCAAGGAGATCGCTTCATTTACTTCCGTGGTGAGTTTTGCAAGGGCCTTTTCCCGGGAGAAAACCATGGCCACCCTGATGATCTTGTATTGCATGAGAGGGCGACGGGTCAGTTGTAGAGGGTACCGGTGTTGACGACCGGGTGAACCTCCGCCTCGCCGCAGAGGACGACAAGCAGGTTGCTGACCATGGCGGCCTTGCGCTCCTCGTCCAGGGATACGACGTGCTTTTCTGCGAGCTCCTTTAGCGCCATGTCAACCATGCTGACCGCGCCATGGACAATCTTCTGGCGCGCGGCAATAACGGCTTCGGCCTGCTGGCGGCGAAGCATCGCCTGGGCGATTTCGGGCGCGTAGGCCAGGTGGGTGATCCGCGCCTCTTCAACGTGCACACCCGCCTTCGTCAGCCGCTGGTGCAGTTCTTCGCGGAGCGCTGCCGACACCTCGTCACTGCCACCGCGCAGCGTGACCTCATTCTGTTCACCGTCGTCGTAAGCATATCCGCTGGCGAGATGGCGGACCGCCGATTCGCTCTGGACCGCGACGTAGTTCTCATAATTGTCGACATCGAACGACGCCTGGGCGGTGTCCTGGACGCGCCAGACGACCACGGCGGCGATCTCGATGGGGTTGCCGCGCTTGTCGTTCACCTTGAGCTTGTCGCCGTTGAGATTGCGCGCCCGGGGGGAGAGCCGCAGTCGCTTGTTGAACGGATTGGTCCCCGAGCATC
>Ga0181528_10000994_pt1 | contig 18196 bp, 14 predicted proteins | sample PEATcosm2014_Bin_47_FD_119742 | JGI IMG/M metagenome (GOLD analysis project Ga0181528, IMG submission 119742) | Peatland microbial communities from MTU Mesocosm Facility, Houghton, MI, USA - PEATcosm2014_Bin10_10_metaG | ecosystem: Environmental > Terrestrial > Soil > Wetlands > Peat | place...
AGGGAGACAGGTTGTAGGCTCAGTCCCGGAGAACCGACAACGCACGTATTCGATACCGGACCCCAAGTGTTCCCCGTACAGAGCAGTTCTTCATCGTCTACCCAAGTCGTATTCAGTTGCGGGTAGCCTGCCGGAGTCCCGCTGGAAGCCGAGGCGAGCTGTACTTGGCCCTGGATGGTCGCGTGGCCTGACAGTTGGACTTGCGCTAAACTGGATGCCACGAAAGCGAGAATGAGTGCAATGCGTTTCAAAACATCCCCCGAGCCGACGTCGCCTGAATGGACGTAAGTAGAGTGCAATTCGTTGACGCATAACTTACTGACGCGCCAACGTTCAATACTCCGTAGCCGACATAGGAAGAAAGCCCAGATACGTAACGCGCTTTAGAGAAAAGCACATTTCTCAATGCGGCGACAGAAAGGCCGGGACAAACGGAATAAATCAATCCGATCGCTCCATTCAACTGCGGGGAGGAGAATGAGGTTCCGTTGCCCGTACCTGCGAACGTCCACCCCTCGGCCGAAGATGTACCCAGCGTGATAATGTGGTAGCCGGGCGAAGCCAGAGGGACCGACACCGTCCCGTAATCGTAGTTGTACCAATCGTCATTCAGTGCGGTTGAACTGATATTGATGATGTTCGGCAGCGCTGCCGTTCCGAGATAACTCTGCGCTGTAGCGTAGTTTTGTGGGAAAATACCAGCGGGGTAATCGGTATCTAAATCCATCGCCAGGTTGCCTGCCGCAGTAGCGACGATAACGCCCACGGAGTTCAGATTCTGAATGGCTGAATAAAGAGCCGTACTCGGGCCTGATAGCGACCACGAGACGTTGATGGACTTGATGTTATATCCCAGCTGCACTAACTGGTAGATGACCCCCAATCCGTCAATAGCTTGGGCATCTGTGCCCGTACCGGATGAATTGTCATCCTTAATGAGAACGGTTTTCAGTGTGTACCCCACGCCACAAATGTCCAGCGAATTGTTGCAAACGGCGCTGCTGATTCCTTCCGTCCCATTTCCATGCTCACAGTACGATCCCGAAGTACATGCCCCCGTCGTGTCCTGCTGGTCCGTTGTTGTGCAATAACCAGCCGTGGTGCAAGGGTCGCAGGTCAGGCCAACTGGATCGAAACCGTGACTCCCCGCTGGGCATGTGTATTGCGTTCCCTCTACCGTCAGCGTGTAGCTTGCCGGTGATGACCATACGTTTCCGTACATATCGGCATTCCGGTAACTGAATGCCTCGTCCTCATCGGCGATTAGGACGTTGCTGGAACCTGTCGTGATCGCCCACGCTGGCACTACGTTTATATCGGCACCATTCGTTCCAGTTTTCCCTGTGACCGGCTCGGTATAGTTTTCGTTATAAAGATAGTATTGGGCATAAGTTCCGCTTGCCGTAAAGTAGGGATCGTTGGGAAGCGCCCATAGCTGGTGAAATCCGTTCGGAGCAACGCTGGCCACGGCATTATCTTTCGCCAAAAGGGCCAGTAGTTGAGCCGTAGTCTTGCTGCGAGAATGTAGCCGGTAATGAGCAATACCTGCGCCAATCTCATTCTCAACGTCTATGTCGTAGGTCGTCTTGTTCGCATGGACTGCTTTGGATTTATAACTGACGATCACTTCGCCAGCGACGACCTTTCTCCCGTCCGAGAGCGTTTCCAACTTTTGCGCCCAGGACGATACAATTAAAAACAATATGGCTAATAGTGTTCTCATTGAATAACCTCTGCCCGTCTCCGCTTCGCCGTGGCCGCAGGCTGGTACAGCATAATCAGACCCTCGCCCCATGCTGAACTCGGAGAGACGGTAATCGTAGCCGTCTCTGTCCCGCTTGCAGACGTATCATTCTTCCATTCAAGGACGGACGGGCACTCGCTGCCTCCGGTATCTGAGTTGGTGATGGCGTAGCCGGTCCCGGCTGTCCAGGAACTGATTGAGCTGCAATTTGTTGCCACTCCGACAGCCAAGATTAGTTCATTCGTTCCGCTCACGCTTCCGGACGACGTGCAGGTCAACGCTGTCCCGTTCGTACTGCTCACGCACCACGGTGTAGATCCCATGGCAGCCGTATCGAAAGCCATCGTCGAAGGAACGCCCACAAAATCAGCGAAGTATATGTCCGCACGTGCCGTTGCGCTAGATGATCCGTTGGTGAATGTTAAGGTGCCGCTGGTGCTGGCCATGTTCTTCGTGTAAAAACAACTAATAGCGTAGTTCAGCGTTCCCGTCGCTCCGAGCGCGCTTGAGGGATATTCCGAGCACGAATTCCACGTTGAGCCTCCAGAGTCAGACGTGAATGTCATGGGAACAGCTGTGATAGAAGAATAATTGGCGGTAATGACGACAAATCCCCAGTCTCCCGCAGTTGCCGTGTAAGTCAATCCCTTAGTACCGGAGGCCGCTACGTTTCCAGCGTTATACGTGTGGTTATCTAGCGATATGCCTGTCGCGAAAGCCGAACCGACCAGCGCCAGTAACATGTATAGAATTTTCATGATTAGTATGTGTAGTCAATCAGTAGCGCAATGCTGGTTCCCGTCAACGTGCCACCCATTGCAGGATCAATGCCCGTCCCCGTGGGCCAACTGGCATTCGAAATCGACCCTGTCGAACTGTAGGCGTAACTCGATCCACAAGTGAGCGTTCCGCTCAAGATGGTAGTGCCGGTCCCGGCAGACCCGAACGTGGGGTTTACCGTCGTCGTATTAGAAGCAATGTCACTACGACACTTAACAGCCGTGATGGTTCGCGTGACGCCGGAATCATTGTAGCAAGAGTTATTGGAAATCGAATCGTCGCCCGTTGAGAGTGCGTTTGACGTCCCCGATCCGCCCCAGACTTCCGTGCATTGCCCCTTAGAGTATTGCGTCGCTAACTGAGTGGCCGTCACTGTATTACTGGTCATATCGGAGCCGACCACGGCACTCGATGTACAGGTCTGAGTTGATCCGGCAAAGTGGCAAATCCCGGCACCTGGCGACGATGCGAGGACTACGTTTGCCGTGACTACTCCGGTATCAATCGGAGAGTTCGAGGAACCGAATCCCATCAGGTGCCCGTTGGTTCCTGTGAAGTTGATATTGAGAGTTCCGGAAGAGGTAACAGGGCTGCCCGTGACTGCTGCCGCACCTGAAGATGACCCTCCGTTGATGGTCAAGCCGACACTTGACACACCAGTGCTGCCTGACGCCGCGATTGTAGGTCCGTACTGTCCTCGCGTGATCGTAATGTTGGAGCCAGCCGACAAAGGCAGGTCGTGACAATCGGCGTCCCAGTTCGTGCCGGATGGATCAGCAAAGATTTTGCACTCCTGACCTTGAGCAATCACCAGTGATGATGCCCCGTTTACGGTCCAAGTCGTAGGCGTAACCGTCACGGCTGTCGCCGATCCGCTCGTGTTGTTTGTCAGGGTAGTTCCGAAACCAGTGTTGCCGAGAGTTGAAGCAGTCGGAAGGGTTACGGCAACGGCAACCGAGCCTTGGTACATCACGGGGAGCAGGTTGTCGGAGTATAGGATTGTATCCGTCGAGGTTGTCCCGGTTACCGCTCTACCTCGGAATCCAAGCAACGATGCAGTCAGAGAGACGGCTGCCGATGCCGTGACATTGTATCCGACAGAGTAAAATCCGTTACTCGTTGGGGAAGAGGGAATGGCCGAGGGAATTAAGCCATAATGTCCTGGCCCCGCCGTATTGTACGTGATCGAGGCTCCAGCCGATCCGCTCGTCTTGGCCTTGCCGATGATCTGGAGAGCACTCGATATGCCTGCGTCAGTCGTTTGGCCAGAGTCCTTGCAACGCCCTGCGGTGGTCGTACCCGTAACCAGCAGATCGCCCACTGCGACCGTATTGTCCGCAATGCAAGTGGTGAGTCCTTCGATGGCCAGTTCAACGCTCTGCCCAGAGGTCTGTGTGGTTTGAGCTGGCCCGATGGCTCCGTTCGCTCCTGCTGCAATGGTCGTGACGTTCCCCGTCGTGCCGTCGAATCCAGCCAGCAAGTTCGCAGTCACGCCAGCCGTGCTAGCAGTGAAAGTTTCCGTGATCGCCGTCGCGCCGATGGACGGAGTAGTCAGCGACGGGGTGACGATCGTCGGACTGCCTGACTGCACTATCTTCCCCGTCCCCGTAGCCGCCTGCGGGTTGAGCAAGTCGAAGTTTGTCCCGTCGTAGACCAGACATGTCAGGTTCGTGGCCTTGATGTCCGCCGAGCCGGAGAACGTCAGCACGCCGTTGACTGGCATGGCCCGGACGATGGTCTTAGCTCCAAGAGAGTTGAAGTTAACCGTGGGATTGCTGGACGTGTTGGACGTATTTGCAATGAAGCACTGGGCGTTCCCTACGGCGTAGGAAGTCATCGTGGAAGTGACCACGTAGGCCGTGCCGGAGCCGGAGTCCGTGCCCGCCGCGTACCAGTTGGAAGTTCCGCCAGTCGAGGAGATCACACCGCCGCTGATCGTTATAGACGAGCCGTCTGGCTTCACGCAACCCAACTGTGAGGTTGTGGCCGTCGTGCAACTGATCGCGCCGGAAGAGTTGGTGATCGTCGTGCCGTCGGGCTTCACGCCGCCAAGAGTTGAACTGGTAGCCGTTGGAAGGGTGTAGAAAGCCCCGCCGTTCAGAGTTGTTCCTGCTGGCAGGGATGCTGCCGCTGTTAAATTGGCCGCTGTTCCGGTTGTGTTTTGATTGAACGTCGGCCAAGTCTGCCCCCCAGCGAAGGTAATTGCCCCCGTCATCGTGCCTCCCGCCAATGCCAGGTAGTTCGCAATCGTCGCCGTCGCGCCCGTTCCGAAGGCCGTGCCGTTCGTCTTAGTGCAGGTGATCGCGTTCGACCCGCTCGTCGTGCAGTCGCCGCTAATTTCTGCAGATGCTCCTGTATTCCGCGCGAGACCAGTACCCGTCAGTGTCGGCTGCGCCCCGATGGTGTTGTAGCTGAGCGTGATTGCCGATGCGCCGTTGAACGTTGACCCTGATGCCGCGCCGGAGCCTGAGTTATTCAGCGTCAGAGCGTTCGTCGTCGTACCGCCGCCGCCGCTGATCGAGTTACACCCTAAAGTATGCGTCGAAGTGTTGTAGGTCAGGGCGTTGTTCGCGCCCGCACAGCCATTCGTCCCCGTCGTAGGCATGGGGATCGCATTAGGCACCGCCGTGCTGCCGGAGTTGTTGAGCAACAAGCTATCGGCGGAAATCTGAGCCAGGCTCAGCGTACCCGTCGTGTAGATATTGTTCGTGCCGAGGCTCCCCCCGAAGGGCAAGGATTGCAGCCCCGTTCCAGGAGTAATGGCCTGCATAGTTCCTGGGGCGACGGCTTCGTAGTTCGTGCCGTCAGAAATTATGATTGCCGAAGTTGAAGCCGATGTAGTCCTGTTCGTAGGCCAGAGGGAGGCACTGGTAACCCCGTTGATCGTCAGCGTTCCCCCGGCAGAAATAGACATATTCGTTCCACTGAGGCTGACAACTGTGATGTACTGGCCGTTCGGCGGAGCCGTAGAAGGCAGCGTCAGAGCGCTAGCAGAATAAGTCGGTGACAAGTAGATAATATTGCTGTTTTGGAAATCCGTGGACGTGACCGTGTAGGTGCTCGATCCGGTCTTGGTCTGGACCGTTCCAACATACGTCGCGTAATTCGGAATATTGAGCACGCCCGTAGTCGAGTTCCAGTTCGCCGCGCCGCTTGTTCCTGTATTCGTCACGCTGGTCAGGAACGGAATCCAACCCGTATTGTTGACGTTGAAGCGCAATACCCCGCCGTTGGCGGAGGTATCGGAAGCTATCACGGACTGCCCACTCGTCACGGTTGGCAGGGCGTTCGAGTTCTGCGTAAACACGATGGCGTTGGCGAGCGTCGTAGCGTTTACGGCGAAAGGCTCCGTGGACGAGACGGTTGTGCCGTTGTCGTTCAGCGCGGAGGGGGCGATATTTGTTCCTGTCGTGAACTTTGGGACGTTGCCGCTGGCCGGAGAACCGGACGACGTGACCGTGCCAGTGCTGGCGGAAGTGCAGTTCGCGTTCCCCGTCGCTGTCACGCCAGTCGCAACCTGCGAACCAGTACACTGCGTCGGCGTGGCCGCGAGAGCCGTAGCCGTCCCCGCGGTGCCGCTCGTATTGGCCGCATTGTTAGGAATATCTCCGCTCACTAAGGCAGGCAGCTGCGCGTGCGGCAAAGTGCCCGTCGTGATGTCGCTGGCGCTCACCGTCACGTTCGACGACAGGCTGTGCCCGTTCACCGTCGTCGAAGTGCTCACGCGGGACGTGTCGCTCGGGTGAACGTGGTCGGCGCGAGCGTAGGTTGCTGAACTCCCGATTGCCGCCGTCCCGTCCATGAGCGGAGTCGTGGACGAAGCAACAGGAATCGTAGGTTTGTTCTGGATGAATGCGCCGCCCGATACCGCGTTCCAGTCGATATAGGCCGAAGTCAACCCCGCTGCCGTGCCCGTCGTGTTGGCCGCGTTATTCGGTATGTCTCCGCTCAGCAAAGTCGGCAATTGAGCGTGCGGCAGAGTGTTCACGCCTTGCAGCGTCGTGCCCCCAGTCCACTCCGCCAGCTGCCCGCTCGTAGGGGTTCCCGTCGGGTTCAGAGTCCCGGAACCAGTCGGAGTCCCGCAAATAGCGTTGCCGTTCGCTGCCACGCCAGTGGCGAACTGCGACCCGGAGCAGGTCGTCGGAGTCGCTGCCAGGGAATTTGCGGAGTTCGCAGTCCCTGTCGTGTTAGCGGCATTGTTCGGAATATCGCCCGATAAGAGAGCAGGCAACTGAGCGTGAGGAAGCGTCCCGGTCGTGATGTCAGACGCACTGACGACCACGTTGCTCGAAAGCGCGTGGCCGTTCACCGTAGTCGAAGTAAGCGCTCGGTTCCCCAAATCTGTAGTCAAGTTCGTCACTTGGGACTCCGCGATGTTCGCGCTCAGGCCGCCCGCTGTGCCAGAAGTATTCGCGGCATTGTTCGGGATATCGGCGGATAGCAGTGTGGGTAATTGCGAATGAGGGAGAGTGTTGACGCCCTGAATCGTTGTCGGACCCGTCCACTCCGCCAACTGCCCGCTCGCAGGCGTTCCGACATTGTTGACGTTGCCCGTGCCAGAGGGAGTTCCGCAGATGGCGTTGCCGTTCGATCCGATTCCAGTAGCGAACTGACTCCCGGAGCAACTTGTAGGCGTGGATGAAAATGCCACGGCTAGAATATTCGTGAGCAGAGAACCGTTGACTGCGGGCAAGAACCCGGAACTCGTCAACTGAACTACGTTATTCGGCGACGTTCCAAGCGTTCCAAAAGCCGCAGTACCGAAAGTTGTTCCGTTGCTTTTAGTGCAAGTAAATACTCCGCTGTTCGATAAAGAGCAATCTCCGCTGGCGGTCTGAGCGACGTAACCCGTCCCGCCAGAGTTCCCAACAGGAATCTGTGCCGAACTAGGCGCGGAGTTCGGGTAGATCGAAGCCCATGCTTGCGCGGTGTTTGCCACGTTACCGAGTCCAACCATGGTGGCCGTGATCCCGCTCACTGTACCCATAAACGACGGAGACGCGAGCGGAGCGTAGCCTTGCGCTTTAACGAATGCCGTGGTCGCCAGCTTCGTGCTGTTGTCACTCGTAGATTGTGTCGGCGCGTTCGGGTTCCCTGTGAAGGTAGGAGAATCTAGAAGCGCCATGGCTGATATCTGAATCGAACTGTCGGCGATTACTTTCCCGGTCGTCGAGTTAAATACTGCCACATCATTCGCGGTTGAGGTTCCTGGGCCGGTGACGTTACCACTCCCCGTACTGTAGCCCTGAGCGTTGACCCATGCGGTGTTGGCTACTTTCGTGCTGTTGTCATTCGTCGATGGAGTGGGGACCGTCGGTGTCCCCGCAAACGAAGGAGAATTCAGAGGCGCAAGCGATTGAAGATAACTCCACAAGTCCGACTGGCTGCTCAGCGTTCCGGTGATACTCCCCCAAACTCCCCCTCCGCTGCTGACGGAGCCGCAAGCGTAAGTCGTGCCGTTCGATATCTGTGTCTGTCCATTGGGACACGGAGCCATCGCGAGCGCGGGTGTACCTGTCGAAGCTCCTCCGCTCAATCCGCTGCCCGTTGCCGTAACCACGCCGACGATGCCGCCCGAACCGGAACCGCAACTGAATGTTCCCGTGCCGACGAGCACTCCATTCACGACCTGCCCGCTGGGACAGGACTGGGCGTACAGACCGCCGAGCGAGAGCGTTTGAGGGGTAGCGAGTTGCGCCGTGATAACGCTCGGATTGTTCGGCGCGTAGGCGTCGAAGTTGCACGCGCCCGACGAGCACCAGGAGTTCGTCGTCTGAGGCTGGACGCAGGAATAGCCGTTCGATGGGGGAGAGACGATCTGGTTGTTCGCGTCCTTGATAGTCACCGCGAAGCATACGTTCATTGGGTTCGTCACGGAGACGTTCGGCAACATGCAGCCGCCCGTAATCGCACCAGACACGACAGAACAGACCGTGGGGTAGGTGATCTGCTGGCCCCCGCCGTTCACCTGGTACCCGACTGGATTACCATTCGAGTCTACGGCCTGCCAAATCGTCGTCCCAGCGGGGAGGAGCGTTCCGCCAGTTCCGTAAATGTGACTCGCCGATACCGACATGAACGCCGGAGGAGACTGCGCCTGCAAACTTGCAGTCAGGAGGAGTATGAGCCAAAACAGTTTTTTCATTTAGTACCCCACGGCGATCCAGTATGCCTGAACTGCGTTGATAATGATCTGACTTCCGCCTGTCGAGAGCACTGCTGTGTAGCCGCTGGCTGACTTCGCCATGATCGTGATGAACGCATAGACAAGGCCGGAGGAAATCAATCCGTCAGAGTTAGCAACCATCGCAAAGCAGGCGTTAGGGAACGCAAGAGGGAAGGTACCGCTTAGCGTGGCAGTAGCCGAACCCGTTCCGAACGAAGCCGTAGTCCCCCACTGGACTACGATGCCGCCCAACGCAGCCGGAAGCTTTAAGTATCCGTTCGCGGAATCTAAGTAGGATGCCCCTGCAAACACGTTCGAAATGATCGAAGCATAGTCTGCCGTGGTCAGAATATTCGCCAGAACCGCAGCCAGATTACTTACAGCTGTGCTCGGAGTCACCAAGCCGTTAGTACTAGACGGGGAGCCGTCTACCGGGGAGAACCCTTTGTTGACGAGCGCCAATGCCAAAGCTGCGATCATCGTCGATTGCTGGTAATTCAGCTTGTTGAACAGCGTAGACGGGCAAACCCCGTCTACCGCCGCGCCGCCAGAGCGCAGAGAGTCACTGGCATATGCGCTGTCGGTTTCCTGATTCGCAGCCGACGGATTGAATTCAGCGAAGTTTGTCCCAGCCATGAAGTCCCCCTACGAAAAATTCCCCGAGTCAAACCCGGCTATGACCGAGTTGTTCAAGTCGAACCCGAAGATCGGCTCCATCGCCGTCGTGAATATATAAAGCACACCCTGCGGGCGCGGAAGGATAAGACCATTCTCGATCATCTGCAATTGAAGCGAAGTCAGCGTTGCGCTCGCTAGAACAATCGTGCAGGTCATGTTCTGGTTGTCAATAAACGTCATGCGCGAACCTGGGTAAATCTGATTCCACAACGCATAGATGGAGGCGATGCTCCCGTTCCACTGGTTCTGTGCGGCCTTGGCGTAGATAAGAATTCTGTAATCGCTGTCTGAAAGGGATGAACTGGCGAGCGTCGATGTGGTTATATCGGCAATCAAACCACTACCGCTGCCTCCTGTCGTCGCTAGCCCATTCGCCGTCGAATATCCTGCCCCGGAAGTCACCACTGAAGCTAGAATAGTTCCAGGATAGACGGAAAGCTGACACGTTCCTCCGGAAGCTCCGGCCTGCACTATCGTCACTACGTCCCCGGATACGTACCCAGAAGGCTTATTCGTGGCCGCAACGCTATTGATCATTCCGCTGCTGGGCTGGAACGGGAGTTGGCGATTCGCGCCAACGATCGCCCCGATGATGTCTAACTGAGGCCCGACGGCAGTGGCGAGATTAAACGCCCCATACATCTGCTGCGTGAACGCCAGCATATCCATTGTCGGACTAATGAGCGCCGCTGCCCAAGCGTAGAGATTCGGGGCCGTTTGATACTCAGACGTAAAGAGCGACAGGTAGTAGAGGGGGAACACAAACTGAGACGTTTGGCTATAGCTAAACCCGGTTGTGCTGGCAAACGTAGTCAACGGCATGTAGACTGGATTGCCGTTCTGCGTTACGCGGTAGTTGCTAACTGCCCACTGAGTCGCGCTCGCAGTGCCGCTCGGCAATGCCGTTCCAGCAGGAACGAAGCCGACGAAGTAACACGTTCCGGGAACGAAAGCTCCCGTAACTGAGTCCCCCGAAAAGAAGTTATACGTACCAAGATTGGCATTGAACGAAGTAGAAGGCACGAAAGACAAAATTGGGGTTTTCAACACTATCTTTAGTGGCGGGTGAATATTAGCTACGTGCGCAATCGCGACTGTTTCTCCGACAGCCATGTTCGTCGTATTGTTGACGGGGATCGTTACGTTCGATCCACTAAAGACGTTAGCAGTCAACTGTGCATTCACTACTCCGCTTCCCGTAGGAATGTATTCGCAGTAGCTCTGGACGGTCATCAATTGCGCCCCGGCAGGAACGGTCACGGTGAATGTATACAGGTGCCATCCGGTATCGGTATTCGGCGGGCAGATGCGCACGCTGCCGTAGTTCGTCGTCTGCGTGATGTCCCAAAACCACACGCCGATGGCGGGCTGCATTCCTCCAGAGACATACTGAATTGATGCCGTCAACGTGATCGTGTCTCCGGGAGAACAGGGCAAGGCAGTAGACTGAGCACCGAGGTGACGGTCGGGAGCCGTGAAGTTCAGTACGTTGAATACGGGGGAAGGCATATTATACCGAGTTCACCGCAACGTAAGAAGCCTGCGAGTACGATACGTCCCAAGGGTTCGTCATCGGGATGTCGCTCGTCCCGCTGCTGGGCGGAGTCGTGGAGGCTGCGACGAACAGCGAAGTGATGTCGTAGATTGGGGACTCCAGGTTCCCAGCCACGCTCATCGCCGTCGCCATCAGTGCGGCCCAACTGACCGTGCCTCCAAGAGATAGCGAGGTCAGATAATTCACCACCGCCGTCTGAATCGCGGTCTGTACGGCGGTCGTAAACGCAGGAGTCAGTCCGTGCGCGTTCACTGTGACTGCGATATTCGTCTGCGTCGGAAGATAGAAGTTAACAGCAAAAGTCTGGCCGCTGTTCGGGTCGGTGATGTTGACGGTAGTCGTGCCGTTCGTCGCACACCCAATGCCTCGGTTGTTGTAAATGGCTTGAGCGATGTTTGCGGACGAACCACCTTGAACTACGACCGTAATTGAGTGAGCCGGACCATAGTAGTTTGGACCAGAAGTCGCCGGAGGCCAAGTCGTGATCGCCGAGCCTGTGGGGTTCTCTAAGGCAAGACAGAGCGTCACGCCGGACACGGAAAGCACGCCAGCCAAGGTTCCAGCCAGCATCGTGATGCTGGGAAGCTCCACGCTCACCGCTTGCCGAGTCCTCAATTGGCTGTCAGTCTCTACTGGCTGTCCAGGAGAGGCAGCGCTGGCGTTACTGACTCCGGTCCACCCCGCCGTAGGAGTGGCGATGGAACCGGAGCCGCTGATCTGCCCCGCGAGGCACTGCACGGCTCCTATGACTGAGCATGTAGCCGTGACTACGACCGAACCGCCAGATCCAATCGTGACCGCAGTCGGAAGATTCCAGAGGTATCCTTGCTGGGGAACCAAGTCCCTCACCTGTCCGTTAGCGATAACCGTTCCAGCGGTTCCAGTAATCGTCACTTGAACCGTGGAGTAACTTGCAGCCTTACGAGCCAGCCCGTTGTAGGCGACAATCGTACTCAGCGCCCCGCCAACGGCATAGACTGGAGAGATGTTGTTGTATGCCAACTGTAAAGCATTCGCCTGGTCTGACGCGGCAAGCGAGAACACACTGATCAACTGATAAAGTGCAGAGTCTGTGCCGAGGTATTCCCCCGGCCCGTAGATCGCCTGAGCGTTCCCGGTGAGGAGATTGAGGATGTCCGTGTAACTTGGAATCGTCAACCCGGCAGCGGTAATGGAGGGTGGCGCGTAGCTCATGGTAGTCCTTGCGCCTGTGGCGTCGGATAACTGTAAGTTACTGTAGTAGGACCGAAGGCTGTCTGCACGCTTGCTGACAGAGCGAACGAACGCACTGCGTCGAATGCCAAATTAGTGATGCCCGTGACGTAGGGCGTGGTGAGAATCCTGTTCTGAATCAAGAGACTAATCTGCGCCGGAGGCAGTCCCGTACCGAGTATCTGCTGGAACCACGGAGTGCCGTCCGTAGTTGACTCCCACCACTCCCCCTCGAATAGCAAGAGTCGCGTAAGAATCGCCTGTGCGACAGCCGCCGCGCCGGACAGATAGCTCGACCACACCGGGTCATTGTTCGGACCGAGCTGTCGATACGTGAACGCTGGGCTGCTCATGTCGTAGAGTCCGTCAGTAAGCCCATGCCCGCGAGCGCCGTCAGCAAACTCGCCAGCGCGGCATTCCCACTCTTAGAGCCAGTAATGACTGGCTTCGTCACTGGAGTATGGTCGTAAAACCCTAAATTACCGTTAATCGTAAGCATGCCATTGAGGGTCGTATTCGAGTCTAAAGTCAAGGAAGTGCCGACAATCGTGATGCCCGTTGTGGTGAGGATTATCCTCACAGAATTATCGACCGTTCTTATTACCGCGTCCGCATTGTCATAGCTCCCGATTGCTTTCGGGTTCGACCTCGGTCCTACGATGGCGAAGCCGTCCGTGATATGGTGACGGCGGTTGTCCTCTTGGACGTTGCCCGTCCCTCCGTTCTGCCACCACGCGTTGAAGTCCATGTCCGAGAAGATCACTAGACACTCGTCTCCCGCCTGTACTGGAAAAGTGATGACGAACGGCCCACCGCCCATGACCAGCAGCGGAACGTCAATGAGCAGAGGGAGCGGGCTGTCCGTAGGAATTGGAACCCCGTTGGAGTTAACGTCCATCTTTTCCTGAGTCACGGGCTGCGCGGTGATCGTCTGGTTCGTCGCGTCGAACGACTGAACGATGCACGGAACGGCCACGCGAAAGTCTCTCAATACCTGATAGAGCGTCTTGCTCCACTGGTCGGAGTGAGTAGAGAGACGGTCTGAAACGGAAAGGAAACTTGGCTTCGTGTTCATGTCAGTGATTGATGTTTGCCAGAGCCGCCCAAGCGAGCGCGTCCCCTACCTTGACGAACCCGGTCACGTCCGTGTACCAAGCGTTGCCTCTGGAGTCGCCACGGTGCCGAACGGACCCGATGACGTACACGCCGTCTTGGTCTAGGGGGAGAAAGTTGTAACTCCCATACTGAATCTGATATTGGCGGATAGCTGCATTGTTGATCGCCGCCGTCAGCATAGGCATCTGGACTTTCAGGCGAGGGTCGAGCAGGACGGTGAAGTTCACGCCGTACTGCGTCTGCTCGGGCGTCCCGATCAGTCCCGTGGTCGGCGTGTAGACGATGGTAGGAGCCTCTGAGACTTGCCCATCGTTTGGGTGGCCGATGTTAACCTTGCCATCCATGTCGAGCCACCAGAGCATATTGTTCCCACGCACGATGCGGTCCAGTTCCTTGTCGGGCGATCCGAACCATGTGAATCCGCGAGACATCGGCTTCGTGCTCAGGTTCGGGGAAATCGTTCCCGGTTGAAGTCCCAGGGACTCGATCATCTTGATTACGATATCCGTCTGGCTGCTTCCCGCTCCGTAGTTCGCGCTGATCGTGTTCCCAGAGATAGCAGATTCCAGACTCAAGATGCAGCGTAGCGTGATCTTGTAATCTACCACGTTCTCCCGTACCCAAAGCGGTTGAAAGACTGGACCTTGCCAAATAATGTTATTCTCCGGCCCTCCAATGTATCCGGCCCGCAGAACAGCAATCATGCCTTGTGATATGTTCGACGACGCTTGGAGTATCGCGGTAGCCGTGGCTTTGTCTGCATTGTAGATCACGATGTCCGCGAACCAGTAGTTGCTTTGAAGCCCTACTTGCTGCGTGTCGAACGTGATCCTCAAGGCCTCCGGCTCCCATGAAGAGTCCGTAACTGTCAAGACGTTCGTATCAGAGCCGTTCGGCGTCAGGAGTTGCAAGCTGTACTTCCTCTGGTAAAGAGGTAGACCGCTCGAAGGCGTGGCTTGCGTCGTCCCCGTTCCAACTACGGGCAGCGTGCTCACGGAGTGTCACCCCAGATTACTTGAAAGCCCGTCCCTAGATTGGTATTGTCGGGATAGTTCGGCGTCGTGCTCCCCGTCTGGTTGATGACGTAGATAGAACCGATCTCCAAAAAACTAAACTGCCTCAGGAGATTGCAGGCGGGATCGTTGCCCGTGACCAAAGGAAGCGAATCCACGAGCAGGTTCCCGTTCTGGTCGGATATCGTCATCGCCCAATAGGCCGCGATCTCGTTGTAGTGAAGCTCGATCTGGAGCGTCAGCGGCGCTCCGTCTACCTGCAAAGTTGCAGTAAACGTCTGGTTCGGAGCGTTGGAAACTGGCAGAACCTGCTGGGACACGCTCAGTCCGCCATGCCAACTGGATCGCTCGACCAGTTGGGGTTAGGGTTAGGAATGTTCGGGGCCGACGGGGGAGGAGCGGCGTTCGGGGTACTGGTATAGCTACTCAGCAGACTCGGAGGAACGTAGTTCGATTGCGTCTGGTTTCCGCTCGTAGTCTGGGATTGGTCAGGCCTAGAACTAGTTGTCGTCGTGGCCGTCGTAGCCAGAATGATCTGCTTGAATACGACCGTCATCGGGACCGAAGTGAACGAGCGATAAGTCTTCGGGGCGCGGATGCTCTCGATTTGCATGTTCGTGTACGTCTTCAATTGCGTGGCGAGAGTCAAAGGCTGGCGTCCGTCCTTGATAGACAGGAATTGCAGGTAGGCATTCGTGGACTTAGACCCTGAGCCGCTGGAATATTGCCCGTTCTGGTAGCTGTCCATCGCGTCCGAGAACACGCCTTCGATAACCACGCGGGAAGGCATGGCGTAGATGTGGTCCACGATGGAAGCCCCAGACTGTACCGGATGCTGCGTGAATACGGATTGGTCGTAGTGGTCGCTCGACATCACGCCATCGAAGAAATATATGGTTGGTGTCCCCGGCGTTGTAGTGCCTCCCGTAGAGGATGACCCGCCGATAGCGTTGCCGCTCGTGTCCGTAACCGTAGTTTGTACGTTCGCCGTCGGGTTAGGCACCGATACTGAGTACAGTTGCGCTCCCGTGCCCCACTGTGGAGGTCGCCAACTGCTCACGAGAACTGCACCGATCCTCTCCCCTGAACTATCTGGCGCTGCGCCATATTCTTAAGTGTCGAATGAACATGCTCCGCGATCATGTGCGGATCGGCGTTCGTCTGTGCGTAGACGTTCACCGTCACGCTCCCAAACATCGACTCTCTCTGCATTACGTCTCTCGCGTAAGCTTCTGCCTTCGGGACGCTTCCGTTGTAGGATCGAGCCATCGCGTATTCGTTACCTCCGTACTGGTCGTGCAAGTGACGAAGGTAGTTCATCGACGCCATGAGATTGTTTTGGAAGTCTCCGGGGTCTCCTGACCCGTAGGCCGCGAACGTCTGCGGCATCATCTGCATCATGCCATACTCCCCGGCAGCGCCTCGCGGGGCGTTCGGGTTCATGCCCGATTCCTTGCTGGCAATGGCGAGAGCGAGAGCGGGATTAATACCAGCGTTCTGAGCCGCCGCGATGATGGCTGCGCGGACGTCCGGACTGCCTGCGGTCGCTCCGCTTGGCGCTGCGCCGGGAACGTTCAATGCACTTTCCGAAGTACTAAACGTCGGTCCTGGCCCCATGCCGACCAACCAAGGGAAAAACTTCTTCGGGTCTTGCGCGAAGTTCAGAGCCTCGGCTATGTTATTTGTGTGGTCAACGATCCATTTCAGGTCGTCCACGATCTCTCGCGTCTCCTTAGCTACGAGCGAGAACGCCCGCCCAAGATTCTTGATGTTGACTTCCCCGCGCTTCAATCCTTCGTCGTTGTAAAGATCGCCGATGAATTGCAGGACGAGACTCGTGGCTTCGCGCCCGATGTCTATAAAATCGCGCCATATTACCGCCACGTCGCGGAGTCCGGGAGCGAGCGAGTTAGCTAGTTCGTTTGCCAGTTTAGGGATGTTATCAATCAGCCATTTATTCCACCCCTTGAGCCTCTCGATGATACCGTTCTCGTCCCCCGTAAGAGACTTGCTCAAGGACTGGACAAAGCCAACTACGAACAGTCCAGCCTCGACGCGCATTCGCGTGAACTGGAACTCCAAGTCCCTGATCTTACGCATCTGCATCTCGACGTCAGTCCAGCCAAGCCCCGCCATCAACTGCTTCTGATCGGCAATCAGTTGCTGATAGCGTTCTCTCAGTTCCGGAGGTCCCCAGACTACGTCTTCCAGGCTCACGCCCAGCGCGTCCGTCGCCGTCTTCATCTGCCTCGCCGCTTCCGAGGTCATGTACATCCGGCGTGCTAACAGTTGAAATTGCAGATCGCTCCGCGCCGTCTCTACTGCGAGAGCTAGCGTTCCCCCGGCTACGGCGGTTAGAGCCGTCACGACAGCCGCCCCTGCCTCGATGAACGACTTCGCCATCCCTCCCGTGAACTGCTCGATGGTCTGCGTAGCTCCGCGCAGAACTTCATTAAGCTTGTTAAGCTCCGGTTGCGACACGTCGAAACCCAAGCTCACCAAATATTGACGAATTACATCCTGGCTAGCCACGGGCTTTTGCTCTCATTTCGTCGATCATTATCAGCAAACTGTTGATGTCGAGTAAGTCCTCAAAGCTGTAATCTCCGTTCCAGAGTTCTTTCTGCTTCCACTGCCCTACGAGCACCGGGCGCCACTGGTCGATCAGCGCGAGGCAACGGCTGGCGCGGAAGCCATCTTTACCGCGCCCCCTTGAAAAAGCGATGACAGATTGAACATCATGGCGTGCGTAGTCAGAGCCAAAGCAGTCGACACGTCCATCTCCGGGTCGGAGAATCTTCCGTCCGCCATCAGCACCGGAATCGGCGGAGCTTCAGCACTCGTGTACTCGAAGCACAGCCGAAGGCAGTGATCTTGCAGATTCTTAAAGTCCGCCTCCGACAGTTCCGGTTTCTGTCCCGCCCCTACAGGCAGCCCCATGTCGGACACGAGGGAATCCCCGATCCAGGCGGGGAGAGCCTTCGTCATGAGCAGGAAAGCGACCCAGGAACCGTCGCGAGGGTTGAATCTCCCAACGCGGTAGCGCTTTCCGCCCACTTCGACATCCTTCGTCTTTTCGTTAGGCATTGCTCACGTCCCCAGCCATCAGCGTCCAAGTCACGTTCTGGCCCTGCGACCCGTAAGGGTAGTCGGGGAACTTCGAGGGACACACTCCCGTAAGGACGTGCGTCCTCCCCGTCGTGACGTTCCGGGCGCTGACCGTCATCGTCGCCCAATTACTCACGTCCCCGTTATCCCTTGCCGTAGTTACGGCATTGAGCCATCCGAGCAAGTAGGAGTGAAGATCGCTCGTCTGCTGAGCTTCGATGGCGACGTGTCCACTCCGACCGGCAGCAGCCGTGATCATGACGTTGCCATCGGCAGCGGTCGCCAGCGTGGAGAGTTCCGTCGTCATCGCCACGGTCAATTGCCCGAAGCCGAGTTCTCCAGCTGCCGAGAACGGGCCAGCTACGGGATGATCGATGGCAAGCGAGAGATCCTTGAAACTGTAAACATCCATGATATTTCTCCTGTTACTGCTGTACGTAGAGTCCGATGGAAATAGAGATTGCCGCCTCGGTCATGAGCAAAGCCACGATGATCGGCTGTAATTGACGTGCAGCACGCGCCGACGCGCTCAATTGAGCAATGGGATAGGCCTGAGCGAGATACCCGGCGGGTATCGACTGCCCCGCCGTAAGCTGAACCGGAGGAGCGAAGTTAGCGCCGTTCCAGATTCCCCCGCTCAGCGCTCCGATCTGGGAAATGTACTGACAAGCCTCGTTGACTTGGTGAATTGCTCTTTGCTCCCCTGCATCGGTGATCGAGTATGCCCCGTTTTCCGTGATGTCGTTCATGATGTTGTATTCCATCTGGTACGTCAAAACATCGAGGAACAGGATCACGGAAGTCACGATTCCGTTGCTCATCAC
>Ga0181528_10000995_pt1 | contig 18195 bp, 11 predicted proteins | sample PEATcosm2014_Bin_47_FD_119742 | JGI IMG/M metagenome (GOLD analysis project Ga0181528, IMG submission 119742) | Peatland microbial communities from MTU Mesocosm Facility, Houghton, MI, USA - PEATcosm2014_Bin10_10_metaG | ecosystem: Environmental > Terrestrial > Soil > Wetlands > Peat | place...
TCCAAAGTCAACGACCAATGCCGCCTGGTTGTCTTCAGGATTGTCAGGTGATGCAATCAAATGGAGTGCGGGCTCAGACCCCTTCCTGATCTTTTCCCAACGGCCCTTCTGTTTGACTGCCGGATTGGCATTTTCGAACTCGGTCAATGTATGAATCGAACACAGGGCCACAAAGTCGAGTTTGGCGTTCTGAAGATCGCATGTTTGCGACACGACGATTAGTCGAGCTTTCTTTACGTCGGTTTCAATCGGTTCGCCGTTCGCTTTTGGCGCAGGGCTTTCGACAAACAACGGAAGTAAACAATCGGGCAACAGATCGCCCTGCGCGAGCGATCGTTCGTCGATCCTGGTCCACCACGACGTACTCATTCCACCTCGTCAGAAAACTGGAATTCTCGAGGCGACAGTGGTTCCGCGTGCTTGAATCGAACCTGAATGGTTCCCACGGACTCCAATTCCACGAGCACGTACTCAGAACTTTTCGAATCGTTCCCAGAGACATTTACGGTCAACTTCAATTCGACATCATGTGGATCGACACTAGCGGCCGTTAAACCCCCGCAGGTTGCGGAAATTTCACGGTCAGTCGGCAGCCCAGAGGCATTGCCTAAATCGATTCCGATTGCGGAGTCGTCGATACCCAACGGAGAGTTCACATGAATGATTTCGATATTAGCGGACATGGTTTTGCTTCCTGGTACCGGCACGAACAGACGCTAAATGGTACGTCTAAATATCATTCACGACAAGATGCACTCTCAAAAAACAGGCGGGATGAATCATCCTTCCAAACGCATCTCATCACAAAGAAACAATTTCGTTTCGAAGTGTAAATATCGCTTTTACCGTTGGTAGATCGGCAACAATTGGTAGGCTGGCGTGAGAGCCAGCACAGACAGCGAGGTTGTGTATGAGCGGCCAAAATAATCACCGTTATTATCGCGTTCGACTTCCCATCCCCCGTCTGCGGCTTGATGTGTAATCAGTGTATCGGACAGGGGCGGGAAGAAGCGTTTCCAGTGATCGCCGCCCAGTTGAAACATCGCCTGACTGCAGTAATACGCGCCATAATGATAGGGACCGATCCCCTGATTGTACTTGCGGAAGGAATTCTCAAGAATCCAGTCGCCGGCGCGACGAGCGTGGTCCGACTGGTGCTCGCCGCCCAGTGCCAGCGAAACAATGGCACCGCCCACGACGCCACGAGTGCAAAGGCCAGCACGTCCCGGCAAGTTATATGCATAGGCGCTCTGCCGGGGATCGAAACCGCGTCGGATATATTCCATGGCTTCGTCGACGTACGCCACTGGAACATCAAACCCGGCGTTCTTGGCCGAACGGTAGAACATCAGTTGCCACGACGTCACGGAAATGTCGGCATCCCAGCCTTGCCGCGGACGGAGATACCGCCAGCCACCTTTCTCATGAGGGTTGTTTCGCGGTTTGGTTTGCTGTTTTCGGGTAAAATCAAGCGCCAGCACGATCGTTGCCGCGGTCCGTTTTCCCCGTTCGTCGGCAAGCATTCCATAGACCTCCGTCAGCATTAATCCCGAGATTGCATGATTGTAGTTGCCGGTATGAGAGGCTCCGTCATGCACGTGCTGTGGTTCGGGCTCCGCGGCGGACAACAAACCGTTTTCGCGCTGACAGCTCTGCACGAAGTCGATCGCCTGTAGCAGTCTCTTACCGTAAGGGCCTTCTCCGGGAACATGCCCTCGCGAGAGAAACGCCAAAACCGCCAAGCTCGTGATGCCCGGTTGTCCCGTCTTGGGAGATTCGAACGAGCCATCCGGTCGTTGATGGTCCGCGAGATACTCAAGTCCTCGATCGATGGCCTTGTCGACTCGTTGCCAATTCTCTGGAGACAAAACATCGCGTGGCTCGTCAGCGAACGTTGGCGAAACAACCCAAGACATCGTAAGCGATAGCGACACCCAAATCGTTGTTCGTCGCACGGCGGGTTTCCGAGAACAAATTTGAGTCGGCATGGCAAACTTTCTTCGGCTGCGAACCTGAATTCGGCGCCAGTTTTGTTTCGTGCGGGTCTACCTCAGTTCACTTTGTCTCGGGTTGATTGCATACTATACCGCGCGGCCTGGAATGACACGTTGTTGAAATTGTGCCTCGTCTTGTAGTCCGAGCTACCAAATGATGTTTCTCCTGATCCCGCGGAATTTGGCGTCCGATGGATGCCTCGTTCTCAGCCGCGAGCAGAGTAAAAACCGTTGCCGATTTGGTCGCGATGGTTTTCGAACTCGTGGGACGAACATCGCCAGTACGACAAAAGCTTTGGATCGAACGAAAGAATCATCGGCTCGCCCGTTGAGCCTACCTTGCAAATAAATCTCAAACAAGGAGTCTGCCATGAACATTCGAACGGTTGCCTACTACGCATCGATTTGTTGGCTGCTGTCTGTCTCGATCGGTCATTCCGCCGATTGGGGTTTGAAAGAGGGTCATCCCGAGATCAGATCGGCTGGACCAATCGCCTTCGGGCCGGATGGAATCTTGTTCGTCGGTGATACCAAGTCAGCCACGATCTTCGCTCTCGGCACAGGTGATACAAAGGGCGAACGCGCGAAAGTGAGACTGAATCTTGGTGGACTGAACAAAGAGGTCGCCGCCTTGCTGGGTGTCACTCCCGATCAAATCAAGATCAACGATCTCGCAACCAATCCACAAAGTGGCCATGTCTACCTGTCCGTGACAAAGGGGCAGGGGGCCGACGCGACGCCAGCCATCGTTCGCATCAGTGAAGATGGCAAACTGAGCGAGCTGGCGCTGAATAAGATTCCTTTCCAGAAGGCGGCTCTGCCAAATGCACCGGAGGACAAAGAAGTCTCTCGAAATGGGCGTACGTCGAATGCTCGTGACGATGCGATTACCGATCTGGCTTATGCCGAAGGAAAAGTTTTCGCGTCGGGACTGGCAACGGGCGCATCACCCTCGAGTGTTCATCAGATCCCGTTTCCGTTCGCGGACGGTCTGACGGGAACAAGCGTGGAAATCTTCCACGCGGCGCACGGTAAGGTCGAAGATTATTCCGCCATTCGTACGTTCGTACCGATGAACATCAACGGTGAACCCAGTCTGCTGGCCGGATTCGTCTGCACGCCACTCGTCAGATTTCCGATCAACAGTTTGAAATCCTCGGAGAAAACTCGAGGCACAACGGTTGCAGAACTCGGCAACCGCAATAAACCGCTCGACATGATTGCCTATAAAAAGGATGGTAAGGATTATCTGTTGATGTCGAATTCGGCACGGGGTGTGATGAAAATCAGTACTGAAAACATCTCGAGAACTGATGGCCTTACCGAACCCGTTCGCGATGGTAAGACGGCCGGCCAGCCCTACGAGACAATCAAAGAACTGGATGGCGTTGTGCAACTCGACCGTCTGAACGACGATAGTATCGTCGTGCTCGTTCAATCGTCCGAAGGAGTGCAGGATCTCCGCACGGTTGCGTTACCATAAAGAGTGTCCGATCGAAGGCAATCGATTCGATTTTCATGCGGTATGCGGCGCACGTACAATCCGACCCCACCGGGCCTGCGCCGGTGGTTTACGGGCCTATGCACTAGATCGGCAGTTATTCGAATCTCAACGTTTAGCGAGGGCATAAGCCCGTGAACCACCCCCGTGAATGGGGTGGGGTTGGTTTCGTGAGTATGGCCAAACTTTGGTTCCCTGGAGCGAAATGATGACGCGGTTGGTATTCGCGGCTCTGTTGATCGTCACGGAAATCGTCTCCGCCGAGGATTGGCCTCAGTTTCGTGGCACCAATTGTTCCGGAGTCTCTCACTCGACGGCTCCTTTACCGACAGAGTTCTCCGACACTCAGCATGTGAAATGGGTGGTCAAGCTGGGGGATGGTATTGGCAGCCCTGTCATCGCGGCGGGTCGAGTTTTTACGTCGGCGATGCTTGATGATAAGACGCTGGGATTGGTCGCGATCGATGCCAAGACGGGCGAAAAACTTTGGACGCGTTCGTGGCCGATTGGCGACGTTGATGAAATTCACGCGACCAACAGCCATGCCGGGACGACCCCCGCTGCGGATGACGAACGAGTTTACTTCTACTTCAGTACGTTGGGGATGGTTGGTCTGGATGCCAAGACCGGCGCGGATATCTGGCAGCAACAGTTACCGATTCCCTATTTCATCTTCAAGTGGGGCGCGGGAATGTCGCCCGTGCTCTATAAAGATCTGGTGCTGTTCTGTCAGGACGATGACCTGCATCCGGCGATTTACGCTTTTGACAAGCGCACGGGCAGAATTCGCTGGAAGGATGATCGAAATGACATGGCCGTCAATTATTCGCATCCCGTCATTTGCGAAACGCCCACAGGAGATGAAATTGTTGTTGCCGGAACGGGACTGTTGATCGGTTACGATCCGGCCACGGGCGAAAGATTGTGGCATGCACGAACACTGCTGCGAAACATCAAGACCACCCCTGTCAGCCGAGACGGCATCGTTTACATCTCGCTGCAAAGCAAGGGAATTGCCAGTCAATGGCTGGCGTCGATCGACCGCGCCGAAACGGGTAACAGCGATAATAAGGTCACGAAAGACGAAGTCCAAAAATTCTTCGGAAAACGTCCGGTTCCCGAAGAGTTCTACAAAAAGACGTTCGATCGCGGCGATCTCAATCACGATGGCGTGCTCGAAGGACGCGAACTGGATATCGCCTTTTTGCCGCCCGGTAATCCAGCCGGAGCCTCGTTTGACGCACCCGTCCCCGAGGATGAATTTGTGATTGCGGTGAAAGGCGGCGGCCGAGGAGACGTCACGAAGACTCATGTCTTGTGGAAGCACGCGACGAAACACACCGATCATATCGTGTCGCCGCTGGTGGTGAACGATCGGATGTTTCTGATCAAGTGCGGAGGAATCGCGACGTGCTTTGAAATCGACAAGGGAACTCAACTTTATGGCCCCGGTCGTATCAATAATGCGGGCGATTATTTCGCCTCACCCGTGTTCGGCGATGGAAAAATCTATGTGGCTGGCGAGAACGGGAATATCGTCGTGCTTCGCGATGCGCCGAGCCTAGAAGTTCTGGCCGTCAACGACATGGGCGAATCGATTTTGGGCACACCTGCGATTGCTGACGGAGCATTATTTATTCGAACTCGAAAATCTTTGCTGCGAATCGAGTAGGTTTGCTTCAGTTTGAAAACATAGTAGGTTATGCAGCAGGTCGGGTAGCGGGGGGGGCTCCGTCTTCGGAAGCCCCCGAATCGATGAACTGTCATAGCCGGGGGCAAACGCACTCGGAGTCGCCTGTCCTTGATTGCCAAACCATTCGATTAGGAACGACAAGGTTATGAGAAAAAGCAAGACGCTGGCCCGAATTCGAAACAATCAGACAGTCAGAATGTGCGGCCTCGGCCACTTCATGCCATTCTTCGTCAAACATGCGGCGCACTTCGGTTTTGACTGCATCTGGTTGGACCTCGAACATCGCAACTTTACCGATCGCGACGTTCAGACGTTGCTCGCACATTCGCATCTGCATGACATCGACATCATGGTCCGCCCGTCCACGACCGAGAAAACAAAGCTCTACCGTTATCTTGAAGACGGGGCCGCCGGATTGATGATTCCACATGTCAACTCGGTCGAAAAGGCCAAGCAACTGGCCGATTCCGTAAAATTCCCGCCAATTGGCGATCGCGGGCTGGATGGCGCGGGTCTGGATGCCGACTATTACCTCAGCGACACCGACGCCTTCGTAAAGCACGCGAATCAAGAAACGTTTCTCGTGGTGCAGATCGAAACGCCTGAAGCACTGGCGCAAGTTGACCAGATCGTTTCCTTGCCCGGCTTGGATGGCGTTTTTGTTGGACCGGCCGATCTGGGACTGCGACTGAAGCTGGGCGACGGCAAGATGACGCTCGAAGCGGCGTACGAAAAAGTGGCGGAAGCGTGCAAGCGACGCGGCAAGTTCTGGGGCTGTCCGACCGCGACACCGGAAATCCTGAAGCAACGTCAGAAGCAGGGCGGGCAACTGCTGAATCACGGTGGTGAATTCGGGGCTGTGATGACGATGCTCAAGAACAGTATTCTCGCCTTCGATAGCCCCTGACGCGGATTGGTCCAATGAAACTGTCAGGTAAAACGGCGTTGGTAACGGGAGCCGGTCGAGGAATCGGCAAAGGTTGTGCATTGCAACTGGCCCGACACGGTGCGGATGTAATCATCAATGATCGACCTGGCAGCCCGGACCTCGAAGCCACGGCCACCGAGATCCGGTCGCTTGGCCGAACCTGCGTGATGATCGAAGGCGATATCTTTTCGCGTGACGGTTGCGAACGACTGGTCGAAAAGTCACTGGAATCTGGTCGGCGGATCGACATTCTGATCAGCAACCCAGCCTACAGCCGTCGAGGTGTCTTTCTCGATTACGATCCCACGGAATTTGAACGAACGATCAACGGCACGCTGATCAGCGGCTTTCATATCAGTCAGCTTGTTGCTCGGCAAATGGTTGGACGCGGCGGTGGAGGCAAGATCGTTTTCATCTCGAGTGTTCAAGCCGAGATGCCAATCAGTCTGTGTGCGGCCTACGGAGCCGCGAAAGCGGGGTTGAATCACATGATGCGGTCGATCGCCGTCGAACTGGCCCCGCACCGCATCAATGTGAATGCCATTGAACCGGGCTGGATCGATACTCCGGGCGAACGTCTGGCGTTCTCGGAAGAAACGATCGCAAGCGAAGGTCAGCAACTTCCCTGGGGACGACTCGGCCTGCCGGACGAAATCGGCAACGCCGCGGCATTCCTCGTTTCCGATGAAGCCGACTACATCACGGCCACCGTACTACCGGTGGACGGTGGATTTCGTTTCAAAGACTGTCGCGCTGAAAAGATCATCCCACCATCAGGCGTGCGACGATGACAGTGCATCTGCGGCGGTTCGAGTTTCGTGGATCGGTTAATCGACCGCACTTGTTGATTACCGGCGGTGTGCACGGCGATGAATTCGAATCGATGGCCGCAATTCGCCGCTTGATCGCGCTGTTCGAAAACCAGGCATCGGCGGTTGCCAGCTTTCGTGGCCAGGTCACCTTCATCCCCATCGTGAACGAAGCGGCCTTCTTGCGAGGACATCGCTGTGCCGAGGATGGATTGGATCTGGCTCGGACATGTCCTGGTCGAGCCGATGGCAGCGTCACAGAACAGACTGCATCGGCACTCAGCGAAGCGATTCGAGCCTCTGACTACTATATCGACTTGCACACCGGTGGAACCGAGCTGAGCGTTTCACCGCTGGCTGGATATATGTTGCATGCCAACCCTGACGTTCTCGCTATGCAACGGCGAATGGCTCGAGCCTTCAATCTACCGATCATCTGGGGCACATCGGCGGAATTGGACGGACGGTCACTTTCTGTCGCTCGCGACGCGAATGTACCTGCGATCTATTGCGAGTATCTGGGTTCCGCAACATGCGATGCGGCGGGCGTCGACTCATACGTCGATGGTTGCCTGAACATAATGGCCGAATTGGGCATGCTCGATCGAAATCGCCCCGAAAGCCGTGTCGAACGGTTTGTGGAAAACCCGCAACCCAATGCGGGCTTCATGCAGATCTGTAATCCCTCGCCGGTCACGGGTTACTTTGAGCCGCAGGTGAAACTGGGTGACGCCATTCGGAAAAGCGAGCCTCTCGGAATAGTCTATCCACTCGACGGAGGACCGCCCGTGTCCGTTGAATCGACGCAAACGGGAATCATGATCGTGCTCCGAACATTCCCGCGCGTCCGCGCCGGCGAATCCGTCGGGGTCGTTTTGGAATTGCCAGGTTTGTGATTTTGAAAACCGTCGTTACTTGCGAAGTATCGAAGTCGATCCTTTGAGTCTCGACGGATCGACGATGTTTTGTTCGGCGACTTCGCGCGTGATGTAACCAGATGCGAAAAGTTGTCGCACCGATTCGTCGAAACTCAGCATTCCTTCATTGCGTCGGGTGATCAGACAGTTGTCGATGCTTTCCAGTTTGCCCTGGCGAATCCCACTGGCCACGGGCACCGTATTCCAGAGGATTTCCAACGCGAGATGCCGTTTGGTTCCCGGGATCACGTCTGGTAGCAGACGTTGGCAGATGATCGCTTGCAATCCGATCGCCAGTTGCGAACGAATATCGTTTTGAAAATCCTGAGGAAAAAAATCTGCGAATCGACTGATCGCGCCTTTGGTGTCGCGCGTATGCAGTGAACTGAAAACGAGATGTCCGGTTTCGGCGGCACTCAACGCCATCTGAGCCGTTTCGCGATCTCGAATCTCGCCGACCAAAATCACGTCGGGATCTTGACGCAATCCCGATCGAAGTCCGTCCGCGAACGAAAGGACGTCGGTGCCGACTTCGCGTTGAGTCACCACGGAATTCTTCGCCTGCGAAAATCGATACTCGACCGGCTGTTCGACCGTGATGATCCTCCGCCCGCCCGCTTGATTGATCCGTTCGACGACCATCGCCAGCGATGTCGTTTTTCCCGATCCCGTCATCCCCGTCAGAATCACCAGCCCGTCGCGTAATCCGGCCAGTCGTTCGGCCAGATCGAGCGGAAATCCGGCCCAATCGAAATCGGGTATCGTTGGCGGGACGACTCGTAAGCAGGCGGCGGGTAGTTCGTCGGTGTAGAACAGATTCGTGCGGAATCGATTCATTCGGCCCAACAAGGCAACCTCAAACGAAAAATCGACGTTCCGTGAAACTTGAAACTGTTTGGCCAAATCGGCATTGCAATAGGCCGCGATCAGACGCTGGACGATTTGTTCGTCTAACACTGGTTCGTCCAAATCTTTTAAGTCACCATGCAGGCGTAAGACGGGTGGATAATCAGGAATCAGATGCAGATCCGAGGCCCCCGACGTGACTGCTCGTTCCAGCCACGAATTGATTCGGGTCAGAAGGGCATCCGAATCGTTGATTGAGTTTTCTGCCACGCGTAGTGACTCCTTTTGAAGCGATGCAGGACCACAATCATCGCGATACCGCTAAGACCGGTGAAAAACTGATTGCGTCTACCAGAACTCTGGTTTCGGCGGGCGTCACGATGCTGGCCCCGATACTTCCCATGACGGAATTCACGGGCGTCAGGTTCATCGTCACGTTCGTCCATTCCGTACCGATCGAGAATTCTCTGGATTCACCGTTGAGCTGCACGGTGACAGTTGTCGGATGATCGGCCTTCATGAAACACGAAAGCTGATGAGGGACGTTTGCCGTCGACAAGATCTGCGGCAGAATCGTGCGATCGGCATTCAAGATGGCCGAGTATTTTCCTTCCTTGGCATCGGGACTCAGCTTCGGTAGCCAGCGGACTTGCCCGCAGTTGTTGTGTTGTTTGAGAAACGCGATCTGCTCTTCTTCAAACCCACCCCACTCGCAGCAGCCATCATAGAAAGGGCACGGACTCAAAATGTCGTCGAGGCCCAATTCTCGCGGATCAATTCGCACGAGCGGCGTCGAGGATCGAATTCCGTTGGCAGCCACGATGGCTCCGCCCACAAAACAGGGTAGATTTCCCGCGGGAAGGTTAGCGCGACATTTGTTTCCGTCGATCACGCCTGGACTGGTAAACCAATATCGGTGTCGCCAGTTGCCACTCTCACCGAAGCTGACGATCACATCGGCGGTTTTGGCGTCGCCAGTGAACTCCCATTCGGCAACCAGTGATTGTCCGTCGCGTCGTACCGCGACAGGTGAGACCTTGGTCAAGGCGGTCTTACCACGCAAATAAACATCCAACCAATCATAGACATGCTCGTTGTGATACTTCGGTGGCATGGCATGATCCCAGTTGGGCAACAAACTCAGATGAGTGGGACCAGCACACAGACTGATTGTTTTCATCATCGCGGGCATCGAATAGAACGCGTCGTTCGTCGTTGTGAACCAGGCGATCGGCGTTTTTCTGGTGCTTAACCGCCAGGCCGGGTCGAGAGTGACCGACCAGCGTGCTCGCTGTTCCGGCGTGGGAACATCGCGTCCGTTCTGGCTGACGCCGTCCCACCAGGCGTTGCCGAGTTGCAGACTGCCGGTTCCATACAGGCACGAACCGACCTTCAGTCGCGAATCGACGCCAACCATCAACGTCGTAAAGAATCCACCCCACGAGGCACCCGCCATGCCGATGCGGTCCTTATCAACTTCCGGTCGCGATTGCAGGTAGCTGACGGCTTTCAAAAGAGCCACAGCACCATGATAGATCGGTGCCTTTTTCGGATCGTCGCCCAGTTCCAATCCTGAGTTGATGGGATAATTTCCCGTCGAACGATAACCCGGTTGAGGAAAGTCGATGCACAAAACAGCGTAACCTCGACGAGCCGGTACCTCGGTATAACCCGGATTCGCCTGCCCCAGACCGCCGGGATTCCAGATAAAGGCTGGCAACCGACTTGCCCCTTTCGGATACGAAAAATAGGCGAAGATCTCGACCTCTTTTTCGCCGTCGGTCTCGGAGTGATATTGTATTTCCTCGGTAATCACGCCATCGCGCTCGGTCGTTTTGAGAGTCTTGGCATTGAGTGGCGTTGAACTTAATGCCGCAACATCAAAGATCGGGTCATCTGCCGCGACCCCCGAGATCGCCAAGGCCAACCACGCAACAGCACATGCCAACGAACGTCGTAGAAGGATGCATCGGCCGAAGGATGCTGCTACGGATCGCTGCTTGTTAACTCGTTCCCACGCTCTGCTTGGGAACGCCGGTCTTCGAAGCTCCGCTTCGCGAATTGCGAAATAGCAATCGATTGCAAACGTGGACAAAATCGAATCTCCAGTAAGACCTACACTCTAACACCCGGCACGCTGATCCCCTCGCCCCAAAAGACCAGGGCGAGGGAACCAGAGCAATCGCAAACCATGCACAACGGCGGGTCAATCCACAAACAACAATTCATTCAAACCAAACAGTGACTGAATGTATAACGGCCAGCGGTTGGCTTCGCTGGCGTTTGCCATCAAGAAAGCCTCACCCAACTGCCGTTCGACGTCGCTAGGCGAGCGTTGAAACAGAAGTTGATAACAGTGATCGATTTTTTCACCAGTCGTTGCCGCTGGTCGTTCGGTCTGAATTCTCGCTGACAGCGTGGTCGACTCGTTTTCGACGAATTCGCTGTTCAACACGAACAATTGCTGTAGCGGTGTTGTCGTCGGATCGCGTGCGGGACTGTGCGATGTCGGTGGGGGAAAGTCGTACAAACGTAACATATCGTTCTGTTCGTCGCGTCCGACTTTTCCGTACAGGGTTCTGCGAACGTTTGTGGTCAGGTCGAGTTCGACTGCCGGACCATTCATTGTCGGGTCGAGATTTCCAGCTGCCGCAAGCATGGCATCGCGCCATGGCTCAACATCCAAACGTCGGCGACTCATGCGTGCCAGCCATTGATTGTCGGGATCAAGTTGAAGCGAACGCGAACCCGCGCCGGAGGCTGTATCGCTGGACTGCAGGTACGTTGACGAAGTGACCATCTGTCGATGAAGGCGTTTCAGCGACCAGGCTCGTAACGAATTCGGCTCGGCGGGACTCGCGAGAGTGTCTGCTAGCCACTCCAACAATTCCGGATGCGATGGTCGATCACCTTGAGCACCGAAGTCGCTGGGCGTGCGAACGATTCCCCGGCCAAAATGATTAGACCAGATTCGATTCACAATCACGCGAGCGGTCAACGATTGTGCCTCTTGAAATAGGGCATCGGCCAGTTCGCGCCGGCCGCTGCCCGATCGGAACGGTTTCGGTGTTGCGGGGGACAGGACTTCGATAAATCGACGCGAAACGATTTCGCCTGGATTGGCGGGATTGCCGCGACGAAACACCGGCAAGTCGCGTGGCTGATGCTTGTGGATATCCAGCTTGGTCATATCGGGACCGTCCGGCAGCACGAAGATGCTGGCATCTTCGACAATATGAGCCATTCTCGCATCGAATTGAGGCGTCGAATTTCGCAGGGCGTCGAGTTCTTTTTGAAGTTTCTTTGCCTCTTCAGAATCTTTGTCCTTGATCGCCTTGAGCGTTTCCTCCAGTTTGGCGGCCTGCTGACGAGCCTCCGCGATCTGCTCGGCCAGAGGAGATGGCAAGAGTGGTCGATCCGTCATCTGGGTACTCGCGAAAACGCCCGCCAGAGCATAATAGTCACGTACTGTGATCGGGTCGAATTTATGGTCGTGACAACGAGCACATGCGACTGTCAATCCAAGGAACGTTCGCGTCACCGCATCGATTCGTTCGTCCCATTCATCGGCGACGATCACTTCGATGACGTCCGGAGCCAGCTTGAGTTCTTTCCAATAGGTGGGACTAAGACCAATTAATCCCAAGGCGGCGTAGTCGTCTGGCTTCGAGTTCTCGATCAAATCGGCGGCCAATTGTCGCTTGACGAACAGATCGTACGGCAAGTCATCATTCAGGGCGCGAACCACCCAATCGCGATAGAGCCACGCTTGATCGGCATTTTTTAACCAGGACGGCGTGACATCGGTGTACCGGACCAGGTCCAACCAGTAGCGTGCCCATCGCTCACCATACTGAGGTGATGCCAGCATGCGATCGATAAGTCGTTCGGCAGAATCCGGTCGTGGATCGGACACAAATTCCGTCACTTCGTCCACGCTGGGGGGCAGCCCCAACAAATCAAACGACAGACGACGTATCAAAGTTCGTTTGTCGGCTGGTTGCGACGGCTGCAGTTCGTGCTGCACAACACACGATTGAATGAAGGCGTCGATCGGTTGGCGGACGTTTGCGGCAGTTTCAAAAGCGGGCGGCGTCTGATGTTTAAGTGGCCGGAACGACCAGAATTGGCGCGCGACATCCCAAACGATCTCTTTATTCTTCTTCTGAACCGCCGTTCCATAATCGGGGACGAATCCGCCCCTTTGCACCCACTGCACCAGCAAGTCAATTTCTTCTTGCGTCAGCCTTCCTTCGGGCGGCATCTGAAGTTTCGGCTCAAGATAGCGGACTGCGGTAATCAGCAAGCTTTCGTCGGGCTTTCCGGGTGTAAAAAGGGGACCGCGCGTCCCACCCGCCAGCAAACTCGCTCGCCCATCGAGCGCCAAATGACCGCTGTCGGCCGCGGTATCGGCCGAATGACACTCGTAACATCGTTTGGCGAATAGCGGTCGGATTTTTCGTTCGAAGAATTCACCGACGGCGGCCTCGTCGCGACTTTCATCCGTCGCAAGGGCGCAAATCGGGGCGACCAGAAGCATGAACCAACTCGTTAAAACACCGAGTTTCATGAAGCTTTTCCGCTGAAGTATCCCTAATGGGCCACGAACTTTAGATCCGGGAATCATCGTAGCACCGACGCCCCCGCAAGTGGTTGTTTTTCGCTGGAAAAACCGCGGACGGGGGCGTCCATGCTTCATAAGAGCCTCAACTTTTTCGACCACTCCACGACAACAAACGACAATTATGCCACGACGAGTCGGACTGCGTCAGCACCTGGCTCCGTTTTTGCGAAAATTCCAAACGCTGATGATAGCGTCTCGGTTTCCGAAGTTCTCCGCCAGACTCACGTTGTGAGAATAGAGGAAGCTGTTAAACTGTGAGTACTGGTCGAGCCACGGTATGGATGCCGCGACTCCCGGCGTCATTTTCCTCTCGTTTCGATAGGGTGGCTATGCGCTTCGAAACTTCGCAAACCACGCCGTCTTACCTCGATCGCCGATTACAACTGAGAATGTTGTCATTCGTCGGCTTGATTGCCGTCGTCATGATTTCGCTGAGCGTCATGAATCGACGTCCGGCCTTGGACGGTGAACAATCGCAGCGTCAGTACGACGGATACCAGACCTATGAAGCGCGACGAGAACCGCTCACGTTGAAAGAGGATGAAGTCATCATCCAAACTGGCTTCGACGACGAACCATCGCGACGCGATTTGGCGTCAGAAGATCGAAAGCTTTTTAAGCCACGAAGATCGGAACAATCGGACGACAACGAGATGTTTGCCCCTCGGACACGCCCGTCCCGAGATCGGACCGATCCACAGTGGACTGATGTTTCCGCGGACGATGATGTCGATCGCAGTCAACCGATCGACGATCCATCCGACTCGTTCAGTTCCAATGAACCCGTGCGCGCAGCACCAATACGTTCCAACGTCCCAGACAGTGCGCCAGTCGGTGCACCACTCCGAGACGACCCATCATTTGATGACGATCCCGTTATCGAACGGCCAACATTCGGTCGCCGTTCCAGGAATTCGTTTGATTCCAACGATTCGGGTACTGTCGGTAGCATTACTGACGAAACACCTCCCGACGCGGACCCCATCAATGAAGACGGCCGAAAAGATCTCTATATCACCGATCCGCTGCCGGATTCGCCTGATGCCGAACCTTTTCAGGAAGATTATGATTCGGTTCGCTTTGACAAAGGATTTCTGGATCAGGTCAGGGACAACGATCTGGGAATTCGCAAACAGGAAGCCGACGCCTATTACTGGCTGCTGGATCATGTCCGTCGCGTGCCACCGGCCAAGCTCGAACAGGCCGGGCTGCGGGAAATTCAGTACATCAATCTGATGACCGATCCGGATCGTTTTCGCGGCGAACCGATTACCATCGAAGGCGATCTGTGGCGACTCGACGAATATGACGCGGGGCGCAACCGTTATGGCGTCAACCGCATGTACGTCGGGTGGGTCTTCACCAGTGATTCTGGAAACCACCCATACCGAGTCGTTTGCACGAGTCTCGGTCGTGGAATCCAACCCGGTGTGAATATTCGCAAGCCCATTCGATTGACGGGTTACTTCTTTAAACGAGAAGCTTATCTCGCCAATGGCGGTTCCCAAATCGCACCGACGTTAATCGCGCGTCGGATCGGCATGAACCCAATGCCCAACGGCATTCCGATGATGGCGGGAATTCTCCCATACATGTTAGTCACGATCATGGCGGTTGGCCTGGCTTTGCTAGTGACCGTCATTGCCTTCGCCATTGGTGACGAACGATCGATGCAGGCGGGCCTCAAGCGATTGCATCGTCATCCACACGTTTCGTTTGCCGGGATGGGCGTTCCGATCGGTGTCTCAGTCGAAGAATCACTGCGGGAATTCGCCGAACGCGAACGTCAATCGGCCATCAGCGGGGCATACGGTCCACTTTTGTCGCGACAGACGGCACGCGAACATGCCGTTCACGACTACGCAACATCGAAACAGGTTCTGGTGAACGAAGGACAACTTCAGCACCGACGAAAAACAAACGCACTGCAGGATTGGGCTTCCCGGCAGAAAGAGAATCAAGCAGAAATCGATGCCATGCGCGCGGGGAAAAAATCTCAGTCGCCCGATGTCTTTTCCGACGGCGATGAATTGAATTCCGACAAACTTGCCCCCGCCCGCAATATCCTGCCAAAGGCTCAATCGACACCAACGCCAGTTCTTGCTCCCCTCGCACAAGAACAATATGTCTCGACTGAATCGCACATGCGAGCGCATGCGGCATCGTCCACTTCTCACTCGGTCGTCTCACAGCCGGTGACGAATCATCTTGGTCATCTTGGTTCCAATGCGATGGAACTGTCCGCGGCTGCTCAGATCGAACGCGATCGCCTCGCTCGCGAACAACAGATTCGCGATCAAATCCATCGCCAGCAAGTCGAGTCCGAACGTCATCGAATGCAACAACTCGCGCACGAGCGAGCCGAACACGAACGATTGGAACACGAGCGCCAACAGCGCGAGCAGCACGAACGAGAACGTCTTGCTCACGAACGCCATACGTTCGATCGAGCACATCATGCCACCGATGCACATGGCACGTCTCGATCAGCCATGACAACGGCAGAACAACTCGAACATGAAAAACGGGAACGCGAGCGACTGGAATTCGAACGTCTGGAACGAGAACACCACGAGCGAGAGCGATTGGCACGCGAACAGAATGCCGTGCACGGACACGGTTCAACGTCACACGCTCACTCCGCATCGTCGACGTCCCACGACCATGACCGATTAGAACGCGAACGGCTGGAACACGAACGGCACGAGCGAGAGCGTTTGGAACGCGAGCGCCACGATCACGACCACAACAGAACTCATCGTGAGTTTGTTCGGCATGGCGACGCGAACGAACATCCGAGCGAAAACGATTCCGAATTAGGTCCAATTGACGAATCGGAAGAGCATACGGGTGATGGCAGCGATCGCAAGTCGAAGCGTCGCGGCGGCGGCTGGGGCTGGCCACAACGCCGTAAAAACCACAAATCAGCTGACGCAACATCTTCAGACATCACAGAACCAGACCAACTCGGCGAACAAATCGCGGATGAAATCGAAGGGGAAAAGCATTCGGGTTCCGGGAAGCGGCGCGGAGGCTGGGGTTGGCCGAAACGACGAAAGCATTCCGAATCATCGGATGGTACAAGCGAAACGAATGAATTGGACGAGTCTTAATCCACAGAATCTGCTCAATGACTTTCCTCGATCCATCGACCCTCATTTGCCCTCAAATCTCCTTCCATTCACCGAAACGGGCGAGGTTCATCGGCCTTCACTGAAATGAACGACCGATTGCAACTCCTCGGATGTTCCGCGTTTTGCAGTTCATACCCCGACTTCAAGCATTCCGCCGCCAAAGTTCTCAAACTGCGCGGATGGAATCAATCAAATCGTACTCATCCAAACAGTGCGTGACGCCTAACCTTGGATATCGAAGTATCGCGGGAGATTGCGTGTCGCTTGCACGTGCTTCCATTCGCGCGCATTCAAATGTCTGCTGCAACAGGGTTTACGACCATTACACGCACCGCATTACACGAAGTTGCATTCGTGAATTATCGGGCTATGTTTCATTAACGACGCACTCGGCGCCGGAATGGCAATTGACTGTCGCCGATTCTTGACGCCAGGGTGATTGTCGTTCGCTGCCACAAAACAGTCAAAAGTCTCGGTAATTCGGGAGGATTTCGTGTTGTACCGGCGGTGTTCCGTAAAACAATCGAGGTATTTTTATGTTTCTTCAGCCGCTCAATGCCGGTCTGTCGGTTTTGAACACACTGATACGTAGTTCTGGCACCGACAATGCCAACGGATCTGGCCTTGTTTTGTCGTCTCTAATCTCCCAAGGAGGTGACTCGCCGCATACGAGAAATGGCGACGTTCAAAGCAACATTCTTCAACGCATTAACTCTGAACTTGCCTCGGTTGGCAGTCCCGAATCTCAATTGAGTCAAATCGTGAATGGCGGCTCAACACAGCAATCATTCAATCCGGTCGTCCAGTCACCCCAAAGCCCCAGCAACGCATCCAGTTTGGGTGCTGTCGCGGGAGCTGTCGTTTCGGGAATCAATTCACGCCAACTCACGAACTTTCAAGCCGATTCTTTCACGCCAGGTGCGTCGCAGACTTTCGACGGACAGATTATTCAATCGGCGACTTCGGCCACGGTCGCACTGCAAGGAACAGACGCAGGCACCGTGATTGACAATGCCACATTTAGTTTGACGGGGTCGCTCGGCACGGCCAGCGTCGCGATTCAAAAAGGTGAAACCCTGGCCAACGTCGCCGAACGCATCAACTCGCTCACAAACTCGACCGGTGTGACCGCCCAAGTCAACTCGAATGAATTGTTATTTCAAAGCACGAGCATTGGGGCGGCGGCACAAGTCTCCGTCCAACAGACCAACGCGTCGTACGCGAATGTCGCGGCAGGCGTCAATGCACAACAACTCTCAAACTTTCAGATCAACTCGCTCGCATCAGATGCGTCGGAGACTCTCAGTGGAACGGTCACTCAATCGGCCTCGGCTGCTTCTGTCGCCCTGCAAGGTTCGGCGTCAGGCGCCGTGATTGACAGTGCTCACTTCAATTTGACGGGTTCGCTCGGCACGGCCAGCGTCTCGATTCTACAAGGCGAAGCCCTTTCGAGCGTTGCCTCACAAGTTAACGCACTGGCGAGTTCAACTGGAGTGCAGGCGCAGGTCAATGGTAACCAACTGGTCTTCCAGAGCACCCATGTCGGGAGTGCTGCCAACGTCGCCGTCGAATTAACCAACATTACACACACCAACGTCATCTCGGGCGTCAACGCACAGCAGCTGACGGGGTTTCAGGTCAACTCGCTCGCATCAGGTGCGTCGGAAACTCTGAGCGGGACCGTCACGCAATCAGCTTCGGCAGCATCAGTTGCCCTGCAAGGATCCGCATCAGGCTCTGTGATTGACA
>Ga0181528_10000997_pt1 | contig 18179 bp, 15 predicted proteins | sample PEATcosm2014_Bin_47_FD_119742 | JGI IMG/M metagenome (GOLD analysis project Ga0181528, IMG submission 119742) | Peatland microbial communities from MTU Mesocosm Facility, Houghton, MI, USA - PEATcosm2014_Bin10_10_metaG | ecosystem: Environmental > Terrestrial > Soil > Wetlands > Peat | place...
GGCCGCGCTCGGGCGCATCATCCCGGCGCCGTGCATGGGGCGCGTGCCCTGGCTCGAGCGGCCCGACGCCCGGCTTGCCGCGGGCCATCTCGACCTGGACCTGCTCGCCGCGCGGCTGGCTGCGCCCGGCGCCGACCCGCCACCAACGGCACAGGGAGGCCGCAATGGATACTGAAGGCGAATTCCGCATCGAGCTGCGCCACCAGGCGGATTTCCGCTTCGCGGTGCATTTCGAGAACCCCGCGATACCGGTGCTGATCACGGACGAGGGCGCACCCGTCGGCGGCGACGCCGGCCCCAGTCCGTCGCAATTGCTCGGCACTGCGGTCGCCAACTGCCTGGCTGCCAGCCTGCTGTTCGCGCTGCGCAAGTACAAGAACGACGTCGGCCCGCTGCACGCGGTTGCCACGGTCCGCAATGTGCGCAACGAGCAGCGCCGCCTGCGCATCGGCCATATCGGGGTCGACCTGCACCTGGCGGTGCCCGCCGCGTCGATCCACATGCTCGACCGCATCCTCGCCCAGTTCGAGGATTTCTGCGTGGTCACGCAGAGCGTGCGGACGGCCATCCCGGTGACGGTGCGGGTCCTCGACAGCGAACAGGCCGTGCTGGCCGTTACGGGCTAGGGCAGCGTGCACTCGCCCGCAGAGGAGGGCGCGCTTGGCGCGGTGGACGGCCCCGCGATGGCCGAGATCGACTTCGGCGTCACCGGCATGACCTGTGCCAACTGCGCCGCGCGCATCGAGCGCGCGCTGGGCGCGCTGGCGGGCGTGGCCACGGCGCAGGTCAACCTCGCCACGGAACGCGCGCGCGTGCGCTTCGATCCGCGGGTTGCCGGCGCCGCCGCCATGGCGCACGCGGTCACCGGCGCCGGCTATGCGGCGCTCGTCGACGACGTCGAGATCGGCGTGGGCGGCATGACCTGCGCCAACTGCAGCGCGCGGGTCGAGCGCGCATTGCGGGCCCTGCCGGGCGTCATCGCCGCCTCGGTGAACCTCGCCACCGAGCGCGCCGCCGTGCAGCGGCTGGGAGCCGCGCCCGACCTCGACGCCATTTCCGCAGCCATCGCGGCGGCCGGCTACCGGGCTCTGCCGCTGGGCGGCGACTATCCCGACGATGCGCAGGCGCGCGCGCGCGCGGCCGACCTGCGGGCGCGCCGCAACGCGGCCGTGCAGGCAGCGGCGCTGACGGCGCCGCTGCTGGCGCTAGCCATGGGACCGATGCTGCTGCCGCCGCTGGGCCGCCTGCTCGATCGCGTCGTCCCCGTCGACGGCTTCTGGACCGCCCTGCAGTGCCTGCTGGCGAGCGCAGTGGCCTTCGGCCCGGGGCGGCGCTTCTTCTCGGCGGGCTGGTCGGCGCTGCGCCATGCCTCGCCCGACATGAACACGCTGGTGATGCTGGGCGTGGGTTCGGCGTGGCTCTACAGCGTGACCGCCTGGCTGCAACCGGCGTGGTTCGGTGCCGCGCGGGGCGAGCTCTACTTCGAATCGGTGGCGGTCGTCGTGAGCGCGGTCCTGCTGGGGAAGTACCTGGAGGCGCTGGCCAAGGGACGGGCCGGCGAGGCGATCCGCACGCTGGCCGGACTGCAGGCCCGCGAGGCGACCGTGCTGCGCGACGGCGTGGAGTGCGCGGTGCCGATCGGCGCCGTCCAGGTCGGCGACCTGGTCCTGGTGCGGCCGGGCGAGCGCATCCCGGTGGATGGTCGCGTGCGCGAGGGCACGAGCTTCGTCGATGAGTCGATGCTGACCGGCGAGCCGCTGCCGGTCGCGCGCGGCCCCGGCGATCGGGTCACCGGCGGCACGATCAACCAGCTCGGCGCGCTGCGCATCGAAACGCTGCAGGTCGGCGCAGCGACCGTGCTGGCGCAGATCATCCGCCTGGTCGACCAGGCGCAGGGCTCCAAGCTGCCGATCCAGCGGCTCGCCGACCGCATCGTGGCCGTCTTCACCATGGTCGTCCTGGCCGTCGCTGCGCTGACCTTCGCCGCCTGGATGGCGTGGGCGCCGGCGCCGGCGTTCGGCGCGGCGCTGATCAGCGCAGTGGCGGTGCTGGTGATCGCGTGTCCGTGCGCGATGGGCCTGGCCACGCCGGCGGCCATCATGGTCGGCGGCGGCCGCGGTGCCGAGCTCGGCGTGCTGTTCCGCCGCGGCGAGGCCCTGGAAATGCTCAGCCGGGTGGACCTGGTCATGTTCGACAAGACCGGGACCCTGACGGTGGGCAAGCCCGTCGTGACCGAGATCGAGGCGCTCGAGGGCATGGCGCCGCGCGAACTGCTGCGCCTGGCCGCCGCGGCCGACGCTCCGAGCGAGCACCCGCTCGCCGCGGCGCTGGTCGCCGCCGCCCGCGCCCGGGGCGTGAACCTCCCGGCCGCGGCGGAATTTACCGCCGTGCCCGGCGGCGGCGTCAGCGCGACGGTCGAGGGACGGCGCATCCTCGTCGGCGCCGGGCGCCTGCTGGAGCGCGAGGGCATCGCCACCGGGGCGCTCGATGCGCGCGTGCAGGCGCTGCGCGCCGGCGGACGCAGCCTGAGCTACGTGGCGATCGACGGCCGCCTGTGCGGCGTGCTCGGGATCGCCGATGCGCTCAAGCCGGACGCCGCGGCCGTCGTGGCAGCCTTGCGGGCGCGCGGCCTGCGCGTGGCCATGCTGAGCGGCGATGCCGACGCCGCGGCCCGCGCGGTGGCGGCGCAGGCCGGCATCGACGACGTGGAGGCGCAACTGAGCCCCGATGGCAAGGCCGAGGTCGTGCGCCGGCGCCAGGCGGCAGGCGCGCGCGTCGCCTTCGTCGGCGACGGCATCAACGACGCACCGGCGCTGGCGCAGGCCGATGTCGGCATCGCGGTGGCCAGCGGCACCCAGATAGCCATCGCCGCGGCCGACATCACGCTCACCCGCGGCGAGCTCGGCGTGCTGGTCAGTGCCTTCGCGCTGGCCACGCGTACGATGGCGGTGATCCGCGGCAACCTGTTCTGGGCATTTTTCTACAATGCGCTCTTGATACCCGTGGCAGCGGGGGTCCTGGTGCCGCGCTGGGGCATCGCCATCCATCCGATGTTCGCGGGCGCCGCCATGGGGCTCTCGAGCGTCTTCGTGCTTACCAACAGCCTGCGCCTGCGGCGTGTTCCGCCCTGGACGCCGGCGCCGTGACGGCGCGTGCGCCGGCGCACTTTCAGGAGAATGTCGTGCCAACGACGGTCTTGACGATCACCGGAATGACCTGCGGTCATTGCGTCCAAGCAGTGCGCAATGCGCTGGCCGCGGTGCCCGGCGTGTCTGCGGTGCAGGTCAGCCTCGAGCAGCAGCAGGCCCGCGTCAGGGGCAACGCCGACCTGGCGCGATTGCTGAGCGCCGTCGAGGCGGAGGGCTACACCGCGGCGGTCCAGCAGCCCTAGCACGCTGCTGGCGCACCTCAGCTGCCCGCGGGCGCGGGCCAGGACACCCCGCTGCGAAAGGCCATGAACGCGGCGACGAACAGTCCGAGCACGGCGAACGCGTGCTGGAGGCGCCGCGTCGGGAGGCGCCGCGCCAGCATCCTGCCGGCCAGCATACCGAGCAGGGCGCCAGCGGCGAACGGCAGGGCAGCATCGCGCTGCCCGAAATGGCCGCCTGCGAGGATCACGCCGATGCTGGCGGCCGATACAAGTGCGATCACCGCCAGCGATGTCGCAACGACGCTGGCCGGCGCAAGGTCGCTCGCTCGCGTCAATGCCGGCACCAGGACGAAGCCGCCGCCGACACCGAGCAGCGAAGCGAGCACGCCCGCTGCGAAGCCGGCGGCGCCGAGAGCGCGCGCGCACGGCCCCGTCCAGCGCAATCGTCCGGTCTGCGGGTCCAGGAGGCAGGGTGCCGCGCGGCCGCCGCCCGGTGCTGCCGCCAGGTCTGCGGCGGCGCGGGGCAACAGCAGCCGCGTGCTCGCGTATGCCAGCGTCAGCGCAAATGCCAGAGTCAGCAACGCATTGTCGATGCGGCCGCCCAGCCAAGCGCCGAGCGCCGCACCGGCCACGCCCATGGCCGACATGTAGGCGGCGGCCCGGTAGCGCACCTGTCCGGCGTGCAGGCCGAGCGCCGCGCCCAGCAGCGCCGACAGGCCTACGGCCACCAGCGCGGTTGGAACCGCATCGGCCATCGGCTCGCGCAGCCCGAACACCAACAGCGGGACGGCCAGCACGCCGCCGCCCGCGCCCGTCAGGGCGAGGATCAGTCCTACCGCCAGGCCCAGCGTGATGGTCAGCAGCATCATCGGTGCCGCGCGGCGACGCAGCGCGCGCCGCCGTCGGCCGGCCGCCGCGCTACTTGCGGATGGCGCACGTGCTCAAGCCCAGCACCGAGTACAGCGGGCAAAGGCCCAAGGCCGCGGTCGCCAGCGGGATGACGCCTATCCAGGCCCAGACGGGTCCCCCCATCAGGGCCCAGGCCACCAGCCCCGCGCCGACCACCAGCCGCAGCACGCGATCGATACTGCCGACATTCGATTTCATGACAACTCCTGTGCGTCGCGCGCAGGGCGACGCGGTTGTTCGGACGCAGCCGTCCGGATATGCCCGCGGCCATTAGATGCCGGCACCGGCGCCCTGTCTGTGACCTATGTCACAGGCCGGCTCCGCCTGCGCCGCGCGGCGCAGGCCCTCCGGGTCGATCACCTCGATACGCGCCCGCCCCAGGACGATCCAGTTGCGCGTCGCGAAGGTCTTGAGCGTGCGCGACACCATTTCCCGCACGCTGCCCAGTTCGTCGGCCAGCTGCTGGTGGGTGGCGTGGAGCACGCGGTCCTTGCTCAGCAGCAGCGCAGCGAGCCGCTGGTCGAGCCGGCGAAAGGCAACCTCCTCGATGACCTGCATCAGGTCGACGATGCGCGCCGCGAAGCTCCGGAACACGAAACCGCGGAAGGCGTGCTGCAGGATCAGCTCGTCGAACAGCTCGCCCGGTACCAGGCCCAGCGTGCTCGCGGTCTCGGCCACGCCGCGCGCGTTGTAGTCGACGCCGCCCAGCAGGCAGCTGGTCGAGATCACGCACGATTCGCCCGGCGCAAGGCGGTAGAGGGTCAATTCGCGCCCGTGGGCGGCGCGCTTGGAAACACAGATCTGGCCCTCGAGCACCAGCGGGAAATCGCGGCACGGGCTGGCCTCGTCGAAGACCAGGCTGCCGGCGGCGAGCGTTGCCACGCGCAGGCGCTCGCGCACGCGCGCGCGCAGGGGTGACGGCAGGGTGTCGAAGACGGGGTAGTGGGCAAGCAATGCGGCGCGTTCCATCGCCGGGCCTCCGCTGCAGGGCGCTTTGCCCGGGAGCCCCTTGGCTCCCGGATGCGACTGCCGCGCAGTATGCGCCGGACGCGAAAAGACCCCCCGGCGGCGCAGCCGACGGTCGGCGAAATTCGGCTGTTTTGACCGGGGGGAAGAGGGAACGTAACGGAAGCGCTGGACTGCCTCCGGGAAGCGCCAAGGTACACAAGCGCGGGGCGCGGCGCAGCGGCAGTAACCCGTACGGCGATCCCCTAGGCCGATCCCGGCTGCGGTGCCCCGGTAGACTCGTGAGAATGTGCCGAAATGAGCAGCGCCCGCAACCATGAATTGCCCGGACTGGCGGCCCTGATGGATGCGCCGGCGCGAGTGCATATGGCCGATGCGCATCACAAGAGCGGCGGTCCCGCCGCTGCCGCGATGCCCTTCTGGCTGGCCATCCTTTTCCTGGCTGCCTATGTCTTCGCCGACCCGGCGACCGGACTCTTTCCCAACCCGCGCTTCGGCGTGCAGCCGCTCAGCGCGCATCCGGCCTTCGCGATCGCCCTGATCGCCCTGGGTCCGGCCAAGGCGGTGGCGGCGGTGTTTGCCGCGGTGCTTGTCGGCTGGGCGCTTGCGCGCGACTCCGGCTTCACTCTGGCGGCGGTTCCGGCGGCCGCGGCGATCACGGCGATCTATTGGCTGGCGGCGCGCGCGTTGCGCCGGTGGGCCCGCTGGGATACCGGCGCGGTGCGGCCGCGCGACGTGAACGTGCTGCTGGCCGTGTGCCTGCCCGCGGCGATCCTGTGTACCGCCGTCGACGGCTTGCGCCAGATCGCCGGCCCCGGCCTGACCGCCGCCGCGCTGCCGCTGCTGAGCCTGCGGCTGTTCGTCGCCAACCTGCTGGGCCTGGCCGTGCTGGCGCCGTTGCTGCTGCAATGGGCCTCCGGGTCCTGGACCGCGCAGCTGAAAAGGATCGGCCTCGGCGTGGCCCTGCGCGAGTTGCTGGTCTTCCTGCTGGCGCTCGGCGGCCTGCTCGAACTCGTGTTCGGCCTGCGTCCGCTCGACGAATTCCGCATGTCCTACCTGCTGTTCCTGCCGATGATCGTCGCTGCCATGCGGCGCGGCGTGTTCGGCGTGGCCACCCTGCTGCCCGTGGTCCAGCTGGGACTGCTGGCGGCATTGATGCTGATCGGCACGCGCGCCGGAACGGCGTTCGAGTTCCAGATCCTGATGCTCACGCTGGCCATCGCGACGCTTTATCTGGGCGCGCTCTCCGACGAGCGCCAGCGTGCCGCGGCCAGCCTGGCCGAACAGGAGCGCGCGCTGCGCGAGCGCGGTCTTGCCCTGGCCGAGGCGCAGCGGATGGCCTCGACCGCCGAACTGGCGGCCGCGCTGGCGCACGACCTGAGCCAGCCGCTGTCGGCGATCGGCACGTATGCCAGCGCCAGCCAGGTGCTCGCGGCGCGCGGCCCGGCCGACCACGCCAAGCTGCTGGAGACGCTCGAGCAGATCACCCGGGAAAGCGCGCGTGCCGGACAGTACCTGCGGCGCATGCGCGACTTCTTTCGCACCGGCAGCATGCGCGAGGAGACCGTCGCGGTGGCCGAGTTGCTGGAAACCACCCGGGCGCACCTGCAGGGCCGGATGAGGCGCGGCGGCATCGGGTGGCACCTCAGCCTGGAGACGGCCCTGCCGCCGGTGCAGGTCGACAGCGTCCAGATCGGTGCCGTGCTCGGCAACCTGGTCGGCAATGCCTGCGATGTGCTGGCCGAGCACCCGGGGCCGCGCACGATCCACGCGCGCGCCTTCGTCGTTGCCGGCAGCAATCCGGCCCTGGTGCGCATCCTGGTCGAGGACTCGGGGCCCGGCGTACCCCCGGAACTGCGGCCACGCCTGTTCCTGCCGCTGGCGACGAGCAAGCCCAACGGCATGGGACTGGGACTGGCGCTGTCGCGCTCCATTGCCGAACGCCAGGGCGGCCACCTCTGGTTCGACGACAGCCGCGCGCCGACGACCTTCTGCCTGGACCTGCGCAGCCATGCCTGAGCGCCAGCCGTCGCCGTCGCTACCGGGCCACGTCCTGCTCGTCGAGGACGATGCCGCCGTGCGCGGCTCCCTGACCCTGCTGCTGCAATTGCACGGCTACGCCACGGCCGAGTTCGCCAGCGCCGAGGCCTTTCTCACCGCGCCGCGGCCGCTGGAGCGCCCGGCCTGCGTGCTGGCCGATATCCATCTGCCCGGCATGTCGGGCATCGCCCTGCAGGCGCGGATGGTTCACGACGCGCACGCGCCGCCGGTCCTGTTGATGACCGCGCAGGGCAACGAGGCGCTGGCGCGCGCCGCCCTGCTGCAGGGCGCCGTCGATTTCCTGGAAAAACCGATCGAGGAAGCTGCGCTGCTGGCCGCCGTGGCGGCCGGATTGCGCAGCGACCTGGAGCACATCGCACGCCATCGCGAACATGACGCCGTCGCGGCACGCGTGGGCAGCCTGACGCGCCACGAGCTCGCCCTGTTCGACCGGATCACCAATGGGCTGGCGTCGCGCGAGATCGCCACGGAATTCGGTCTCACGGTAGAGCGCGTCGAGCAGCAGCGCGCCCGGCTGATGGAGAAGCTGGAGGTCGCCCGGGTGACCGACCTGTTCCGCCTGCGCTTTCGCCTGGGCGAAGTCCTGGCCGAGCGCGCCGCTCGGCTCTAGGTCACTTCGTCCGCCCGTCGCGCGGCCGGTGCGGGCTGTTTCATCGCGAAGCGCACCAGGTCGGCAACGCGTCGCACGTCGAGCTTGTCCATCAGCCGCGCCTTGTAGACCTCGACGGTGCGCGCGCTGATGCCCATGTCCGCGGCGATCTCGCGATTATGGCGGCCGGCGACCACCTGCTCCATCACCTCGCGTTCACGCGGCGTCAGGCGGTCGAGCCGCTCCTGTACCCGTTCGGCCTGCTGCGCCGCTTCCCAGCGCCGTTCATCGGAGCGCAATGCGGCCTCGACCAGTTCGACCAGCCGGTCGTTCTCGACCGGCTTTTCGAGGAAGTCGAATGCGCCGGCCTTGAGCGCGGCCCGGGCGGTGGGGACGTCGCCGTGGCCGGTGAGGAACAGCGCGGGCAGCGGAATGCCGGCTTCGGCCATGCGCGCCTGCAGTTGCAGCCCGCTCATGCCTCCCAGGTGGACGTCGATGATCGCGCAACCCTGGCAATCGGGGTCGACGGCCGCCAGGAAACCTTCGGCGGAGTCATACTCGCGCGTGACGCGGTCGCGGAACCCCAGCCAGAGCGCCAGCGAACGCCGCACGCCGGGATCGTCGTCGACAATGTGGATCACGGGGCGATAGAGTTTCGAGGTCACGGCGCGGATACGGCCCGGGTGGAAGTCAACGACGCCACGATACGCCCTGGACGCTTGCAATGCGATCCCGCGGGTGACTAGGGGTTTCCCTTACGGGGTGGACAATGACCCGCTTGCCTCCGATTCGATATCGTTGCCGCGCAATCCGACGCCGACCGGCAGTGCATCGCGGGCGGTCCGGCCATCGATCCAGCGCTTTTCCCGAGGTGGGCGAGTGTCCCTTGTCGCTTTCGTACTGAAACGTCCCTACACGGTTCCGGCGGTGCTGATCCTGGTCACGCTCCTCGGGCTGGGTGCGGCGTTTCGCATGCCGGTCGACATCTTCCCGGAAATCGATATCCCGGTGGTCAGCGTGGTGTGGACGTACAACGGCATGTCGGCCCAGGACATGCAGAACCGCATCCTCACGCTGCACGAACGCACGCTCGCCTCGCTGGTCGACGACATCGCGCATATCGACGCCACCAGCTATGCGGGGGTGGGGGTCGAGAAGGTCTACCTGCATGAGGGCGCCGATGTCACGCGTGCCGTCTCGCAGCTCGCGAGCAGTGCCCTGGTCGTGCTCAAGTACATGCCGCCCAACATCACGCCGCCGCTGGTATTGCGCTATGGCGCCACCGACGTGCCCATCATCCAGCTCAGCCTGGCCAGCGATTCGCTGCCCGATACCAAGCTCAACGACCTGGGGCAGAACATCATCCGCCCGAGCCTTGCCGTGGTCCACGGTGCCGAGGTGCCCTACCCCTACGGCGGCAAGCCGCGCGTGGTGATCGCCGACCTGGACACGCGCGCGCTGCAGTCGCGCGGCCTGTCGACCACCGACGTGAGCCTGGCGCTGCAGCGCCAGAACGTGATCCTGCCGGCGGGCGACGTCAAGATCGGCGCCAAGGACTACACGCTGACGATGAACAACAGCCCGGACGTCATCGAGTCGATCAACGATTTCCCGATCCGCGAAGTGGCCGGACGGACGGTATTCATGCGCGACGTCGCGCGCGTGCACGACGGCTTCCAGGTGCAGACCAACTCGGTGTCGGTCGACGGATCGCCCGGAGCGCTGATGTCGATCCGCAAGACCGGCGGCGTGTCCACGCTGGCCGTCATCGACGGGGTACGCACCGCCCTGGCCGACATCCGCCGGGTGATGCCGGCCGGGGTGTCGATAACGCCCGTGTTCGACCAGTCGATCTTCGTCAAGGCGGCGCTGAAGAGCGTGCTGATGGGCGGCGCGATGGCCGCGGGCCTGACGGCCCTGATGATCCTGCTGTTCCTGGGCAACTGGCGCCTGACCCTCATCATCCTGGCGGCCATACCGCTGTCGATCATCACCGCGGTGCTGGTGATGTACGTCGGTGGCAACACGCTCAACACGATGACGCTGGGCGGATTCGCGCTGGCGGTCGGCATCCTGGTCGACAACGGCACCGTCGTCATCGAGAACATCGAGCGCCACGTCGGCATGGGCGAGCCGCTCGAAACGGCCATACTGCGCGGCACCGGCGAAGTAGGCGTGCCCACGGTTCTCTCGACGCTGTGCATCTGCATCGTGTTCGTGCCGGTATTCCTGCTGCAGGGAACCGCCAAGTACCTGTTCTCGCCGCTTTCGGTCTCGGTCTGCATCTCGCTGCTGGCGAGCCTCGCCCTGTCCTTCACGCTGGTGCCGGTGCTGTTCAAGTACCTGATGCGCGCATCGGTCGAGGGGCACGGCGCGGCCGCCCCGCCGGCCGCGGCGCCGGCGACGGCGCAGATGCGGGCGCTGCGCGTCACCGGCAGTGCGCTGATGGGCATCCACTACCGTTTCGAGTCGGCGTTCGAGCGCTTTCGCGGGGCCTATCGCGAGGCCGTATCGTGGGTGATGTCGCGCCCGGGCGTGACCATCGGATTCTTCGGCCTGCTCATGTTCTCCTCGCTGCTGCTGTTCCCTGGACTCGGTCGCGACTTCTTCCCCCAGGTAGACGCCGGGCAGATGCGCCTGCACGTGCGCGCGCCGGCCGGCACGCGCCTGGAACGCACCCAGGAGTACTTCTCGCAGGTGGAACACCGGATCCGCGCCAGCGTCGGCGACGACCAGATCGCCGTGATACTCGACAACATCGGCCTGCCGTACAGCGGCATCAACCTGGCGCTCAGCGATACCGCCACGGTCGGGCCGATGGACGGCGAGATCCTGATCTCGCTCAAGGAGAAGCACCGGCCGACCGCCGGTTTCGTCGCGCAATTGCGGCGCGAACTGCCGCGCGATTTCCCCGACCTGCAGTTCTTCTTCCAGCCGGCCGACATCGTCGACCAGGTCCTGAACTTCGGCCAGCCCGCGCCGATCGACATCCGCATTTCCGGCTACGACAGCGCCGCCACGTACGCGCTGGCGGCGAAGCTGTCCGCCGACCTGCACCGGGTGCCGGGCGTGGTCGACGCGCACGTCTTCCAGGTGCCGGACGGCCCGGCGCTGACCATCGGTGTCGACCGCGCGCTGGCCAACGAACTGGGTGCCAGCCAGCAGGGTACGGCCAACAGCGTGCTGGTGGCCACCAACTCGAGCGCGCAGCTGGCGCCCAACTTCTGGGTCGACCCGCGCAACAGCGTCAGCTATCCGCTGGTGGTGCAGGTGCCGACCTACCGGATCTCGTCGGCGGAGGATCTCTGGACGATACCGGTCACCGCCGAGACCGGCGGCGACCAGCGCCAGCTGCTGATGAACGTGTCCGAATTCGGCCGGGGCCGCGTTCCCCTGGTGACTTCGCAGTTCAATATCCGCCCGGTGTTCGACGTGCACGCCGACGTGCAGGGCCGCGACCTCGAATCGGCCGCGCGCGCGATCACCCGGGTCATCGAGGCCGACCGGCCGCCGCCGGAGCAGGCCATCGCGGTGGTGCTCTCGGGCCAGGTGGAAACCATGCGCGAGAGCTATGCCGGACTGTTCACCGGCATCGGCCTGGCGGTGGTGCTGGTCTACCTCTTCCTGGTCATCAACTTCCAGAGCTGGGTCGACCCGCTGATCGTTCTCATGGCGGTTCCGTTCGCGCTGGGTGGCGTGGTGTGGATGCTCTACCTGACGCAGACCCACCTCAGCGTACCGGCCTTGATGGGCACGTTGATGTGCATCGGCCTGGCCACGGCCAACAGCATCCTGGTGGTCACCTTCGCCAACCAGCGCATGGACGACGGCGACGATGCGCTGGTCGCGGCCGTGACCGCCGGCTATACGCGCCTGCGTCCGGTGCTGATGACGGCCGGCGCGATGATCCTGGGCATGATCCCGATGGCGCTGGGCGTGGGGGAGGGCGGCGAGCAGAACGCACCGCTGGCGCGTGCCGTCATCGGCGGGTTGCTGTTCGCGACCGTCGCCACCCTGGTATTCGTTCCCACCATGTACCGGACCCTGCGGCGCCGCCCCACGGGCCTGCTGCCGGGGATGTCCACGGCGCAATTTGCGAGGTAAAAGCGTGCAACACGGCGATGATGACGTTTCACGCGGCGCGGCCGCGGCGGGCCAGGAGGCCCTGGTTCCGGCGCGGCCCCCTGCGGCTGCGGACGATGGCGCTGCCGGCCGTGCCTCGGTGGACTTCCCGCCGCGCACCGGCGGCCGCATGCGGCGCATCGCGGTCGGGCTTGCGCTGATCCTGCTGGCCGGCTTCGCACTCACCTTCTTCTTCAAGTCGCGCGACGAAAGCGCGCTCGCCAACGAGTCGCGCGACGCCGCCTCCCAGCCGTCGATGGTGACGGTGGTCACGGCCCAGCCGGCCGCGGGCGAGCGGGCGCTGACGCTGCCCGGCGAGACCGCGGCCTGGTACGAGAGCACGATCTACGGCCGCGTGAACGGCTATGTCGCGGCCTGGCACGCCGATATCGGCGACCACGTCCGCCAGGGGCAGACGCTGGCGACCATCGACACCCCGGAACTCGACGCGCAACTGGCCGCGGCGCGTGCCCAGCTCAACGCGGTCCAGTCCCAGGTCGTGGTGCGCGAAGCGGAGGCGGAATTGGCCACCACCACCTACGCGCGCTGGCGCGACTCGCCCAAGGGAGTGGTGTCGGACCAGGAACGCGAGGAAAAGCGCGCCGATTTCGACAGCGCGACGGCGCGCCTGAATGCGGCACGCGCGCAGGTCGCGGTCAGCCAGGCCGATGTCGATCACTATGCGGCGCTGGCCGAGTTCAAGCGCGTGGTGGCGCCCTTCGACGGCACCATCGTCGAGCGGCGCATCGACATCGGCAATCTCGTCACGGCCGGCAGTACCGCGGCCACCACCTCGCTCTACCGGATGAGCCAGGACCGGCCGATCCGCGTCTTCGTCGATGTACCGCAGCGCGCCTCGGGAGAATTGATGAAGCCGGGACTGGCGGTGAAGATCCGCGCCAGCAACCTGCCGGGCCGGGTGTTCGACGGCACGATCGCCCGATCCTCGCGTTCCATCAACCCGCAGGCACGCACGCTCAAGGTCGAGGTGGACCTTCCCAATGCCGATCAGGCGCTCGTGCCCGGCATGTACGTCGATGTGGCGTTCCAGATGGCGGCCGGCCCGCTGCTGCAGGTCCCCGCCGCCGCGCTGCTGTTCCGGACCAGTGGTCCGCAGATCGCGGTGGTCGATCCCGACGGGCACATCCATTTCCATGCGGTCACCATCGCGCGCGACCAGGGCAGCCACGTCGAGCTCGGCTCGGGCGTGAACGCCGGCGACCGCATCGCGCTCAACCTCAGCAGCCAGATCGGTGACGGCGACCTGGTGAGCGTGCGCGAGTCGCCGACCTCTGGCGCAGCGCCGGAACAGGCGGGAAAGCGGTCGCCATGAGCGCGACGCACCGACCCGGGCGCCGGTTGCGCGCATCGGGCTGCGCGCTCGCGCTGGCGGCATTGGCCGGATGCGCGGTGGGTCCCGATTACCACCGTCCCGATGCAGCGCCACCCGGCGTCTTCGCCGACGCGGCGTCGCCGGACAAAGCCGCAGCCGGCACCGATGGCCCGCCCGCCGCCGATCCGGCGAGCTGGTGGCGTTCGCTGCAGGATCCGGAACTCGACGCGCTGGTCGAGCGGGCGCTGGCGGGGAATCCTGGCCTGGACATCGCCCTCACCCGCCTGCAGGAGGCCCGCACCTTCGAGATGGCGCTCACCGGCTATGCCCTGCCGCGCATTGCCGCCGGCGCCGGCGGCGGCCGCGGGACGGGCAGCGACTTGTCACGCGGACGGGTCGCCAGTCCACTGGCTTCGGCCGATCACACGCTGGCCTCGTCGCAGCGCATCACCGATGTGGCCGGCGGCTACGCGCTGTGGGACCTGGACCTGTTCGGCGGGTTCCGCCGCGAGATCGAGGCAGCCCGCTACGACGCGCAGGCCGCCGCGGCAGCGCGCGACGCCGTGCAAGTGGCCGTCATCGCCGACCTGGTCCGTGCCTACGTCGACTTGCGCGGCCTGCAGATGCAGCTGGCCGTGTTGCAGCAGAGCGAGTCGGCCGCCCGCAGCTTGCGCGATCTCGTGCAGGCGCGCTTCGATCGGGGCATCACCAACGAGCTGGACCTCACGCTGGCGCGGCGCCAGTACGCCGCGGTCGAGGCCAGCATGGCGCCGCTGCGCGCGCAGGTGCGCACGGCGCGCTTTGCGATCGCCATATTGCTCGGGCGCTTCCCGGAGGAACTGGAAGCGGAGCTGGGTCCGGCGGGGTTGATCCCGACGATACCGGTGCGCGTGGCGGCCGGTGTGCCGCTGGACCTGATGCGCCGGCGCCCCGACATCCGCGCCGCCGAGTGGGAACTCGCCGCCGCGACGGCGCGCGTCGGCGTGGCCACGGCCAGGCTGTTCCCGCAGCTGTCGCTGGGTGCCGGCCTGGGCGTGCAGGGCGAGGGTCTGGGCTACGGGCCGGCCGGCCGGCAGCGCATCTGGAGCGCGGGCTACTCGGCGGTTTTGCCCGTGCTTGATTTCGGCACCCTCGACGCACTGGCCGCCGTGGCGGACCTGCAGACCCATGAACAGCTGGTCAACTACAAGCGCACGGTTCAGGGCGCGGTCGCCGAGGTCGATACCGCGATGGCCAACTTCCAGGCGCAGCAGGACCGGCTGGCGAGCCTGGGCGAGGCGGTTGCCGCCAGCCAGCGCGCGATGGAACTGGCCTCGGAACGCTACGACCGCGGGCTGAGCGACTTCCTCAATGTGATCGACGCGCAGCGCCAGGCCTATGACCTCGAGGGCGAGTACGTCCAGGCGCAATCCGTTGTCGCCGAACAGTTCGTTGGGCTCTACCGCGGGCTGGGGGGCGGTTGGGAAGCGTATGCCGGACCACCGGCGCTGCCGGTGCCCCAACCGGCCATCGTTGCCATGTTCCGGCGCCTTGTCCATCCCGGTGCGTCGTCGTCCGGCGCAGGGGCGGCGCAAACGGACTGACGACCGTAGCGGCTTGCGTCGCCGCTCGGCCGGGTTGTCGTTCCGGCGCCAGCCGTGCAATGCGGGTCATCGCCAGGACACGAGTTCCCACTGCAGGTAGTCCTCGGGCATTTCCCCGCCTCGCCCCGACACGTAATAGATTCCGTGGGTGCGGCGCAGTACCCAGCGGCCAACGGCGGGAGCGAACCACACGGACTCCATCCGCTGGCTGGCGACCACGTTCAGGTCCTCGTTCTGGAAATCGATGAGGTTGTCAAAGCGAAAGGCGGTGAACGTCCCGGCGGGGACCTGCAGTCGCGTCCACTCGCGCGGCGTGATCGTCAGGTCCCAGACTTCGCTGTACTCGGAGGACGCCAGCATCCGGTAGCGATCGTCGTAGGTGGTCGATCGGTCCGCCTCGAGGCGCGCGGGCCAGGCCGGCAGCGGTCGCGCGAAGGTGATCGGATATTTCCAGTGCGCATCCTGGGTGATCATTCCCCAGGACGATTGGATCTCGTCGGCCAGCACGCCGCTGCGCTGACTGGTGCGCTGGATGCGTATGACCGGCGCGATCGCGACGACCGTCTCCGTGATCTCGTCGATGACCTCATGGTTGTAGAGGTTGCGTACCTGGTACACCCATTGCTGGCCCACGGCCACGGGACGCACCTGGGCGTCGACGGGCGCTGGCGTCGCTCGCGCCAGCGTGGCGGAATCACCGCTTGTTGTGCACGCCGCCAGGCAGGCCAGCAGCAGTGCTGCCGCTGCGGTCCCGCAGCGGCGAGGTGCATCTGGCGGCGAGGTTATCTTCATGGTCGGCACGCAAGGCAAGGGCCTACCATGTTCCCAATGCCGGCTGCTGTCCAGTCGGGACCCACTCCCGGGTATCCCGTACGGTGGCGCGTGCGTGCGGCGTAGCAAAAAGGGCGTGGAAGGACGAACTTCCGTCCTTGCACGCCCTCGAAGGAATCCCGGCTTGCCGCCGGGATTCCGTACCGTTGGTGATTCTTAGAAGCTGTGGCGCAGGCCGATCGCGGTGATGCGGTTGCTCGGATCGGTGTAGCCGGTAGCCATGCCGCCCGAAGCCGTGTCCTTCATGATGCCGACATAGGCATCCGTGCGCTTGGAGAAGCGATAGTCCAGGACCAGCGAGTAGTAGTTGGTCGCGCCGCTGCACAGCGTGTTGTGCTTGCCGGAGGCATCGCCGCAATATTCGCTGCCGGTCGCGCCTGCCGTCCAGGAGTTCTGCGAGGCGCGATACCAGGCGGCCGAGACGCTGAACGCCGAGGTGATTTCCTGCGTGCCGCCGATCCAGAGAACGTTGATGTTCTTCTGCGACGCGTAGGAGGCCACGCCCACCGAGGTGACCGTATAGCCGAACAGGCTGTTGACCGCCTGGTCGCCGGTGGCGGCGACGGCCGGGGGGCCGACCTGGGCAGCCGTGCCCGGATTGGACGGGTTGTTGAACTCTTCACGCTCGTAGCCGCCGCGGATCGTGGTCTTGGTGGCGTCGAAGGTGTACTTGGCGGCCAGCAGGAATGCCTTCGTGTCGGCTGCGGTGGCCGACAGGGTGCCGACCGTCGAACCGGAGATCGAGAACGCGTCCTTGAATTGCTGGTAGCCCAGGTACACACCCAGCGGGCCGCTGACGTAGGAGCCGTTCACCTGGTAGGCGCCTTGCGCGCTGCTGCTACCCGACACGCCGCCGAACTTGTACAACAGTCCCAGGGTGAAGTCGCCGAAGCCGACCTTGTACTTCAGGCTGTTGTCGACGCGGCTGTCATCCGTGAAGCCGCCGCCGCCGTACGCGCCCGAGTAGCCGATGGGCGAGAAGGCATACGAGCCCAGCATCGGGTCCGTCTGGCCGATGTCGTCCAGGAAGAACGTCGGGTGACGGCCGAGGGTCAACTGGCCGTAGTCGCTCGAGGAAATGCCGACGTAGGCGCCGCGCGAGAACAACTGGCCGTTGATGGCGCTGTCGGCTGCCACGTTCGGGCCTTCCGCGCCACTGTGCGACAGGGCCGCCGCCGCATTGCTCAGCGTGCCGGTGCCGATGTTGATGGCCGACTCGAGCAGGAAGATGCCCTTGACGCCGCCGCCCATGTCTTCCTGGCCCTTGATGCCCCACTTGGAGGGCGTCAGGCCGCCGCTGAACATGCCGGTCGCCGATTGCGTGGCATGGACGATCAGCGGATTGGCTTCCGACACCATGTTCGGGTCGAAAGTGTAGGAATGCTGGATGTTGGCAACGGAAGCGTCGAGCGTGCCATACAGGGTGACGCTGGAATCGTCCGCGAAGGCGGTGCCGACCATCGCAGCGAGTGCGAGTGGTGCAAACTTGACGAGTGATTTACGTGACATGGTGTCCCCAAGGGTGTGGGTTAGAGAGGTCTTATTGAGATGGCACTTAGCCGAGGGAGGCTAGGGCCGTAAGATTACAGCGGGCTTACGTTGTGGGCAGAAAACAACACTTCGAGGCCGCCTCGGTAGTTTCACCTATGTCGTTGATTGCAATGACCGAGGGCGAATCTGAGACGGCGACGGCCAACATGGGTCCGCAAACCGACACGCGCGCAGAATGTCGGCGTGCACCATAAGTAGTAGGAGGGAGATCATGCAAGACCTGCGCAGACCGACGCCCGTCGATACCTTGCTGAGCGTTTTCCAGGCGGCGCTTGGGGTCATTGCCGCGAATCCCGTCAGCAGTCGGCCGCATCCGAGGACCCAGGGCGCGGCCCAGGCGGCCGATCTCACCGACGCGGAAAGGGCGCATGCGGCTGCGCTCATGCGCGTCAATCACGTGGGCGAAATCTGCGCGCAGGCGCTCTACGAGTCACAGGCGCTCTTCACTCGCGATGAATCCTTGCGCGCCGTGTTTCGCCATGCCTCGATCGAGGAATCCGATCACCTCGCGTGGACGGCGCGGCGCGTCGCGCAGCTGGGCGGCCGTGTGAGCCGCATGGTGCCGGTCTGGTATGGCGGCGCCTTCGCGATCGGGGCGCTGGCTTCGCTTGTCGGCGACGGCTTCAGCCTGGGCTTCATGTCCGAGACCGAGCGCCAGGTCGAGGCCCACCTGTTATCGCACCTGGACAAGCTCCCGGCCGGGGACCTGGAATCGCGCGCCATCGTCGCGCAGATGAAGGTCGACGAGGCGGAGCATGGCCGCACGGCGCGCGAGCACGGCGGAATCGAGTTGCCGCTGGCCGTGCGGTGGGCCATGCATGCCAGCGCACGCGTCATGACCACCACCGCCTATTACGTCTGATA
>Ga0181528_10000998_pt1 | contig 18150 bp, 19 predicted proteins | sample PEATcosm2014_Bin_47_FD_119742 | JGI IMG/M metagenome (GOLD analysis project Ga0181528, IMG submission 119742) | Peatland microbial communities from MTU Mesocosm Facility, Houghton, MI, USA - PEATcosm2014_Bin10_10_metaG | ecosystem: Environmental > Terrestrial > Soil > Wetlands > Peat | place...
GCCCGCTGTGAATACCGATTCGCCAGTCCCGCACCCACCACGGGTGGCGCCTCGATGCGAAGCGCTGACGCGCTCCTCGAGGAGTACCTGCACCTCTGTTGCGCGAATCGAGGCGTCCTGCTCACGCCCTTTCACAACATGGCGCTGATGTCGCCCGCGACGACGCTGTCCCAGGTGCAACGTCACGGCGCGGTGTTCAACGAGGCACTCGACGCACTCGTTCGCTGAGAGTCCGTTCGAGGGTGGTCCTAGGATGGCTCCGTGTCTAACTTCGTCGATTCGGCCCAATTGCACGCCAAAGGGGGCGACGGAGGGGCGGGTTGCGTGAGTTTTCGACGCGAGGCCCACGTGGCCAAGGGTGGACCCGACGGTGGCGACGGCGGCAAGGGCGGGGACGTCTGGCTCGTCGCGGACAACAATCAGGCGTCGCTGCTCGGCTTTCGTGACCACCCGTTTCGACGCGCCACCGACGGTCAACACGGCACCTCCAAGCGCCAGCACGGCTCGCGCGGCAAGGACACGATCGTGAAGGTGCCCCAGGGCACGATGGTCTACACCCAGGCCGGCGAGATGTTGGTGGACCTGAAGGGCCCCGGTGACCGGTGGCTCGCTGCCGAAGGCGGTCTCGGCGGCCAGGGTAACGCGCGCTTCCTCTCGAATCATCGGCGGGCTCCGGCCTTCGCCGAACAGGGCGAGGTGGGCGAGGAACACTGGTTCAACCTGGAACTGAAGCTCGAAGCCGACGTGGCACTCATCGGGTTTCCCAACGTCGGTAAGTCGACGCTCATCGCGCGAGTCTCGGCCGCTCGGCCCAAGATCGCCGACTACCCCTTCACCACCCTCGTGCCGAACCTGGGTGTGGTGCGCGTGGGCGAGCGAAGCGCTCGTCGCGAGGACGCCACCGAGTTCGTCATGGCCGACATCCCGGGACTTATCGAAGGGGCTGGCGCGGGTCGGGGTCTCGGTCACGAATTCCTGCGCCACGTCGAGCGCGCCCGTGTGCTGTGCGTCCTGCTCGACCTTTCCGACCTGGCGCCCTGCTCACCCGAAGAACAGTTGTCGGTGCTCTTGGGCGAACTCGGCGACTACCAGGCCGATCTGCTCGAACGTCCGCGCGTGGTCGTGGGCTCCAAGGACGACGTCGCCGCGTACGAGATGCCCGACGTGCTGACGATCTCCTCGCTGACGGGCGTGGGCATCGACGAGTTGGTCGCGCGTCTAGCGGGACTCGTGCTCGAGGCCCGCGCCGAAGAGGCCAAGAAGCTCGAGTACGAGGTCGTCGTGCACAAACCCCTACCCGACGAGATAAAGGTCACGCGCCAGTCGCCGAACTCGTGGTTCGTCGAGGGTCGTCCGGCGCTGCGCGCGGTTCGGTTCCAGGACCTCACCGACGACGAGGCGCTCGCCGAGATCGTGCGGCGTCTGCGCGCGTTGGGCGTGGACCGGTTGTTGACGCGCGCGGGGGTGCTCGACGGGGATGTCGTGACGATTGGTCCGCTCTCCTTTGAGTGGTGGCGCGACGAGGTCGGTGCGGGTCTGGACCGCGGCGATCACCACCGGGCTACTCGGCGCGAGCGACTGGCCCGTCACGGACGACTCGACCTGGGCGACGGCGATGAGTAAGAGCGTCGTCGTCAAGCTCGGCACCTCCTCGGTGACCGACGCCACGGGCGGGGTCGACTACGACGTCCTGGTGAACATCGCCGCGGACGTCGTCCAGTTGCGCCAGCAGGGTTGGCGCGTGGTCGTGGTGACTTCGGGCGCGATCACGGCGGGCTGGGCCGAAGTGGGCGGCGGCAAGCAGCGACCGAGCGACGCGGCGACGCTGCAAGCCGTCTCCGCGGTCGGCCAGCCGCTGTTGATGCACGCGTGGCGCAACGCCTTTGGCGAAGTGAGCACGGCCGTGGGCCAGGTGCTGCTCGCGCCCCTGGACTTCAGTCACCGCGGCCAGTACTTGCACGCGCGAGGCACGCTCGAATCGCTCCAGTCCCTGGGCGTGGTGCCGATCGTGAACGAGAACGACGCCGTCGCCGACGAGGAGATTCGCTTCGGGGACAACGACCGGCTCGCCGCGCTCGTGGCGAACCTGGTGGGCGCGACGCACCTGGTACTACTCACCGACACCGACGGACTGCTCACCGCCGACCCGCGATTCGATCCTTCGGCGACGCTCATCGAAGAGGTCAACGCCATCGACGCCGACCTCGTGGGGGTGGCGGGCTCGTCGGGGACCGACGTGGGCAGCGGCGGCATGGCCTCGAAACTGGCCGCGGCGCGCATGGCAACCTGGTCGGGGATCACGACGGTGATCGCCTCGGCGAGGTCGCGCACCGCGCTGCAGAAGGCCCTCAGCCCCAAGACCGGTTTTGGTACGACGTTTCACCCGCGCGCCGAGCGTCTGTCGGCTCGCAAGTCCTGGATCGCCTTCGCGGTCGCGAGTCGTGGGACCTTGCGGATAAACCAGGGCGCGCTCGAGGCGCTGGAGAACGACGGACGCAGTTTGTTGCGCGTGGGCGTCGAGTCGTTCGAGGGGGACTTCGCCGAGGGTGACGCGGTCGACGTGCGGGGCCCCGAGGACCAGATCATCGCGAAAGGACTCGTTCGCACGAGTGCGGAGGGTTTTGGCGAGGGCGAGGACGTGGTCGTGCACCGTGACGACCTGGTCTTGCTCCGCAGGGCCTGAGCCCTCAATTACGCTGAAGGCATGACTATGGAAGGACTCACGACCCAGGGCCGCGCCGTGCGCGAGGCGTCCAAGGCCCTCGCTCAGGCCACGAACGAGCAACGCCGCGGCGTCCTCGAGCGCGTCGCGGACCTGCTCGAGGAACTCCAGGACGAGCTGTTGGCGGTCAACGCCGCCGAGGTCGCGGCCTACGACGAGTCGGGGCCTGGTCGGGACCGTCTCACCCTCACCAAGGGGCGCATCGAGGCGATGGCGTCGGCGTTGCGCGAGATCGCCGCCGCGCCCGATCCCCTCTTTGAGGTCGTGGACCGCAACGTGCGCCCGAACGGGCTTCGCGTCGAGCGACTGCGCGTGCCCCTCGGGGTGATCGGTGTCGTCTACGAGAACCGTCCGAACGTGACGAGCGACGTCGCGGGACTGTGCATTCGCAGCGGTAACGCCGCGTACCTGCGTGGTTCGTCGTCGGCGTGGCGCACGAACAAGATGATCGTCGGGCTCTGGAACGAGGCGCTCGCCAAAGAGGGTCTGCCCGAGAACGCCGTCGCGCTCGTCGAAGACCCCAGCCACGCGGTGGCCACGGCGTTCATGCAGATGACCGACGTCTTGGACTGTCTCATCCCGCGCGGCGGCCCGAGCCTGATCAAGGCGATGCGCGAACATGCGCGCGTTCCCTACGTCCTGGACGGTGACGGTAACTGTCACGTCTACGTCGACGAGTTCGCCGACCTCGACAAGGCCCTCGCGATCGTCGTGAACGCCAAGACCTCGCGACCGGGGGTCTGCAACGCCGCCGAGACGCTGATCGTGCACGAGAAGGTCGCCTCGACGTTTCTGGTGGCGCTGAGCGTGGCGATGCCCGAGGTCGAACTGCGCGTCGACGAGCGCGCCAAGTGGATACTGCCCGACGCGACCGCGGCGAGCGAGTCGGACTTCGAACACGAATTCCTCGACCTCATCATGGCGGTCAAGATCGTGAACTCGCTCGACGAAGCAGTGGCCCACGTCTCGCGTTACGGGACCGGTCATTCCGAGGCGATCGTCACTGAAGACCTCGCTCGAGGTGAGGAGTGGATTCGACGGGTCGACGCTGCCGCGGTGCTCGTGAACGCTTCCACGCGCTTCATCGACGGCGGCGAGTTGGGCCTCGGCGCTGAGGTCGGCATCTCGACCCAGAAGTTGCACGCACGCGGCCCCATGGGGCTTCGTGAACTGACCTGTCTGAAGTGGGTCGTGCGAGGCGAAGGACAGGTCCGATGAGCGCTCTGGACCCGCGAGAGGAACTCGCGAAACGACTCGGGCTCTTGCACGTGCCGCCGGTACGCTTCGACTCACCCCACGAGATTCAAAAACTGCTCGCCGAGAACGACTACCTGAGCGACGAGGCTATTGCTTCGGTGACGTTCCTCGCGGACCGGCTCGCCAAGCCCGTGCTCGTCGAGGGGCCGGCCGGTACCGGCAAGACCGCCCTCGCCCAGGCGGTGGCGGATTCGATCGGCGCGCGGCTCATCCGACTCCAGTGTTACGAAGGGCTCGACGAGAGCAAGGCTCTCTACGAGTGGAACTACCGCAAGCAGTTGTTGCGTATCCAGGCCGGGCGACCCGAAGGCTCCGCCGAGGAGTGGGCCCACCTCGAAGAGGACATCTTCGCCGAAGAGTTCCTGCTTACGCGACCTTTGCTCGAGGCGATTACCGCAACCGATCCGGTAGTGCTGCTCATCGACGAGGTGGACCGGGTCGAACTCGAGACCGAGGCGCTGCTCTTGGAGATCCTGTCCGAATATCAAGTCTCGATTCCCGAGTTGGGAACGGTTCGCGCCAAGCAGATCCCGATGGTGTTCCTCACGTCGAACAACACGCGCGAACTCTCCGAGGCGCTCAAGCGGCGCTGCCTGTACCTCTACGTGGGTTATCCCACGATCGAGCGCGAACGCGACATCATCCTCGCGCGCGTGCCGGGCATCTCGGCGGTGCTCGCCGAACAGATCGCCCATGTCGTTCGCTCGCTTCGCACGCTCGACCTGAAGAAGGCGCCTTCGGTCTCCGAGACCCTGGACTGGGCGCGCACGCTCGTGGTGCTCGGACGAGAGGAGATCGGCGAACAGGACGCGGCCGACACGCTGCACATCTTGTTGAAGTATCAGTCTGACATAGAGCGAGCCACCAAAGAACTCCTCGGTCGCTCGAAGCCCGTTGCTTAATCTCCTGGGCGACTTCATCGCAGAACTACGTGCCGCGGGCATCCCGGTCTCGATGAGCGAGCACGTCGACGCCGCGCGCGCGGTCCAGGTCATCAACCTGTCGGACCGAGCACTGGTCAAGAGCTCGCTCGCCGCGACGCTCGTGAAAGACGGCGACCACTTGCCGGTCTTCTCCACGGCCTTCGAGGTGTTCTTCGCGAACCGTTCCTTCGATTCGGTGGCGGACTTGTTGGACGGCGTCGAGGCGCCGTCGCCCGAGGGCGCCGCCGGCGCGTCGGGGCCGGGACAGGCGCCCGGTGAGGGTGGCGGGGCGTCGTCGTCGATGTCCGCGGCCGAGCTGGCCGACTTGCTCTTTCGGGCCCTTCGCGAGGGCAACCGTGGCGACCTTCGTCGCGCCGCCGCCGAGGCGGTCACGCGTTACGCCGGCGTCGAACCCGGCCGGCCGGTGGGGGGCACGTACTACCTGTACCGGACCCTGCGAAACCTCGAACTCGACGCGCTCGAACGACGCCTCAGCGAAGCGAGCCTGGCCGACCAGAACACCAGTGACGCGCTCGCCGAGCGCCTCAGTCGCGACGAGGCGCACGCGCGCATCGAACAGCTGAAGTCCGAGATCGAACGCGAGATCCGCGAACGACTGGTCGAGGATCGCGGCGCCGAGGCGCTCGCTAAGTCGGTGCGCAAGCCCCTGCCCGAGGACATCGACGTCATGCACGCCAACCGCGACGAGATGGCCCAACTCGAACGGGCTCTACGACCCCTCAGTCGCAAGCTCGCCGTGCGCCTCGCGCGTCGGCGCCGTCGTCGCCGGCGCGGTCCGGTCGACCTTCGCCACACCGTGCGCCGGAGCTTATCGACCGGCGGGGTACCGATCGACCTTCGCTTCAAGCCGCCGCGTCCCGCCAAGCCCGAGATCATCGTCATCGCCGACATCTCGGGATCGGTGGCGTCGTTCGCGCGATTCACGTTGCATCTGGTGCACGCGATCAGCTCGCAGTTCTCCAAGGTGCGCAGCTTCGTCTTCGTCGACGGCCTGGACGAGGTGAGCCAACTCTTCGAAGGAGTGGACGACCCCGCCGAGGCGGTCGCGCGCATCAACGCCGAGGCCGACGTCATCGCCTTTGACGGCCACTCGGACTACGGACGGGCCTTTCTCACCTTCCACGAGCGCTTCGCGGACCAGCTGACCAAGCGCTCGACGATCCTCATCCTCGGTGACGCGCGCAACAACTACCACCAGGCCCACGTCGAGGTGATCGCGGACCTCAAGTACCGCTCAAAAGCCGTCTACTGGTTGAACCCCGAGCCGACGAGCTACTGGAATAGTGGTGACTCGATCGTGAGCCAGTACGCGCCCTACTGCGAACGCGTGGTCGAGTGTCGCACGCTGCGCCAACTCGAAGCCTTCGTGGGTGAACTGGCGTGAGCGCGGTCGAACCGCCCCCGGGCTTTCGCACGCGCGGGGACCAACCAACCGGGACGCGCCTGTTGCTCGTGCGCCACGGCGAGGCGCACTGCAACGCCCGCGGCGTGGTCGGTGGACCGCTCGGCTGCGGGGGACTCACGGACCTGGGTCGTCGTCAGGTGCACGCCTTATGCGACCGACTCGTGTACTCGGGCGAGCTCGGCGACGCGACGGCGCTCTACACCTCGGTGTTGCCGCGCGCGATCGAGACCGCGACGTTACTTCGCGCGGGACTGCCGGACCTTAGCCCGGTCGAGGACTGCGACCTCTGTGAACTGCACCCGGGCGAGGCTGACGGTCTCACCTGGCAAGAGTTGGTCGATCGTTTCGGTGCGCCGGACTGGGACAAGGACCCCGACCAGCCCCTCGCCCCGGGCGGCGAATCGTGGACACAGTTCTACGAACGTTGCGTCGGTGCACTCGAGCGCATCGTCGCACGTCACGAGGGCGAACTGGTGGTACTCGTCGTCCACGGCGGGGTCATCGAACAAGCCATGAAACTCGTCGAGCGGCGTGCGGCGGGCGTGCGGCTTCGACTGAACACCGAGAACGCGTCGATGACCGAGCTCGAGTTCAAGGGCGATCGACGTCGACTGCTGCGCTACAACGACCGCGCACCCCTCGCCGCGGAGTAGCCCTGCAGGAATTCAGCCACGTGAAAAGCCATGTCCAGACTCTGGGTGGCGTTCAGGCGCGGGTCACAGATCGAGGTGTAGTTGGTCGCCAGGTCCCCTTCGACGAGCCGCGATCCTCCACCCAGGCACTCGGTGACGTTGTCGCCGGTTAGTTCGATGTGCAGGCCGCCGGGCCAGGTGCCCAGGGACTCGTGGACCTGGAAGAACGACGCGACCTCGGACAAGATGTCATCGAAGCGCCGAGTCTTCTGGCCGCTCGAGGCCTTGAAAGTGTTGCCGTGCATGGGATCACAGGTCCACAGGACCCGGCGCCCCTCGTCGCGCAGCGCCTCGACCAAAGGGCCCAGCAGGTCGGTCACCTTGTCGTGGCCCATGCGTGAGATCAGCGTGAGCCGTCCAGGGACGTTCTCGGGATTGAGCACGTCGACCAGGCGCAGCAACTCGTCGCGCGAGACACTGGGACCGACCTTGAGACCCAGCGGGTTCGAGACCCCGCGCGCGAACTCGACGTGGGCGCCGTCGAGTTGACGGGTACGGTCACCGATCCACAGCATGTGCGCCGAGCAGTCGTACCACAGACCCGTGAGCGAGTCGCGCCGGGTCAGGGCTTGCTCGTAGGGCAGGATGAGGGCCTCGTGACTGGTGTAGAACTCGACGGCCTGGAGGGCGTTGTCGTCGAGCAAGTCGATGCCGCAGGCCTTCATGAAGCTGAGGGCGCGCTCGATGTCGTCGGCGATCACCTCGTAGCGCTTGCCCTCGAGGGAGTTGGCGACGAACTCCTGGTTCCACTGGTGCACGCGACTCAGCGCCGCGAAACCGCCCGTCGTAAAGGCGCGCAGCAAGTTCAGCGTCGCGACGCTCTGGTGGTACGCGGCGAGCAGACGATCGGGGTCGGGACGTCGCGACTCGGCGTCGGGCTTCTCGTCGTTGACGATGTGACCGCGAAAGATGTCCAGTCGCACCCCGTCCACCTCTTCGAATTCCTCGGAGCGCGGCTTGGCGAATTGGCCCGCGATGCGCCCGACCTTGATGACCGGCACGCCCGCCGCGTAGGTGAGCGCTACCGCCATCTGCAAGACGACCTTCAACTTGTCGCGTATCGCGTCGGCCGAACCGTCCTGGAACGACTCGGCGCAGTCGCCCGCCTGGAGTAGGAACGCCTTGCCGTCGGCGACCATCGCGAGGTGAGTGAGCAGGCGACGAGCCTCACCGGCGAAGACCAGCGGCGGCTTGGTCGCGAGTTCGGCTTCGACACGTTCGAGGTGCTGGGCGTCGGGCCAGGAGGGGCTCTGGGCGATCGGACGCGAACGCCACGTGCTCAGATTCCACTCATTCGTCGCCGACACCATGCTCCAAGGTTAGGGGTTCGGACAAGTCGCGGACAATCAAGGCGTAGGCTCAAGGGGTGACGGTCAGGCGCCTAGGGCTCTTCGGGGGCACCTTTGACCCACCTCACTTCGGCCACGTGGCGGCCTTGCGCGCGGCCGCGGCGACCGGCCGTTTCGAGGTCATCGAGGTCACCGTCGCGGGCAACCCGTATCAGAAGGTCGCCGCCAGCGTCGTGCGTCCGGCGGCGCTGCGCCTCGCCATGGCCGAGGCGGCCTTCAGCGGCCTCGATCTGGTCGAGGTCTCGGACCGTGAGATTCGACGTGAAGGACCGTCCTACACCATCGATACGGTGCGCGAACTACTCGAGGACTGCGACCAGGTCGACGTGATCGTGGGCGCGGACCTGGTCGAACAGATCGACTCCTGGCACGAGGCCGAGGCCCTGCGCCAATTGGTGCGCGTGGGGGTGGTCCCGCGACCGGGCGGATCGGGTCGGGTTTCGCCCGGTTGGGACGCCTACGACATCGACATGGAACCGGTGGACCTGTCGAGTAGTTTCATTCGCGATGTCGCCCCGAACCCCGAAAACCTAAGGAAATACGTCCCGCAATCCGTCATTCCGCTGTACGAAAGCTTCCAGGGATAGAGTTTTAGTTCAATGGCAGTTCGCATCTTCGAAGTCACCGAAACGGAGTCCACCCGACTCACGGTTTTGGAGCCGGCGCCCCTTCGGCGCCAAGACCTGCGACGAAGCAAACAACGCTACGCCGCGCTCGGTGTGCTGTGTCTCACGTTGCCCTTCGCGGCCGCGCTCTTTGTGCTCGGGGTGGCCCACTGAGTGAAGCCCTGACGAGCGGCGAGCGTGCTCGCGGCTCCTTCAGCCCCTATGTCGCCACCCTGCTCGAGGCCGCGCTCGAGGGCGCCGGCGAGAAGTTGAGTCTGGACAGCGTGGTGCTCGACCTGCGTGAGTTCGTCGATTCCTTTGACGCGTTGGTGCTCGCCGCGGGGCGGACCGATCGACAGGTCCGCGCGATCGCCGAAGAGGTGGAACTTCGAGTGCACCAACACCTGGGCGTCACACCAATCCACGTCGAGGGCTGGGACAGTGCGCAATGGATCGCGCTCGACTACGGCGACGTCATCGTGCACGTCTTTGACGAGGAGACGCGCGACTACTACGACCTCGAGCACCTCTGGAGCAGCGCGCCGGCGTACCGACCCGAGCGGCTGCGCTAGGGGTTCAGCAGCGAGGCGAAGTCCGCGCGGGTCACGATCAGTTTGCGTTGCCCGTCGGGTAAGAGTGAGGGCCGGGGCGTACCCGCCACCGTGATCTCGATGCCCCCGGTCGCCCCGGCGTCGTAGGCGGTCAGCACCAGTTGACCCAGGGCGAGAACCTGGTCCGTGAGCGAGAGCGACGTCAGCGGGGTGGCGATGTCGATCACCCCGAGTTTGCCGCTCAGCGTCGCGCCCACCAGCACGAATCCCTTGGGCAGGTCGCTCGTGAATCCCGCGAAACGCTCGATGGACGTGGGACCAACTAGGAGTTCACCGATGACCGAATCGAGGGTGGCGGGCGAGGCCACGATCCGACTCAGGGGCGAGAGATGGCCCGTGGCGTCGACGATGTAGATCGGTCGGGTGATGAAGGTGACCTTGCCGTTGTCGGTTCCCGGGATGGTCGGACTGAGCAGCTCGAATCCGACGTGGCTGATCGTCGAGGGGCTCTCGGTCGTGGGTACCAGCGTGCAACCGGCGAGCATCAGCGCGCCCGCGAGCACGAACAGGACCGCGCGTACGCGTCTCACGAATGACCTTCTTCAACGACGGGAAGCAGGATCTGGAAACGTGCGCCACCCTCGGGGCTGTCGAGGATGCGAATGGTGCCACCGATCGCCAGCACGTGATCGCGTACGAGGGCGAGACCGAGACCGGTGCCGCGCGCGATCCCGCGGTCGTGGGCAGCGCGACCTCGAAAGAACCGCTCGAAGACGTGCTCGCGTTCTTCGAGCGCGATCCCCGCACCACCGTCGTCGATGTTGATCGCGAGCTGCGAACCTTCGAGGTTGAGTCGGATCGCTACGGCACCGTTGGCGTAGCGGTGCGCGTTGTCGATGACGTTGGTCATGACCCGCTCGAAGCGACGACGGTCGACTTGGACGAGAGGGTCACCGGTGCCGGGCGCGACCTGGACCGGCGGCCTCGCGAGCCCGTGGCGGCGAGTCGCCGAACGCACGGACTGACGCACGAGCTCCACGGAGTTGACGGTCTCGATGGCGAGGGGTACGGCGCCCGCATCGCTGCGGGCCATTTCGAGCAAATCCTCGACCAGGGCTTGGAAGATCGAGAGGTCCGCGAGCAGCAGGTTGAGGCTCTCCTGACCCGCGGGCGAGAGTTCCTCGCGGTGCTGTTGGAGGACTGAAGCCGTGGTGGCGAGCGTGGTGAGCGGCGACCGCAGCTCGTGACTGACGTCGCTCGCGAATCGGGCGTCACGTTCGAGCCGTTCGACGAGGCGGCTGACCATGAGGTTGAACGACTCGGTGAGCTGTTGGACCTCTTCGTCCGCGCGCGTGACGACGAGTCGCGTCGAGAGTTCGCCCTGGGCGATGAGTGCCGCAGCTTCGGAGACCTCCAGGAGCGGGCGGATCGCCCGCCGGGTCACCCACATCCCGCCACCCATTCCGATCAGGGTCGTCAGCAGGGCACCCGCGCCCATGTAGAGCAGCAACACGCGAAGGGTGTGTTCGAGGTTCTTCAGTTGGAAGACCTCGTAGACCTGGGTCTCGACCGCGGGTACCGGTAGGCCCACGACGAAGATGATCGTGTTGTTGAGGTCGATCGTCTGATCGGTGGCGTGCCCGGCGTTGACGCTCGCGATGATGGCGTTCGAGACGTCGGCCGTGGCGGCGTTCGAACTCTTGGAGAGCCATTGGTGGTGCGTCTGGACGAGCACGTTGGACGCCGTCGCGCTTTGGATCGAATTGAGCAGCTTGGGTAGTTCAGGCGGCGACGTGTACAGCGTGCTGCGGATCAGGGCGGCGTTCTCGTAACTCTGGCGCAAGTCGGTCTGCTGCTGGTTCATGACCAGGACGTGGCGAACGCCGAGGTAGGTGAGCGACGCGAAGATCGAACTCAAGAGGAAGGCCCCGAGTCCGAAAGTGACGAGCAGTCGAAGTCGAAGACTTCGTCGGCGCATCAAAGAACCAACTTGTAACCGGCGCCTCGAACGGTGACGAGAAAAGTGGGGTTGGCGGCATCGGGCTCGATCTTGGTGCGCAGGCGCCGGATGTGCACGTCCACGAGTCGACTGTCGCCAAAGTAGTCGTAGCCCCAGACTCGCTCGAGCAAGTCCTCGCGGCTGAGAACCTTGCCGTTCATCGAGGCGAGATCGGTCAGGAGACGGAACTCGGTCGAGGTGAGGTGCAGTTCGGTGCCGTCGCTGTGGCGCACGACGCCTTCGTCGGGCACGACGTGCAGGTCACCCATCTTGAACGCCTTGGCGCTCTTGTCGGGTCGTCGACGCAAGTGGGCTTTGACCCGTGCGAGGAGTTCTTCGGGAACGAAGGGTTTGGTCACGTAGTCGTCCGCGCCCGACTCGAGACCGAGCACGACGTCGACGGTCTCGTCGCGAGCCGACACGATGACGATGGGCAGGTCACTCGTGTCGCGTAACTGCTGACAGGTCTCGAAACCCGACATGCCGGGCAGCATGACGTCGACGATCGCGACGTCGGCGGCCATGCGTGCGAACAGCGCGACGCCCACCTCGCCCGTGGGGGCGTCGTCCACGTCAAAGCCTTCGCCTTCGAACATCAGACGAAGCGCCGTGCGAATGTGGTCGTCATCCTCAACGATCAGTATTCGAGCCACGAAGTCTCCTTAGAAATCATGCTCAACCTTAGTGAGGTGGCGGTCGGTTCCCACGGGCCTCGGTAGCCTTGGGGCATGCAGCGAAACGAGCCCGGAGTGGCTGGTGACCCCTGGGGGCGCGAAGGATTCACCTCGACGCTGCGCGCCCAGAACCAGAGTGCCGCGACGGTACGCGCCTACGCCGGCGACCTCGAGCGTTTTGTCGACTGGGCCCGCGCTCAGGGCGTACTCGGGCCCGCAGAGGCTGACACCACGTTGCTTCGCCGTTATCTCGCCTACATGACCGAAAAGGGGGACCAGCGCACCTCGATAATCCGTCGAAGGGCGTCGTTACGCACGTACTTCCTCTGGCTGGTCGAGCGCGGCCAGCTCACCGAGAGCCCGGCGCAGCGTCTGTCGGCACCCAAGGCCCGCAGTGCCCTGCCCAAGATCGTCGTGCGTGAACAGCTCGACCACCTGCTCGACGAGGACTGGGGCGACGACGAGTGGGCGACCCTGGACCGAGCGATCTGTGAGGTCCTCTACGGGGCGGGACTTCGCGTGAGCGAACTGTGCGGGCTCGACCTGGGAAGCGTCAACTTCGACGAGGGATTGCTTCGGGTGATGGGCAAGGGCCGCAAGGAGCGCCTCGTGCCCCTGCACCGGCGGGGTCTCGAGGCGGTTCGTCTCTGGATCGAGGACGCGCGCGAAGACGTGATGACCCGCGAATCACCCCACGAGGCGTTGTTCTTCAATCGACGAGGGTCCCGTCTGGGCCCGCGCGACGTTCGACGCATCCTCGATAATCGCGTGGCTCGGGGTCACGTGCACCCCCACGCGTTGCGTCACACCTACGCCACCCACCTACTCGAGGGTGGCGCGGACCTGCGAGTGGTCCAGGAACTCCTGGGCCACGAGAGTCTCACGACGACCCAGATCTACACCCACGTCTCCAAGTCCCGACTCCAAAAGGTGCATCGCCAGACCCATCCGAGGGCCTGAAACCACCGACTATCATGGTTTGGCCCTCCCACAACGGGTGGGCTCGATATGTCCCTGCGGTTTCGTACGGTCGCCTTCGGGTGCACCGCAGGGTCCTAGCAACCGAACGGAAGGAAAAGAACGTGGCGTTAGTCACTTTGCAGGAATTACTCGACTCGGGCGTGCACTTTGGGCACCAGACCCGACGTTGGAACCCGAAAATGCGTCGTTTCATCTTGGGCGAGCGCAACGGCATCTACCTCATCGATCTTCGAAAGACCCTTGCGGGCATCGAGTCGAGCTACGCCTACGTTCGCGACCTGGTCGCCGACGGCGGCATCATCTTGTTCGTGGGCACCAAGAAGCAGACCCAAGGACCCATTGCGGACTACGCGCAGGCCTGTGGCATGCCCTTCGTCAACCAGCGTTGGCTGGGCGGGATGCTGACCAACTTCGCCACCGTCGCCGGGCGCGTTAAGCGCATGGTGGAACTTCGTGGCATGGAGCGCGCGGGTGACTTCGAGAACATGCCCAAGCGCGAGGCGCTTCGTCATAGCCGTGAGCTCGAGAAGCTCGACCGCAACTTGAGCGGTATCGCCAAGCTTGACCGGGTCCCGGACGCCATCTTCGTCATCGACACCAAGAAGGAGCACATCGCGGTGACCGAAGCTCGCAAACTCGGCTTGCCCGTGGTGGCAGTCGTGGACACGAACTGTGACCCTGATGTCATCGACTACGTGATCCCTGGCAACGATGACGCGATTCGTTCGGGTGCACTTCTCTGCCGTCTGATTGCCGACGCAGTGACTGAAGGCCGGTTCATTCGAGCCAACCGTCCGACCATCGTCAAGAACGCGAGCGCGGTCACGCCCGTCGCCGAGAGCACGCCATTTGTGACGTCAGCGCCTGTCACTGACGTACCCGCTGCTGCGACCGCAGGGGTCGCCGAAGTCGCTCCGGTTGCTGAAGCGCCGGTTGCCGAAGCGCCAGTTGTCGAAGCGCCAGTTGTCGAAGCTGCACCCGTCGTTCAAAGCGAGCCTGTCGCCGAGGACACGTCGGTCGAAGAGACCGTGGCCCCTGAGGCGAATGACGCCCCCGCGAGTCACGTTGAGGCGCCCGCAGAGACAACCACTATTTAATTCGTAGTACCGGAATCAATGAGGAGATCAAGGTGAGTTTCACCGCTAAAGAAGTACAAACCCTTCGTCAACTGACCGGCGTGGGGATGCTTGATGCCAAGAAGGCACTCGAAGCCACCGACGGCGACATGGACGCGGCCGTGCAGTACCTTCGCGTCCACAACAAGGCCGCCGCGGCCAAGCGCGCCGGACGCGAGGCGGGTGAGGGTGCCGTCGCGGTGGTGCGTAACGCCAACGTGGCCGCCATTGTCGAATTGCGCTGCGAGACCGACTTCGTTGCCAAGTCCGAGGAGTTCGTGAGTTTGGTCGACGAGATCGCGGCCAAGGTGTGCGCGGACGGTACGGACGCCGTAAGTCAGTTCGACGGCCACATCGAAAAACTGCTCACGACCTTGAAGGAGAACATCTCGATCGGACGCGTCTACCGGCTCGAAGCCAAGGACGGCGAGGTCGTCGAGACCTACCTGCACCAACAGAGTGGACGGGGCGTGAACGCCGTCGCAGTAGTAGTGAAGGGTGGCAGCGACGAGGTCGCTCACGAAATCGCCGTGCACATCGCCTTCGCCAAGCCGCTCTATCTCACGCGCGAGGACGTGCCAGCCAGTGAAGTCGACGCGGAGCGCAAGACCGTCGAGGAGATCTCGCGCAACGAGGGCAAGCCCGAAGCTGCGCTACCCAAGGTCATCGAGGGTCGACTGAACGGCTGGTTCAAAGAGCGCGTCCTGGTCGAACAGAGCTTTGTAAAGGACGAGAAGCAGACCATCCAACAGTTCCTGGGTTCGGCGTCGATCGTGTCGTTCGCCCAGGTCGCGATCCACGGCTAGGCGTCACGTGCGTCGGGTGGTCCTCAAACTCTCGGGCGAGGCTCTCGCTTCTGCCGCGAGCGACGAGACCATCGACGCCTCGACCGTCGACTTCCTCGCGCGCGAGATCGCCAGCGCCATGGAGCGCGGCGGACTCGAACTGGCGGTGGTCGTGGGCGGGGGCAACATCTGGCGTGGCGCCACCGGCGCAATGGCGGGGATGAATCGCGCGAATTCGGACCTGATGGGCATGCTCGGCACGGTTATCAACGCGCTCGCCCTTCAAGACGCCATTGAATCGCACGGTCGGGCCACTCGCGTGATGTCGGCGATTGGCATGGATCAGGTCGCCGAGCCCTACATTCGTCGCCGCGCCGTGCGCCACCTCGAAAAAGGCCGCGTCGTCATCTTCGCCGCGGGTATGGGCAATCCCTACTTCACGACCGACACCCCCGCCGCCCAGCGCGCCGCCGAGATCGAGGCGGACATCGTGCTGAAGGGAACCCACGGGGGAGTGGACGGCGTCTACTCCCAGGATCCCCGGATCAACCCCGAGGCGACCAAGTTCGAAGAAATCTCCTTTGACGAAGTGATTGCACGAGATCTGCGGGTGATGGACATGACCGCCATCACGTTCTGCAAGGACAACCACCTGCCGTTGCGCGTTTTTGACCTGATGGCCGAGGGAAACCTGGGCGCTGCGCTCGACGGGGTTGCCGTCGGTACGCTGGTGAGGTAATGGACAACGAACTCGTTGAACTGGTCATGGAGGACACGCGCGAGCGCATGGCCCGTGCTCTCGAACACGTCAAGACCGAGTTCGCCTCGGTTCGCACTGGGCGGGCCTCGTCCTCGCTGATCGAGAACTTGACCGTGGACTACTACGGGACCGAGACGGCCCTGCGCGCTCTCGCCAACTTCTCGGTTCCCGAACCGCGCCTCTTGGTCGTGTCGCCCTTCGACAAGGGGGCCATGGCCGCCATCGAAAAGGCCATCACCAACGCCGACCTCGGTCTCACCCCGTCGAATGACGGCAACGTGATCCGACTTGGCTTTCCCGCTCTCACCGAAGAGCGGCGCAAGGCGTTCGTCAAGCTCGTCAAGACCAAGGCCGAGGACGGGAAGGTCGCGCTGCGCGGCGTGCGTCGTCACGCGCGTCAGGAGTTGGAGAACCTCGAAAAGGACAAGAACCTCTCGAGCGACGACATCGAGTACCTGGAGAAGGTCCTCGACAAGATGACCCAAGACGAAGTGGCGCAAGTCGACGCGCTGCTCGCTCAGAAGGAGCAGGAACTTCTTGAAGTCTAAGAAAACCCACCAGTTGGACGAAAGCACGGGTGAGTTCCCGGTCGTCAGTGCGACCGACTCGCGCGTGACCATCACCGGCGCCGAGAAGGCCGTTGACGTGGCGACCGACATACCCAAGATCGACCCCGCGACGCTCCTGCCGCACTGGACGGACGCACCGACCGGGCAGGTTCCCATCGTCGTGGCGCGCGAAGCGGCTGACCGTGACGATCCCTGGGCCCAGATCCCCGCGCCCGCGTGGCGCGAGGGTGAAGCGGACTGGGTGGCGCACGAAGAACAGTTCGACGCTTCGTTCCTCGCGGGTGAGACCAAGGACGTGGACTCGCGTCCCTGGGAGTTCACCTTGCACGACGAGGACGTCGCGAGCGACGAGATTCTCGACGAGGCGCCTCGACCCGAGCCGGTGCGCGCCGAGCGCACGCGCCGCAGTGCGACCCGAGACCCACTCGCGGGCCGCGCGGTGCGCCAGAGCGCCCAGCGCAGCGTCACCCTGGCGACGTTCACGGGTCTCGTACTGGCCGCCGCGGTGGTCGCGGTGTTCGCCGCGGGCACGATTCCCGTGGCGGTCTTGGTGATCGCCGTGCTGGGTTTCGCCGCGGGTGAGGCCTACGCCGGGTTCCGTGAGGTGGGCGCGCACCCCGCGACCATCCTCGGGATCGTCGCGGTGTTCACGTTGGGGGTGGCGGTCTACAACAAGGGGGTCGTCGCCATCGGTGCGGTCACCGTGCTCCTGCTGGTCTTCGGTTTCGTCTGGTACCTGAGTGCCCAGACCAAGATCGACATCCTCGATGGCTTGGGTGCGACGATCTTCGTCTTCGTGTGGGTGGGTGTGCTCGGCTCGTACGCGCTTTTGCTCATCTCGCCCAACACCTTCGCCAACAAGCACGGCCTCACCTACACGCTGGGCGCGGTCATCTTGACCGTCGCCAACGACACCGGAGCACTGTTCGTCGGGCGCTGGCTGGGTCGCCATCCGCTCAACCGCGTCTTGTCACCCAATAAGACCATCGAGGGATCAATTGGTGGGACTCTGCTGACGCTCACCGTGGCGGCGCTGCTGTTGCCCCACATGAGCCCGTGGACCATGAAGCGGGCACTCGCGCTCGGCGTCGCGCTGTGTGTCGTCGTGCCGCTCGGTGACCTGTTCGAGTCCATGGTCAAGCGCACTCTCGGCGTGAAGGACTTGGGCCACCTGTTACCGGGGCACGGCGGCATGCTCGACCGGATCGACGGCCTGTTGTTCGCCCTACCCACGCTCTATTACCTCGCTCACTTCCTCAAACTGAGCTAGCGATGGCACCGACGCGCCCCCGCGTGGCGCTCTTAGGTGCGACGGGATCGATCGGTACCCAGACGCTCGACGTACTCCGTGAAGAACGTGAACGTTTCGACCTGGTCGCGATCGCGGGCGGCCAGCGACTGGCCGAGCTCGCGGTGATCGCGAAGGAGTTCAACGTTCGCGACGTCGGCGTAGTCAGTGCGCGCGATCGTGATGAAGTGCGCGCGCTACTCGGACCCGACGTCGACGTCGTGGTGGGGGCCGAGGGTCTGGCCGAACTCGCCACGCGCGCCGACATCGTCGTGAACGCCGTGGTCGGGTTCGCGGGTCTGCCCGTGACGCTGAGTGCGCTGTCCGCGGGAAAACGCTTGGCGCTCGCCAACAAGGAGTCGCTCATCGCGGCGGCACCGCTGGTGGACAAGGTGCGCCTCACGCCGGGAGCGTCGATTTTGCCAATCGACTCAGAACATTGCGCCATTCATCA
>Ga0181528_10001000_pt1 | contig 18130 bp, 14 predicted proteins | sample PEATcosm2014_Bin_47_FD_119742 | JGI IMG/M metagenome (GOLD analysis project Ga0181528, IMG submission 119742) | Peatland microbial communities from MTU Mesocosm Facility, Houghton, MI, USA - PEATcosm2014_Bin10_10_metaG | ecosystem: Environmental > Terrestrial > Soil > Wetlands > Peat | place...
CAGCCCTGACGCCACGGCCTCTATCAGACTCGACCCAACGCTCCAGCTTTCCCAGATCTCCTGACTCCGTCCGGGCGCCCAATCAGCCTCGGGCTCTCGGCCGCGCCATTGTTTGGACCATGCAGCGAAGCGGTCGAACAACGGCCCGTCGGCGCCCGCCGATCCGTGGTCCCTGAGATACGTCGCCGCCTGCGCGACCACTCTCGCATCCGGATGATCCAGCGCAGGAATGGCAAGCTCCTCCAGCAAGGGCGAATTCTGTAGGTTGCTGAGGTTCGCGAACATTGTCTTGAAGCACCACGTGCGGTCTTCGCCGCGCGGCGCCAGCGATTTCGTCAGCAGCGGACGCGCCGCCGCCGGATCCTGCTTCAGCAAGTACGCCAGCAGTGGGTCCTGGACCTCGCAGGCCAGCTTGTCGAGCCGTTCGTCAAGGAAGGCGGTCACCTGCGGCTCCACGGATGCGTCCGCGTATCGGTGAATCAGCGACGCGATGTTGCCCGCTAAATGAAAGTCTTCGGTCTCGCGCAGGCGCTCCACCAGCAGCGAGCCGGCATCCGGCAGTTCCTTGTCCGGCAGCATCCCCAGCACGCTCGCGTTGAAGCGCGGCTTGGGGCGCAGCACCTCCTCGATCACCGCTTTGCGCGCCTCGGCCGGCTCGAGCTCGTACCAATGTTCCAGCGCTGCCGCGCTTGCGCCGGTCGACCAATACGCGTCCATCTGGCGCAGATCCGCGTAGTCCGTATACCGCTGCGCCATCCTGCGCAGCACCGGCAGCATGGTCCGCGCGTCCAGGGCACTCCAACGATACTGCAGGACTTCCGCCTGCTTTTGAGCGGGCAACTTCTCGAAAGTCGCATCGAGCGCCTCGCTCGCCTTCTTCCTCACTTCCGGCGGCAACGCCCGGGAGTACATTGCGGCTTCTTCCACGATGGTCGTCGCGCTCACGGCCAGCGCTTCGGAGCGCTTGGAAGAAAGGACGGCCGCCAGTTCCGCCCGGGAGCGTGCGTGAAGCCCCTCGCGTTGTGCCGGAACGTCGCCAGCCGAGTCCGCGGGCAGTCCGGCGAAGGACATCGTGTTGAGGAATGGGCCACTCACTGGGAAATCCGGGGCGGCGAGCATGGTCCGCATCTCGCCGCCGACCTCCTGGCGTGCCGGCGACCCGGCGATTCCCAGCATGCTGTCCGTTACCAGTTCCGGTTCGTTCAAGTGCCGCGCCAGCTCGATGCCGGCGGCTTTCGTGCCCAGGTAGCGTAGCGTCTTCATCGCGTCGTTGCGCCGATCCGAGCCGCTCCTGCCCGCGGGCGGAGGCCCGTTAACCACGGCCGCCGCGCGTTCCAGCGTTTGTTGCTTCCACTCCGGCGTAGCTTCGACGATAGTCACCGTGATCCCGTTGCCTTGCAGTATCAACGGCGGTTGGCGCCGGCCGTTCAGCCGGCGAACCCTATCCGAACTTACTCTGACGCGATACTCGCCCGGTTGGGTGAATCGCACCCATTCGTTCAGCTCGCGGCGGATCACGATCGGTTCGGACTTCAATTCGTCAATGCCTCGCATTCCACCACCCATCCATCCGCCCCATGCGCTGTAATACAGCTTCAGCGGATCGTCCCAGCCGGTCTTCGGCTCGACGGCAAAGGTCTCCATCCCCAGGCGCCCGCTGCGGTCGTAGCTCGCCATGTCGATCTGGTAGGTCTTGGGACTGGAGCTGGTGAATGACAGCACCAGTGGGATGACCTCGCCGATATGGAAGGTCGTTTGCCCGTCCTTTGTTTCGACTTTGAGTTGAACGTCGGCCGGCGCCGCGGTGGCTGCGTCTTCGGGAGGAGTCCCTTGCGAACGCGCCTGCGCCGACAGCAAGCCGGCGAGCAGCACCAGCCAAGCGCTTCGAGCGCGCCGGTCCCAGCAGCGATGGAGACGCATCACGATATTCACTTTGACGTCAGGCGCGCGCTCAGGTTCCCGCAGGTGGTTCGCAGTGGTCGGAATTACATAAAGCGGGTGGTGGGCTGTTTTACTCCCGAGACGCGGCATTGCAACTGGAATGCCCAAGCTCATCACACGCGAGCCCGGAGCTCTGCCGGGTGCCATGCGCGCTTATCGTTCCCTATGAGCGTCAGCCCCCCAAATAGCCGATGAATCAACAGCTTGGTGATGCCGAGCGCGTTCGACCCCTTATCGGACATAGGTGGCACACGTCGGTGGGCCGAACACGACTGAGAATCGAACCTACAGCGTGTCCCCATCGTCCTACATATCGCCGAACTCAATTCGTCGCGATCGCTTCAGCATGATTCCATTGAATATGGTGTCAATAGCGTCAATAGCAGTTTGATCGCTTGTCTAACTTCTGATATATTCGTGCATCAGCTCCCCGGGCGAACATTGCGGTCGGACTTTGTTTCGATGAACTACACCGTTGCTCCGGGAGGAGCTGTGCGCGATTTGCCGTGGACCCGAATAAGATCATCAGTAACTCGAAGAAGCTCAAGTTCGGCAGCGGCGGTTCGGCCGCTGCCGCCTCGTCAGGAATTGTCTACCCGGTCGCGGACCTGATCCAGACGTTTAAGCCCGAGGTCTGGGAGGACTTCACTGAGGAGTGGGCGTACTCGCAGGACAAGAAGTACGCCGAGATCATTCGATACGCGGGCGCGGGTGACATGGGCCTGGACATCCTGTGCTTCTACACCAAGGACTACTTCAGGGGGGCGTGGGACAACGTCCAATGCAAGCGGTACGCCTGCGAACTCAAGCCGACGCAGGTGTGGGTCGAGCTCGGGAAGATCATCTACTACTCGTTCATTGGCGAATACCCGCCGCCGAAGAAATACTACTTCGCGGCATCGAAGGGCCTGGGGCTCAAGCTGAAGAAGCTCCTGACCAAACCGGACAAGCTCAGGAGTGAACTCGTTGCGAACTGGGACGGGTACTGCAAGAAGAAGATCACTGATACCAAAGAAATCCCACTCGTCGGCCCCCTCAAGGACTACCTCGACAACTTCAATTTCGCGATTTTCAAGATGATCCCCATTGCCCAGATGATCAAGGATCACGCGAACACCGTCTTCTACAAACGCCGGTTCCCCGACGGCAGTTTCCCCGAGCGGCCTCCCGTCACTCCACCACCAGCGACGGTCCAACCTGGCGAGAGCAGGTACGTTCAGCAACTCTTCGAGGTGTACTCGGAAAAACTCCTGGTCCAGCTGAACGATCCCTCGCAGCTTTCCAAGTATCCTGAAATGGAGCGGCACTTCAACCGGTCGCGCGAGGTCTTCTACTATGCCGAGTCGCTCAGGAATTTCCCACGCGACAGCGTGGACCCCGGGGCGTTCGATGCCATACGGGAGGAGATTTACCACGGCTGTATCGATGTCCACGACATGGATTACAAGGACGGGTTTACTCGATTGCGGACGACGGTCAGCCATGCGGGCTCCCTCGCGCCGAACTGCAACGCGCTCTGCATTCGCGTCCAGACGCAGGACAAGCAGGGCTTGTGCCATCACCTCGCCAACGAAGACCGCTTCACGTGGGTGAAGAAGGATGCCTAACGCTGTCCAGACGTTCAATAGCCCGATAGAGACCGGCGTGCGCGCGCTCATCCTGCTCGCGGAATCGTACCCGGACCGGTTGGACCTGCAGCGCATCCTGGAGTTCGACTACATCCTTGTCCACACCGGCGACGTCGATGGGCCGCCCAGCATCCACCCGGCCCTGCCGCTGCGCTCAGGAGAATTGCTCGTGCGCAGGCAGCTCATCGAGCGCGGCCTGATGCTTATGATTAGCCGCGGCCTTATCACCCGACACGCCACGCCGACTGGCTTCGTCTACCAAGCCGAGGATGACGCCGGGCCGTTTCTTGATTCCCTCACCGCGGACTACCTGCATGACCTGCAGGATCGCGCGGTCTGGGTCGTCGAGCGTTTCAGCGGCATGAGCGATCACGAGATCCGCGTCATGCTCAGCCAGGTCTACGATCAGTGGTCGCGCGAGTTCCAGGTACCTGAACAGCCAGGGTTATTCTGATGGCCTTCAATCCACTCCAGCTCCGGTTTATCCGATTCCTAGGACCGCAGAAGGAACCTGCGGAGTTCGTTTTCACGCCAGGCTTGAACGTCCTGTGGGGGTCGAGCGATACCGGAAAGACATTCCTTGTCGAAGCCATCGATTTCATGCTCGGCGCGGGAGACCCGCTCAAGGACATCCCGGAACGGACTGGATACGACCGCATCCTGCTCGCCCTGACGGCTGGAGGCAAAGACTACACCATCCACCGCAGCATCAACGGCGGCGCATTCAAGCGGTTCGACGGACTGTTGCAGGACGTGCCTGATGATCCGAAGGCCGGCAAAGTCCTCTCCGCAGGTCACAGCTCGAAGAACTTCAACAATCTCTCCAACTGGCTCTTGCAGGAACTCGGCCTTGACGGCAAGGAGATTCTCTACAACAAGACGAAGGGCACGCTCAAATCGCTCGGGTTCCGTGCGCTCGCGCACCTCTGCATCATCATTTACCCCAACATCACGAAGACGAAGTCGCCATTGCTCAGCGGACAGTGGCTGGAAGCTACGCGTGAGTATGGCGTCTTCCGCCTCCTCCTCACCGGGGTTGACGATGCCGCGGTCACGTCCGGCGCGGAGCCACCGGACGCGAGTCCGAACGTCGAACGACCCAGCGTGCGTCCTGACGTCCTCGCGCAGATGATCAGCGACTACGAAGAGGAACTCGCGAAGCTGACCGAAAACCCCGACGCTTTGGAAGCGGAAGAGACGGCGATTGAGGAGGAGCTCGATAAGCTGCAGGCTTCCATGAAGCTCATGGAAGGGCGGCTATCATCGACGAGCCAGCAGCGTAAGGACGTGTACGAACGGCACAGCAAGCTGACCGCCCGAAGCAATGAGATCACGGAGTTGCAGGAGCGCTTCAAGCTTTTGGACGCGCAGTATACGAACGACATCAAGCGGCTCGTTGCTATCGAGGAGTCGGGGCAGTTCTTCGTGCTTCGCGCGCCGATGGCGTGCCCATTGTGCGGCGCTCAACCAGAAGGCCAGCACCATGATGCGGCTTGCGACGGGAACGTTGCTGCGGTGACCCAGGCTGCTGCTGCGGAGATCGCCAAAATCAGGCTCCTCCAGACTGAGCTCCAGGGAACGGTCACCGCGTTGACCAAGGAACTTGTCGAAGTGGTGACCGAACGAAAGATCCTGGCGGGCGAGTGGAAGGGATACCAGGAACAGATCGAGACGGCCCTCTCCCCGGATTTCTCATCGGCCCGCAAGCGACATGACCAGCTCATCGAGCGTCGTGCGGCCGTCCGACAGGCCGAAGAGGTCTATAAGCGGATCAAGCACCTCCGTCGCCGTCTGGACGAACCTGCCCCGGCACCGCCTCCGGAGAAACCAGAAGAGAAAGACGAAACGCCCGACGTCGATCAGTACATCTCAAAGTCCGTCCTGCGCGACTTCTCGAGGACTGTCGAGAAGATCCTCAATGAATGGCACTTCCCTGATGCGACAGACGTGTACTTCGACGAGGGCAACCGGGACGTAGTGATCGGCGGGCGCTTGCGTGGCAGTCGTGGTGCTGGCTTATGCGCGATTACGTACTCCGCGTTCACGCTCGCGCTCTTCGAGTATTGCCGTTCTCGTAAGATGCCATATCCCGGCTTCGTCATTCTCGACTCGCCGCTGATCGCGTATAAGGAGCCGAAGGCTGACGATGAGGGAATCTCCGGTACTGACCTCAAGCCTCGGTTCTACGAGCACCTGGAAAAATTTGCGGGCACAGACCAGGTGTTTATCGTGGACAACACCGAACCACCGGCGAGCTTCATCGAGAAGGCGACTCACTTCACGAAGAATCCGGCGATCCCGCGATACGGCCTCTTCCCGCACCTCAAGAAGCCCGATGACCCGACGGTCAAGACGTAAGCCCGCACTCCTTTATCGAGCTACTTCCAGTTCCAATTTCGCAGGACTTATTGGACGGCCTTCCTGAAGTTCGGCCTCGGCACGTCGCCCGGTGCGGCACAGAGTGCGTCGTCGATGCAGCGTTGGATGTCTCTTGGAGTGGCATCGACAGGTCTATCCTGGTATCCGCGACGAACCGATGAGCTAAAGCAATGTTGCGCGGCGATATAATCACTAAGCTATATGGCTGACGAAGACTTTGACGGCCTCGACGGCGCAGATTTACCGGAAGCTCAGATCGACGACGATGACGGCGAAATGCCATGGGAGACCCACGCCCGCGAAGCGGTCGAGCGAGTGCTTGCCGAGGCGGAATTTGACGAGGTTAGAGGCGTCATCTACGCGCCGACGTCGCAGGATCATGGCGGCGACGAGATCATCGATGGGTACGGCTCAGTCGATGAGTTCCTGAGAGCCCTCCGGGAGCTGGGGGACGAACAGTGGTATGCCTACGTCCCTTTCGACGAAGGAGCCGCGGTATTCGATTCCACCGTTGACGGCATGGTGGAGAATCTCGCTGACTCGCATGGCGTGCTCGAATTCTTCGATCGTGTGAAGCCTCCGGACGAAGGCGAGGAACTGGGGACGGCGCACGACCTCGTTCTGCCGCGGGGCGGATTGATCGTCGAAGCTGATCTGAACGAGATCAACGACGAGCTAATCAAGTACCTCGCCAAGCACCCGGACCAAATGCACAGGATGGACCCGCGAAAATTCGAGGAACTCGTCGCGGCTATCTTCCGCGCGAAGGGATATGATGTCGTGCTCACGCCCCCGACCCGCGACGGAGGGTTCGATATGCGCGCATTCCACAAGAGCGACGTGGGCCTCTTCCTGACGCTGATTGAATGCAAGCGCTACCTTCCCGAGAAGCGTGTACCTGTCAGCGTTGTTCGGGGATTATACGGCGTCACCGACGATGAGAGAGCTACAAGCGGCTTGATCGTCACGACATCCTCATTCACTAGAGACGCGAAATCCTTCCAGGAAAAGAACAAGCACCGCATCCAACTCGCCGACCAGGAAGACCTCCAGAAGTGGCTGCGCGACCACAAAAGGAGATAGGCACCGTAGGGCTTTCTAGAACCGCCGATTCGGAGTTCGGCCTTCGCGAACTGGTCGCGATTTCTGCTGATTCGGTCAGTGCAACTGGCTCCGGAATTCGTGGAGGCCCACAGCAATTAACGTTCGAACACCTACACGGTCTTCTGCTTCGGCGATTAGGAACGGGAAGTCGGCTAGCGTCCGGCTTGGCCAGCGGGGGCCGCCCAATCCCTATCTCCCAAAAGCGGAATTCGGGCTCGTGGGGTCGCCACCGACTGCTCCCTGGTCTCCGGATAGCGCGTCTTCCGTCACGTCGACGCCCGACGGACTCACCGAAGGGCGTCCTGAAGATTGCCGCCGGACTTCGCCTTGCACCGAGCATTAGCAAGGTGGATAATGTTGTCTCGGGGCGACCTGCGCCTATGCTGCGCATCGCCGTTCCGAGACTCGGCGTAAACACGGAGGAAATCATGTCCCCTATTGCACACTCCCCGATGCCGTCGAGCCCGCTTGCCGTCGCCTAAGTAAACCGGCTCGTCGAGCTGGCTCCCCTCGCATCCCAGTGACAAATTAACGGCCGCGGCGCAAGTGTGCGCGCGCGGCCCTAGCGTCTGTATACGCCATAGGGGAGTTTTGTCTTGAAACAGAAGAGTCGTCAAAGTAGTGAACCAGAGTTCATGGACCCGGACTTCGCGGACGCATTGTGCGAAGACGAGTCTCGTAGCCGGTCCTCCGACCGGCAAGTGCAACGGAAAGCCCAGCAGCTCTGCCGACAGGTGCAGCGGGCATTGAACCTTGCCCTCGCCAATTGCAATTCGAGCGATGGCGTCAGCGGTTTGTTCGTCGAAGAAGTCACTCCCGCTCCGGACTGCGGGCGTCTGCTAGTGCGCGTGCTCATCCCGGTGGGGAGCTCCGTCGCGGTTGTGATGGAGGCGCTTCGCCGCGATGCGCCACATTTCCGCTCGGACGTGGCCATGGCCATCTCGCGGAAACGCACGCCGGAGTTGTGTTTTGTCCCTGCCGCTCTGGATGGAGGCTACGATGAGTGACGCGCATCTGGCACCCATCCGGACTTGGCTCGCAGCGCCCCTGGCTCATGACGTGTCGGAGGCGCTCGGGCGCCTCCGGCGTGCTCCAGATGTTCAGTATGTAGCTGTGATGCCCGACGTGCATCTGTCGGCCGACGTGTGCATCGGCGTTGTCGTTGCCACATCGCAGTTGATCTACCCTCAGGCGGTCGGAGGTGACATTGGCTGCGGTATGTTGGCTGTGGGCTTGGACATCGATTCTGCAGCCCTAGACAACCCGAGAGTCGCGGGCCAAGTCTTGACCGAAATCGGCCGGGCCGTGCCATCCCGACGCCGCAATCGCCGCGCAACCATCGCTCAACCCGAGGAACTGGCGCGCGACACGCTCAGCCACACCGGTCTGGAATCCGTGCGTCGCAATGAAGGGGCACTCGAGTTCGCCACGCTCGGCAGCGGGAATCACTTCATCGAGATTCAGGCGGACGAGAATGGCCGGCTCTGGCTCATGGTGCACAGCGGTTCGCGCGTGCTTGGACAGGTGATCCGCGATCATCACCTGGCTCGTGCGCAACCGGCAACCAACGGACTTCGCGTCCTCGAGGCCGACTCCGACGCGGGTGCCGAGTATCTTCACGATGCCTCTTACGCTCGGCGGTATGCCGATGCCTCCCGAAGGGCGATGGCTGAGGAGGTTGGCCGAGTGCTGGTCACGACGCTGGAGGCGAACCTTCTCTGGGAAACGGTCATCACGACCGACCACAATCACGTCTCGCTCGAACATCACGGAGGCCGAGATCTCTGGGTGCACCGAAAGGGCGCGATGAGGGCCCGACTGGGCGAGAGCGGAGTCCTGCCTGGGTCCATGGGCAGCCTAAGTTATCACGTGGAAGGACGTGGTCACGAGGGGGCGTTGTGTTCGAGTGCCCACGGCGCTGGCCGGGCGCTCAGCAGGGCAGCGGCCCGCGGCAAGGTGACCGACCGGGAGTTGCGCCGGCAGATGAAGGAAGTCTGGTACGACTACCGCCTCGCGGACCAGCTTCGTGACGAGGCGCCATCGGCATACAAAGACATCCAGGCCGTGCTCCGGGCGCAGAGAGAGCTTGTTAAGGTGACGCGCACTCTCCGTCCGGTACTCAACTACAAGGGCGTATGAGCATGCAATTTAGGCTTCGAAGGTGTCGACCACCGGCCAGGGCGCAACCGTGAAACCGCCGGCGCTGCGGATTACTTCCAGGAAGTCGGCTTGCGCAAGGCTGTTCGCCCCCGCGCCTTCCGGCCGGGGGCTCCAATTGAGGTCGCGACGCGGGCCACTGAATGCCGATTTCAACCGGAGTTGGTCAACTGGAATCGTCTCCCGCGCGTCCACATGGGCATCACGGCTTGCAGATCAGTGGAGCGCCGGCATCGGCGCATACGGCGAATCGAAGAGAATGTCGCGGTTGACCCTGACGTTGAACCGATACCCGACCGGGATCTTGATCGTCGGTTGGACATTGAGGTTGTGCCTGGTGACTTGCGCGCCCAGCTCCGAGGCTTGCTGTCCTACTGCGCTGCCAGCAGTTTGTGCGGGGCTCGGATATGTCAGGAGCGATCGGTTCTGGTTCTGCGAAATCTCCGAGGCCGCGGCGAACAGGCTCGTCAGGATGGCAAATCCGACCAACCGTTTGTAGTGGTGATCCACCTTGTCGCGGAAGCCGGAGTAGCCGTGCGCGTCCTGACCGATCATGCCGCCGAGAGCGAGGGATGAACCGTCAGGGTAGATCACCCGGTCCCAAATCACTTGAACACCGTCTTGGCCGTAGCCAACTTGTGAGTTGTAGACGCCCAGCAGGCGCGAGCCTTGCGGTATCAGAAGAAATCGGCCCGTAGCGGTGTCGTACACGTTCGACGACACAAGCGCCTTCAGCTCTCCCGGGAGGTCCGAATTCAGAGCCTGCTCAAGAACCGCCGGAATCTCCCAGCCAGCTTTGATTTCGTAGAGTGACAGCGGCGGATTCCGAGTGGACTTCAAGTAGTCGTCCATCTGGCCGGTCCGAGCTTTTGCCAGGAACGACTCTTTCCGATCCTGCATGTTCTGATCGCTGCCGTCGCTGCCCTCTCCGACGGGATTCGCGTGCGCGGCGACCAAAGCTCGGACCGCGTCCGGAGCGGTTGGGGATCCGCCGCTCTGCCGGGACAAAGCCTGAACCATCGACGCGATCTGCGCCGCGTCATCACCGTTGTTACGGCCACCCTGATCGGCTTGTGACCCACCACCAAAGGCCGAAGATCCGAAGCCATCCCGGAGCGTCGTTGGGGCCGCGATTGCCTGTTGTTCCCTTTCGTAGGCGGCGATGAGCCGCCGCTCCTCGGGAGATGGCTCACGGGTTTGAGAGACCTGGACGCCGGCAGGTTGCGCGGGCAGCGGGGCATGGCGTACGAACACCTGCCCGCCACCATCCTGCACGCCATTGAGTTGTTGCCTTGCCTGGGCCGATTGGAGTTCGCCGGGTGGCACGAGCGCACCCGGATCAGAAGGATTTCCCCGAAGTGCCGGTGCACTTGGCAAATTCCCCGAGGGTATGTCTTTCGCGATGTCCACTCCCGCGGCCGTTGCCGGGGATACATTCCTGGGGACGGTACCTTCGGCCAACGCCACGACCTGGCGCTGCTGGCGCTTGTATCCTCCATAAGCGAAGAGACCGAGGATGACTGCGGCGAGGGCCATGAGCGCTCCCGCAGCTCGCTTGCTGACGCGAACTGGCCGTGGAGGCCGCGGGTTCAAGTCGAGTCCGGTTGGCGCGTCTCCAGCAGGCGCAGCTCCGAAAGGTGCGCCGGTTGAGTTCGCAACTCCAGAGGAAGTGTCAGCTTTTTCGCTCACGGTCTATCTCCACTTTGCGCGCTTTCTTGCCACTGCCGAGAACCAACTCGGCCCGTTCAAAGAGCCGGTCCACGATGTACATGTCGTCTTTCTCGCGGTAGTTCACCATCTCCTGTTTGCCGTCTGGTCCGATGACGACAAGAACTGGCGCTTCTCGATTGCGGGCAGCCTCGCTGATCTGGATATAGGTCTTCTTGCCATCGTCGAAGACCCGCACCGGACGGATGTTATCGTCGCCACCCTTGAGCCGGTAATTGAAGTACATCGACTCAACCGCATTGGGCGGGAGTTCGGCGATGACTGTGGCCTTGGCTTCTTGGACCTTTTGCTCTGCCAAGTGCTGCTGCCACTTTTTTTCGTTTTCTTCGTCATCCGGGTACGCGAACGCCACTCGCGCAACATAGTCGTCCGGCTTGGAGAGAAGGCGGAGATAGTACGCGCGCCGGTCGGTTGTGATTAGGAGGTTCGTATCGAGCCCAGGCGCCTGCGGTTTCAGGACGATGACCGAGGTTGCCGAGCCCCCGTTGCCATACATTGCTGGCGACAGGTTCCAGCGGACCGAATCGCCGATGTGGGGCTCGCCAACGAGCTTCTCGCCGGCTTGCAGCTCAATCATGCAGACCCGCAACGGCGCGCAGACGACAGTCGGGAGGCCGGCTCCGTACGAATACAAAACACGGCCATCGCGTCCGACCGCCGGCTGATTGTGTTCGGCCATCCACTTCTCGCTCATCTGAACTGCGTCTTGAGCCGTCTGTGTCAGATGAACGTCGGTTTTCGGCTTGAATCCAGGGGGTACGGCGGACTCGGTGGGACCGGGAACTCCGGTGGATCCCAGCATCGGGCTGATTTGCGGTGCTCTGGGCTTGAGCGCATCGAGGTCTTGGAGCGCAGAGAGTTGCGCGCCGAAGTCGTAGCGATCAATGAAGCCGTCGTTGCCGGGCGGTCCCGTCCGGATCGCTTTCTCCGGCGAGAGTCGCTTGGCTTGTACCGGAGGCGGCCCATCGTTCTGTTGGCCCATGCCCGCAACAGAAGTAGCGATAGCGAGGGCTGTGATTGCCAAATAGCGCATTCGATTCCTTCCTTTCGTCCCTACAGAACCTTGCCCCAGTTCGCGTTCGTCACGTAGATCCCGAGCGGATTGATGCGGGCCAACGCCTCATCCAGTGGCGGATTGACGGCAATGGCGAACACAGCCTTCCAGCGATCCTGCGCCTTCACGGCGCCATAAAGATCGCGAGTTGTCTCGGTCCACTCAACTTCGAACGTCCGCTCGCTGGTCGGCAAAACGGACCGCACCTCGACACTGACCGTTTCGGTCGATGCGCGTTTCTGCGGCGGACTGGATCGATAGAACTCGCTGATGAATACTTGGGATTGGCCACCGCTCGCGATATGGGCGTACACACGGTCGATTGCCTTCCGCTGTGCGACGCCATCACTCGTAACGGTCCGCAGATCCTCCACGAAGGTAAAGAGGGTGGCTCGCTTTATCCGGTCGTCTGAAGCTGATGCCTCTTCTGCCGGTCCTGCCGCGACGGTGCGACCAAGCGAGTCCATGGCAACAACGAACGGGACGATGTGCGTCTTCGTGGATAGGCGGATCATTCCGCCGATCGCCGCCAGGGCAATCAGCGCGGAGATCAGCGCCATCAGCCTCCAGTTCCGTTCGCGCGTGATCTGATTGCCGTAACGCTCGTCCCATTCGCGACGGGCTGCCAGGTATGGGTTGTACCCAACTGCCGGCGCTGGTTTCGACGGTGGGCCCGGTTTCGACGGCTGATGGATGGAGGTTGGTTCTTCGAGTTTGATGGCGCTGGTCACGATGAGAACACTCCTTTACTCGGGATGATCGATGTTCAATCTTGGCGGTGTCGCGTGGTGGGCGGAATCTGGCGGCACCTGCGAGGAGATCGGGTTACGAATTCCAGCCAGATTCCAGGCCGCATTGTTCAGCGGCGCAGAAGGCTGTTGTTGCCCAATGGACGGACCGCGACTCGGAGCGCTCGGCGGCGGCACCGTTCCGCTCCCACCGCCGTTGGAACCCACCAACGCAAGCATCGCAGGCGATGATGTTCCGCCCGCGGAGGTCGCGGCGGCTCCACCTGAGCCGGCAGCACCTCCTCCGGACAGAAGGCTCGCGCCGCCGGCCGCAGCGCCGAGCGCACTCAGCCCCAGCGAACCGACGGCAATCGCGCCACCGGCAACGAACGCCCCACTCGACACCAGGTCTCCGCCGGACAGAGCCGGTGAACCGCCGAGCACGGCTGCGAACAGCTTTGGAATCTGCCAGCAGAGCATCATGAAGATGATCGATGCGCCCATGATTTCGAGTGCCGACATCGCCGGGCTAGCGTTCGAAGCGATGTTCTGAGCGTCGGTCATCCAATCGACCGAGAGGTTCATTCCCGTGCCGATCAGCAGATACAGCAGCATGATCTTGACGCCGGTCGCCACGCTCAAACCGATGTATCGCTCCACGTAAGGAGCGGTCCAGCGTGAACCGCCGAAGCCCACAAAGATGAAGCCTGCCGCAACGATAATGTAGCTCTCGACCATCGCGACGACAAATTGGACAGTGATGGCGATGAACGCCAGCGCGGTGACGATGCCGGTGAAGATCATCGCGAGCGACGTGCCCAGGTTGGTAAAGAACGCGGCTGTACTGGAAGTCGCCATGAGACCGCCAGCAATGTCGATACCTCTGGTGAACACATCGCTGGGAGCCATCGGCCCTGTCCCGGCCGCTGTCTGTCCGATCAGTTCGAAGCTATCCGTTATGGCCGGAATCCACTGCCGACCGTAGATCAGGAGCGCATAGAAAGCGCCAAGCCACATCATTTTGCGAACCAGCGCCGAAGTCCACGACTGCATGTCCGACTTCTCCAGGAGCATCAAGGCAGCGCTCCAGGCGAATTCGATGGTAGCCAGAAGCCCAAATAGCGTATTGGCGAAGGGCCAGACAGCCGTGAACCAATTGGTGCGTTGCGACCTGTATTGGTTGAGGATGGCGCTTGGAGCTTTGGCCTGAGCCTCGGCCAACGGAGACAGAATGACGAGCAAAACGATCCCAGCCGCGGCTAAGTGGATGAGCTTTCGATACTTGTAGATTCGCTGCAACATGACACACGTATCCTCATAGCCTGATCGCGGAATTCGAGCCCGGGACGGGTTCAGCGCTGGTCTGGCTACCCTGCTACTTCCAGCCCGACTGGAAAGTCTCGTGATCGTTCGACGGCTTGCGCACCCATTGCGCGACGTTTCGAGCTGCCGTACATACGCGTCCTTCGGTCGAGTCTGTCCACTGAGCTGTCGCTTTCTCCCGGACGGGCTTGCACATTCCGTCTACCGCCACGGCGCAGTCCCGGTGTTTTCCGAACCAGTCCTGAACCGCGGCGGGGGACGTTGTTGACAAGTCACCCGCTCCGCACGCCTCCGCCTTTTGCACGATGGGACTCGGTGGCGCTTTCAACCCGGAGCACCCGATCATGATTGAGGCGGCGACGCCTATTAACAATCGCCTCATACACCTCACTTCCAGCCGGATTGGAACTTCGTCCGATCAGAGACCTCCGGCGTCCAATTGAAAAATCGTTCGCTAGCGGCTTCGCTTGCCGCTTGCTTCTGAATGATCGCGGCCTGATAGCTTTGTTTGCTCGACATGTCCGCCATCATCAACTCCCGAAGCTTCATGAGCTGTTGAACCTGCTGTTCGGAGATTTGGCCCATGACCTGGAGAGCTTCCATTTGGCCTCCGGTGGTCTGAGCCATCGAGCGGAGATTCGTGAGCACAGACTGTTCACTGTTGAGTTGTTGCCCTTGTAGGCCTGCAACGCGAAGAGCACCAAGAGTTGTGTCCAGAGAGGTCTGGGACCAGTCGCGGTAACGGACAAAGTAACCGGTCCCCGAATACCCATAGCCTGGGAAGCGGGTTTTGAAGAGTGAATCGAGATTCGCCAACGAATAGGAGAGCGCCTGGCCGCCCTGCACGATGGATGCGAGCGCGTTCAGGTCGTTTGAGATGGGTCCGAAAACTTGACCTGGCAGGAGCTTGCTGTTTCGCACCATATTGGTTGTCTGCTTGATGGCTTGGGCGAGTTGCTCCGCCTGCCGAAGATACTGCATGACGAGCTGTGCGTGATTGAGCAGCTGTGTGACCACGCTGGCAAACACGCCAGCTTGTGCGCGCGGTGGCGCCTGGAGGGTCACCGCGAACAGTGCGGCGAAGGTGATTAGGCTCTTGCGCATTGGGGACTCCTCTCAAATTCCTCTTGAAGGTTTTCGTAGTAATCGGCCCAGCCAGCGAGCCGCTCATCTTTCAACAAGCGCGCGCGAACGCGGAGCCACTCACTTTGCCAGGTCTCGGGAAACTCGCTCACCAGATCCTCGACAAGCTGTCTTTCCTCACGGCCGTTGACGCCGACGAACGAGAGCGCGACGTTGTGAATGCCCAGCGAAATCAAGCGCCGGCCCAGGGGCGAGATCACGTAGTAGTGCTGCTTCGGAATGCTCGTCTGAAGAATGTCCAGCTCGCGAGAGTTCAGCCCTATGCGGTCGTAGAATTCCTTCGAGGCCGGATTCTTGGCCTCGCCATTCGGCAGGAGAATCTTCGTCGGGCACATTTCGAGGATCACGTCGCTGATGTCCGAGTTGCAGATATCGCTGAGGTTTTGTGTCGACAGCAGGACGATGCCGTTCATGCGGCGCAGGGTTTTTAGCCAATCGCGCAGCCGTTCGGCGAAGACCTCGTTGCGGAGATAGGCCCAGGCTTCATCGAGCAAGACCAGGGTTGGAGATCCGTCGAGGCGCTTCTCAATGCGTCGGAACAGGTAAAGCAGGACGGGGATGACGGCCTTGTCATCCAATTGAAGAAGATTCTCCATCTCAAAGGTCAGGAAGCGGCCTGAACTGAGCACGTCCTCGTCCGCATCCAGAAGTTGACCGAGCGGGCCAGACAGAGTGTAGAACTGCAGCGCTTCCCGGATCTCCAGATCCTGCACGTTCGCGCTCAGCTCCGTAAGCGTTCGCGACGGCGAAAGGCGGAGTTGGAGCAGCGCCTGAGTCAGCGCATTCCTGTGCTTGGCCGTGACTGCCAGACCATTCAGGCTGCATAGATCGTCGAGCCAAGTGACCGCCCACGTCAGGTCCGCATCGGAGTCGATCTCGCGCAGTGGGCAGAAGGCGAGCTCCGTCTTTTCTCCGGCCAAATCGTAGAACTCCCCGCCGGCCGCCTTGGTGAGGACGAAGAGCGAGTAGCCCTTGTCGAAGGCGAACACCTGGGCGCGCGGATAGCGGAACCACTGTGCGGCGATCAGCCCAAGTGCGGTGGATTTGCCCGCGCCGGAAGGTCCGCACATCAGGGTGTGCCCGAGGTCGGACACATGCAGGTTCACCCGGAAGGGCGTGGCTCCGGTGGTCGCTGCAAACAGCAGCGGCGGACTCTGTTTTGGCATCAGGCGCGATGGATTCTCGCGGAGCCCGGCCCATACCGACGTAATCGGAAGCATGTCCGCCAGGTTGAGAGTGTGCAGGAGGACCCGCCGCACATTGCGGTATCCGTCGCCGGGCAGACTTCCTCGCCACGCCTCAACAGCATTGATGGTTTCGAGGCGGCACGCGAACCCGAGGTTCTGAATCGTCTTCATCACCAGCCGGGTGTTCTCGTGTAACCGGTCCAGATCTTCGTCGAGGCAGACGATGTTGCTGGAGTATTGGGCGAACTGGACATCGCCGGACGCCGCGACGCCCATGGCCTGTTCGGCATCTTCCGCCATGGTTTGCGCATAGACATTGACCGCGCCGTTCTGTGTCTTGAGAACCTGGTCCTTGAAGCCGCGGGTTCGGGAGCGCCACTTTTTGCGGGTTCTGTCCAAAAGGCCCTGAGCCTCTTCGGGGTCGAGCAAAATCGCTCTGGTGCTCCACCGGTATTCCATGGGTAGCGAGTCGATCTCCCCGAGGATGCCGGGGAAGCTGGATTTCGGGAAACCGTCGAGCGCAATCACGCGGACATGCTTGAGGCCGATTCGTGGTTCAATGCCCGCGCAGAAGTCCTGCGTGGCCAGAAGCTCATTCAGATAGACGGGAATGTCCGGCAGCTCGAACGGGTGATCTTCTCCTGCTACGCAATGCCTGAGATAGCGAAGCAGCCGGTCCTGAACCTGCAGGAACCCGTGATCGTCCGTGAACTCGTGCCGGTTCAACCTCTCCGTGCGGAACAGCGCCGCGAACACGTTTTCAAACATCTCGATTCGCGATTTGAACCGTTCGAGGATCTGATGCGCCGCTCCAGAGCCCCGGCCGTTCTGGCCCTCGAACATCCAGCCTTTGACTCTTTCTTCGAACTCGATTGGAGGCAAGTAGGTCAGGGTCAGGAAGTAATCGCTCTCAAAATGGGCACCCTCATCCATGAACTGCTGGCGACGTTCATCGTCGATCACCCGCGTCACTGCTTGAGGAAAAGCCCCGCAATCCGGATAGCCCGGCGCGCGAGAACGGATGAGGTCCGCATTGATCATCCAGCCGCTCCCCAGGCGCAGGATCGAATTCAGCCGCGCGGTCAAGGCGTGCATCTCGGCATGGGTCGCTGAATGCATGTCCGGCCCACGATAGGACCAACCAGCAAGCAAGGAGCCGTCCTGTTGGAGGAGTATTCCGTCCTCAATCAGGGCGAATGGGAGCAAGAGGTCGGCCAGGCCCCGGGCGCGCGATCGATGTTCTGTAATCTGCATACGCGGCTTCACTTCCAACTCTTGGGCGTTTCAGTATTCTGGCCGTGCAGCCCGCTCTTCGCGGGATAGAATGCGCTGTAACGGATGTGCCTGAGGTAGACGGAGCGCAGTAAAGGGTCGGCCTTGCCCATACGCTGCAAGGCCGACATTGAGCCAATCCACGCCACGACGGCCAGGCCAATCCCCCACCATGAGGCCAGGCTGAACGCCAGTCCTCCGGCGATCATTACCATCACCAGAACCAGTTCGCGATCCCCACCGAGAAGCAGATTGGGGCGGTTTGCGGACTGGTGGATAACGATCTCTCTGGGTTTGTCGGCCGGGTCCATGATTTAGATCACCGCGGCTGTTACGCCGAAAGCGCTCGACAACAACGGAGCTGCAAAAACGAGCACGGAAACGACGAGCCCGATCATGCAAGCCTTTCTTCCAAACTCCCCAAGCTCGCCGCCCCACAGCATTGCTCCGCCGGCAATCGCGATACCGATCAGTCCGATGGCGTAC
>Ga0181528_10001004_pt1 | contig 18098 bp, 17 predicted proteins | sample PEATcosm2014_Bin_47_FD_119742 | JGI IMG/M metagenome (GOLD analysis project Ga0181528, IMG submission 119742) | Peatland microbial communities from MTU Mesocosm Facility, Houghton, MI, USA - PEATcosm2014_Bin10_10_metaG | ecosystem: Environmental > Terrestrial > Soil > Wetlands > Peat | place...
CCTTCACGATGGCGACCGCCAGGCCTGGCACTTCCCATTCGGCGCGCGCCTTTTCGATGTATGAATCCAGCTTCGCCAGATCGGGAAAGGACGTATCCGATGGAGCGCTGCGAGCCTGCGCAGAGAGCAGCAGACAGAGAGCAGCGGCGGCCGGTGTAACAACGCGCATGAAGACAGACTACTGCACTGGCGATGGAAGAGGCGGGACAGACCATCGCCCTGCGTGGTCTGTCGAAACTAACCATGGCCCTCGCCGATTTATGATTCGATAGCGTTGATCGGCGCGGTCTGGATGACAGACGACGCAAGCGATCGTCTGTCCCACTGCCACGGCACAACTATTCGAGCGCCAGGACGGTCAGCGACGAGGGCGCATCGGCGCTCCGGAAGACGCGTTCGGTCGCCTTCTGGAAGTCACCCGCTTTGGCCTCGTAGAGGTGCATGAATTTCTGCGGGTTCAGGTCGCACAGCGGGAACCACGAACTCTGCACCTGCACCATGATGCGATGGCCGCGGCGGAAGGTGTGGAACAGATCGGGCATCTGAAATTCCACCCGGTCCAGCTTGCCTGGAACGAACGGCTCGGGCTTCTCGAAGCTCTTCCGGAACTTGCCCCGGAAGGGTTCGCCGCGCAGCAACCTCTGGTAGCCGCCCATGTGCAGATTCCACGGCATGCCGTCATGGTCGGGATAGTCGCCGGGATAGACGTCGATCAGCTTGACGACAAAATCGGAATCGGTACCCGTCGTGGAGACGAACAGCGACGCCTTCAACGGCCCGGCGATGCGGAAGTCGGCTTCGAGCGGATCGGTCTCGTACGTCAGCACGTCCGTGCGCGTCGAGGCGAAGCGCTGGTCTTCCACCATGTAGTTGTAGCTCATGCCGCGCGTGATTTCGGGCGTGAACGGAACCGGTTTAGCCGGATCGCTGACATACTCGTCGAAGACGTCGCCCTTCTCTTCAGGCTTCGCAAAATCGAGCTTGCCGCTCTCGTGGAAATAGAGCGTTTTGGGTTTCGCTTCCTTCGGCGGCCACGCGGGCAGTTTGTGCCACTCATTGCGTCCCGTCTCAAAGACGTAGGCTTCGGGCAGTTTCGCGCCCTCGCCCTTGCCCTTCAGATGCCACAGGAAAAACGGGTACTCGATGTTCTCCTGGAAGTATTTGGAAGTCTCGCTGTCGAACTGAACTTCCCCGAGCCGGTCGCCCGAGCCTCTCGACCATCCGCCGTGGACCCATGGTCCCTCAACGATCATCAGCGACGAATTCGGGCTCTGCTTCTTTGCGGCCTGATAGACGCCCAACGGGCCGAAGACGTCCTCGGCGTCATACCAGCCACCGACGGCCATGATGGCCGGCTTGACGTTCTTGAGGAACGGCCGGGGATTGCGTGACTGCCAGTACTCGTTGTAAGTGTCGTGCTCGATCAACTCGCGCCAGTATTCGATGCGTCCCCGGAAGTACCGCTCATCGGCATTCTGAAGCGGCCCGAGGCGGCGGAAGAAGTCGTAGCCGTCCGGAGTCTGCATGTCGACGTAAATGCCGCCGTTCAACCCCTCGGGCTGTTTGGGCTGCCCGAAGCTTCCCAGGAAGTTAAAAGCGTGGGGCAGGAACAGCACGCCGTTGTGGCGGAAATCGTCGCCGATAAACCAGTCGGTGACCGGCGCTTGCGGCGAAGAGGCGACCATGGCCGGGTGGGCGTCGATCGCTCCCATCACCGCGTAGAAGCCGGGGTAGGAGATCCCATAGATGCCCGCCTTACCGTTGTGGTTGGGGACGTTCTTCACCAGCCAGTCCACCGTGTCGTAGGTATCCGACGGTTCGTCGATGTCCTTGGACGATTTCTTGTTGGGATTCACCGGACGCACGTGGACGAACGTGCCCTCGCTCTTGCCCTGCCCCCGCACGTCCTGCCGGACGAAGATGAAGCCTTCCTTGACGAACAGATCGGTCTGCCCCGGGCCGAGTTGCCCCGGGTAATTGTCGGCGCCATAAGGGCCCACTGTATAAGGCGTGCGATTGAGCAGGAACGGGTAGGTCTGAGAAGTATCCTTCGGCGCGAAGACCTGCGTGAACAGCCGGACGCCGTCACGCATTGGAATCAGAAATTCGGACTTGGTGTAGTGTTCCTTGATGTACTTCAGCCGCTCGTTCTGGTCCGCACCCGGTTGCGGACGCGGTTGAGCCGACAACGCACAGACGCTTAGAGAAACGGCCAGGGCGGTTCGCAGCGCGATCTTCATATCTGATCATCATAGCCGCGTGGCGATGAGAGCAAACAGGCGTTTTGAGCGCCAACCCGGCTAGAGACGCAAGACGAATGCTCGAAAAAGCGCCGAACTCCCCGTCAAGGTTGTCACAGCCAGCCATCGGCCCAAACCGGTCGAATAGAAAAGGACCATCAGCAGCAGGAAGCCGTAACGCGAGATTTCGATGTACCAGCGCACCGGGAACCCGGTTGCGAGCAGGACCTTCGAGCCGTCGAGCGGCGGCAGCGGGATCAGGTTGAACAGCGCGAGATAAATGCTCAGGTAAACCGCGCGGAAGAGTATGTCCACGGCGTTCGGCAGGAAGTTCGCAAGGATCACGATGATGCCGGCAAAAATGAGATTGCTGACTGGGCCGGCCAATGCGACCAGGGCCATCCCATACTTGCCGCCCCGCAATTTGCGCGGGTCCGTCAACACGGGGCGTCCCCAGCCGAGGAAGCCGCCGCCGAGTAGCGAAGTTGCCAGCGGAATGATCACCGTGCCGAACAAATCCACATGCGCCAGCGGATTCAGGGTGACGCGCCCATCGCGCCGCGGCGTATCGTCGCCCAGCCTCGTGGCTACCCAGGCATGAGCGAACTCATGCGGCGTCGTCAGCATCCAGAAGATGAGAACGTCGAGCAGGGCCTGTGTCAGATGGTCCATCACAGCGCCGGTGTCTCCGCCATGGCCCGCTCGCGGGCAATCTGAGTACGGGGAAGGGTTCGCTTCATGTGGGCAAATCTAAATGGAACTGAGCTTCAGGCAATCCGGGCTACCGCCCAGCCTGCGGCGTAATCCCAGCATGAACCCATAGTCCGAACTTTATAGCATATGCGTACCCGGCGGCTTGTGTTGCCCGGCCCGGCGCGCCTACGATTGAGTACAAGACGAGAAAGCCCCTCGGGGCTTGGCTCCTGCTTGCTCCATGGATCTCACGCCGTCCACTCAACCGTCAACTCATTCCGCCTCCTCCGGTTTCTTTGTCTGGGAACCCGCGGGCAAAAGAATCGCCGTTCAATTGAGCGGCGACGCCGTCGACCAGATCAGCTTTGCGGTCATGCGCGGCTTCGGCGCGCTTCCAAAACGCGGAGCGGAGGTGGGCGGGCTGCTGCTGGGGAGTGTTGAAACAGGCGGGAAGACGGTGGTGCGGATCGAGGAGTTCATCGGGATTCCGTGCGCTCACCTTCACGGGCCGTCCTACAATCTGTGCGAAGTAGACATGCCGGCCCTGGACCGGGAGTTGGCGGCACATTCGGTGGAATCCGGCGCCAGGCTGCGTGTAGTCGGGTTCGTTCGCAGCCACACGCGGGAACCTATACGGCTGGACGAAGCCGATCTGGCCCTCCTGGACGCGCGGCTTCCGGACGAGGACGCCATCTGTCTCCTCGTAAAGCCATTCATATCGCGACCTAGTGAGGCGGTCTTTCTAACCCGCGAGAACGGGCGCTTCTCCGGCAAGGCGCAGCATGAGACTTTCGTCTTCCGCCGCAAAGAGATGCAACTGCCGCCCGCGCCGAAGCGCGAGCGGGTCGCGCGTCCGGTTGAGGCAGCAGACGACCTGGCGAATGGACAGCTTCGGCGAGTCGCGGAGACGCCGCCAGCCGAATTGCCGATAGCGTCGCCGCCATTTGCTGGGGAGCCGGCGCGAGAGCCGGATATGACCCGAATGGGCCGGCTGCGGATCCGGCGGAGCCCGCCTTCGGCGGCGGACGAGTGGCAGGCCGAAAGCGAGACTGCCGCGCTTGGACATGAATCCCGGCCTTCTCCAGCGGGGTATGGCGAAAGCCAATTGCCGCCCAATCCAGCCGGCGCGCCGGAAGTCCAGATGGATGCCCGGCAGACGCCTGTCAGGCGTTATCGATGGGTTTGGCTGTGGCTCCCGCTTGCCTTTATGGTGCTGGGAGGCTTCATCGGAGCGGCCCTCGTGCTTACGATAAACGCCTCTCAGAGCCAGACTCTCAACGCGGACCCTTACGACTTGAGCCTGAGCGTTTCGCGGGCTGGGGAGAGTTTTCGGTTGAAGTGGAATCCCCAAATGCCCGCGTTGCGAGAGGCGCGGAGTGGCGAACTGCTCATCGAAGAGGGCACGGCCAGCAAGAAACAGCCGCTCTCGGCCGGCGATCTGGCGCGCGGCGGCGTCATCTACCGGGGAGCCTCGGCTCCGGTGCGGTTTCGCCTCACCTTGTTCCTGCGAGGCCGGGCAACGTTCACCGAAACGGTGGAGACTCAGCCGGAGGCACAGTGAGGACGGGGCGCGATCCGGTACAATGACAGGCAGTGAGTGATCAGGAGATAACGGTCGGCTCCGAAGCCGCACTAACGCCGCCGGCCATGCTGCCGGAACACACCAACGCCGCACCTCCGCTTGACGCGCCGCGCAATGCGATCGCCGAATGGACCATCACCATTCTGCTGCTGCTTTTCGGGACGACCACGCTGGTCCAGGCGTTTGTTATTCCCACCGGCTCGATGGAAGACACGCTGCTGATCGGCGATCACCTGTTGGTGGACAAGCTCTCGTACGCGCCGCCCGGCCCGGTAAGCAAGTACTTGCTGCCGTATACGCCAGTGAAGCGCGGGGACATCATCGTCTTTCGATTTCCGGTGGACATCAAGCAGACGTTCGTGAAGCGGGTCATCGGCGTTCCCGGGGACCACATTCGAATCGTCAACAAACAGGTCTGGCTGAACGGCAATCCGATCCAGGAACCTTACAAGTATCACAAGACCTTTTACCTGGACTCCTACCGGGACAACTTCCCGTCCGATCCGAACACGAGCGTGGATGAACGAGCGATCGAAATGCTCCGGAAAAACGTAGTTAATGGTGAGGTCGTCGTACCTCCGGAGAGCTTCTTTGCCATGGGCGACAATCGGGACGGGTCGCTCGATTCCCGCTACTGGGGCTTCGTTCCGCGAGCGAACATCATCGGCAAGCCGCTGCTGGTTTACTGGTCCTTCGACTCACCCACGGAAGATCTGGTGAGTTCCGGCATCGACTTCCGGCATCTTTGGGACATTGCACGGAACTTCGTGCCGAAGACGCGTTGGAAACGAACGCTTATGATCATCCGCGGTTATCCTACTGGAACATGAGACCGTGGCTGAAGATTGCGAATTGAGCGGCGGTCAACAGATAAGATGAAACGCAAGAACACGAAGGCCGATCCGGCGACGCCGGTGGCTGTGGTAAACGACGCTCCCGGCGCGAAACCGGACTTCGCGGAGAAAGTACGCTCGTTCATCGCCGAGTGGACGGTAACCATTCTCTTACTGGTCTTTGGGACCGCGACGCTGCTGCAGGCTTTCGTGGTGCCGACTTCGTCCATGGAGAATACGGTTCTCATCGGCGATCACATGATCGTCGACAAGCTGGCCTTCTCGCCGCATTCCTCCCTCGGGTCATTCTTTCTGCCCTATACGGATGTGAAGCGCGGCGACGTCATCGTGTTCAAGTATCCGGTGAACCCGAAAGAGAATTACGTCAAACGGGTAGTAGGAGTAGCCGGGGATCGGATCCACCTGATCAACCGCGACCTCTATCTCAACGGGCATAAGCCGGTCGAGCCGTACGTCGTGCATAAGATCGAGTATCCGAACGAATATCGCGACAACTTCCCGCTGGCGCCACCCGACGGCCTGGTGCTGCAACGCGGTCTGGACATGCTCCAGGCGAACGTCCAGAACGGCGAACTGGTGGTGCCCGAAGGGTTCTACTTCGCGATGGGCGACAACCGGGACAATTCGCTCGACTCGCGCTATTGGGGGCTGGTGCCGCGTGAAAATATCGTGGGCAAACCGGCCGTGATCTTCTGGAGCTACGATGCTTCAACCGCGGATTTGACGGACCCGAACTTCATTTCTCTGGATCACCTGCTCGATTTGGGACTCAACTTCTTCTCCAAAACGCGCTGGAAGCGAACGTTCATGTTCGTTCGCGGCTATCCTTTGAATTAATGCAGCAAGACCACTTTCACGCGCTCATCCTCGCAGGCGGGCGAGGGACTCGGTTCTGGCCTCGCAGCCGAACGAAGCGCGCCAAGCAGGTGCTCGGGTTCCTTGGAGAAGACACACTCATCCAGCAGACCGTAGCGCGGCTGGAAAAGCTGGTTCCCCGCGAGCGAATCTGGATTCTGACCAATGAGCATCTGCGCGAGGAGATCGCGCGGCAACTGCCCGGCGTGCCGAAGCGCCAGATTCTCGCCGAGCCCGCCCAGCGCAACACTGCGCCGCCGATCGGGCTTGCGGCAAAAGTCCTGCACGATGCGGATCCGGACGCCGTGATGGGCGTCTTCCCGGCCGATCACCACATTGGCAAACCGGCCGCCTTTCTGAGAGTAGTGCGAGCGGCGTATCGGACCGCCGCGGCCGGCCGCATGGCGGTCATCGGGATCCAGCCGAGGTGGGCGGAGACAGGCTACGGTTACTTGGAGTTTCCTAAGGGGAAGATGACTGCCGGATCTCTTGAGCCGGTAGAGATCGTCCGATTCCGCGAGAAGCCCGATCCGGTGACCGCACAGGAGTTTTTGGAAGCGGGCCATTTCTGCTGGAATGCGGGAATGTTCTTCTGGCGCGCCGATGTATTCCTGGCTGAGCTGCGGGAACACCTGGCGCAGACAGCCGCGCTGATTGAGTCGCTGCCAAAGTTTGGCGCAAGAAACTTCGCTGCGAAGCTCACGGCGGTCTTTCCAAGGTGCGAAAACATCTCCGTGGACTACGCCATTCTCGAAAAGGCGCAGGGCGTGGTCGGCTTTGCCGCCGGAGATATAGGGTGGAACGACGTCGGCAGTTGGAACGCCGTGCATGACCTGCTGCCCAAGGACGCCAACGGCAACGCCACTCAGACCGAGGCCCTGTTTGTGAACGCATCCGGCAACCTGGTGCATGCCCCGGGCAAACTGGTGGCGCTGCTGGGCGTGGACGATCTGATCGTCGTAGAGACGCCCGACGCCTTGCTGGTCGCGCGCAAGGATCAGGCGCAGCGTGTCGGCGACGTCGTGAAGCTGCTCGAAAAGCAGAAGCGCGACGATCTGCTGTAGAAGACTTCCCCGGCGTAAAGAGCAATATCAGATGCCGGTGACACGGCTGCGGCGTTCGAGCAGAACGGTGTCGCGCCAGCGACCGTAGTGGCATCCCACTCTTTCCCTGATGCCGATGACACGAAAGCCGTAGCGCTGCTGGAGCGCGAGGCTGGCAGTGTTTTCGGGAAATGTCGAGGAGTGGAGCGTCCAGATGCCTGCCTGTTCGGAGGCTTCAATCAAGGCGGCCAGGAGCTTTGAACCAACGCCGCGGCCGCAGGCGCGGGCGGCAATATAGAGGCTTGCCTCGGCGACGCCGGCGTAAGCCTCACGGCTTGATACGGGGCTCAGCGCGGCCCAGCCAATGACCTCGCCGCCGGACCGTGCAACCAGGCGGCAGACGCGCAGGTGCGTGGCGTTCCAGGTCGCCCAATTTGGCGGAGCGGTCTCGAAAGTGGCGTCGCCGAATTCGATGCCTTCCTCGTAGATGGCCCGAACCTGGGGCCAATCCTGCTCAGTCATGGATTCGATGACGATGTCCGTTGGGGAATCACTGCTCATGTCTGGTTGCGCTGATCCGAAGTAAGGCGCCTGTCGCGCCTTACCCTTTTCCAAGATAAATGAAACGGGCGATGCAGAGTGCGGCGAGAACGTAGACGAGCCAATGGACCGACCGCCCTTTGCCGGCCGCCAGTTTCAGGATGGTTGATGAGACGAAGCCGAACGCGAGCCCGTTGGCGATGGAAAACGTCAAGGGGATGGCGGTCATGGTGAGAAAGGCCGGAATCGCTTGCAGTGGATCCGACCATTTGATCTCGCCGGCGGGAGCAAGCATGAGCGCGCCAACCAGGATGAGCGCCGGCGCGGTGGCTTGCACCGGGATGACCCCGGCGACGGGTGCGACGAAGAGCGCGACGACGAACAGCAGGCCGGTGACGATGGCCGTCACGCCGCTGCGTCCGCCGGCGACGACTCCGGCCGCGCTCTCGATGTAGCTCACCACAGTTGACGTGCCGAGCAACGAGCCCGCCGTGGTCGCGAGCGCATCGGAAGTCAGGATGGCGTTGAGTCGCGGGATCTTGCCGTCGGCATCGAAGAGTTTGGCGCGCTTGCCCACGGCCACCAGGGTGCCGATGTTATCGAAGAGGTCGACGAACAGAAATACGAAGATGATCTCCAGCAGCCCGAGTTTCAGCGCAGCCGAAACATCCAGCTTCAGAAATGTCGCTGAGATCGCCGTCACCGAATAGGGCTGCGGAGCCCATTTCACAACGCCCGTGAGCATGCCGACAAGGGTTGTACCCACCACGCCCAGCAGCATCGCGCCTTTCACGCGCCAGATCATCAGGGCGCCGGTCAGCAAGAGGCCGAAGAGCGCAAGCACCGTCCCCGGCGCGCGCAAGTTGCCCAACCCCACCAGGGTTGCCGGATCCGCGACGACGATTCCGGCGTTCCGGAACCCGATGAAGGCGATGAATAGCCCGATGCCGACCGCGACGGCGGCGTACAATTCGCGCGGGATCGCCTCCACGATCATCTGGCGCACGCCCGCGGCTGTCAGGATCAGAAACAGAATGCCGGAGATGAAGACCGCGCCGAGCGCCGCGGGCCACGGCACACCCATGCCCTTCACCACGGCGAAGGTGAAGTACGCGTTCAACCCCATGCCCGGCGCCAGTGCCACGGGATAGCGGGCGAGGGCCCCCATCAAAAAACATCCAAGCGCGGCAGCCAGGCACGTCGCGGCCGTCACCGCGGCGAATGGCATGCCCGTCTCGCTCAGAATCGAGGGGTTGACGAAGATGATGTAGGCCATCGTCACGAACGTGGTGAGGCCCGCGAGGATCTCCGTTCTCCAGTTCGTTTCGAGCCGGGCGAACTCAAAATAGCGTTCGAGGGCGGATCGCATCCTATTTCCGCAGCAGGGCTTCGAGGTAATTCAGGTTGCGTTTGGTGTCCGCTTCAACATTTCCCGAGGGCGAGCCCGTTTCAAGATTGGCCCAACCGTGGAAGCCAATCTCACGGATGGCGGCGAGGATGGCGGGGAAGTCCACCTTACCCTCTCCCAGATAGCCCTTGTCTTTGAAATGGAACTGGCAGATGCGCTCGCGACCCAGCTTGCGAATCTCCTCAGCGGCGTTCTGGCCCTTCATGTTGGTGAGGTTGCCGACGTCGTAGAAGATCTTGAAGAACGGCGAGGCGATGCGGTCATGGGCACGCAGATTCTCGTCGGCGAGCAGTACGTTCTCGAAGCCGATCACAATCTTCGCGCGCGCTGCCTCCTGGACGAGTTCACGAAATGCGTCCACGGTGTAATCGGTCTCGGCGCGGGAGAGCAACTCGCACTTGCCGAAGAAAACGGTCATCAGGATGGGCGCGCCGATGGCCTTCGTCGCGGCGATGCCCCGCGAGACAAACTCCGCCGCTTTCGGATCCTGTTTCAAACAATGCACATGAAGAATGTCAATGTAGGTGGCATCGAGAGTCACGTGAGCGTGCCGGGCCGCCTCCACCCAGGAGCGCTGCAAGGCGGCGTCTTCGAGCAACATGCGGGACTTGTCGGCGTTCTGGCCGAGCGTCACCTGCACGCCCAAGAGGCCCAGGGATTTCGCTTTGGCCGCGGCTTCGGGATTCGCGGCAAGGCGCAGCACGCCGTCCATCACGCCGATGCGCAGGGCCGGCTCCGGCTTTGCGCTGGCTCCCAGCGCAATTGCACCGGAGGTTGCAAGAAACTCTCTACGAGTGAACATGCTCTCTACGTTATCGCGGGTCTCATGCTTCTGGGTTGCAGGTGTCGAGCGAATTCCAAAAGGCAGGCTCACAGCCCACCGTGGAACCGTCCGAATCCGTGGGCGCACATGAGCGACAGGATCAGGATGCCCGCGCCCAGAACGAGCACGTGCCGGGTATTGCGCAGATCGAAGTTGCCCACACGACAGACAAGCAGGTAGCCGGCGGCAAGGTTGAAAAGGCCCCATGCGACGTTGACCATCGCGGAGGACAAGCCTTCCCCGGGCGGTGATGCGAACGGGCTCTGGAAGGCATGCCCCGAGATGCCATTTCCGAGATGGGGCAGGGTGTTCGCAAGGAATGCGCCCCCGAAAAAGTACGCCACGTAGTGGTACCAGCGCACGGTTGCTCCCTTCTGGCTGCCAAACGTAATGCTATCAGCACTCAGCATCGACAGACGTGAGCTGTCGTGCATCGGGTGTGCGACATAGAAGTGGAACCGCTGCCGGAGCCGTGGGGCAGTCTGGCAGCCTGCGCGGCGGTTGCCTACCGCCGCCGTCTCGCTCCAACGCGCCAGTTGGCCGATTGCCAATCGGCCGCGGCTTGCCAAGCTGCCCCACAACAGCGCCCTCTGCCTTGCGTGCCCATACGCCCGGCTTCCCGACACTGTGCCAGCGAATCCCGCCGGCGGCCACTTCTATGTCGCACACCCTCGTACATCGTTCAAGGAGCCATTCAGTGTTCAGCGTGACCCATTACGGAGATGCCCGTCGATCACCGTGCGGGCTCGCAGAAAAACCTGTTGTAACATCTCCTCGGTCAGACGGCCGGTCTGCGTGTTCTGGCGGCTGGGATGGTAACTCGCGATGAGCAGCGGCGCGCCGGGAATCTCGAACTCCGCGCCGTGGGCGAACGTGAACGCGGCGCGCGAAGCGACGAGACCACGGGAGCGCAGAATCGTCAGCCAGTTGTCGAACGCGATCTTGCCCAGAGCGACGAAGACGCGTGCGCGGCGCAAGAGCGCAAGTTCACGTTCGAGGAACGGACGGCAGGTCTCAATCTCCCGCGGCGCGGGCTTGTTGTCCGGCGGAGCGCAGCGCACGGCGGCCGAGATCCAGGCGTCCTTGAGCCGCAATCCGTCGTCGCGGCGCTGGCTCTCTGGCCGGTTCGCGAAGCCTGCATTGTAGAGCACGCGGTAAAGCAAGTCGCCCGAACTGTCGCCTGTGAACACGCGGCCCGTCCGGTTGGATCCGTGGGCTCCGGGTGCGAGTCCGACAACGACGAGCCTCGCAGCCGGATCGCCGAAGCCTGGCACGGGCCGGCCCCAATAATCCTGGTCGAGGTACGCCCGGCGCTTGACGCGAGCCACTTCCTGGCACCAGGCGCGCAGACGCGGGCAACGCTCGCAAGCAATGATTTCGCGTTCGAGAATGCGGAGTTGCGACGTCACGCTCCCTTGCCTCTCGCCAGCACAGCCATGCGCGGGGCGAGTTCCACGTGCTGGGGCGGAGCTTTCAATGTCAACGTAAAGATCGCGGGCTCTGAGCTGGTGTGGACCCAGCGCACGATCGGCTTCGCCCCGGCGGCCGTCCGTATTTCGACAGGAACTTCGGCGACGAAATCCTCGCCAACGCCGCTCTGACGGACCGTAACGGTCAATGTCACCGCTGGCGCTTTCCCTTTGACCGATGTGGTCATTTCGAGGGTGGGAATGCCAGTGCCATACACCCAGGTATCGAAGAAGGTCTCAAGAGACGGATCGGGGTCGCCGGGAGGCAGGAACAGCGCCGCATGGGCCCGTAACTCCTCGGTACTCACCGTCCGGTACTCGTAGCGTTTACGCAGAGTCGCGAGCATGCGGAGGAACGCATCGTCGCCCATGCGGCGGCGCAGCATGTGCATGATCCAAGTGCCTTTGCCGTATATGATCGCGCCCCAGGGGTTGACGTGATCGTCGTCCCGAAGCCGGTATCCCCAGGTGATGGGTCCGGAAGATTCGACAGTAGTTGGCTTTCCGGGCGCCAGCAGACCCTTGCGATATTCGTCCAGCACCAAATCCAGAGTCTTGGCGCCACGCTTCTGTTCCAGCACGAGCATCGCGGTGTAGTTGGCCAGCGCTTCGGCGATCCAGTCGTCATGATAGGTGGCCGGGATCACGAGGTTGCCCCACCACTGGTGCGCCGTCTCATGGGCGTGAATGATAGAGCTGTAAAATGTTTCCGCCGTGGCGTCCTTGCGCAGCAGCGCGCGGCGTTGTGCGTCATCGAGATAGGTTACGGTCGACAGATAGATCAAGCCCGGAAACCCCTGGCCGAAGGTGCCCGGAATCGGAGAGACCGCTATCCGCTTGAGTGGGGGCGCGCCAAAATGCAAGGCCATCCACTCGAACTCCTCCGCGATTTCCGCGCCCACCGCCGCCATGCGCGCAGGTACGCTGACAGGCGGCGTGGGGATGAGTTCGACAACACCGGGATCTCTGTGCGCCGTCGCAGGTTGAGGAAGCGCGGGCGGGATGGCCAGGAGATGTTGGTCGTTCCCGCTCACCGATGGATCGGCCTTGGAATTTGCGTACATGTCCACCTGGTAATCGCCTCGCTTGACTTGGACATGCTGGTAGTTTCCGATGTTGAACCCAGCGATTCTTATTGGCTGGGTGCTGCGGAGGTGAACCACTCGCACGTTGTCTTCCATCTTCTCCTCTACGACGTCTCCCGGCCCCGCCAGCAGGTATTCCTTTGGCAGCCGGAAGACCAGATCGTAGGTGGAAAAGGCCTGTCCGCGAGTGGGATACCAGTTCACGCGATCCTCCACGAAGAAGACGCCCTCGCTCGTCTTGCGGATGATATTGCCCTCGTTGTGAATCTCGATTTCGCGGGTTTGTCCCACCTCCACGGGTGCCGGCAGACCAATCAGAACTGTCTCATTCAGGGAGTTGATCCCTCCCCCTCCCGAGAGGGCATCACGGTCGGCCTCTTTGCGGAAGACCTCGACTTTTTGCCCGTCCACCGTGGCTTCGGTGATGTGCATCCGCGGAGAGATTTCGAGCGCGAGAGCGCCTTCCAGCCGGTGCTGCGCGCGCAAAGTGGCGTGTGTGACCACCCGCAGCTTTAGATCGGGTTGGATGGAAGTCTCGATCCTGTAATTCGTCAGCGTGGAATCCGACGGCACAGGCGCGTTGGCGCGCAAGCTGGCACGGGTGCGAAAACTGGTCCAGACGTCAAAGGATGCCTCCCGTGACCGGCTGCTGATCTTTCCGGCCAGGACCTGCTCGTAAGCTGCCGGATCGTACACGACATCGAAGAGGCCCAGCGATTTCCCGGCAATTGCCGCGAAGAACAGGCTCTCTCCCTGCCGGTTGGCGTTCGTCAACAGGTCGTTGGCGATACGCACCTCCATATTGCTGGCGAGGCGCCGAACGAGATCGCCCATCTCGGACGCAAACAGGAGCCCGCGCTCCGGGCTCGGCTTGCCGCCGCCATCTCTTGCCGCGCTGAGCAGATCCTCTCCCCCGCCGGTGAATAGAAACGCAGCCGTTCCGAAATGTTCATCCATGTTCGGAGCGCCGGCGGAGTGGGCCAGACTGGCGCGCTCACTGCGGTTGGAGGGGCGCAGCATGACTTCCGCGTCATCGCTCGATTCGCTGGCGCGGTATATGGCAGCGACCCGGTGACCGGCGACCGGACGGGCGAAGACGAGCCAACCGTCCGCGAAGAAGAACCGCACGTCGGGGCGCTCGAAAGAAAGATCGCGCACCCGATAGCAGGCGTCCGGATCCAATTCCAGGCGATGGAGTTCCGCGCCGATGGCGGCCGCGGGCGGGAGCGCGGCGTCCTGAGCACGCGTCAGATTCGCGGCGAGCGCGAAAAACAGTGCGGCGAACACGGCGCAGAGTCTGGGCACGAACCCAGTTTACCCACGTGGAAACATTACGGCGGAAATACCGTTGGCGGAGGGAGGTGGAAGCGGGAGCCTATCCCAGGCCAGCGAACGAGAATTGACAAGCGTAAACCCGGAAGACGCCGATCCCCGGATAACTGGCGCGGCTACAATCGCTCAGCCGATGAAAATCTCTTCGTCCTGTGTGGCCTGAGCGACGCTGGGACGCCGTCCGCCGAAGAACGAACGAACAGCGGTTCGCACGCCGGCGACGATGCCGTTCACTTCGCGAATGGGCGTAATGACGCCGCCGTGGACAACCGAAACGACTTCCTGAATGTCCGCTAAAGAGTCATCAAGCACCAGCTCGATCCGCTGGATCTGGGCCTGCACATGGGCAGTGATGTCCTTCCGGGCTTCCGAAAAACCGGCGACTTCCGCGCGCAGGTCGTCGAGCACGGCCTGCGTCTTTTCGCCCGTCTCGTGAAACTGTTTCAGAGCCTCATCCAACGCTGCGCGGGAATTCAGCAGGAACTCGGTCACCTGCGGAACCAGCGGGCTGACCTGGGACTGCAATTTGCGCACGGTGAGATAAGTACCCACCGATGCCAGCGCCGAGAGCAACAACGCGATGCTGGAGATCAGCACCGCGATGGCCATCAAAATGAATGTCGTTTCGGACGACGCCAAAGCAGGCCGCCTTTCAGACGCCTTCGATCGTATCGTCGCTGGCCACTACGGGCGCCGGCGCCTGCGCTGTGGTCGCTTCCCGGTAAGCCTGCTTGCCGGCTTCCACGGCGGCCGACAGATTATCCTTCTGCTTGCTGATCGCCTGCTTGCCGCGATCCACGATTTCCGTGGCGTTGTCTTTCAACTCCACGGTCTTGCGCTTCAGGAATTCCTTGCTGTCATCTGCTCTTGCGAGAATGAATTCGCGCGTTTCGGGACCGGCTTTGGGGGCGAACAAAACGCCCAGCGCGGTTCCGATGCCGAGGCCGAGCAGAAAATACGGGATCCGCTTATCGTCTTCCATTCGACAGGTCTCCTTGCAGCTACCAGTGTACTCCACGACAATATGGAGATCTGTATCTAATGACACAGCGTACGGCGGCCAAACTCAACCTCGATGCGCTTCGAAACTACGCTCTCCGGGCGCTGTCGCAGCGCGGGCTGTCGGTGTCTGAACTGCGGCGGAAATTGCAACTGAGGGCGGAAGAGCCCGGCGACGTCGGCGTGGTCCTGGAGTCGCTGCAGTCGTATGGTTACGTGGACGATCAGCGCCTGTCAGAGGGCATTGCGGGCGCGCGAGCCGCGAGCGGCACGACGGGTGCGCAGCGCGTGGTGCGCGACCTTCTGAAGAAGCGGGTCTCGCCAGCCGTGGCGCGGGAGGCGGTCTCCCAGGCCTTCAAGGACGTTGACGAGCCGGCGCTCATCCGGGATTATCTGGCGCGGAAGATGCGAGGTAAGATCCTCAGCGAGTATCTCAAAGAGCCCAAGAACCTGGCCAGCCTGTACCGCAAACTGCGCGTCGCGGGCTTCTCCTCGCCATCCAGCATCCGCGTGCTGAAAGCCTATACTGCGCGTGCCAATGAACTCGAAGAGACGGACTCCGCGGGCGGCGAAGCCGAATAAGCGAGAACGCAGAGCCGTCAGAAGTCCTACACCATGGCCGGACAGCCGGGAACCACTGCTGCGTCAGCCGACCGGGGCCACTTCATTCGAAAGACTGCCGAGGCCGTCCCCTGTGATGGTCACGACATCGCCAGCTTGAAGCGCGGCTTCCTGGGTCACGATGATGCCGGTCCCAGTCAGCATGACCGAGCCCGCCGGCACCGGGTTGGCACGCAGAAGATACTCAATCAGCAACTCGAGCTTGCGACCCAGTTTGGCTGTTGAGCATTCGCCTTCGAATAGAAGCGTCTCGCCGCGCCGGATCGTACAGCCCAGGTTGATCGCGTAGGGATGAGTGATCTCATCGGCTGTCACGAACCAGGGCCCGAGGGCGCAACAACCCGTGAAGATCTTCGACTGCGGCAGGTAGAGCGGATTCTCGCGCTCAATGTCCCAGGCGGACACATCATTCGCCAGGGTGTAGCCGAGAATGCGTCCTTTGGAGCCAAGCAGAACCGCCAATTCCGGCTCGGGGGCCGTGAACGTGGAATCGCTTCGCAGACCGATCTTCGCATCCGGACCGACGCAGACTCGCTGGGTGCCCTTGAAGAAAATCTCGGGCCGCGGAGCGGTGTGCGCCTGGTAGTAAAATCCTCCGCGCGTGCCGTGTTCGCCGTCGCGGAAAGTCGCGCTCATCTCGTAGGTGCAGCCGCAGGCCCACACCTCTCGCGGCAGGATAGGAATGCTGGGCGGTGCTTCCACCTGGCCTTTACTGACGTGCTCTTTGAGGAATTCGACCAGGTTCAGGTGACGCCGTTCCGTTTCGTCCAAGAGCTCCCGGACCGTGTATCCAGGCACCGGTTGCGCATATCCATCGCCAAACACGGCGGCCGTGAGACGGCCGTCCCATTCGATCTGACCGAGCTTCATGACTCCTGCCTTCGTGCGCCACTATTGGTGCCAGATTCCCGCCGCGTCGAGTGGCTGTCTGCGCCGGGTCTCACGGTGATATGAACCAGAGGGTGCGGCGCGCCGTGCGCGCCTGCCTCAAATCAGTATCTAACAAGCTTACTCAATACCGCAGGTAGACCGTCTTGTAATCGCTATAGAATTCGATCGCCGCCGGGCCCTGTTCCTTCGGTCCGAAACTGGAATCCTTCGTGCCGCCGAACGGAAGCTGGTACTCGACTCCGGCGCTCGGCAGGTTGATGGTGAGCAGCCCGGCCTCCATGCCGTGAATGAACTCGAAAACGCGCGAGACGTTCGCCGTCTGAATCGAGGCCGACAGGCCGAATTCGCTGGCGTTGGCAAGTTCCATGGCGTGCTTGAAATCACGCGCGCGCGTTACAGCCAGCACCGGGCCGAAAATCTCTTCGCGGGAAAGCGCAGTGTTCGGATCGACGTCCGCAAAAAGCGTCGGCTCGACGAACCAGCCTCTGCCGTAATCCGCGCCGGTGAGGCGATGACCGCCGGCGAGAGGCTCGCCGCATTCTTTCCGGCCGAGCTCGATCGCCCCAAGCACGGTGTTCATCTGCCCCTCGTCGACACACGGACCGATCTCGACGCCGGGCTCCATGCCGTTGCCGACCTTCAGCCGGCGCGTGCGCTCGGCCAGGGCCTCGACAAAGCGGTCGTAAATCGAGTCCTCGACGATAGCGCGCGAAGTGGCCGTGCATTTCTGGCCGGTCGAGAAGAACGCCGCGTTGGCGACGTTTTCGACAGCCGAGTTGAAATCGGCGTCGGCCAGAACGATGGTTGGATTCTTCCCGCCCATCTCCAACTGGATGCGCAAACGCCGGGCGGATGCATCCGCATGGAGCTTGTGACCGACCGCGCAGGATCCGGTGAACGAAATGGCCTTTAACGCGGGCGCTTCAATCAGAGCCCGGCCAAGACTTCCGCCGGAGCCGGCCACAAAATTGACGACGCCCTTCGGGATGCCCGCATCGTGGCAGGCTTCCACGATGCGCCACGCGCTCAGCGGCGCGGCTGAGGCGGGCTTCAACACGACCGTGTTGCCACACAGCAGTGCGGGCGCCAGCTTCCAGGCCGGAATCGCACTGGGGAAGTTCCAGGGCGTGATCAGGCCCACCACTCCGATGGCTTTGCGAATCGCGAACATCTGCACGCGATCGCGCTCGCTGGGCGCCAGCACGCCGGCGAAGCGCGAACCCTCAGCGGCGAAGTAGCGGAAGATGTTGATCGCGCGCCGCACCTCGCCCTTGGACTCGGGCAGGGTCTTGCCCTCTTCGAGCGTCATCTCTTTCGAGATCTGCTCGAAGCGCTGGTCCAGCAGGTCGGCCACTTTGTAGAGATATGCGCCGCGCGCCGGACCGGCAAGCGCGCTCCAGGCGGGCAACGCCGCGTGCGCCGCCGCGGCGGCCTGAGCTATGTCGCCAGGTGTGCCGCTGACGTGCAGGCCGACCACGTCGTCAACGTTCGCAGGGTTTCGATTTTCAAATGTCGTCCCCTCGACCCAGCAGCCGTCGATGTAGTTCGGGAACAATTTCGCAGGCATTCTATTGGCTCTGGCTACTTGCTCTTGAAATCGACCTTGGGCACGGAGCGTGCGCCAGGTTCCGTCTTGAAGTACTCATCGTTGCGGTGGAAGCCG
>Ga0181528_10001005_pt1 | contig 18091 bp, 7 predicted proteins | sample PEATcosm2014_Bin_47_FD_119742 | JGI IMG/M metagenome (GOLD analysis project Ga0181528, IMG submission 119742) | Peatland microbial communities from MTU Mesocosm Facility, Houghton, MI, USA - PEATcosm2014_Bin10_10_metaG | ecosystem: Environmental > Terrestrial > Soil > Wetlands > Peat | place...
AAAGAGTGGTGGTACCGGCGGAGTTTCCGCATGCCCGAGAGCTTTCGAGGGCAGCGGCTGAGGCTGCAATTCGACGCCACCGATTACTACGCCGACGTCTACGTCAATGGCGTCAGCATCGGACGGCACGAAGGCTACATCGACCCTTACGAGTACGACATCACCGGGCAGGCGCGCGCGGGCGGCGACAACGAGATTCTGGTGCGCGTGTGGACGCCCGTCAGCTACTACTGGCGGCACCGTCCGTACACGATCAAGGGCGCGTATGGCGCGGTGGACCAGAAACCGGACGACATCACCGCGCTCGGCATCACTCGTTCGGTGCGTATTGTTGCAAGCACTGGCGCGGTGATTCGCGATGTCGCCGTCGATACGCGTCTGGCTGGCGCGGGCGCGTCGGTCCACGTGAACCTGCAAGCCGAGTTGCCCGCTGGCGAGGACAAGCCCGGATACACCTGGGAGCTGACGCTGACGCCACGCAACTTCACATCGGACGAGCGTTATCAGGTCCGCGCGCCGGCGGACGGCGGGCCGGCGCAGCTCGCGCTCGCCGTGGACAAGCCGCGGCTGTGGTGGACCTGGGATCACGGCGCGCCCAATCTCTATACGCTCGACGTGCGGCTGCTCGACAGCGCCGGCAAAGCCGTGGACGGGCAGAGCCTGGCCGTGGGCATTCGCGAGATCGAGAAGATCGGCTGGGACTTTTACTTGAACCGCAAACGCATGTTCATACGCGGCACGAACTACTACGACAAGATCTACATGTCGGAGATGGACCGCACGCGGTACGAGCGCGACATGCAGTTGATGCTGGGCATGAATGTGAACATGATCCGGCTGCACTGCCATTTCAGCAATCGCGAATTCTACGATCTGGCCGATGAACGCGGCGTGCTGATCTGGCAGGATTTTCTTGAGGCGTGGTACCCGCACGATCGCGGCTTCGCGCAACGCGCGGCGGCGCTCTACGACAACCACCTGCGCTACGCGCGCAACCATCCGTCGGTCGCGATCTGGATCACCAGCGACGAAGAAGACTTCGAAAACTACCGGGAGATCACCAAGCACCTCGCGCCACGGCCGTATTTATTGGACCCGCAACACCGGCCGGTACAGCGCTCGACCGGACGCTTCGGCGACTCGCACGTCTACCACGGCTGGTACGACGGCAGCATCTGGGAATATACGCAGATGCACGAGCGCTTCGTATCGGAGCTGGGCGCGACGAGCCTGCCGAACTACGAAACGCTGGCCGGGTTCATGGCCGATCAATGGCCGATCAAGGACCACGCCTCCGAATGGGTGTGGCGCAAACTTCAAATCCCGGAGGCGATGCGCGCGTGGGGCGACCCGGGCGGGATGACGATGAAGGAGTACATCCCGCAGACGCAGGCCTACGTCGCACGGCTATTTCAGATCGCGCTGGAGCGCATGCGCGAGCGCAAGCACGAAGGCGCCGGGGGCGTGCTGCACTTTCACGCGATCGACATCTGGCCGTCGGTCACGATGGCCGCGATCGATTTCGAGCGCCGTCCGACGAAGGTCTACGACACGGTGCGGAGGAGCTTCGAACCCGTCGCAGCGCTGTTCCAATACGATCGCGACAAGTGGAAGAGCGGCGCCGCGTTCACCTGCGGATTGTGGGCGGTGAACGATCGATGGGAAGCCGTGAACGGGGCTAACGTGCGGTGGGACATCCATCGCTCCGGCGGCGCGGTGGTGCGCAGCGGATCATATCCGGTCTCGCTCGCGGCGGATGCGGCGGTGCGGCTCGGCAATGCGGAGTGGACGGCCGCCGAACCCGGCAACTACGAATTGCATGCAGCAGTCATTGACGGGCAGGGCAAACAGATCTCGGAAAACATCTATGAGTTCCAGGTGGTGCGCTAGAGCTGTTCCACAACCTCTATGAACCGGGGCCTGTTCGCGTGTGCCGGATCCAGCACCGAGCCGCGAAGGTCACAGAGCGGCCCGTGGCGCGATGCGACGTTTGGCCGCTCTGTGACCTTCGCGGCTCGGTGCTGGTGGTGGCGTTCCGAGCGCAGGATCGGTGGATTACAGAAGATGAGAAACAGAGCTAGCAAGCGCGAGGCGTCAGCGATGGAGACCCTTCGTACGCAGATACCGCACCAGCTCCGCCGGGTGGTCGGTTTGAATGCCCGTCGCGCCCGCGTCGAGCGCCGATTGCCAGCCCGCTTCTTTGTCCTGCGCCCAGAGACGATCGACATAGATATCGATGCCCGCCTGGCGCGCCACCGCGATGGTCGCAGTGTTGAAGTCGCTGGCATCGAACGCCGCGACATGAAGATGCAGCGTATCAAGGAGTTGCCGCAGATGCCCCGCGTTTTCCGCCTCCGGCATCATCTTCCATGCGGGCCGCAACGCCTGGATCTCGCGTGCTTCCGGCGGCGTCGCGTAGATCAAGACACTCGCGCCCATACCGGCCTGCTCGATGGCGGCGACCAGCGCGGCGGGCTGGGTCTGCTTGTTATCGACGTAGACACCGATGTGCCCTTTGGCCAGCTTGAGAGCCTCTTCGAAAGTGGGAACGCGGTTGCCGCCCGCATCCAGGGCGCGGATCGCGTTAAAGCTCAGCGCGGAGACGAGGCCTTTGCCATTGGTCGTGCGATCGACGCTATCGTCGTGCATCAAGACGAAGCGGCCGTCGGACGTGGTGCGCACATCGCATTCGAAGTAATCCGCTCCGGCATCGATCGCGGCCTGGAAGGCGGACAGCGTGTTTTCGATGTGATGGAGATGCTCGCCGCGATGCGCGATCACGACGATGCTCTTGTCCCCCCCGGCGGCGAAGACGGGGAGCAGAAGCGCCAGGAGAATTGCTGTTTTCATAGAGTGGATCCTTCTATAGGGGCCGCACCAGAGCGCGCGCCATTTCTCAATCGCATGCGAAATGCTGCGAAGAATGACGGAGTTCCCGCGTTTCTGCCGCATTTTTTGCCACAAAGCGGTAAATCCTGACATCGTGCGAGATGAATTCACCGTTGCGTATCGTTTTAGTAGCGATAGTGTACCAAATTCGTTGCATGCTATATTCAAACCCCTGCGCGCGGCCGGCCGGGCGAATCGCGCCGCCGCGCCGCCGCGGGATGCATCCATAACGGAGGGCTTGGGGCAAGCATTACGATGCGGGTGATCCGTGCAATGGGAAAGCGGCGGCTCGTACACTGCGCGGCGCTAGGCGCGATCCTGGGCGCGGCGCTCGCTGGCGGCGGGCGACTGGTCTTGCGCGCCTCTGCGCCGCCGGACCGCGACGGGCTCGCGCCGGTCACCGTGGACTATCCGGCCGAAGGGGCGCTCTTTCCACCCGACATGACCGCGCCAACCGTGCTCTGGCGCGATGCCTCCCAAGATGGCTCCGGCGCCGCCACGCGATGGCACATTGAAGTATCGTTCGCCGACGGCAGCGCGCGGATCGAGTTGGAATCGGCAGGCGAAGCAATGCGCCTCGGAGCGATTGACCCGCGTTGCGTCTCGCCCACAAACGAGTTACCCAGGCTGACGCCGGAGCAGGCCGCCGCGCATACCTGGAAACCGGACCCGGCGACGTGGGCGACGATCAAACAACATTCGGTGGGACAGGCGGCGACCGTCACAATCACGGGCTGGCGCGGTGAGTGGGCCGTTTCGCGAGGCCGGCTGTCGCTGCGCACTTCGCGCGACCCGGTCGGCGCGCCGATCTTCTATCGCGACGTGCCGCTGATGCCGTCGGAAGGCGAGAAGGGCGTGATCCAACCGCTTTCGGCACAGGCCGTCCGGCTGATCAGTTGGCGCTTGCGCGATGTCGGCCGCGAAGAGAGCCGAGTGCTGATCGACAGCTTTCCCACCTGCGCCAACTGCCACTCGTTTTCCGCCGATGGCAAAACGCTTGGCGTGGATGTGGACGGCCCGCAGAATGCCAAGGGCTTGTACGCGCTGGTCAACGTTCAACCGCAAACCACGATTCGCAACGAAGACGTGATTGAGTGGAGCACGTTTCGCGGCAAACTCGGCGGCAGGTTCCGCGTCGGCTTCATGTCGCAGGTCTCGCCCGACGGACGGAACGTGGTGACCATGATCAACGACCCTGGCGCGGAGAGCCGCGAGCGCATGGGCGACGTGCGCAACAGATACTACGCGACCAACTTCAAGGACTATCGCTTCCTCCAGGTGTTTTACCCGACGCGCGGAATCCTGGCCTGGTACAACCGTGAGAGCGGGCATCTGCAACCGCTCGCGGGCGCGGATGACCCGCGCTACGTGCAGACCGGCGGGGTGTGGAGCCCGGATGGCCAGACGATTGTGTTCGCCCGCGCGCCGGCTAAGGATCCCTTCGCCGAAGGCCAGCCGCCGGCCGTGCGCGCGAACGATCCGAACGAGACGCAAATCCAGTACGACCTCTACCGCGTGCCCTTCAACGGTGGCCGCGGCGGACGGGCCGAACCGGTTGCCGGCGCGTCGGCCAACGGCATGAGCAACTCGTTCCCCAAGCTCTCGCCCGACGGCCGCTGGCTGGTGTACGTCCAGGCGCGCAACGGTTTACTGATGCGGCCCGACAGCCAACTCTACATCGTACCGGCCGGCGGCGGCATCGCGCGGCGCATGCGCTGCAATACGCCGTTGATGAACTCGTGGCACAGTTGGTCGCCGAACGGCCGCTGGCTCGTGTTTTCGTCGAAAAGCCGGTCGCCCTACACGCAAATGTTTCTGACGCATGTCGACGAAAACGGCAACGACACACCGGCTGTCTTGATCGAAAACGCAACCGCCGCCAATCGCGCGGTGAACATCCCGGAGTTCGTGAACATCCCGCCGGACGGGCTAATGAAGATCGAGTCGCCCGCAACCGAGTCCTACCGGCTGACCGACCTGGCGCGGGAACTGGGCCAGCAGGGCCGGCATGAAGAGGCCATCCAGGCGTGGCAGAGTGTCCTGGCATTGCAGCCCGATGATGCCGGCGCGGAAAGCAACCTGGGAGTCGCGCTGGCCAAGGCGCACCGGAGCCGCGAGGCGGTCGCACATTTGGAGAAAGCGCTCACGTTGAATCCGATGGACGCGCTGGCGCATAGCAACCTGGGAGGCGTGCTGGCCGGGTTGGGAGAGATCGACGCGGCCATCGCACACTTCCGGAAGGCGCTCGCGATCGCGCCGAACTCGGCGAGCGCTCACTACAACCTGGGCATGGCGCTCTACACCGGGCGCGGCGATGCCACCGGCGCGCTCGCGCAGTGGCGCGCGGTGCTGCGACTCGATCCGGATTCGGTTCCGGCGCTCACGCGCACGGCGTGGGTGCTGGCAACAAACGCCGAGGCTGCAGTCCGTACGGGCCCGGAGGCGCTGCGACTCGCCCGGCGGGCGACGCAACTGTCCGGAGCGCGTAACGCCGACGCGCTCGATGCGTTAGCCGCGGCCGAAGCCGAAAACGGCCAATTCCCCGAGGCAGTTCGCGTGGGGCGCCAGGCGCTGGAGGCGGCAGTGAAGGAGCGCGACGGGCAGCTTGCTGAATCCATTCGGAATCGCATTTCATTTTATGAAACGGAAAAACCATTTCGGGAACGGAAACCGGCGCTCGCCCCCAGCGAGCAGACCTTGAACGGGTACGGGACGCCTCCGGCGCAGCCTTGAGACCCGGAGAAGAGCCCGCAACTGATTGATTATTATGGCTTTGTCGCGAGATACGTGAATTGGGACGGATTCCCAGTAGAAATTCCAAGTTCTGTATTTTTCCCCGCTCATTCCAGATTATTTGACAAGCATTGACACGCCTACGTTTCAGAAGTATACTCCAACGCAGAAATCAAATTCTCTCGTATCAATAATGGAACGTGCATTTCAAATTTCTTACAATCGAGTCCGGATGGTTGGGCGCGCGCAAATGGCCGAGCCGCCCAGTGAACGGTGGAATGCAATTGGAGAATATGCCGGCCGGAGCATTGGGTTCTGGCCAGGGCAAATTGAGACGGCGAGCGGCTGGCAGGCGACGCTCGCATCCGGTTCACAACGAGTTTAGAGAGTCAATTCTGCAACGCAGCAGACACAATTTAGGAGAGTCCGATGAAGGCGTTCTGTAAGACGATTTGTTGTTTTCTCATGATCGCTTCGTGTGGTGCGTTCGCCCAGGAATTTCGCGCAACGATTTCGGGCGAAGTGACGGACCAGACCGGAGCAGTAGTAACCGGAGTGAAGGTGGTAGCCCTCAGCACGGAACGCAACATTCCATATGAGGCGGTAACGAATAGCGCTGGACGCTACTCCATTCAGTTCCTGCTCCCCGGAAAGTACACGGTAAGCGCGGAACAAACCGGCTTCAAAAAGTACGTGCGCGACGATGTGGCACTCCTGGAGTCCGACAAGGCCGTGCTGGATATCAAGCTGGAAGTCGGAGCGCTGGCGGACAGTGTCACGGTCTCCGGGGAGCTCTCACAGCTCCAGACCGAGTCCGCCACGCGCCAATCCACCGTCGAAAACAAGCTTCTCGAAGAAGTCCCGTCAGGCGGGCGCAACCTGTACGCCCTCGAATATAACGAGCCCGGTGTTGTCAAAACCAGCACCTACTGGGGCTCAATGGAGCTCTACGCCTTCGGCAACGTGAATGGCGTCGCAATCAGCGGTGGCAAGCAGGGTGAGAACGAGACTGTTCTCGACGGTGTGACGAACACCAAGAGCGACCGCGGCGTGGCGTTTGTTCCGAACCTAGCCGCTACTCAGGAATTCACCGTCCAGACAAATTCTTACGACGCACAATTTGGACGCGTGGGCGGCGGCGTCATGATGATCGACCTCAAATCGGGCACCAACTCGCCGCACGGTCAACTCTATGAGTTCTTCAAGAACGATAAGTTCCGGACGGGCGAGTGGAACGACGAGGCCAACGGGCTGGGCAAATCGCCGTTCAAGAACAATACCTTCGGCTTTGAGGTCGACGGTCCCGTCGTCATACCAAAGGTCTATAACGGCAAGAACAAGATGTTCTTCCTGATCTCACTGGAGGGGTTGCGCGAGCATGATCCCGGCAGTCCCGTAGGAACGGATCTGCCTCAGCCAGAGCAACTAAAGGGCGACTTCTCGAAGCTTTACAACGATTCCGGCGCCCAGGTGTTGATTTACGATCCCCTGACCACGGTCCTGGGCGCGGATGGCTCGACCTACCAGCGCACTCCATTCTCCGGCAATGTTATCCCGGGCTCGCGAATCAGCCCGGTGGCAACTAAGGTCGCCTCGTACTATCCCGCGCCGAACCTGCCTGGGGTCGGACCGGCACTGCGCAACAATTATGAGAAGCTCTTGCCGGCGACAAACAGCTATGATTCATGGCTCGGCAAAATGGACTATTTGTTCAGCGACAAGAGCCGGGTTTCGTTCCACTACGGCCAGACTCCCTGGCTCAACTACGGGCAGCTCGTCTGGGGCAACAACGCCGCCGAGCCTAGTACGGAATGGCCCTCTACCCGCATCCCCCGTACTTGGGCGGCAGACTGGACCTACACGCTGAATGCGTCCATGGTGTTCTCGTTGAGAGGCGGCCTTGGACGGTACGAGGGCCAAGGTGGGAACACATTCGGAGACAATTTCGATCCCACGACATTGGGTTTCCCAAGCTCTCTGGTATCTCAATTCCGGAAGCTGGTGTACCCGAGCTTCACCTTCGCTAATTACCAGGCCATTGGGTCCTCCGGCGTCTTCAACTACGGGACACAGGATGTGTACTCCCTGCAACCCAGCCTGAGCTGGATTCATGGCCGGCATGTGTTCCACTACGGCGCGGAGTTCCGCCGGTATAACGACAACTCGGTGAACCCGGGTCTATCCAGTGGGCAGTATAAGTTTGATCCCGGCTGGACCCAGGGCGACCCGCTGCAGGCAAGCGACACTTCCGGAAACTCCTTTGCGTCGTTCCTGTTGGGCTATCCGATGGGCGGACAAGTGGATAACAACGTGAGCCCCGCGTTCCGTGCCTCCTATTACGCCCTGTTCGCGCAAGACGACTTCAAAGTCTCTTCGAAGCTCACGTTAAATCTCGGCTTGCGCTGGGACTATGAGACTCCGCGCACCGAACGCTACAACCAGATGGTGCGAGGATTCGCCTTCGATCAGGCCGCTACGATCGCCTCGGCGGTCCAGAACGCTTCAGGCGCCGCGCTGTGTCCCGCCTGCCAGTCAGGGTTAAAGGGCGGCTTGCTCTATGCCGGAGCCGGCGGCGCTCCTACTGACGCTTTCGATCCGAAGAAGGCTGACTTCCAGCCTCGCATCGGTATTGCTTATCGCATAAGCTCCAATCTGGTATTTCGGGGCGGGTATGCGTTGAGCTACCTTGGCCAGAACTCAAATGGACCGCAGACCGGGTACAGCCAATCCACTGGTCTGGTATCCTCGCTCGATAATGGCCTCACGCCCGCGGTAACGCTGAGCGATCCATACCCCAGCAACATTTACCCGAATGGGCTGCTGAAACCAATCGGCAACAGCCAGGGGCTGTCCACGAATCTCGGCCAGGGCGTCAGCTTCCAGTACCTGGATCGTCCGTTGCCGTACTCACAACAATATTCGGCGGGCTTCCAATATCAGCTTCCCGGAAGCTGGGTCTTGGATGCTTCCTACGTCGGCAACCAAACCAGTCATCTGCCCGTCAGCCTGGGGTTGAACTTCATCCCGACGGGTGTGCTCAACAGTATGCCGATTGATCAGCGTAGCGCCTACTTCTCGCAACAGGTCACGAACCCCATGGCGGGTCTGTTGCCGAACTCGGGGTTGAATGGCGCGACTGTTCCACTGCAGCAGTTGTTGTATGCCTACCCGCAGTACAGTGGCGTGACGATGACCGATGTACCCATTGGCTCGCAGCATTATGACGGTCTCCAGATGAAGATCAGCCACCGCTTCTCTCACGGACTCAGCATGTCGGTCTCCTTCACCGGATCGAAGAACCTGCAGAAGTTGAATGTCCTGAATGCCCAAGACGTGAATCTCAGCAATGTGCTGAAAACACCGCTCGAACAGCACCTCACTCAGTACGATATACCGAAGCAGCTCTCGATTATTGGTTCCTACGACCTCCCGGTCGGCAGGAACCGGTATTTCGGCCGAACCATGAACAAATGGCTGGATGCCATAGTGGGAGGCTGGACCGCGTCAGGCGCATTCAACTCGCACTCCGGATTCCCTATTCCTTTCCCGAATGCGGCTCCACTGACCAGTGGGACGGCGAATTGGACGGACGCGCAACGCGACGCGAACGCTCGGAAGAATGGGGATAAGCAGTACGACGTCACCAACGACCCTTACTTCAACATCAATCTGTTCCCGCGCACGGCGCAGGCTCCTTATACTTTGCGCAACTTCCCGACCTGGTTCCCGGACGTGCGCACCAAGCCGATGAACATCGCTGACGTTTCTCTACAGAAGGAATTCAAGCTCCGCGAACGGGCTCGTTTGCAGGTTCGTGCGGACGGCCATAACATCGGCAACTTCCCTTGGTTTGGTCAGTACGATACGTCATTCACCAACAAAGTCACGGACCCGCAGTTCGGCTTCCTGGTCAACGACGAAGGCAACGAACAAAGGGTGATCGTGTTCGTAATGAAGATCGTTTTCTGATGCGCTTTTGAACCAGCACCCGTGGCAAACGCCGCCTCCGCGTTTGTCACGGAGCTGGCCTGATGTCTCCTTCGTCCCGCGCGTCACCCACGCGCGGGACTTTCTTGTGTAAGCCTGAAGACTTCCGTCCATCGCATCGACGCGTCTCCTCGCGGCTTCCTCATCCGGCGCTCAACCCAATCGAAGCGGACGTCCACGGTAAGCCTGGCATTTCGAGGTCTGGAACGAGCCGGCGCCCTTCCCCAAAGCGCGCAGGTTGTGCGGCAACACCCGGGCGGACTGCGCACCAAGAACCTGCCCCTGCGCAAGAATAACGTCGTATTGGTAGAACTGAAGAGACTGTGACCAGGGCGCGCCGGCGGAAGCCATTCTCGCCGCGCGCGATAGAGGGAAACGTTATGATTCGCCGGCTGGCTAACCACCTACTCCTGTTGTTCACCGCGGCGGCGTGTCTCGCGGCCACGGATCTCAACCATCCTGGAACGACGCCAAGGCATATCGAGCTCAAGCTGGAGCCCGGCGAATTCTGGTGGGGCGGCCTGAGCGTGGATGGACCCCGGATGCCGTACGGCAAGACCCCGTTGTTCCGCGACCTTGCTGGAGACGACCGCGGTAACCAGGCGCAACCGTTGCTGATTTCGAGCCACGGCCGCTACGTCTGGAGCGAGCAGCCCTTCGCATACAGGTTCAGCGGCGGCACGCTCGCGGTCACGTCCAAGTACCGGCCCATCGAGTCCGGCAGGCAGGGCCATACGCTCAAGGAAGCCTTCACGTTCGTCAGCAGGATGCATTTCCCGGCGAGCGGGAAACTCCCCGACCCGCTGATGTTCACGCGCCCGCAGTACAACACCTGGATCGAGCTGATGTATGACCAGAATGAGGTTGACGTGCTGAAGTACGCCCAGGCAATCGTCGATCAAGGCTACCCGCCGGGAGTGCTGATGATCGACGACAACTGGCAGGAAGATTACGGCACCTGGGAGTTCTCCGCGCGCCGCTTCAAGGATCCGAAGGGGATGATGGCCCGGCTGCACGAGTTGGGCTTCAAGGTGATGCTGTGGGTGGTGCCGTTCGTCAGCCCGGACTCAGCGGTTTATCGCGACCTGTCCAAGCGCGGGTTGCTCATCATGGAGAAGCCCGCGGCAGTTCCGTCAGGCAGCGCGAAGACCTCCCAAGCGCCTGCCATCATCCGCTGGTGGAACGGCGCGAGTGCCGTGCTCGACCTCAGCAATCCGAAAAGCAGCGAGTGGTTCGACGGCAGGCTGCGGCGCCTGGTGGAAACCTACGACGTGGACGGATTCAAATTCGACGCTGGGGACGCCACGTTTTATACGGGCGGCATCGTTTCCTTCCAGCCTGAGTTGCCCAACGATCACACCTCTCTCTGGGCGCGGATCGGCCTGAATTATCCGCTGAACGAGTTTCGCGCTACCTGGAAAATGGCTGGACTCCCACTCGCCCAACGGCTAAGGGACAAGCGCCATAGTTGGGAAGACCTGCAGGAACTGATTCCAGGGATCCTGGCGCAGGGCTTGATGGGGTACGTGTTCACTTGCCCGGACATGATTGGCGGCGGCGAGTTTCAGTCCTTTCTGGATCATGCAACGGTTGACCAGGAACTTGTGGTCCGTTCCGCCCAGGTCAGTGCGTTGATGCCGATGATGCAGTTCTCCGTGGCGCCGTGGCGCGTGCTCGACGAGCAGCACGCCGCGATGTGCAAGCGCATGGCACGGCTGCATGAAGAACTCGGGCCGGAGATCCTGCGGCTTGCCCAGGCGTCCGCCCGGAGCGGTGAGCCGATCGTGCGTCCGCTCGCTTATGCCTATCCGGATGCTGGGTACGAGCAGATCAAGGACGAGTTTCTTCTCGGCGCCGATATCCTGGTAGCTCCCGTCCTCGCCCAAAATGACCACTCGAGGGCGGTCGTCTTTCCGCGGGGGACATGGAAAGGAGACGACGGATCCACGGTCGTTGGCCCCAGAACCGTCGAGGTTTCCGTTCCCCTCGAACGTCTGCCCTGGTACCGGAGAGCCGGCTAGAGCAGTTTCACAGTTTTTATAGACCGTGGCCTGCGCGTGCATCCCGATAGCCAGCACAGAACCGCGAACGAAAGAGAGCGGCCAACTGCCGTTTTGCGCCAAGGACCGCTCTTTTCATTCGCGGTTGCTCTGAAAACGTCCGAAACGGAGCCGCGACCGTGAGGGACTTACCATTTTCATCGTTTGGGGGTGAACGGTCCGCCGGTCATGGAGAGATCTGTGCTGGAGAGCGGTGCTCCGGGCTCAGGAGCACCGGACTACAGAAGATGTGAAGCTGGTCTAGAACCTTGGGTGGCGGCCCAGCTCGCATAGCCTCTCAATGCAACGAGGCCGGCCCTCCTCCGCGGAGGAAAGCCGGCCTCATTCTGGAACGCTTAGGCCAGAGGGTCCGGCCCGCCAGCCGGGATCAGAACTTCAGGTGCAGCGCCAACTGTAAAATGCGCGGATCCGACGTGGTCGAGACCTGGCCGAAATTCGGATCGCCGATGTTGGTATCGGGGTTGCTGAACTGTGCGTTATTGAAAAGGTTGAAGGCGTCGGCGCGGAACTCTGCGTCGAGCTTCTCTCCGAACAACTTGAGGTGCTTCGACAGCGCCAGGTCGGTGTTGAACCGGCCCGGCCCGCGCAGCGCGTTGCGTCCCAGCGTGCCGTAGGAGAACTGGCCCACGAGCGCGGCGGCATCCGTCAACGCCGCCTGGTTCAAGGCGATGAGGCGCGCGTTGGAGAAGCTGTTCGGGTTGAAATAGTAGTTGCCGCTCTGTGCGCCGCTGGAGGCGTTCTGAACGGTCTGGTAGTTGTGGGCGTCGTAGTAGGTAACCGGCGCCACGAGGTCGGCGCGCACCGTCTGGCCGTCACCCGCGCCCGAAGGTCCGGGCGAGTTCATGCTCGTCGAGAGCCCCGCGAAGACATCCATGGGAAAGCCCGAGCGGTAGCTGATGATCGGATACAGGCTCCAGCCCTTGGTCAACGCCTTGGGCGCCTTCTCTAGCATCCGGTCGAACGGAAGCTGCCACCCGCCCGAAAGCGAAACCACGTCTCGCAGGTCGAAATCGCCCGATGCGCGGAACTGCGAGTGGTTGTAGACGGGGACGAAATTGTTGCGCTGCCGATAGCCCGATTCGTTGTCGATCTCGTGCGACCAGGTGTAGCCGAACTTGAAGAAGGTCTCACCGAAACGGGAATCAGAGAAGCGTTTGGTCAGGCTCAGTTGCAGGGCGTCGTAATTGGCTCCGCCGAGGTTCTCAAACGTATTCATGAAGTTGTAGTCGCCCGCGCAGCACGACTGCAAATCGAGCACGCGGGTGTTGCTGCCCCGCACGAACGGGTTGATGTCGGTCAAACCGGTGAGTCCGTGCGCCGAGTAGCCGATATAGCCGGCTTCGAGCGTCAGATTGTTGGCCAGTTGCTGCTGCAGGCTCAGGTTGTACTGGTAGATGTAAGGCGTCTTCAGGTGCGGATCGATGAAGAAGGGATTGCCGCCGCCGATCGGCAGGTCGCCGGCATTAGCAAAATTCACGTTGTGATCGATCGGCTTGGAGGGGAAGGGATTCACCACGCCCGCTGCCGCGAAGGGATTGCTCAGAATGCCAGGGTCCGACGTGAAACCGCCAGCCGGAGGATTGAAGTTCGCGTAGAGGGCGGCGAAGAACGGAGCTTGCCCATTGAACTGCAAATTGTCTTCCGCCTTCAGCACGTCGTAGAAGAGACCCACGCCGCCGCGGATGCTGGTCTTGGAGTTGCCGAAGACGTCCCAGGCGAAGCCCGCGCGAGGCGCGAAGTTCGTCTTCTGCGGGAAGTTCGAACCTTGCGGCGCGCCCTTGTCTCCAGGGAAAACCAGGCCCAGCGGAGCGTCCGGGAAGACGGTCGACTGCAAGCCGGGAATGAAGCTGAAGGAGCGGTTCTGCGTGTCGAACTTGGGCTGGTTGTACTCGTAGCGCACGCCATAGTTGAGCGTGAAGTTGCGCGTCACCTTCCAGCTATCCTGCGCGTACCCCGCGAAGGAGTACGAGCGGATGCTGGTCGGCGCGTTGGGATACTGCTGCACGTCGTCCGGCAGCCCCATCAGGAAGTCGGCGCGATCGTTGCCCGAACCGATAAACGTTCCAGGACCGTAGAAGTCGAACTCGCCATTGAGGTAGTAGCCATAGGCCATCGCGTCGCGATACTCCGAGGCGTAGAAGCCGAACTTAAGCGAGTGCCTGCCCCGCGTCCACGAGAGATCGTTCGTGAAGGTGAACGTGTTATCGATGATGTTGGCCGGGCCAAAGGGGTTGTACCCGGCAAAGAGCCCCGAACCCATCAGGTTGATGATCGTCGGACCATCGGTCAGATCTGGCGTCAGGCCCACGCCCAGTTGGGCCGGGCCGGGCTTGGTGCCGATGGGGAAATTCTGATAGTTGTTGTTGCGCTGCGCGGTGAAGCGCGTCTGGTTGAGCAGCGACGGCGTGAAGGTGTGCGAGTAGGCGATGTTGGCGAAATACGCCGCGACGTCGTCGGCTACCGGATAGCCACTGATCGTCGTCGCGCCCGACGAGCCGGAAAAGGGCACCGTGCTGGGCGTATCCTGCGCGGCGAAGGTCCCGCTGATTGCGTCGCTGGCGCTCAGCGTGTAGTCGAGCCGGCCCATGTATTCGGAATGATCGGCCTTCGCGGTCGACTCCGGGAACAGATAGCCGCTCGCCGAGGTCGGGATCAGATTGTTCTTGAAATAGTTGAGCGCCACGCCGCTGACGCTCGTCGGGGCGATGATGCCCTGCGAGGCCAGCGTGGGGTTGGGCTGGAAGTAGGGATTGTTCTGGAGGAACTTCGCGACCACCGGATCGGGGCCGCCGTTCACCGACTGCGAGAAATTGCCCTGGGCCTCCAGCGGCGTATATGTGGTCACCTTGCCCGACTGCGCATTGGCCGACTGCTTCTGGCCCTCGTAGCTAAAAAAGAAAAAGAGCTTATTGCGGCCATCAATCACGTGCGGCAACAGGACCGGCCCGCCAACGGTGGCGCCATATTGGTTGCGCTTCAGAATCTGCCGCGCGATGCCCTGCTGGTTATTGAAAAAAGTGTTCGCGTCGAAGTCTTCATTGCGGATGTAGTCGAAAGCCGTGGCATGCACAGCGTTGGTGCCGCTCTTGGTCACCACGCTCACTACTCCGCCGGCGTTGCGCCCGTACTCGGCCGAATAGTTGCTCTCCAGTACGCGGAACTCCGCCACGGCGTCAGGGTTCGGGTTGATCACGACGTCGTTGTTGATGAGGTGGTTGTTGTTGCCGCCATCGAGCAGGTAGGTGACCGAATCCGAGCGCATGCCGCCGATCGAATAGCTCCCGGCCTGGCGCGATGCGTCCGTGTTCTTGGGCGTAGCGCCCGGTTGCGTCGCCAGCAGGTCGAGCGTATTGCGCCCGTTCAACGGCAGTTCGTAGATCGAGTTGCCATCCACGGTGGTGCCGACGGTCGCATTCTCCGTTTCAACCGCGCTCGCGCCGCCCTCGACCGTCACCGTGTCCTTGACGTTGCCAAGTTCGAGCGTGACGTCAATCCGGAGCGTCTGGTTGATCTCCAGCGGATTCTTTCCCGAAACGACCGTTCGCGAGAAGCCGGCCGATTCGGCGGCCACCTCATAACGGCCGATCGGCAGCGGCGCCACGGAGTAGCCGCCATCCTTGTCCGTGATCGTCTGACGGGATATCCGCGTATTGGTGTTGGTCACCGTAACCTTCGCGCCGGTGACAATCGCGCCGGTCGCGTCGAAGACGTTGCCGGCGATCTTGCCGGTAGCATCCTGTGCCCATAGCGCGGCGCTCGCGCTCCACAGCGTGAATGCCAAGAGAATCAGAGCTGAATTTCTGTTTTGAAACTTCATTGAGTGCAAACCCCCAATCGGAGAACTACAAATGCCCAGCTTGCGCCAGGCTCGGATCAGGAAAGATGAGGAAGAGGCCGGTTATCGGCCGCTCATCGAGAGGAGCGTCTTTCCAAGCGAAGCAGGCTACCCATCGGTGGGTAAGCTCAGTAGCGACAATGATGTACGGAGCAAGACGGATTAGCGGCGCGACTACAGGGTCGTCCTAGCCTGACTAATACTTATTCACGCCAATCGATAATTATGCACGCTGACCGACGCATGCGTCAATTTGGTGTCTTGTCCGATTCGGGTCGATCGCCGGAGTAGGCGCGCGGTACGGGAAATGCATGTTTCCCAGCCTTCCCGGATGGCCGCGCCCGCGGCAAAGCCTGGTGCTGGCAGTGGCTACTCGAGAAACGACTAAGGTTTGCGGAAGATGTGAAATTGGTTTAGACCAGCTTCACATCTTCTGTAGTCCGGTGCTCCTGAGCCCGGAGCACTGCCCTCCTGCACAGAACCGCGAATGAAAAGAGCGGTCCTTTGGCGCAAGATGGCAGTTGACCGCTCTCTTGCGTTCGCGGTTCTGTGCTGGCTATCGGGATGCGCGCGCAGGCCACGGTCTATAGAAATTGTGAAACTGCTTAGCGCCCACGAACGCGCTCGACTGGCAGTGTTCCGAGGCTGGTGCTACGCTCCGGCGTGATGTGCTTGCCCGTATTTCTCCGCCGCGGCCTCCATCAGAATATGGAACGCCTGGCCCTCGGTGGCCACGCCCGGGTGATCGAAATTGGGCGCGCCACAGACACCTCGCACGAAACCCCAGCGGTCGCACTTGGCGCGCGCGGCCGCGCGCATTTTGTCGGCCGCCGCGATGTAACGATTCCCCAGCCAGCCGCCGCCGGCGCTCGTGTAGATTGCATAGCTCAGCATCTGCGCCAGGTTGGTCTCCACGAAGGTCTCGGGCTTGTCCAATACATCGTGGAAGAGGCCGTCGCTGCGCTGCAGCGCCAGGCAGCCGTCGATCAACTCGCGCTGGAAGCTGGCGAGCCGCTCGCGGTCGGCCTTTCTCCCGGCGGGCAACGAGCGGATCACCCGCGCCAGTCCGGCCGCCGCCCAGCCGTTGCCGACACCCCAGAACGCTTCCCGCGTGAAGCGCTGTTTGCCGTCATGCCACATATGGTGCAAGAGCTTCCGTTGCGGATCCCACAGCCGCTGCTTGAAGCCGTCAATTTGTTTCAACGCTTCGTCGTAATGGCCTAGCGCCGCGAGGAACGGCGGAGCGCCATAGAAGCCATCCGACCAGACCTCCGGCTCTTTGAAGACGTGATAGAGCGTGCCATCGGAAGCGCGCGGCGCGCGATGCAGAATCCAATCGAGCAAGCCCTCGACGCCCGCCTTCAGTTCCGCGTCGCCCGTCTCACGCGCCGCGGCCCAGTAAGCTTCGCCGCCCATGGCCGGGTCCGTCGGACCGCCCTCGATCACCACCGCGAGCCGCCCGTCGGCAGCCTTTTGCACCACCGCGCCAACCGTGAGTTGCACCACGGACTGCATGTCGTCCGCCTCGTACAGCGCCTGGGCCAGCACACCCTGTTCCCAATCGCGCCGCTCGATCGCCATCGCCGCGGCCTTCGCCCGTTCGATGCGCCGCTTCGCGTCACCGGCCGGCAGCGGCCCGCCGTCTGCCACCGCCGCGCGAGCCGCCATCAGAGCCGACGCGGTCGCTGCCCCTCCTGCCAGGAATCTACGTCGTTGCATGAATACTTTCCTTTGGTCCAGCGGCGCGCTTTCCGCTCCGGTGGATTCACCAGGAGCCAGTCTACACGCCCAGCCGAGGCATCACGCGACGCGCTATTTCCCGGCGGGCGCTCAGTGCCCTTGCGCTTCGAGGAACCGCTCCGCTTCAATCGCGGCTTTGCAGCCCGCGCCGGCGGCGGTGATGGCCTGCTTGTAGATACGATCCTCAACGTCGCCGGCGTGGAACACGCCTTCGATGTTGGTCCGCGCGCCGCCTTGGCCGATGATGTAGCCCTCTGGGTCCAGATCGAGCTGGCCCACGAACGGCTTAGTGTTCGGGATGTGGCCGATGGCGAGGAAGAAGCCGTCCACCGGTTCGAGCCACTGCTCGCCGGTCTTGACGTTCTTCAGCTTCGCGCCCGTCACGAAGCCCTTCTCACAGTCCAGGACATCCTCCACGATGGTGCTCGTCAGGAAGCGGATCTTGGGGTTGTTCCTGGCCCGCTCCAGCATGATCTTCGACGCGCGGAACTCATCGCGGCGATGAACGATCGTGACGACCTGGCCGAAACGCGTGAGGAAGTTTGCCTCTTCCATGGCCGTGTCGCCGCCGCCAATCACGATTATCTTTTTGCCTTTGTAAAAGAACCCGTCGCAGGTGGCGCACGAACTGACGCCATGACCGATCAGCTTTTGTTCGTTCGGCAGATGCAGCCAGCGCGCCGACGCGCCGGAGGCAACAATCAGCGTCCGCGTCTCGACCCACTCTTCGTCGATGCGGAGCCGGAACGGGCGCTTCGAGAGATCGGCTTCTTCCACAATCCCGCTGACGAATTCGGCGCCAAAACGCTGCGCCTGCTGCTTCATGTTCTCGACAAGTTGCGGCCCG